>SXGT01762075.1_pt1 | contig 14592 bp, 13 predicted proteins | sample 3176221 | NCBI WGS metagenome assembly SXGT01 (sample SAMN11356862, study PRJNA531348) | freshwater metagenome | isolation source: freshwater sample F1-120 | place: China: Fuxian Lake, Yuxi | collected 2017-12-25
AGGGGCCCACCAGCACGATGAACTCCCCCGCCGCGACGTCGAGATCCACCCGGTGCAGCACGGCCACCGCGCCGTACCGCTTCTCCACCCCGTCGAGCCGGAGCGAGGCCACCGACTAACGCCGCCGCAAGACGACTTCGAGCACGTCGCCCACCGGCACGCTGCGCACCACGTCGAAGTGGGGGGACACCACGTGCAGGAGCGCGCTGGCGTCGGAAGGGAAGGCCCCGAAGAGCTGGCCGCCCGGCCGGAGCGCCCGCGCCGCCGCCGCCACGTGCGCGGCGGTCGGCACCCGGGGGCTCGCCGCCTGGCACACGAGATCGAAGCGGCCGCCGAAGTCGGTGGCGCCGAGCTCGACCGCGAGGACCGGCAGGACGCCGTCGCCGCCGCTGGTGTCGAGCACGGTCACGTCGTAGCCCCGCGCGTCGAGCGCCCGGGCTTCGTGGCCGCTACCGCCCACGACGAGCACCTTGGCCGGCGGCGGCTGCACGTGGGGGAGGAGCCGGAGCACCTCCGGAGAGGGGCGATCGAGGCGGGCACCGGAGGCATTCATGACCCGCTCGCGCTAACCGACGCCAGCCCGATCAGCCGCACTCCAACGTGAGGCGGAACGCCGCGGGCTCGGCGCCCGCGGTGTCGACCACCAACGCCCAGCGGTTGGCGTCCGGGAAGCCGCCGAAAGTGACCGACAGCGTGCCCTCCCCTTCGTCGCCTTCGCACGAGGAGACCGTGGTCCCGGCCTCGGGGCAGGTCCCCTCCTCGGTCCACCGCATCGCGCTGAGCCCCATGTGCGCGCACGTCGACACCGTCGCCTCGGCGTAGACCCCACCGTCGAGCTCCACCAGGTACACCCGCTCGGCGCCGGTGTACCCCTGGCTCGCCATGTCGGTGATGCAGAAGTTGTGCCCGTAGTCGTCGGTGGCCAGGGAGGCCACGCCGCCTTCGGTCGTCGCTTCGATCGTGCTCCCGCACGCGGGTGCGCCGCTGAAGCAGTCCGGCCCGCCCGGAGGCGAGGTGTCCTGCGCGTCGTCGCACCACGAGGCGCCGCCGGAGTCGGTGTCGGTGTCGGCGGAGTCGCCGGTGTCGGTGTCGCCGAACGGCGACGGCCCCGTGCCCGTGCACGCGACCAGAAGAAGGAACATGATGCCCGCGATATCGCGCCAGCATACCCTCGTCCGAGTCAGGGTCGCGCAAAACCCGTGGCTGGCCACGCGGCGGGTGTTGCGAGCGGCGTCGGGTCAGCCTACGATGAATGTGACGGTCAGGTGACGGCAGACGTGCAGCAGCGGAAGTACCGGTTCGAGATCAAGTACCGCATCGGTGCCGACCGCGCAGACGCGGTCCGTCAGTGGATCCTGCGCACCGGTCATCTCGAACCGGATGCGTTCGGTGAAGGCGGAAGTGCCGCCTACAACGTACACTCACTGTACCTCGACAGCCCCGATTGGGCCATCTATCGGGAGACGCGGGCCGGCCTGCAGCAGCGCTACAAGGTGCGCGCGCGCTGCTACGAGTGGAGCGCCCGGCGCAAGGTCTTCCTCGAGGTCAAGCACCGCGCCAACGAGTTCATGTGGAAGACGCGCGCCGAGGTCACGCTGCTCGACGCGGTGCGGGCCACCAACGGCGAGCCGGTCCTGCACGCGCCGCCCGGGCCCGCGCTCGACAACTTCCGCGCCCTGGTCGACCGGCGGCGCCTGCGCCCCGCCTGCTGGGTCACCTACCGCCGGCACGCGTACGTGGGCGGCACGCGCGACCTGGTCCGGGTCACGTTCGACACGCGCATCCAGGCCGCGCCTCCCACCTACGACATGGGCGAGCCGGCGCGCTGGTACACGGTGCCCGAGTCCGCCGGCCTCGAGATCCTCGAGCTCAAGTACACCGGCTCGTACCCGACCTGGATCGCCGAGATGGTGCGCCGATTCGATCTCGAACGTCGCGCGTTCTCGAAATTCCGCTATGGTATCGATCTGGTGACCGACGCCGATGGCCCGGTCGTGAGGGACCGCTCGCTGCTGCACGCTGGAGTCGAACGCTGATGGCCCCCCTGGACTGGTTCCGCTTCGGCGCCGGATCGGGCACACCCGCGTCCGTCATCCTGCTCGACCTGCTGTTGTCGTACGTGCTCGCGCAGCTCGTCGCGTGGCTCTACATCTGGACGCACCGGGGCCTGAGCTACTCGCGCAACCTCACCCACAGCATCGTCATCATCGCGATGGTGGTCACGTCGGTGATGCTGGTGGTGGGCGACAGCATCGCGCGGGCCTTCGGCCTGGTCGGCGCGCTCGCGATCATCCGGTTCCGCACCGTCCTGCGCGACACGCGCGACACGGTCTTCATCTTCCTGGCCCTCACCATCGGCATCGCGATCGGGGCGCATCACTACGCCGTCGCCATCGGGAGCGCGCTCATCATCGGCCTGGTTGCGGTGCAGCTCAGCCTCACCGGCTTCGGCCAGCGCCACACCGACACCGGCGTGGTGCGCATCCGCAGCACGAGCCCGGTCGAACAGCTCGAGGCGCTCCTGGAGAGCTGGTGCCGCAGCCAGCAGCTCCTCTCGCTGAAGGAGACCACCGGCGGCGAGTCGGAGTTCAGCTTCGAGGTTCGCCTGTACGACCCGTCCGACCGCGAAGACCTCGTCACCGCGCTGCGCGCCATCAACGGAACCTCCAGCGTCTCGGTGGCGCTCGAGGAGAGGGCGGAAGAATGGTAAGGCGTCAGGCCTCCCTCGGCCGAAGGCTCCGCGCCAACCTCGGCGCCATCGTCAACACCGCCTTGTGGGCGGGTGCGGCGCTCACCTGCCTGGTGCTCTACGTCGCCGGTCCCGCCGCCGGCCCCACGCGCGCCGTCGCCGTGGTCCAGCGGCACCCGGTCGTGGTGCCCGCCAGCGGCCGCCTCGTCACGATCGAGGTGCAGGCGGGCGACCCGGTCGAAGCAGGCCGCGTGCTCGCCACGGTCGAGGTCCCCGGCCTGCGTTCGCAGCTCGCCGCCGCCGAAGCCGAGCTCCGCGCCCTGCAGGTGTCGATGGAGTCGGGCAACCCCGGCGAGGCGCGGCGCTTCGCCAAGGACACCGCCGGCGCCCAGGCCCGCTGGCTCGCTTCGCGCGTCGAGCTCGAGTCCTTGCGCGCCGAGGCCGTCGGCGCCGACCTGGAGCTCGCCCGCCTGCGCTCGCCGGGGGTCGGCGTGGCCGCCGCGGAGATCGAGGTGCGGGAGGCCGCGCGCACGGCGCTCGCCGCGCGCATCTCCGCGCTGGAAGAGGAGGCCGCCGCCCTCGAGCGGGCCTACGAAGTCGCGCGCGGGCTCGAGTCCAGCGGGGTCGACGCCCTGCTCGAAGCGCAGGTGCAGGCCGCCGCCGCCCGGGTCGACGAGCTGGTGGCGCTCCAGGCCGCCGCCGCGCTCATCGCCCCAGTCACGGGCACCGTCAGCGCCATCGCCGAGACGCGCGGCGCGTCGCCGCTCGACGTGGGCACGCTGCCCGCGCCCGGCGCATGGTTGCAGGCCGGCGTGCCCGCGCTGGCCATCGTCCAGCCCCACACCGACACGGCGATGAGCTGGTTGTCCCCGGCCCAGGCGCGCACGCTCCAGGCCGGGGCGTCGCTGACGCTCCACGCGGCCGATGGAAACGACGTCACCGCGCAGGTCGTGAGCGTGGGCGCCGCGGTGGAGCCCGTGCCCCTGCGCCAGCTCGCCGACCCCACGGTGCTCGAATGGGGCGTGCCGGTCACGGTCCGGGCGCCGGGCGCCCAGCTCATGCCGGGCGAAGACTTCAGCATCAGCGGGCTGTAGCGCCTCAGTCGGCCAGGTCGCCGCTGGTGTAGACCAACGCCATCGCCTTGCCCGCGTCGCGCATCGCCGCGCTGACGCCGGGAACGAGGGCATAGGCGGCCGCCACGATCGCGATGACGACGACCGAGATCATCAGCGCCCACTCGACCGTGGACTGTCCCCGACGCAGACGACGCATGATCCGAGGGGTAACCCGGTTAGGCTCCTGCTCCAGATGTACCCGCACCAGAAGCTCGAATGGACCCAGGCTCGCCTCGAGGAGCGCCTCGACGCCACGCCCGACGACGCGGAGGCGCGCACCGAGCTGGCGCGGGTCTGCTTGTCGCGGGCGCTGTACCACGGCGGCGGCGAGGCGATGGCGGCCCAGGCGCTCCAGCACGCGCGCAAGCTGGTCCACGACGACCCCGAGGCCCCCGAGGGCCACGTGCTCGCCGGCGCGGCGCTCGTCGCCAGCGACCGGCCCGAGGCGGCCAAGAAGTACCTCGACGAGGCGATGCGGCTGGCGCCCGCCCGGGGCGACCTCCACCTCGCCCTCGGGGCGCTCTACCGCAGCCAGCGCGATCTCCACCTCGCGATCAAGCACCTCGAGAACGCGTGTCGTGCAGCGCCGGAGTCCTGGGAGTGCCACCTCCTGCTCGGGCGGGCGTTGTCCGAGCGCGCGCGCACCGTCGGCGGCGCCCGGCTGATCGAGCGGGCCCAGTACCACATGGTGCAGGCGCTCTCGCTGGAGCCGTCGCCCGACCTCTTGCCCGCGCTCATGCGCGACCTCGGCCTGTTGTGCCTGAACACCGGCCGCTACGCCGACGCCGAGAAGCTCTTCATCCGCCTCCGCCAGAACCCGCGCTTCTCCACTCCGGCACGGAAGTACCTGGGCCAGGTGGCCTACGCGCTCGGCAAGTACAAGAGCGCCATCCAGCACGACCGCCAGTACCTCGAGGCGCTGGCCGCCGGCGCCCAGGGCGAAGATCCTGGCGTGCTCGCCCAGATCGGCATGAGCTACCTGCACCTCGGCGAGCTCGATCGGGCGCGCGAGTTCTGCAACCGGGCGCTGGTGCTCGATCCCGACCTCCTGGTCGCGCGTCACGCGCTCGGGTGCGTGCTGGTCGAGGAGGGGCAGATCTCCGACGCCATCAAGCTGTTCCGCGACACGCTCCACGAGCACCCCGAGCACGTCCAGAGCTACGTCGAGCTCGCGCGCACCCGCCGCCGCGCCGGCGACGCGGTGTGGCTGCAGAAGGCCCTCGCGGTCGAGACGGGCGAGTACGACAAGCTGCCGGTCACCGGCGGGCCCGCGGCGCCCCGCACCGTCGCGCGGCGGCGCATCGACGTGCTGCTCGACGAGCTGCGCGCGGTGGGGCCGAGCTCGGTCAGCGCCGTGCTCGGCGCGCTCGACCTCACCGAGGACGAGGGGCTGCGCTTCGCGTTGTGGGAGGCGGCCTGCGGGTTGGCCGCGGGGCACGTGGCCGACGAGCTGGGGGCGCGGCTCCGGGAGCCGGGGCGCTTCTTCTCGGTCAACCTGGCGCGCAACGCGCTCGCCGCGGCGGCGTGGATTCCCGAGCCCGCCCTCACCTCGGGGCTCAACGTCACCCTCGAGGACGTGCAGCGGGCCGCGGTCGACCGACGCGGCAACGCGGTCGACCTCGGCGCCCACCGCCGGGCGGTCGAGGGCGAGCGCGAGGTGGCGCGCGCGTGGCAGGCGGTGCTCCTGTTGGCCATCGCGACGCGCCGCAGCCGTTCCGCGCGTCAGCTCCTCACGAGCTGGGGCCAGGGCGTCGATCCCGAGCTCGCGGTCGCGGTGCACGCCGCGCAGGCCATGTGCGGCGAGCCCGAGGCCATCAAGTCCCTGCACCGGCGCGGCCAGGAGAAGGGGTCGGTGGTGCTGGTCGATCGGCTCCTGGCCCGCATCGTGCCGCCCCCGCGTCGGGGGGAGCCGACCGCCGTCCAGGGCGGCGACACGCGCTGTTCGGCGTGTGGCCGCACCGGCGCCGAGGCCACGCACCTGATGACCGGGACGCGCGCCGTCTTGTGCGACCACTGCATCGGCGAGGTCGTCCAGAACCGGCTCGCCCTCACCGCTCCCGACGACGCGGCGTGCCACCTGTGCGGCCGCACCCACTTCGAAGCGCGTAGCCTGTGGCGCATCCACGGGGTCGACGTGTGCGTCCACTGTGTCGACCTGAGCGTCGGTCTTCGCGAGCGCGAGACGGTCGATCGGTTCCTCGCCGCGTGGTGAGCCGGGCGTGCAGGGCGGTGCGGTAGGCCCGTCCCGACGCGCGCCGAGGCCGGCCCGCACCGCGTCGCCGCCGCGGCGCCCCTACTCGCGCCGGGGCTCGGCGCCCGGGGCGGCATCCTCCGGCGCCGCCATGCGCGAACACGAGATCTTGGCGAGGTAGCTCGCGTAATCGAACGCGGGGCTGTTGGCCTCGTCGTGGCAGGTCCGACAGGTCGCCTCGGTCACCGGCCGGCTGCGGACCGCGCCGCGCCCGTCGTGCCCGCTCATGGGGCCGTGGCACGCTTCGCACTGAACGTCGCGAAACGCGCCGATCGCCGCCACGTCGACCGCTGCGAACCCGCCGGGCTGGCCAAAGCCGGTGGTGTGGCACCCGACACACTCGGGATCGCCGGTGGCGCCGCGCCGGGCCAACGCCTCGAGCGCGCGGGCGTGGCCGTCGAAGCCCCAGGAGGCGAGGCGGTCGCCGTGGCACGCCGCGCACGCGGCGCCCGTGGCGTACCGGGGCGCCGAGGACGGCGCCGACCCCGCCCGGGCGGCCTGGAGCAGGTCGTCCCGGAAGCGCGCGAGCACGGGGTCGAGCGCGCTCGCACCATCGAGGTCCTCGGCGAGCGGGACACGCTCGACGTAGGCGACCGCACGGCCGGCGGTGAGGCGCGCCAGGCGGGCCCGATCGCGCCGCACCTCCTCGGCCCGCACCTCCTCCGGGAGCGCCTCGACCTCGCGCCCGTAGCGCGTGGCCGCGACGTCCCGCCAGATGCCGCGCTCCACCAGCTCGAGCGGCCGGGCGTCGGTGGCGAGCCACGTGTGCACCAGCGTGACGTAGCGCCCACGCCCCGGCGTCTCGACGATGGGGGCGCCCGCGCCCACCACCGGGTCGTCGGTGCGGTCGCCTTCGGTCGCGAGGATCGCGGCGAGGCCCGGCACCTGCGCGGCCACCTCGCGGTTCACGTCCGGCCCCGCGTTGCTCAGGACGAACCATGCATCGGCCGGTTCGGCCATCGCGGACTTGACCGCCTCGACGGCCGCGAGGGAGGGCACGTCGGGGGAGTCCGCCGCCAGCCCCACCAGGCCGATGCGCACCCCCCCGCGCTCGACCACCCGGGAGGGGGCCAGGGCGTCGGCGCCCGACGTACGCCAGTTCGCGGCGAGGGCCCCGTGGCGGGCGAGCAGGCCCAGACCGCCCGGGAGCAGGTCGGTGGGCGCGGCGGCCCACGCGTCCAGGCGCGTCGCCGCCGCGAGGTCGAGCACCGACTGGGCGCGGACGCTGCGATCGAGCTCGTCGCGGGCCGTGAGCCCCTTGACCAGCATCTCCCCCGCATCGACCACGAAGAGCGGGACCCCCGTGGCGGCGACCCGGTCCAACAGCGCGGCGCGACGTGCGAACCCGCCGTACGGGGTGGTCGGACACCCGCACACCTCGACCTCGCCGCGAACCGAGCCGGTGAACGCCACCACGAGCTCGCGCAGCTCCCGCTCCGGGCCGCGCTCGACGACCGCGCTCGGGCGTTTCGGAGGCAGCTCCGGCAAAACCGGCAACGCCGAGACGTCCGGATCCGAGAGGCAGGCCACGAGGGTGAAGAAGGTAGCGTACATGCAAGAAGGTCGTGACGGACGCGGACGCCCGGCGGGGGGAGTGTATAGATGTGGGCACGTTCCGGGAACCCCATGTACGGCATTCTGGCGCTGGCCCTCGCCGCGCACGGCTTCGCTCCCTCCTCCGACGTCTGGATCGGGAAGGAGCCGGTCCGGCTGTTCCGCACCCACACGCCGGCCCAGCTCCGCCTGCGCCACCAGCCCGCCTGGGTGGAGTTCGTGGCGGGCCAGGGACGCGGGTGGGAGGCCCGGTTCGACCAGCGCACCGGCACGCCGCACCGCATGTGGGGCCCGGGGCTCGACCTCGGCCCGACCGCCGACGAGCGCCAGGTGCGCCGGGCGCTCGATCGGTTCTTCTCGGCCAACCGGTCCCTGCTCGGGGTGGCGCCCGCCGACCTCGCGTTCGTGTCGGCGCGCCACCTCGCGCGCGGGGACACCTGGATCGTGAACTACGACCGCCTGGTCGACGGCGATCCGGTGTGGCGCGCCGGTGTGACCGCACGTTTCAAGTCCGGAAAGCTCATCCTCCTCGGCGTGGACACCTACCCGGGGGCGGCCGTGCCCGAAGCCGAGATCGGCGCCGACGAGGCGATGGAGATCGCGGCGCTCGACGGCCCCGCGGCCCTGGCCGACCACCAGGGCGCTTCGGCGCGGCGGCTCGTGCTCCCGCTGGACGTGCCGGGCGGCCTCGACCTGCGGCGTGTGTGGGAGATTCGCAGCGAAACCGCCGCGCCGCGCGGCAAGTGGGTCAGCTTCGTCGACGCCGTCACCGGCGAGCTCATCGCGGTCTACAACGAGGTGCGGTTCCTCGACGGCACGGTGTACGGCGTGCACCCGACGCGCACACACGACGGCATCTTCAGCACCTCCCCCATCCCGCTGGCCCTGGTCCAGGGCGAAGCCGACGTCTACACCGACGCGGCCGGTGTCTTCTCGGTCGAAGGCGACAGCGCCACCACCCGCCTCGCGGGCAGCTACCTCACGGTCCGCAACGATGCCGGCGACGAGGGCCAGCTCGACTTCGACGACGCAGCCCCCACGTGGACGACCGACGAGGCGACCGAGGCGGAGATCGCGTCGTACGTCTTCCTCCACCAGGTGCGCGACTGGGGGGCGGGGGTCTCGCCCGGGCTCGGCATCACCACCGAACCGCTCCTGAGCATCGTGAACCTCGACAGTGGCACGTGCAACGCCTACTACGACGGGAACGTCAACTTCTACGCCGCCGGCGGCGGGTGCAACAACACCGGCGCCATCGCCGACGTCAACTACCACGAGTGGGGCCACGGCTTCCACGCCTACAGCGCCAACACCTGGAACGTCGACGGCAGCGTGGGCGAAGGGGTGGGTGACTGCGTCGCGTTCCTGCAGACGCACGACAGCACGATCGCCCCCTACTTTGTGCCGTCCGGCTCCGGCATCCGCGAGGTCGCCGGCGACCGGGAGTACCCCGACGACGTCTACGGCGAAGTCCACGAGGACGGGCTCATCTTCGGCGGTTCGGTGTGGGACGTGTGGGAGCAGCTCTACCTCCGCTACGGGGAGGCGCGCACCGACGAAGGCGTCGCCCACGCGCTGGTGGGACGCCTCCTGGCCGACGCGCTCAGCGCCAACCCGTCGATCGAGAGCTCCTTCGACGAGTTCGTGGTCGCCGACGACGACGACGGCGACCTCAGCAACGGCACGCCGCACTACTGCGAGCTCGCGGAAGGGTTCGCCCCCCACGGGCTCGGGCCGCTCGCCGACGCCGGGGGCGGCGGCCTCGCGGTGGACCACGCGGCGCTGGACAACCAGGCAACGGGCGTGGGCATCGAGCTGCAGGGCGAGGTCGTCAACTTCGCCGGTACGTGCCTGCCGTTCGCGATCGAGCGCGCAGAGGTGCACTACTCGCTCGACGGCGGGGCCACCTGGGAGTCCGTCGCGGCGAGCGTGACCGACCTGTCGTTCACGGCGGAGTTCCCCGAGATCCCCGACGGTAGCATCGTCACCTACTACCTGCATGCCGAGGGCGACGGGCAGTCGGTCACCGCGCCGGAAGGCGGCGAGATCGCGCCGTACACCTTCTACGTGGGCGAGCTCACCGAGCTGTGGTGCGCCAACCTCCAGGACGATGGCGGCCTCACGCACGAGCTCCTTTCCGGCGAGGACCGGGACGGTGCCGACGACTGGATCTGGGCCGCACCGGGCGGCTACGCCGAAGACCCCGACGCCGCGTACACCGGCCGCAAGGTGTGGGGGAACGACCTCGGCGGCGGCAACTACAACGGCGAGTACCAGCCGGAAGTCCACAATCGGCTCTCCACGCCGCCGATCGAGACCGGCGCGGCGGGGCAGGTCATCGTGCAGTACCGCCGGTGGCTCAACGTCGAGGACGGCGTGTACGACTACGCCCGCGTGCTCGCGAACGAGGAGGAGCTGTGGGCCAACCACGCCTCCAACCGCCAGGTGGGCGACGAAGACACCCAGGATCGCGAGTGGATGCTCGCCACGCACCGGGGGACGCCCACCGCCGGGACCGTGACCGTCTCCTGGGAGATCGAGACCGACGCGGGCAAAGAGCTGGGCGGCTGGAACCTCGACGACATCTGCGTGTACGCGCCGAGCGACGTCACCGTCGACGCCAACGCGGTGGCCGACTTCGCCGCGTCCGACGACCAGGTCGGGCAGGTGACCCTCACCTGGACCCAGCCCGCCGTCGCCGGCACCACCGCGGCGGTGGTGCTGCGCCGGGACGACCGCTTCCCCGAGAACGCCGGGGACGGCGAGGTGGTGTCGACCCTGTCGGGCCTCACGCCGGGCGAGGCGGTGCAGGCCATCGACCCCTTCGTGGGGCACGCGTACTACACGGTGCTCGCCGGAGGCGACGAAGGGTTCGGCGCGGGGGCCGTCGCCACGGCCAACGCGGACGAGGGCACCGGCCTCGCGACGGACGGGGACGGTGGCGGCGACGACGTGGTGCTCACCCCCGAAGGCTGCGGCTGCGCCAGCGACGCGGGCGTCCCCGGCGGGAGCATCGCCGCCTTTGCCCTCGCGGCGCTCGGCTTGCGCCGCCGCAAGGCCTGACCGTGCCGGCCGGCTGGCTCCTGCTCGTCGTGCTGGCACGCGCAGAGCTCGCGCCTCCGGACTACACGACGTCGTTGACCGAGGCCGCCGCCAAGGAGGTGGCCCGCGTCGGCGAGGAGCAGGGCGCCGGCGAAGCGGAGAAGTTCGCCCGTCGCTGGACGCGCGCGTTCGGGCCCACGGCGCGCGTGACCTACGAGCTCGGCCTCGCGTGGCGGCTCGCGGGAGACGACGCGCACGCGCGCCGGTTCCTCGACGAGGCCCTCGTGCTCGACCCGGAGCTCGTGGCCGCGCGGTACGACCGTGGCGAAATCCGCCTCGCCGACGGCGACCTCGACGGCGCCGAGGACGACTTCCGCGTGGTGGTGCGGTCGTCTCCCGGTGCCTGGGCGGGCTGGTTCCGGATGGCGCAGATCGCCGGCCAGCGCGGGGACGCCACCGCCTTCGAGGCCCACCTGCTCCGCGCGCTCCGGACGGGCTTCCAGGTGCGCGCGGTCGCCCAGGACCCGACGTGGCGCAGCCTGCTGCAGGCCCCCGAGGTGGGCCCGGTGCTCGAGCGACTCGTGCTCGTGTACCAGGGACCGGAGGTGCTCCGCGAGCTTGGCGAGATACCTCGGGAGTGATGACGCTCCCCCTCGTCTGCACGTTGGCGCTCGCGACCGAGCCGCCCCCCGCCGCGCCCGCGCCCACCGCCCAGGCGGCGGCGGAGTCGCTCATCACCCGCGACCCCGAAGGGATCGGCGTCGGCCTCCTGCTCGGTGCCCCGACCGGGTTCTCGGCCGCGTGGCGCCCGGGCGGCCGGTTCCTGGTCGACGCGGGGGTCGCGTGGTCGTTCGTCCCCACCACCCGCGGGGTCACCAGCTTCGTGCAGCTGCATGTCGACGGCGCGTTCGACCTCACCGACATGCGTACGGCCGAGATGCCGGACATGCACTTTCCGCTCTCGCTGGGGGTCGGGCCCCGCATCCGACTTGGTGGCGGCACGGGCTACGATGCTTTCAATCTTGCCCTTCGGGTTCCGGTGACGATGGGCTTCTGGCACGAGGGCGTGCCGGTCGAAGGGTTCATCGAGCTCGCGCCTGGCGTGGGCGTCTTCCCGCTCACCGAGTTCATCCTCGACGCCGCGATCGGCGTGCGGTTCTGGCTTCCGGCGCCCGGGGGTGGCCCTCGCTACGCGGCGGCAGATCCTGAAGTCGATCCGTACTGACCGTGCTACTGTAGGCGGAGTGCGACGAGGGACCCACCCGAGCGCTGGCGCTGGCGGCACGTACGCGCTCGTGTACGTCGTCCTCAGCTTGACGGCAGGCCTTCCGGCCCGGGCCGCGGCCGCAGAGCTTCCCGACGGCCTGGTGGTCGCCGAGGCGCAGGGCGCCTCCGCCTTCGAAGAGGTCGTCGCGGGCGAGTACATCGTCCGGGTGAGGGCGGCCGACCGCGGTGCGCTCCGTGTGGACCGCGGCGCGCTCGTGGGGGTTTCCCCCTCCCTCGCCGGGCCCCTCCGGGCCGCCGGGGTGCGCGATGTGCGCCCGGCGCTCGGCTTCTCCCCCGCCCGCGCGGTCGGCCCGGCGGAGGCGCTCCAGTCCACCTTCCGGTTCCGCTCCGACCTTCCGCTCGACGACGTGCAGCGTGCGCTCGCCAGCGCACCCGAGGTCGAGTCGGTCGAGCCGCTGCTTCGCCATCGTGCCCACGGCGACGATCCTTCGGACACCTGGTACCACTTCCAGTGGGCGTGGCAGAACCTCGACCTCCCCGCCATCCGCGAGCTGGGCACGGGTGCTGGCGTCCGGGTCGCGGTGGTGGACAGCGGGGTCACGCCCGCCGGTGCCGACAGCTTCGAGAGCCTCCTCACCGGCTACGACTTCATCGACGACGACGACGACGCCAGCGACGACGACGCGCTCGTCGCCGGGCTCGCCCACGGCACCCACGTCGCCGGCACGATCGCCCAACGTACCGACAACATCGAGGGGGTGGCGGGCCTGGCCTCCGGAGCGTCGATCCTCCCCGTGCGCGTCCTGCACTACGACGCACCGAGCGGCGTGGTGTGGGGGTTCACCGACGACATCGCCGAGGGCATCGTCTACGCGGTCGATCAGGGCGCACAGATCATCAACCTCAGCCTGGGCACGGGCAGCCGCTCCGACCTCGTCGCCGACGCCCTGGCCTACGCGTACGAAAACGACGTCCTCGTCGTATGCTCGTCGGGCAACGACGGCGCGGCCGCCATCTCCTACCCCGGGCGCCTGCCCACCTGCCTGAGCGTCGGGGCGGTGGGGCGTGCGCACAACGTGACCGCGTACAGCAACTACGGCCCGGAGCTGGTGATGGTCGCCCCGGGCGGCGAGAGCGACCAGGATCGCGACGGTGACGGCCACTTCGACGGCATCGTCCAGGAGAGCATCACCTCGGCCGGCTGGCGGTACGTCTTCACCCAGGGCACGTCGATGGCCGCGCCCCACGTGTCCGGCGCCGCCGCCCTGATGTTCGAGCGCGGGTGGACCACGCCCGCCGCGGTCCAGCAGGTCCTGGTCGCGAGCGCCTTCGACATCGGCGCCAATGGGCGCGACGACGAGTCCGGCTTCGGCGAGCTCGACGTCCTGGGCGCCCTCGCCTGGCCGGTCGCGGACGGCCTGCTCTCCGAAAACGGCGAGGTCACGATCAGCGAGCCGTGGGTCGACTACACCACCGACGCCGCCTGGGTGGCGTGGTTCACCGACGTCGCCTCGACCACGCGCCTGTCGGGCGACGGCGTGGACACCCAGAGCGACACGCTCTTCGTCCGCGCGCACAAGGTGCGTGTTCCGCGTGAGCCCGGCCTGACGACCACCCTCACGCTCCGGTCGGAGACCAGCGACGGCTACTCCGACTCCACCAAGGTCGACATCCACTTCCCCGACGAGCTGGACGACCTCTTCGGCTGCCTCGAGGGCACCTCTCTGGCCTTCCCGGGCCTCGCGTTCGGGATCGCGCTCCGCCGGCGCCGCTCGGCCCGTACCCCCGGAGGCCCCCGATGACCCCGCGGTGTTTCTGCTTCCCCCTCGCCCCGGTCGTGCTCCTGGCGTCCGCCTGCACCACCGAGGCCGCCGACACCGCGGAGGAGCGCGAAGGCGGCCCGCCCGTCGACACCTCCGAAGATCCCGAGCCCTGGGGCAGCGCCCCGGTGATCACCGCGCTCGAGGTGAAGTGGGAGGAGTTCGGCGATTACGGCGTCTCGATGTACGCCGACGCCACCATCGAGGACGCCGACGGCGATCTCGTCGGCGGCTTCGCCAACTTCGACGTGTCCACCGGCTCGGGGCAGCCCCTCGGCTTCACCGATCCCATCCGCGACTGCGCCGACGTGAGCGGCGCGTGCTGGATCCCCCCGCACCTGATCGTCGCGATCCCCGACGTCATCACCGCCAACGACTACAGCGTGGAGCTGGTGGTGGTCGACGCGGGCCACAACGAGTCGGCCCCGATGACCGGCTTCCTCGCCGGCGGCTGAGGCAAAAACGACGACGGGCGCCGCCGAAGCGACGCCCGTCCAGGCTCACGCGCCTCAGTGGTGGTGACCGCCGCCGGCGCCCGCGTCTTCCTCTTCCTTGTACTCCGAGATCATGGCCTCGGTGGTGAGCAGGAGGCTCGCCACCGAAGCGGCGTTCTCGAGCGCCGCGCGCGTGACCTTGGTCGGGTCGATGACGCCCGCCGCGTAGAGGTCCTCGTAGGCGCCGGTCGCGGCGTTGAAGCCGAAGCCGCCGGTCCCGTTGCGGACGTTCTCGAGCGTGATGGACGCCTCACCGCCGCCGTTGTTGACGATCGTGCGCAGCGGCTCCTCGACCGCGCGGCGGACGATGTCGACCCCGAAGCGCTGCTCGCCCTGCGCGTCGATGCTGTCGAGCGCACGCTGGGCGCGGATGAGCGCCACACCGCCGCCGGGCAGGATG
>SXGT01076809.1_pt1 | contig 14589 bp, 17 predicted proteins | sample 3176221 | NCBI WGS metagenome assembly SXGT01 (sample SAMN11356862, study PRJNA531348) | freshwater metagenome | isolation source: freshwater sample F1-120 | place: China: Fuxian Lake, Yuxi | collected 2017-12-25
CAACGCCGGCGCCGAGTCGCTGGCGCGCAACGCCATGGGCTTCACCACGTCCAGGCAGATGGGCGACGAGATGGAGTCGATCAAGCGCATGTTCACGCCCGAATTCCGCAACCGGCTGGACGCGAGCATCTCGTTCCGCGCGCTCGACCACGACATCATCCTGCGCGTGGTGGACAAGTTCCTCATGCAACTCGAGGGCCAGCTGCAGGAGAAGAAGGTCGAGCCGACGTTCACCGACCGGCTGAAAAAGTACCTGGGCAGGAAGGGCTTCGACCCGCAGATGGGCGCGCGGCCGATGGCGCGCCTGCTCCAGGACGCCATCCGGCGCGCGCGCGCCGACGAGCCGCTGTTCGGCAAGCTGGTCCACGGCGGCAGGGTCACCATCGATGTCGACGACGCGGACAAGGTGCTGCTCGGCTTCGAGGAGGAGGCGCCGGCGGCACCTGCGGCGCCCGAGCCGGTCGAGCCGGTGGCCTGAGCTCCGCGGGGCGTTGTTCCCGACGGTGCCCGAGCGCGCTGCTGCCTTTCCTTATCGGCCCATTGCACGGCCTGCTTTGCCCGCGGCGCAGCCGGTTGCTAGATTCCCGCCACTGCCCTATGACCCGCGTCGCCCTCTCGATCGTCCTCGGACTCGCCCTCCCGAGTGCCCTGGCCCAGCCCAAGGCCGACCCCGCGCGCGGCGCCGAAATCGTCGGCCGCCTGTGCGTCTCCTGCCACGGCACCGACGGCAACAGCCCGCTGCCGGCGAATCCGAAACTCGCCGGCCTGCAGCCCGAGTACCTGCGCAAGCAGTTGCTCGACTACAAGGCCAAGCGGCGCCGGAACGACATCATGGAAGCCATGGTCGAGGCCCTCGGAGCGGAGGACATCGCGTCGCTCGCGGCCTACTACGCCGCGCAACCGCCAAGGCCGGGAGAAGTGACCAAGCCGGAATTGCTGGAGCTTGGACGCAAGCTATACCTCGAGGGCAACGAGCGCGCGGGGGTGCCTTCATGCTCGGGCTGCCACTACCCCGACGGCGCCGGTACTGCACGCTTTCCGCGCCTCGCGGGCCAGCACGCCGAGTACACCTTGCGCCAGCTCAAGGACTACAAGGCGGCGAAGCGCGAGAATGACCGCGGCCTGGCGATGCAGACCGTGGCCGAGCGCCTGACGGAGAACGAGATGGAAGCGGTTTCCCAGTTCATCGCAGGCATGAAATGAGATCGCTCCTCGGTGCGCTGCTCGGCTGCGCCGCGATGACGGCCGTGGCCGGCGAACTGGACGACGCGCTCCGGCTCAGGGGCGACGCCGCACGCGGCAAGCTGGCCTACGAAGTCTGCCAGGGCTGCCATCAGCCTGACGGGCGGGGACGCGCCGACGGTGCCTATCCCAGGCTGGCCGGGCAGCTTGCCACCGTGCTGATCAAGCAGATGACGGACATCCGCGGCGGCCGGCGCGACAACCCCAGGATGCACCCGTTTGCCAGCCAGCGCATGGTCAGCGTGCAGGAGATCGCCGATATCGCGGTGTTCCTCCAGAGACTTCCGCCGCCGTCGGACGTCGGCAAGGGGTCCGGCGCCGCGCTCGAACTCGGCGCCCGGCTCTACTCCCGGGATTGCCTGGACTGCCACGGGCCCCGCGGGGAGGGCGACGCGCTCGGCTTCTACCCGCAGCTTGCCGGACAGCACCACGCGTACCTGGTGCGCCAGACGCGCGAGATACGCGACGGCGTGCGCCGCAACGCCAACCGGGACATGGAAAAACTCGTGGGGCGTTATTCGGACGCCGAAATCGAGGCCGTCGCCGACTACCTGTCCCGCCTGTTGATAACCCCTCCCAAATAGGGCCCGGGCAGCAGTTTTTCTGATCGGCGGGGAAAAAAATTCGCGGCGCGGCGGCTCCCAAAGCGTCGCGCTGTTGCGCTAGACTTTTTGCCGTTCTCTTCGGGAGGGAGGCACCACAATGCATACCAGAATACTGGCGAAACGCGTCGCCGCGCTGGCGCTCGCACTGGGGGCGCTTGGCGGCTGGGCGTCCAGCGGCATGGCGCAGGACTACAAGGCGCGGGCGTGGGCGGCAAGCTGCGCCGGATGCCACGGCACCGACGGCCGCAGCGAAGCGGACGAATTTCCCGCGCTCGCCGGCAAGCCCAAGGCCGACCTGCTCAAGTCGCTGATGGATTTCAAGTCCGACACCGGCACGAAGAAGCCGACCGTGATGCACCAGCACGCCAAGGGCTACTCGAACGAGCAGCTCGATCGCATCGCCGACTACTTCTCGCGCCAGAAGCGCTAGCCGCAAGGGAGACCAGCCATGTCATCGATCAACAGACGTGATTTCCTCAGGGCTGCGGCGGCAACCGGCGCGGTCGCCGGCCTCTCCTCGCTCGCCGGCTGCGCCACCACGCCGGGTTCGGCGGGCCGCGTGGTCGTCATCGGCGGCGGCTTCGGCGGCGCCACGGCAGCCAAGTACATCCGCATGTGGGCGCCGGCGATCGACGTCACCCTCGTCGAGCGCAACGGCAGCTTCGTTTCGTGCCCGTTCTCCAACCGCGTGCTGGCCGGGGTCATGAAAATCGACGAAATCACCGTCGGCTACGGCAAGCTCGGCCCGAACCACGGCGTCAACGTGGTGCGCGGCGAGGCGATCGGGGTGGACACCTCGAAGCAGGTGGTGAGCCTGGCCGGCGGCACGACGCTGCCCTACGACCGCCTGGTCATCGCGCCGGGCGTGGATTTCATGTACGAGGGGATACCGGGCCTCAACAACGCGGCCGCGCAGGAGCGCATCCGGCACGCCTGGAAGGCGGGTCCGGAAACCGTCGCCTTGCGCGCGCAGCTCGAGGCAATGCCCGACGGCGGCGTCTATGCGCTCGTCATCCCGGTGGCGCCGTATCGTTGCCCGCCCGGACCGTACGAACGCGCCTGCCAGGTGGCGCACTACTTCAAGACCAGGAAACCCAGGTCGAAGGTGCTGATCCTCGACGGCAACCCGGACGTGGTGTCGAAGAAGGGCCTCTTCATGGCGGCCTGGAACGGACAGTACAAGGGGATCGTCCAGTACATGCCGAACCACGAGCTGCAGGACGTGGACGCGAAGACCAACACCGCGATCTTCATCGGCGACAGGCAGCGCGCCGACGTGCTCAACGTCATCCCGCCGCAGCGCGCCGGGGAGATCGCACGCCGGGCCGGCGTGGCCAATGCCAACAACCGCTGGTGCGGCATCGACTGGCTGACGATGGAATCCACGGTGGCGAAGAACGTGCACGTCATCGGCGACGCCACGCTGTCGGCACCGGGCATGCCGAAGTCGGGCCACATGGCCAACAACCACGCCAAGCATTGCGCCGACGCCATCGCCGCGCTGATGACGGGGCGTGCGGTGAACGACGAACCGATCATCGCCAACACCTGCTACAGCTGGATCAACGACCGCGAAGCGGTGCACGTCGCCTCGGTGCACGCGTACGACAAGGGGCAGAAGACGCTGGTGGCGGTGAAGGGCTCCGGCGGCCTGTCGCCAGCCCCGAGCGTCAAGGAAGGCGCCTACGCCCGCGCCTGGGCGGACGCCATCTGGTCAGACATGCTGGCGTGAGAAACAGGGGAAAGGGGCGATTCCCCCTTTCCCCCGCACCCCCAATCCCATCCCTTCAGGTCTTGCCGGTGGACCCGAAGCCTGCGGCCCCGCGGCCGGAGACTTCGAATTCCTCCACCACGTTGAATTCGACCTGCACCACCGGCACCACCACAAGCTGCGCAATTCGCTCCAGCGGCTCGATGGTGAACGCCGCCTTGCCGCGGTTCCAGACGGAAACAAAGATCTGCCCCTGGTAATCCGAGTCGATCAACCCGACAAGGTTGCCAAGGACGATGCCGTGCTTGGCGCCAAGGCCCGAGCGCGGCAGCACGATCGCGGCGAGCCCGGGATCGCCAAGATGGATGGCGATGCCCGAGGGTACCAGTTGGCTGTCGCCGGGCTGCAGCGTGAGCGCTGCGTCGAGGCAGGCACGGATGTCGAGGCCGGCGGCGCCGGGTGTGCCGTAATGCGGCAGCTTGTCGCGGATCCTCGAATCGAGGATCTTCACATCGAGGCGTTTCATCGTTCCTCGGGGCCGGGGGGTGCGGGGGACGCGCCCTAGCGTCCCCCGCTTCCGAGCATTCCGGCGATGTGCTCGACCAGCTTGCGTGCCTGCTCGAGCTTCGGCCCCCTGCCGAGAGGATGCGCGCCGCGGTCGTCGTACAGCGTGATGGCGTTGTCGTCGGCGCCCAGCGCGCTCTGCGCGAGGTTCGCCGCCAGCAGCGGAATGCCCTTCTTCGCGCGCTTGGCCTTCGCGTTGCGTTCCAGGTCCTCGCTCTCCGCTGCAAAACCGACGCAGAACGGCGCCTTCTTCATGCGCGCGACATGCGCCAGGATGTCCGGGTTCTCCTCCAGCGCGATGCTGCGCGCGCCGGCGGCTCCTTTCTTGATCTTGCTCGGGGACGTCGCCTTCGCGCGATAGTCGGCGACCGCGGCGACGGCGATGAACACATCGCTCGCGGCAGCATGCTTCTTCACCGCGTCGAACATCTGTGCGGCAGTCCGTACGTCGATGCGCGCAACGCCGGCCGGCGCCGCAAGCGCGGTCGGCCCGCTCACCAGGGTGACCTTTGCGCCGGCCTCGTGCGCGGCGCGCGCCACCGCGTAACCCATCTTGCCGGAACTGGTGTTGGTGATGACGCGCACCGGGTCGATGGGTTCCTCGGTCGGACCCGCGGTGACCAGCACGCGCCTGCCGGCGAGCAGCCTGCGGCCGAAACTCGCCTCGATTTCCTCGGCGATCTGCGCCGCCTCCAGCATGCGGCCCATGCCGGTCTCGCCACAAGCCTGGTCGCCGGAGGCCGGCCCGGCGAACGACACGCCGTCCTCGCGCAAGGTGCGCACGTTGCGCTGCGTCGCCGCGTTCTGCCACATCTCCACGTTCATCGCCGGGGCCAGCATCAGCGGGCAACGCCGCGCGATGACGAGCGAGGAAAGCAGGTCGTCGGCGAGGCCGTTGGCCACCTTCGCCATGAAATCCGCCGTTGCCGGCGCGACGACGATGAGGTCGCGGTCGCGCGAGAGTTCGATGTGTCCCATGTTGTCGGGCACCCGCGCGTCCCAGAGATCGGTCCACGCGGTCTGGCCGGTGAGTGCCTGCATGGTGACCGGCGTGACGAAGCGCGTTGCGGCCTCGGTCATCGCCACCCGCACGTCGGCGCCGGCCCTGGCCAGGCGGCGCGCCAGCTCGCAACTCTTGAAGGCTGCGACGCCGCCGGTCATGCCGAGCAGGATGCGCTTGCCTCGCATTGTCATCGTGGCCTGTACCTCAGGCGTTGAACCGGAGGGGGAGTATATGGCAATTACAGACTGGCCCATGGCGGAGCGGCCCCGCGAAAGGCTGCTGGCGCAGGGTCCTGGAGCGCTTTCGGACGCGGAACTGCTGGCGGTGTTCCTGCGCACCGGCGTGCGCGGCAAGACCGCGGTGGAACTCGGCCGCGAACTGCTGGCGCGCGCCGGTGGGCTTGCGGGATTGATGCGCGGCGACGCGATGCAGGGCGCGATCAAGGGTCTCGGCGCGGCCAAGCGGGCACAGCTGGCTGCGGTGCTGGAAGTCGCGCGGCGCTGCCTCGGCGAGGAGATGCGCGCGGGCAGCGCCCTCACCTCGCCGGCGTCGGTGCGCGACTACCTGCGGCTTGCGCTCGGCGCGCGCGAGCGCGAAGTCTTCGTCGCGCTGTTCCTCGATTCGCAGCACCGCGTGCTGCGCGCCGATGAACTGTTCCACGGCACGCTGGGCCAGACCAGCGTCTACCCGCGCGAAGTGGTGAAGGCGGCGCTGGCAGCCAATGCGGCGGCGGTGATCTTCGCCCACAATCACCCCTCCGGCGTGGCCCAGCCCAGCCAGGCCGACGAACTGCTGACCCGCACGCTGAAGGACGCCCTCGCGCTGGTCGACATCAAGGTCCTGGACCACTTCATCGTCGCGGGCAACCACTGCCTGTCCTTCGCCGAACGCGGACTGCTCTAAGCTTGCAAAGTGCCTGATTTTTCGCGTAGAATTCCGCCCTTTCGCGAATCAGCACCTCCGGAGTTCATTATGTCCCGCGTCTGTGAAGTCACCGGCAAGAAGCCGATCAAGGGCCACCTTGTCTCGCACGCCAACAACAAGACCAAGCGCGTGTTCAACCCCAACCTGCACTACCGCCGCTTCTGGCACGAGGCCCAGCGCCGCTGGGTGCGCCTGCGCGTAAGCACGCAGGGCCTGCGCCGCATCGACAAGCTCGGCCTCGAGGTCGTGCTCGCCGAAATCAAGGCCGGCAGGAAGTCTGCCTGAGGAGACCGCCATGCGCGAAAAGATCAAGCTCGAGTCCTCGGCCGGCACCGGCCACTTCTACACCACCACCAAGAACAAGCGCACCACGCCCGACAAGCTGGAGATCAGGAAGTACGATCCCAAGGCGCGCAAGCACGTGATGTACAAGGAAACCAAGCTCAAGTAGCGCGCTGTCGCGCAAATGAAAAAGCCCGCTGCGAGCGGGCTTTTTCATTTGCGGCCTGCCCTGCGTTCAGGCATAGCAGCGAAGCCTGCGCGAGAAATCGACCAGCGGCACGACGCCGCTCGCCTCGGCGCGGCGGCACCAGTCCTCGAGCTGGTGCACCAGCTGCTCCTTCGACTCGTTCGATCGCTCCCACAGCGCGACCAGCTCGTCGCGCATCGCCACCGCGGTGGCGAGCGCCTTCGAGTTCTTCAGCGCCTCGGCAAGCCGGGCCTGCTCCGCCTCGGACGCATGCTGCGCACGCAGCAGCACGCCGCGCAGCTTCTTCAGGGACTCGGCCTCGTGCGACCACTTGCCGAGCCGCTCGACTTCCTCGGCATAGGTGCGCTTGAGCGAATTCGTGTAGCGCTTGAGCACGTCGTAGCGGTTGGCGATCACCGCCTGCAGCGTCTGCAGGTCGGCGACCGGCCTGGGCTCGACGAAGCGCGGCGTCGGCGCCACCTTCTTCACCGTGGCAAGGCCCAGCATCTCGAGGATGCGGATGTACATCCAGCCGAGATCGAACTCGTACCACTTGTTGGAAAGCTTGGCCGAAGAGGCGTAGGTGTGGTGGTTGTTGTGCAGCTCCTCGCCGCCGATCAGGATGCCCCAGGGCACGATGTTGGTGCTGGCGTCGGCGCAATCGAAGTTGCGGTAGCCCCAGTAGTGGCCGATGCCGTTGATGACGCCGGCCGCCCAGAACGGGATCCACGCGATCTGAGTGACGAGGATCAGGATGCCCGGGACGATGCCGAACAGCGCAACGTCGATCACGCCCATCAGCGTCATGCCCGAAAGGGTGTAGCGCGTGTACACGTTGCGCTCCATCCAGTCGTCGGGGGTGCCGTGCCCATAGCGCTGCATGGTCTCCTTGCGGTAGGACTCGGCGACGTAGAGGAACACCCCGCCCCAGAGCACGCGGTTGAGGCCGTAGACCTGCGGGCTGTGCGGGTCCTCCAGCGTCTCGACCTTGGCGTGGTGCTTGCGGTGGATGGCCGCCCACTCCTTGGTCATCATGCCGGTGGTCATCCACAGCCAGAGGCGGAAGAAATGGCTCACCGCAGGATGCAGGTCGAGGGCGCGGTGCGCCTGGCAGCGGTGCAGGAAGATGGTGACCGCGGCGATCGTGATGTGCGTGAGGCCGAGCGCCACGAGCACGTAGCCCCACCACTCGAGGTCGAAGTAACCGGAGAAAAGCATCAGGATGCGCCCCGTTCTGGTTGGTTGCGATGCCCCTGAAACGCGACAGGGCGACAGGCCCCGCGGATTCTACGCCATGCCCTTGGGCCGGCATAGGTGGAAACGAAGCGCAAAGCGCGGCAAATCAGATTGTTGCACCGCAATCAGGCGCCCGTACCGCCGCCCAGTACGCGCACTTCGCGTTGCGGGAACGGGATCTGGATGCCGCGTTGGCGGAATTCGGCGAGCACGCGCGCGGAAATGTCCGAGCGCACATTGCCGCTGCCGTTCTCGGGATCGCCGATCCAGAAGTTGAGTTCGAGATCGACGCCGCTGTCGGCCAGCGCCGTCACCAGCGCCGAGGCCTGGGGATCCTGCAGCACCCGCGGATGCCCCCTGGCGACCTGCGACAGCAGCCCGAGCGCGCCGTCCACGTCCGTGTCGTAGGCGACCTGCACCCTGACCGAGAGGCGCACCTTCTTGTCGGTGTAAGAGTGGTTGAGCACCGTCGTGGTAACCAGCGAGTCGTTCGGGATGATCGCCTCCACGCCGGCGTGCGAGCGCACCACGACGTAGCGCGTCGTGATGCGGGTCACCTCGCCGTAGTGGCCATCGGAGGTGATCATGTCGCCGATGCGGATTGAACGGTCGAGCATGATGATGAAGCCGGAAAGATAGTTGCTGGCGATCTTCTGCAGGCCGAAGCCGACACCGACGCCGAGCGCGCCGCCGAACACCGACAGCACCGTGAGGTCGATGCCCACCAGCGGCAGCACGAGAAGGGCCGCCGCGAACAGCAGCAGCGCCTTGCCGAGGCGCGCCAGCACCACGCGCAGGCTGGAGTGCAGCCCTTCGGCGCGCATCAGCCTCGCCTCGAGCGCCCCGCCGCCCCACAGCGCGACCAGCAGCGTGAGCGCCGCCCAGAACCCGCCCTGCAGCAACGTCCAGACGGAGAGCTCGTGCCTGCCGAGCGGGAACCTGAGGCCCTGCAGGAATTTGACGATCTCCGGCAGCATTCCCGTCAGGTGCAGCGCGGCCACGCCCCAGATGAGGGCGACTACGGCGCGCTCGAACGCGTCGAGGAAACCGCTTGCCGGCATCGCCAGCCGCAGCAGGTAGACGGCGAAGCGGATGCCAGCCAGCGCGCCAGCCAGCGCGATCGCCACGGTGACCAGGTTTGCCGCATGCCAGTGCCCGAGCGCCCACCGCCCGGCGTACAGCAGCAGCATGGCGGCGAGCGGCAGCACGACTCGCCGCAGGGACCCCGCACCCATCTTCAGCGCGCGCGAGCTTTCCTCGGGCGCGCGCCACTGCGCGAGGCGCGATACCCACCAGGCGAGCGCCAGGCAGACGGCGACCACGCCCGCCTGCCACAGGATCGAGGGATCCTGCAGGTCCTTCCACAGTTCAACCAGCAGCCTGCCGATCTGGTTTTCTTTCATAATCGCGCCTTAGTTTAGCGCCCATGCGACCCATCCTCGTCCTGCTGCTATTCGCCCTGGGCCCTTGCGCGCAGGCCGCGCGCCCGTTCGTCACCGACGACGCGCGCGTCGTCGATCCCGACGGCTGGCAGGTGGAGACCTTCGTCAAGCGGCAGAACCGGTTCAAGGAGCGGGAATTCTGGTTCCTGCCGGCGCACAATCCGGGCGACAAGCTGTTCGGCGGCCGCGTCGAACTCGCGCTCGGTCGCTACTGGGTGAACAACCCGGCAAACGGCGACAACCAGGCTACCCTGATGCAGGCGAAGACGCTGCTCAAGCCGCTCGAGGCAAATGGTTCCGGATACGCGCTCACGCTCGGCGCGGCACGCGTCGAGCCGTTCCGGCGGCAGCATGCGTGGAATCCGTACTTCAACGGCATTGGCAGCTTCTCCTTCGCCGACGACCGCTTCGTGCTCCACGCCAACCTGGGCGGCATGCGCGACCGGCCCGCGAACCGCTCGCGCGCCACCTGGGGAACCGGCGCGGAAGTCATGCTCGTCGCCCCGCGCGTCATCGGCATCATCGAAACCTACGGGCAGAGTGGCGAGAAACCCACCTTCCACACCGGGCTGCGCCTCTGGGCGATCCCCGATCGCTGGCAGATCGACGCCACCGTCGGCCGCCAGGATGCCTCGCCGTCGCGCCGCTTCGGCTCCATCGGCATGCGCATCCTGTTTTAGGAACGCACCCGCGCGTTGCTAGGCCTCGCGCTCGAACACGGCGGCAAAGAATCCGTCGGTGTGGTGCACGTGCGGCCAGAGCCGCAGTTGCGCGGGCATCTCCAGCGGGATCTTCAGCGCCTTGAACAGCTCTCCGCAGTGCAACTCGCGGAACTGCGGATGCGTCGCGGCAAATCGCGCGGCGATCGCCTCGTTCTCCTCGTCCAGCAGGCTGCAGGTGGCGTAGACGATGCGTCCGCCCGGCTTCACCAGCCGCGCCGCGGCCGCGAGGATGCGGTGTTGCTTCTCGACCAGTTGTTCAACGGCCTCCGGCCCGTGGCGCCACTTGAGGTCCGGGTTGCGCCGCAGGGTGCCGAAACCGCTGCAGGGCGCGTCCACCAGCACCCGATCGAGCTTGCCCGCGAGGCGCTTTACGCGTTCGTCGTTCTCGCTGTCGAGCGCCACCGGGTGCACGTTGGACACGCCCGCGCGCCGCAGGCGTGGCGTGAGCGCAGACAGGCGCTTGGCCGAGACGTCCATGGCGTACAGGCGCCCGCTCGAGCGCATCAGCATGGCCATGGCGAGTGTCTTGCCGCCCGCGCCGGCGCAGAAGTCGGCCACCATCTCCCCGCGGCGCGGCGCGACCAGGTAGGCGAGCAGCTGGCTGCCCTCGTCCTGCACCTCGACCAAGCCCTCCTTGAACAGCGCATGCCGGTTGATCGCCGGCTTCCCCTTCAGGCGGATGCCGCAGGGCGAATACGCCGAGAGCGCGCCCTCGATGCCGGTCTGCGAAAGTTGCGCCAGCGCATCTTCGCGGCTGATGCGCGCAAGGTTGACCCGCAGGTCGAGCGGCGCCGCATCCAGCAGCCCGCGCGCGATGCGCATCGCCTCCTCGGCGCCGTAGCGTGCGACCAGCCGCTCCCAGCACCAGTCCGGCAGGTCTGCCTGCACCGCGGGCGGCATGGCTTCCACCGGCGTGCGCCGGATGCGCGCGACGAGTTCCCGGTCGGTGTCGCTGAGGGCCTCGTCGATCGCGCGGCCGGAGTAGCCGAGCACCCGCACCAGCCCGCCGATGACCAGCGCGCGCGGCGATTCACTGCCGGCAGCGGCCGCGAGCGAGCGCTTGCGCCGCAGCGCCGCGTAGACCGACTCGGCGATGAACGCGCGCTCGCGCTGGCCCAGGCTGCGGTGGCTGCGAAAGAAACCCGACACGGTGCGGTCTGCGGCGCCCGAGCGCGCGAGCGTCTCGTCGAGCAGGGCCGCAGCCTGTCCGACCAGCGCCTTCGACGGTGCGAGCGCGCCGCTCATCGGATCTTCATGTTCGCCAGCACCTGCTCGGCCTCCTCGCCGCGATTGTCGCGCAGCCGGATTTTCACCGGCAGGTTGCCGTAATCGGGCGCCAGCCAGACCTCGAAGCGCACGCTGTTGTCGGTCGACTGGTTGCGGAAGTGTAACGCGCCGATGGGCCCGAGGTCGGTCTCCACCGTCACCTTGCCGACCACCTCGATGCGCACCGAGTCGAACTTGCGCGCGGTCGTCACCCACACCGCGGGCGGCTTGGGCTCGCCGACGATGAACGACAGCTGGTGGATGAAGGAAAGCATGTCCTGCGCGCCCGGGCGCAGCGTCCATTCGCGCGTGTTGCCGCCCGCGCTGAGCACGGCCTTCGAGGTCTCCCAGTCGAAAGCGGCGGTCTCGTTGCGGTCGGACCGGCCGCGCTGCACCACGAAGCGGTCGGGGCGCAGGCCGCGCGCGGTGATCGTCCCGGTGCTCTCCTGCACGAACTTGCCGCTGGCGAACAGGGCGCCCAAGCCCGTGGCCTCGGTGGTCGAGCGGATCAGGTAGCGGCCGCCGTCGCGCTCGAAGCGGTGCACCACGCGCCCGATCGGCGCGCCGTCCGCGCCCTTCACCAGGTTGAACTCGAGGTCGATCCGCTCGGGAAATGCGATCGGCGCTTCGACGGCCGGTGCTTCCTTCACCGGCTCGGGCGCGGGCGGTTCGGGTTTCGCCGTCTCCACCGGCGGCGGCTCCACGACCGGCGGCGCGGGCTCGGGCTCGGGCGCGGGCGGCTGCGGCGGCAACACGGCTTCCGCAGCCTGCGGCAGGCGCGGCGCCGGCCTGGGCCGCGGCTTCGGCGCCGGCGGCCTGGCTGCAGGTTCGGCCGCCGCTACCTGCTTCAGCGGCGCGATGCGTGCGCGCAGCGGCTGCCCTTCGGCCTTGTCGGCGTGAAAGATTTCCGTCCATTCGATCCCGGACGTGAAGAGCACATGCAGGGCGAACGAAAGCGCCAGCGCGAGCCCGAGGCGCCGCCTGAGATTGCGCTTGAACGCGCCCACCCAGCCTGACCGCTGCTCGCGGAAGACGATGTCGAGTGCCGACATGGGCGAGCGCCGCTCAGGCGCCGGCGATCTCGACGCGGTTGCCGTGCACGGTGAGCCGCCCTTCGAGGAACCCGCGCACGGCCTGCGGGTAGATGCGGCGCTCCTCGCGCAGCACGCGGGCGGCCAGCGAGTCCGGCGTGTCGTCGCCGATCACCGGCACCGCGGCCTGCGCGATGATCGGGCCGTGGTCCAGTTCGGCGGTGACGAAGTGCACCGTGCAGCCGTGCAGCTTGACGCCGGCTTCCAGCGCCCGCTGGTGCGTGTCGAGACCGGTGAAGGCCGGCAGCAGCGAGGGATGGACGTTCATCAGGCGGCCCGCGTAGCGGTTGACGAAGGCCGGGGTGAGGATGCGCATGAACCCGGCCAGTGCGACAAGCTTGGGCGAAAACGCGTCTATGGTGCTCGCCAGCGCCGCGTCGAACGCGTCGCGCGAAGCGAAGCCCTTGTGCTCGACCACGCGCGTGGGCACGGCGTGCCGCGCCGCGATCGCGAGGCCGCCCGCGTCGGCGCGATTGCTGATCACCGCCGCGACCGGGATGTCGGCTTCGATCAGCGCCTGCATGTTGCTGCCACGACCTGAGATGAGGACGACGACTGCCATCGGGCCAGTTTAGCGGGAACGCACTCGTGCGTTGGTGGAACGCACTCGTGCGTTGGTGGAACGCACCCGTGCGTTGGTGGAACGCACCCGTGCGTTGGTGGTGGAACGCACCCGTGCGTTACCGTGGCGGCACGACGTAGAGCCACAGTTGGTGGCGGCGGCCCTCGACCAGCACGCTCGCGCCCCCCGCCGGTGCCCAGTCGCCGATGGTGAACTCGTGCGACACCACGCGCGACCCGGGCTTCAGTTCGGCGAGGAACTTCGGCTTCAGCCGCGCGTTCAGCTCGGGATAGAGGTAGACCGCGACCACGCTGGCGGAGGAGAAATCGGTCTGGAACAGGTCCTGCACCGCGAATCGCACCCGGTCCGCGACCCCGGCGCGGCGCGCATCCGCGCTCGCCTGCTCGATGCGCGCGGGGTCGATGTCGATGCCGACGCCGCGCGCGCCATGCCTGGCCGCCGCGCGGATGACGATGCGCCCGTCGCCGCAGCCCAAGTCATAGAGTACGTCGTCGCGGCCGACCTGCGCCAGCCGCAGCATCTCGTCCACCACCTCGTAGGGCGTGGAGACGTACGGCGCGTCCAGCTTCACGCCCGGCGTCGAGCAACCCGCCGCGAGCGCGGCGCCCGCCAGCACGAAGGCGCGGCGCGAGCGGATCATGCCCTCACGGCAGGTCGAACAGCAGGACTTCGGCGTCGCCGCCCTGCTCGAGCACGACCTGCGCTGCGTCGGTCTTCAGGGCGTCTCCCGCGTGCAGCTGCAGGCCGTTGACCGTCAGGCTGCCGCGCGCCACGTGCACGTAGGCGCGGCGGCCCTTCGCCAGCTCATGCACCGCGCGCTCGGCGCCGTCGATCAGCGCGGCGTACAGCACGGCATCCTGGCGCATCGCCACGGAGCCTTCGCGCCCGTCGGGCGTCGCCACCGGCCGCAGGCGGCCGCGCTTTTCCGCCGCGGGGAACGCCTTCTGGTCGTACGCGGGCGGCGCACCCTCGACGTTCGGCTCGATCCAGATCTGCAACAGGTGCGTCTCGCCGTCGGGTTCGTGGTTGAACTCGCTGTGGCGCACGCCGCTGCCGGCGCTCATGTACTGCACCTCACCGGGCAGGATGGCCGAGCCGTTGCCCATCGAGTCCTTGTGCGCCAGCGCGCCCTCGAGCACGTAGCTGATGATCTCCCTGTCGCGGTGGCCGTGCGTGCCGAAGCCGGTGCCCGGCTGGATCCGGTCCTCGTTGATCACGCGCAGCGAGCCGAAACCCATGTGGCGCGGGTCCTGGTAGTCCGCGAACGAAAAGCTGTGGAAGGAGTCGAGCCAGCCGTGGTCGGCATGGCCGCGTTCGGCGCTGCGGCGGATCTCGTTCATGCATTGCTCCCCGTGAGGTGGTGGGCCGCGCGTCGACCGCGGCCCGGGATCAGATGGGGTCGGAACGGCGCCGATCAACCCCGGCGCGATCAGGTCTTTTCCTGCTCCTGCTGCTCGGCGATCTCCTTGTGCACCTGGGCCATGTCCACTGACTTGGCCTGCGCGAGCACCTGCTCCAGGGCCGACGCCGGCAGCGCGCCAGCCTGCTGGAACAGGACCACCTTTTCGCGGAACACCATCAGGGTCGGGATGGAGCGGATGCCGAAAGCACCGCCGAGTTCCTGCTCGTCGTCCGTGTTCACCTTGGCGAACACCACGTCGGGATGGGACTCGGAAGCTTTCTCATAGATCGGCGCGAACCCGCGGCACGGGCCGCACCACGGCGCCCAGA
>SXGT01337938.1_pt1 | contig 14587 bp, 8 predicted proteins | sample 3176221 | NCBI WGS metagenome assembly SXGT01 (sample SAMN11356862, study PRJNA531348) | freshwater metagenome | isolation source: freshwater sample F1-120 | place: China: Fuxian Lake, Yuxi | collected 2017-12-25
CGGCTGACACGCAGAGTCAACGCGTTGCCAGCGGAGGCCTTGATGGCGTCACGGAATGCGTCCCAAGAGCTGAGAGAGGCGCCATTCGCGGCCTGCACCACGTCGCCAGAACGCAGCCCAGCACTTGCGGCCACGCTGCCCGCCGGGCCCGCCTCGCGGCCCAGGCCCGCGCGGCCGCGCTGCGCGATCCGCCTCAGGATCTGCGGGCCCAGGTCACGCGCGGCTGCTTGCCCAGATCGCGCACGGTGGCCGATGGCGTGAACGCGCCGGTCGCGTCGACCAGCGCCCGCACCGCGTCGCCCTGATCGAAGCCGTGCTCGAGGGCGAGGAGCCCGCCGGCGACCACGTGCGCGGGCGCGGCCGCACACAGGCGACGCAACACGTCGAGCCCGTCGCCGCCCCCGTCGAGCGCCAGCCGCGGCTCGCGCTGGACCTCGCGGTCGAGCGTCGCGATCACCGCGGTGGCGATATAGGGCGGGTTGGCGACGACGACGTCGAAGGACTCGCCGGCGACCGGCGCGAACAGATCACCGATCCGCACGTCGACGCGATCGGCGACCTGGTTGTGCTCGGCGTTCCTGCGCGCCATCGCCGCCGCCGGCTCGGAGATGTCGGTGGCCACCACCTGCGCCGCCGGCAGCTCGCGGGCCAGGGTCACGGCCAGCACGCCCGAGCCGGTGCACAGATCGAGCACGCGCACCGGCGCCGTACGATCGGCGCGCTGATCGAGCACGAGCTGGATCAAGGTCTCGGTGTCATGCCGCGGCACCAGCACGCTGGCGTCGACGAAGAACGGCAGCGACCAGAACTCCTGGTTGCCGACCAGGTACGCCACCGGCTCGCCGCCCAGCCGCCGCTTGATGAGCTCGCGCGCCCGCGTCAGCTCGGCTTCGGCGAGCGGCCGATCGAAGCCGGTGTAGAGCTGCATCCGCGTGCAGCCCAGCGCGTGCGCGAGCAGGACCTGGGCCTCGAGTCGCGCCGCGTCGATGCCGGCCTCGGTGAAGCGCTTCACCGTCCAGTCGAGCACCGCCGCGGTGGTCCAGATCACGAGCCATGCGTACCACGCCTTCGCCCTTGCCCGTGCCCTGGCCCTTGCCCTTGCCCTTCTACGTCTCCGGCCGGACCACGATCACCAGATCCGCGTGATTCACCCCCGTCGGCCCGCTGGTGATCGTCGCGCCCACCGCCGCCAGCACCGTCCCCGAATCGCACTCGCGCAGCCCGCGCTCGCCCTCGCTAGCCACCCGCGCCCACGTCTCCCCGTCGACGACCGCGCCCGCCCACGGCCCGGTGCCGTCGATCCCGTCGCTGCCGGCGACGAGCACCCGAACACCATCGAGCCCGGCGATCTCGCGCGCGACCATCAAGGCCAGGTGCGTCGCCCGCCCGCCGCGTCCCTCCCCGGTCACCGCCACCGTCCACTCTCCACCCGCCACCCACGCACCCCCCGCTTCGATCCGTTGCGCCACGCCCACCACCTCCCGCATCACCTCCTCGACCGTCCCCGCGATCACCTCCTCGCGCTCCTCGACCGTCGGCCCGATCCCCGCCGCCCGCCGCCCGCTGCCCGCCACCCGATCCCCGAGCTTCGTCGCCGCCACCCGCCTCAGCGTCTCCATCCCCGCCACCAACCGCACAACATCTCCCTCCTTGCCTGGCACCGTCGGCCCCGAGCCCACCACGCCGACGTCATCTCCGGGTACGTCGCTCACCACCAGCGTCACCACCCGCCCCGGACACATCGCCGCCAGCCGGCCGCCCTTCACCGCCGACAGCTCGCCGCGCACCCGGTTGATCTCCCCGATCGCCGCGCCGCTCCGCATCACCTCGCCCACTCGCGCCACCTTCTCGGCCCGCGTCACGCCATCGCGCGGCACCGCCATCAACGCCGACGCGCCGCCCGAAACCAGCACGAGCATCACCTCATCCACGCCCACGCCTCGCGCCAGCTCCATCACCTCGCGCCCCGCCGCCTCGCTCCGCCCATCCGCCACCGGATGCCCCGCCCGCCGCACCCGCAGCCCGCTCCCTGTCACCGTCTCCGGCACCCCGACTCCGTCCACGGTCACCACGATCCCGTCCCGGATCCCGATCCCGCGCGCCGCCAGCCCGTCCACCGCCCCCGCCGCCATCGCCCCTGCCGCCTTCCCGATCGCGACCACCGACACCGGCCCCGGCTTCAGCTCCATCTCCGCGATCGCATCCCCCACCACGACCCGCGGATCACAGGCCGCCACCGCCGCCCGCCACACCGCGACCAGCTCCGCCGCGGTGGTCACAGCACCCGGTTGATCCGGTCGATCCCCTCGAGCAACCGCGCCTCGTCGACCGCGGTGAAGCACAGCCGTGCCCAGTCGGCGTAGGCCAGCCCGAACGGTGCGCCGGGCGCGAGCAGCACGCCCGCCGAGGCCACTCGCTCGAGCACGGGCAGGCAGCCCTCGGCGTTGCAGCCGTGGCCGGCCAGATCGATGAACAGGTAGGTCGAGCCCTCGGGCACCCGCACCGGCACCTTCAGCGCCGCCACCGCCTTGTCACGGGCCTGGCGATAGCGAGCCCGCGCGTCGCTCAGGAACTCGCCGCCGTCGCGCAACGACGCCAGCGCCGCGCGCTGCATCGCGTGGGGCACATTGTAGATCGAGTGATTCGACATCTTGCGCACCGCCTCGATCACGGTGCGCGGCCCGGCGACGTACCCGACGCGCAGCCCGGCCTGGCCGTAGCTCTTCGAGAACGAGCCCACCGTGAGCGTCCGCGCCGCCATGCCGGGCAGGCTGGCGATCGAGACGTGCGGCCGGTCGTAGGTGTAGTGCTCGTAGACCTCGTCGGCGAGGATCCACAGGCCGGCCTGCTCGGCGACCCGCACGATCGCGCCCAGAGTGGTCTCGTCGAGCACCAGCCCGTCGGGGTTGTTGGGCGTGCACAGGTAGATCGCCCGCGTCTTCGCGCTCACCGCCCGCGCGATCAACGGATACGGATCCATCCCCGGCTCGGCCAGCACCATCTGCGAGAACGGCACCTCGATCGACACCACCGAGCGCGACTGCGCGATGCCGCGGATGATCGGCCAGTGCGGCGTCAGGAGGATCATCTCGTCGCCCGGATCGAGCAGCGCGCCCACGCAGCAGGCGAGCGCGTGGGTGGCGCCCGACGTGATCTGCACGCCGCCGTCCTCGACCGGGATGCGGTTGACCGTCCGCACCTTCTCGGTCAAGGCCGCCACCAGCGGTGGCCAGCCCGGCGCCGGCCCGTAGGCGTAGAGGTCGCGGGCGTCGTCGTAGGCCTGCTGCGACAGCCGTCCCGCGGCCGGCGGCATCAGGTACGTGTCACCGATCTGCAGCGGGATCACGTCGCCCTTGAATCCGGCCAGCTTCTCGTACAGCCGCGCGAAGATCGACAGCGGCAGCGACTCGGCGGAGACCGAGAGGCGTGGAAATGTCACGATTGCGAAGCTACCAGAGGGCCCCCACCTTTACCCAGAAGTCTCCATGATCTAGGTTCGCCTCTCGCATGGTCGAGCCCCCCGTCCTGACCGTCACCCGCCCAGCCCGGCGACTGCCGCTGGGCTTCGAGGTGGCGGTGGTGTTCCTGCTCGCCTGCGCGCTGCTCCTGCCCGGCATCTGGAGCTACAGCCTCGTGGATCCGTGGGAGACCCACTACGGCGAGGTCGGCCGCCGGATGCTCCAGGACCACGACTGGGTCCACACCGACTGGCAGAACGAAGGCTTCCGCTCCAAGCCGGTCCTGACCTTCTGGATGATGGCCGCGTCGATGAAGGCGCTCGGCCACGGCGACAACGGCGGCTACTCGGGCGAGATGGCCGAATCACCGACGGTGGTCCTCGCCATCCGCCTGCCCTTCGTCCTGCTCGCCATCATGGGGCTCACGCTCATGTGGTGGATGCTGTCGCGGCTGTGGAGCCGGCGCGCAGCGTGGCTGTGCTTCCTCACCGTCGGTACCTCACCGTTCTTCTTCCTGATCGCCCGCCAGGCCATCACCGACATGACCCTGGTCGCGCTCCTGCTCGGCGCACTGTCGATGTTCCTGCTCGCCGCCGAGGACGGCGACGAGAAGATCCGGCCGCTGGTCCGCATCCCGCTCGGCAAGGGACAGCACCTCGGACTCGACAGCCGCTGGGCCTTCGGCCTCGTCATCGGCGGCTTCCTGATGGCGCAAGCCATCTACTACCTCGTCTACTTCCAGATCTACCGGTACCCGCTGGCGCGCATCAAGTTCCACCCGCCCCAGCCGGGCTGGTGGTTCTTCGCGTTCATCTCGCTAGGCCTGCTCTACGTCATCTGGCCGCGCGTGTTCACGTACGTGAAGGCCGCCCTCATCGCGCCGTCGCTGTTCGCGCTCGGCGATCCCGGCGACGGCCGCTCGGTATGGTCGCGCGCCATGGCGCTCGCCGAGCCCAGCATCCTGTCGTGGCCGCTGGTGCCGCCGCTGGCGCTCTACACCTGGGCGACCATGACCGGCCCGGCGTGGCGTACCGGCCTCACCCGCGCCCGTTTCATCACCCGGGTGCTGCCGCTGGCCCGCACCGGCCAGGTCTACATGTTGTGGTTCTGGGCCTTCGTCGGCATCAGCGTGCTCGGCAAGGGCATCCCCGGCTTCGGCCTGATCGGGGTTTGCTGCTTCCTCTACGTGGTCTTCCAGTTCCGCTGGAACGACCTGTGGAACGGCCAGTTCGAGATCAAGCGCGGCGTCGTGCTCTTGCTCATCACCGTCCTGCCCTGGCACCTCGCCATGTGGATGCGCGACGGCCAGAAGTTCATCCAGGAGTGGGTGTTCCTGCACAACCTCAACCGCGCCGCTGTCGGCGTGCACGGCGATCGCGGCACCTTCGACTACTGTCTGTCGCAGGTCGGCTACGGCATGTTCGTGTGGGTCGCGCTCCTGCCGTCGGCGCTGGCGGCCGCGGCCATGGTCCGTTCGCCCGACGCCCGCGCCGCGCGGGTCCGCTTCATGGTCGGGACCTGGGCGGTGGTCGCGACCGCGCTGTTCTCGCTGTCGCAGACCAAGTTCCACCACTACATCTTCCCGGCTGTGCCCGCCTACGCGATCCTCATCGGCTTCTGGCTCGACGATCTGCTCGCCGGCCGGGTCAAACCGTCGCTGGTGCTGGGCCTGTTCGGCGCCGGCTTCGTCCTGCTCCTCGCCCGCGACATGATGTACGAGGAGAAGCAGTGGATCGAGATGTTCATCTACCGCTACGACCGGCCGTGGCCGTCGAACCCGCCGTGGTCGATCGATCCGTCCGACGCGTTCCTGGTGATGGGCCTCCTCGGCGCCGCGGCGTCGCTCCTGCTCGGCTTGCCGTGGCGGCGCGTCGCCGTGTTCGCGATGTGCGCGGTCGCGCTCGGCACCGCGCTGTGGGCCATGCACGTCTACATGCCGATCGCCGGCACCCACTGGGGCATGCGCGACGCCGTACGCCGCTACTACCAGGAGCGGCAGGTCTACGGTCAGAAGCTGGTCTACTACACACCCCGCCAGTTCCACGACGACTGGCGCGGGGTGAAGGATCACTGGGACTTCGACACCTTCATCCCCGACGCCTACCAGGACGGCCAGCCGATGACCGTGAAGATCGAGGTCCAGGGCGTGCAGAGCGGCGGCACCTACGAGCTGCACGGCACGTCGCGCATGATCGGCGAGCACCGGATCCGGATCGCGTTCGATCCGGCCAAGGTCACGCCGGTGCGCGACAGCGCGCGCAAGTACGGCAAGGTCGCGCGCGGCCGCAAGCGCCCGACCCGGGTGGTCGACGCCGACCGGCTGATCGCCTGGCAGCTGTACTGGCGGGGCGAGAACTTCTGGAGCGGCGACGAGATCTGGGGCGTCCTGCCCGAGATGCAGACCGCCCTCAAGGAGACCGACAACTCGCGCTTCACGCGCTACATCGGCGACCGCACGCTGGCGCCCGAGGGCCGGCGCTACTTCGTCGTCACCGAGGCCGGCCGCACCGGCAGCCTGCGCTCGCTCATCCCCACCGAGACCGGCCGCGACACCTACGAGGTCATCGAGACCACGAGCAACAAGTTCTCGCTCGCGGTCTGGCAGATGTGACGCCGCGGTCCGGCTCGGGCCCAGCTCGCAGCAGGTTCAGCCGATCACCTGGCTCCGCGTCGCCTTCTCGGGGAGCCAGCGGTCCAGCTTGCCGTAGTACCAGCCGATCGCGAGCGTGACCACGACCAGCAAGGACAGGTAGACGCCCCAGGGCTGCCTCTTCTCCGCGTAGGGGTCCTTGAGCGAGCGCACGGCGCCGCTCGGCAGTCGCGGCAACTCGGTGAGCGCGGTGCCGAACGGCACGTTGATCCGGGTGAGCGAGTTGATGGCCCAGCCGTTGGCGTCGAGCAGCGGCCCCAGGTTGCGACGGCGGAGCTTGATGAACGCGAGGACCATCGACGGCGCGCTGATCGCGAGCACCAGGACGGCGAGGCCGATCGGCATCCACTTGCCCAGGCCGAACACGCCGGAGAGCACCGCGGTGATCACCGCGGCGATCCCGCCGACCGCGACGCCGATGGCGGCGACGGTGCCGATATCGACTCCCTTGCTGGCCGGCGCGGCCCCTGCGGCCTTGGCGCCGCCGGCAGACTTGTCGGCGGTCGCGACCGTGGTGGCCGCGCTCTCCAGCTTCGCGTTCGAGGCGGCCTCCGCGTCGGCGGCTCGCTTCGCGACCCGTTCTTCGATCAATCGGACCAGCTTCTTGTACGGGGCCCAGAAGGCCTGGCGGATGCTGATCGGGGCATCGACGATCTTGGTGATCGTCGCCTCCCAGTCACGACCCTGGCGGTCCACGAACACGCCGTTGCGTCCGACCATCAGGTTGTCCACGTCGCCGGCGGTGAACGCGGCGGCGATCGTCTTCTTCTCGCCCCCGGCCCGCGTGCAGTCGCAGTAGGCGAGGTAGGTCCCTGCCATCGGCGCCATCGCGGCGTGTTTCGCCGGATCGGTCACCTCGAACACCAGGCTGCACCCGCGACCATCGAGGTACAGGGTACCGGCCTGGAAGACGCCACCGCTGCGCCCGTAGAAGTCGGAGAAGTTGACGTAGTTGTTCAGGACCTTGGCGAGGTCGCGCTGGTACCGGCACAGCTTCTCGACCTCGGCCAGGCTATCGATCTCCGGCTTGACCGCGAGATCCTGCGTGATCAGATCGACCAGCGCGGCCTCGTGCGCGTCCTCGATCATCGTGCGGAGACGCTCGGGTCCGAGCGCGTCCAGGGCGTTCGCAGGACGGGCCGACCGCCACGCCTCGTGGGGCGCGAACGTGTCGAGCAGGCCTCGCCAGTCGGCCTCCGAAAGGCTGGTCCGCGCGCCGAGCACCGGCACCACGGCGCGGGCGACGAACACGTCGATCGCCGCCTGCCACGCCGGGTTGATACCGGCGCCGAGCGGAAGCGCGCCGCCGGCCGAGACCCGCGCGAGCGGCAGACCAGCCACGTGGGCGCAGCTCGCCGACAGCTCCTTGGCCGACAGCGCGGCCAGCTCCGCGTCGGCGGCGTTGAGCGCGGTGGCCGCCCGCGCATCGAACACGGCGAGCCGGCAGCGGGTGAAGAAGTCTTCGATCTTGGTCCGCACCGCGCGCACCGCGTCGGCCGCGGCGCCAGTCGCGTCGCCCAGAGGCAGCCGGGTCGCGTCGGCCTCGGCGTGCCAGGCCACCAGTGCCCGGGCGTCGGCGAAGAAGGCCTCCACGAGCGCACGATCGACCCCGGGCTTGCCGCTGCGATCGATCACCGAGCCGCGGGTCTCGACGATCGCGTCGATCGTGGCCGCCAGCGCGCCGCTGGCGGCGCTCGCCGTCACGACCCCGTCTCCGTTGAGGACGGTGTCGACGAACATCTTCTCGGCGCTGCGCGTATCCGCGAGCGAGACCGACGTCGCGGAGGGCTTGCCGAGGTTGCGGAGCAGTCGCCGCGCACCGACCAGCACGGGCCCGTCCTTCAGGCGATCGAGCACGACCGCGTCGTCGCTGACGAGCAGATCGCCGACGTCCTTGTACACGTTGCCAGCCCACCCCACCGCGGCGAGCACCTCGGGGTGACGGACATGCCCGTCTCTGTCCGAGTCCAGCACGTCGAGGGTCCGGGGATCGATCTCCACTCCCCGCGTGGGCATCGAGAGCGCGATCCACAGCTTGGGATCGAGGTGGTCGAGGTTCAGGAGGTCGTCCCGGGACTGGATGGCGACCTGATCCACGCCGCCCGAGCGATAGATCTTCCAGCGATGTGAGGCATTGGGTTTCATCGCCGCTTGCCTCAGCACCCGGCGTGCCAAGCGCGAGTCACCGCAATCACTGCGATCCTCGGCGGCGGACGGGCGGCGGACGGGCGCCGAAGGTCCCATGTGGCGTTTCTGCGTCCTGCCAGGGCACGAGGCTCACGGGCCCCCGGGCACATCGACTTGGTCGTCGGATTGCAGAGTCGGGCGGCGTGACCATCGCCGCTTTCTTGGGCCGGATGCGGAATCCACGACGCGAGACCGGGCGGCAAGCCGAACCGGCGGAGCTGCCGCCTCCTCCGCTCGGGAGGGGGACGCTGATCGGGGACCGCTACTCGCTGATCGAACCGCTCGGCAAGGGAGGGATGGGCGTCGTCTTCCGGGTTCGCCACCGGACTCTCGACAAGGAATTCGCCCTCAAGATGATCCGCGCGGATTCGGAAGACCGGGAGCGCGCCCGCGCCATGTTCGACCGCGAGGCGAAGCTCGCCAGCTCGCTGTCGCATCCGAACATCGTCTCGATCGTCGACTTCGGGGAGGACCTCGCGTACGGCGCGTACATGGTGATGGAGCTGGTCGACGGGCAACCGCTGACCGATCGGCTCGCCGCGGGGCCATTGCCGGTGCGGCTGGCGTGCGAGCTGATGGCGCAGACGGCGGACGCGCTCCGCTACATTCACGATCACCGGATCATTCACGGCGACATCAAGGCCGAGAACATCCTCCTGGTGACCGACGCGAACACCGAGCGCAGGCGGAGCCGGATCGTCCTGCTCGACTTCGGCCTGGCACGGCCACGCCTGGTCGCGCCCACCTCGACCGTCCTCGATGGAACGCCCGAATACACCGCCCCCGAGCGGATCCTCGGAGAACCTCCCAGCGTGGCCACCGACATCTACAGCCTGGGCGTCCTGTTCTACGTCCTGCTCACCGGACAGGCGCCGTTCACCGGCAGTGTCGAGGAGACGTTGCACGGACACGTCAGCACGCCCCCGGAGATGCCGTCACGGATCCGCGGCGAAGCGCTCGACGATCGGCTCCAGTCCCTGGTGCTGCGAGCGCTGGCGAAGGAGCCGAGCCACCGGCACCCTGACGTGGGCCGGTTCCTGTACGAGCTCCGCACGGTCATGGACATGCTCGGAATGAGCCGACGGCGGCGCGTGCGCCGAGCGGAGAGCGCGGAGGATGGCAACCCGGACCGCGTCGGCTTCGCCGCCGCCGCGTTCGACCGTTGCCCCCTGCCGATGGCGACCATCTCTCGCGACGGCGTGGTCCTGGCCGCGAACCCCGCATTCGCGGGGTTGGCCGCTCGCCGTCCTGACGTTTCCGTCGAGGGCACGTACGTCGCGCTGAGTCGGCTGGCGTCGACAAGCCCGGGCCTGTTGCAGGAGATCGGGCGCGCGTTGGCCACCGGCATCGCATGGACGGGCTGCCTGGCCTGCCTCCCCGGGGAGCTGCCGCGGATGATCTCCATCGTGCCCCACGACGATGCCGGTAGCGCGGTCCACGTGACGATCGCAAACGCCGACGAGCCCGCGTGAGCGGCGCCGTCGACTGGTTGGCCCCCGAGGAGGTCGTGGACGGCAGGTACCGGATCCGCGCTCCGCTCGGCCGAGGCGGCGGAGGTCAGGTCTACGAGGCCGACGATCTGCGGCTGCAGCGCCGGATCGCCCTGAAGGTGGCGCCCCGCGGCCGCGACGGCGAGTTGCTCACCGGAGAAGCCGTCGCGCTGGCGTCGATCCGAGACCCCGCCGTCGTCGATATCCACGCGACGGGCGAGCACGGGCGGCTGGTCTACGTCGCGATGGAGCGGCTGTACGGCGTGACCCTGGCCCAGCACCTGGCGCGCACAGCTGCCGACACTCCCCTGCCCGGCTCCGAGATCCTCGCGCTCCTCATCGCGGTGTGCGAAGGACTCGGAGCGCTGCACCGCGGAGGCCTGTTCCATGGAGATCTCAAGCCCGCGAACGTGATCCTGGCCCCGGGGGGGCGAACCGTCCTGCTCGATGTGGCGATCGGCTCCCGCCGGACCCCGCACTACCTCGCTCCCGAACTGCTCGTCGCCGGGGCGCCGGTCGGGTCCCCGGCCGCGGACCTGTACGCGCTCGGCGTGGTCGGCCACGAGCTGTGCACCGGGCGCGTACCGTTCGACGGCAATTCCGTACCCGCCGTTCTCTACAAGCATCTCCACGCCGCTCCGCCGGATCTGGCGGCGGCACGCCCGGACCTCTCCCTGGAGGTGGTCGCCGTGTTGCGCTCACTGATGGCCAAGAATCCTGGGGCGCGCCCGTCCAGCGCCGAGGCGGTGACGTGGAGGCTCCTCGACGCGCTCCACCAGGCGCCCCGGCGAGCCCGCGCCGAGGCACCCCGGGTAATGATCGTCGACGACGATCCGGATGTCGAACCGCTGGCCGCAGCGGCGGTGCGCGAGATCTGGCCTGACGCGCAGGTCGACGTCGCGAACGACGGCGCCGAGGCGCTTCTCCGGATCCGAGCCGCCCCACCTGACATCGTCCTGCTCGACCTCGTCATGCCGGTGATGAGCGGGATCGAGCTCTGCACGCACCTTCGCAGCGCCGGCCTCGCGCCCCGCTGCCAGTTCGTGTCGATCGGCAGCCGCACCGACGCAGACGACGTGTCGATTCTCAACCAGCTCGGCATCACTCGGTTCGTGCCGAAAGGACGCGGCTTTGCGGAGCGTCTGACCCGGGTCCTCGCCGAGCTGGCCGCGGCGCCCGAGCGATAGCGGCGCGTTCAACCGGCCAGCCGCTCGAGCTCGGCGCAGGCGGCGTCGTGGGCGTGCTCGAGCCGGGCGACCATGCCGGAGAGCGCGGTCATCGACGTAGCGTGGGCGGCGGCCTCGAGCTCGGCGGCGAGCGCCCAGACGCCCGACGCCCCGAACATCGCGGTCGTGCCTTTGAGGCTGTGGGCGGCGCGAGCCAGCCCGTCCGCGTCCTGGGCGGCGAGCGACGTGTGCAACGCCGCGCGGAGCAGCGCGGCGTTGGCCAGGTGCCCCCGGATCAAGCCGGACAGCTCGGCTTCGTCGCCGCCGCATAGCTCGCGCAGGCGCCCGATCGCGTCGAGGTCGAGGTTGCCCGTGCGCGGGGGCGCAAGGCGATGGGCGGCGGCGGTCGCCAGCCGCGCGCGCAGCTCCTCGATGGCCAGGGGCTTGGCGAGAAAGTCGTCCATGCCGGCGGCCTGGCACTCCGCGCGATCCACGGCCAGGACGTTCGCGGTGCAGGCGATGATCCAAGGCTGTTGCTCGACCGGTACCTCGGCCCGGATCCGCCGCGCGGCCTCCGTGCCGTCGAGCACGGGCATCCGCACGTCCATCAGGACGACGTCGTAGCGTCCGCGGAGCGCGGCCTCGACTGCGGCCGCCCCGTCGACGACCGTGTCGACCTGGTGGCCGAGCCGTTGCAGCATGAGCTGGCCCACGCGCTGGTTCACCGGGTTGTCCTCGGCCATGAGGATCCGGAGGCGGGCGAGCTGTGCACCCTCGGCTGCTGCACCGGCCGGCGCGGGCGCCCCCCCGAGCGCGAACGCGGCGCCGATCGCCCTGGACAGCGGAGCGCGTCTCACCGGCTCGGCGATCTGGAGCCCGGGCTCGCCCGTTCCGGAGGGACCGAGGCGTGCCAGCTGCAACCGCGGGATCCCCGCGGTACGCGCGTCGAGCGCCGACACGTCGGGCGAGGCGTGGCTGGTCACGATCAGGTCGAAGCGGGGCATCCGGAGGACCAGCTGGGCGGCTTCCTCCACGCTGCGGGCCGGGTGCACCGCAGCACCCATGCTCTCGAGCAGCTGCGCGAGGCTGCGGCGGGTGATCTCGCGTGGCTCGACCAGCAGGATCCGTTTCCCGACTGCTACGGCGTCGAGACGCGACCGGCGCGATCGGGTCGCCTCCGCGCCCTTCATCGACACGTCGAGGTAGAACCGCGAGCCCTCGCCGACCTTGCTGCGAGCGTACACGGTCCCTTGCATGAGCTTGGCGAGCCGTTGCGTGATCGCCAGGCCCAGCCCGGTCCCCTCGTGGCGTGCGGTGCTGCTCGAGTCGAGCTGATGGAACGGCTGGAACAGCTGCCCGAGTTGATCGGCGGGGATCCCGATGCCCGTGTCGCGCACCGCGATGTGGAGCGGGTGGCGGTCGTCCGCCCCGTTGCGCGCTGGCGCGTCGATGGTCACCAGCACGCCGCCGCGGTCGGTGAACTTGACGGCGTTACCGATCAGGTTGACGAGGATCTGTCGCAGGCGGACCTCGTCGCCGATCACCTGGAGGGGCACGCTCGGGCCCACCGTACAGGCGAGCTCGAGGTCCTTGGCGGCCGCCTGGGGTGCGCACGTGTCGAGGGCGCTCTCCACGCATGCGCGCAGATCGAAGGGGCGCTCCACCAGCTCGAGACGACCGGCTTCGATGCGCGCGAAGTCGAGAATCTCGTCGATGATCGCGCGCAACGCGAGACCGCTGGACTGGATCGTGTCGAGCTGCGGGCGCTCGGCGGGGTTGGTCTCGGCGAGGAGGCTGGCCATCCCCAGGATGCCATTGAGCGGCGTCCGGATCTCGTGACTCATGCGCGCGAGAAAGTCGGTCTTCGCGTGCGAGCTCGCGAGCGCGGCGTCTCGCGCCTCGACCAGCGCCGCGGCCTGGTCGCGGATCCACGCGTTGCGCGAGGCGAGCTCGTCGATCTGGCGGTCGGCGGCGGTGCGGCTGGCCAGCGCCAGCGTGGCGAGGAGCACGGCGAGAGACAGCTGCCCGGCGATCACCTCGGCAACCCCCGCCGTGAACTCGGGACGCCGTGGGAAGATCTCACCGAGTACGCCGACCCCCAGGATCGTGAGCGCCGCGGCGCCGGTCCAGATCATCGTCACGCGTCGATCGTGGACGTACCCCACGAATACGGGAACCAGCACCAGGTACCACGGCGGCATCGAGAGCGCGCCGCCGCTGACACGTCCCGCGACGGCGAACGTGGCGAGCCCGATCGCGGACAGGCCATGGACCGCCCAGGACAGGCGCGCCCGCGAGGGGTGGGCGAAGGCCAGGCGGTGTAGAGCCATCGCGCTGCACGCGGCCACGGCGTTGGCTGTCCCGATGACGGGTCGTCCGAGCGCGAGATAGAAAGCCGCGTAGCCACCGAACCCGACGGCGGCGATCAGGAGCATCAGGTGGATCCGACGGGCGCGGGTCGCGTCGTCGGGGGCGAGCTGATCGATCCGCGATGGTGCGGCGACGTACGCGGCCAATCGCGCCGAGAGTCGATGGATCCAGCCCGGTGAGGTCGGCGAGATCGAGGGCCTGCTGTCGAACGCGCGCACAGCGGACGGCCTGGCAATCGAGCGCGGCATCGCGGCTCTCGGTGAAGCATCCCGCATGCCAACCTGGGCGGCCACCCGTCGGGGACCTGGCCGGCTCGGGTCGTGCAAGATCGCCACATGGGGCTTCTCGCCCTAGGGGTCGGTGTCCGACTCCGTGGCGACGCCGTAGCGTTCGAGCTTGCGGTAGAGGGTCCGTCGGTCGAACCCAAGGACCCGGGCGGCCTGGCGCTTGTTGCCAGCGAGGGTCTCCAGCACACGAAGGATGTACCGGCGCTCGACTTCTTCCATCGTCTGCAGGCTTTGCGTGTCGTCGAGGGGCACGACCAGCTCGGTCGGGCGAAAGCGGCGGATGCGCTCGGGCAGGTCGTCGAGCGTGATGCGGTCATGGCGCGCCAGGGCGGTCGCGCTCTCGATCGCGTTGCGAAGCTCCCGGACGTTGCCCGGCCACGCGTAGGTGAGCAGCCGCTCGGCGGCCGACGTGGTTGGCCCGACCACCTCGTTGCCCGGAGTGGCGGCGAACCGATCGATGTAGTGCTGGGCGAGTAGCAGGATGTCGCGGCCACGCTCGCGAAGCGGCGGGATCGGGACATGGATGACGTTGATCCGGTAGTAGAGGTCCTCGCGAAACCGCCCATCTTCGACGGCGGTCTCGAGATCGCGGTTGGTGGCGCACACCAGGCGGACGTCGTACGGAACCTCAGCGGTGCCGCCGACGGGGCGCACGGTGCGCTCCTCCAGCGCGCGCAGGAGCTTCGGCTGTAGCGGCAGGGGGAGCTCGCCCAGCTCATCGAGGAACAGCGTGCCGCCGTCGGCCTGCACGAACAACCCGGAGTGCGACGAGCGGGCGTCCGTGAAGGCGCCTTTCGCGTGACCGAACAGCTCGCTCTCCATGAGGCCGGCGGGTACCGCCGAGCAGTTGAGCGCGACGAACGGTCGCACGGCGCGCCGGCTGCGCCGGGGAAGCGCGCGCGCGACCCGCTCCTGGCCGGGGCCGCTCTCGCCGGTGATCAACACGGTCGTGTCGGTCGCTGCGATGCGTTCGATCAAC
>SXGT01796654.1_pt1 | contig 14587 bp, 3 predicted proteins | sample 3176221 | NCBI WGS metagenome assembly SXGT01 (sample SAMN11356862, study PRJNA531348) | freshwater metagenome | isolation source: freshwater sample F1-120 | place: China: Fuxian Lake, Yuxi | collected 2017-12-25
GTCGCTGCTTCCGTGGCAGGGCCTCCCCCGGTCGCTTCTCCGCCGGCTGTTGCACGTGAACCCGAGCCTGTCGCGGCGCCCGCCGTCGACGAGGCGAAGATCCTGGAGCTGCGCCAGCTCGCCGAGAAGCAGGAAGCTTCCAAGCGCTACAACGAATATGTCAAGACCCTGCTCTTGCTCGCGGTGGCGGTGCCCGACGCCCACGAGAAGATCGAGCTCTACATCAAGGCCGCCGAGCTCTACATCGGCAAATTCGCCAACCAAGCCGAGGCCGTAAAGGCCTACGAGCAGGTCATCGCCATCGATCCGGAGAACCAGCTCGCCATCGACTACCTCCGCCAGATGTACGAGAAGCGGCGCGACTGGGAGAAGCTCCTCGTCTTGCAGCGCCGCGAGGCAGAGCGCACCTATGGCGCCGAGCGCTCGGTCAGGTTCCTGGAGATCGCGAAGCTCGCCACCGAGCGCGTGAAGAAGCCCGAGGTCTGCATCGAGCTCTGGAACGAGGTGCTCACCACCGACGAGTCCAACCCGGAGGCCCTGGCCGCGCTCGCGCTGCTCTACGAGCGCTCCAAGGAGTTCGACAAACTGGTGACCGTGCTCGAGCGCCAGTCGGAGGTGACGTACGACAACGCGCTCCGTATCCAGATCCTCACCAAGCTCGGTACCTTCTACGGGGATCGCCTGAACAACGACGAGGGGGCGGTCACCGCGTGGCGCACCCTCCTCACGCTCGATCCCAACGATCGTAAGGCTCAGGAGGCGCTGAAGAAGAAATACCTCGCGCTCGGTCGCTGGGACGATCTCGAGGTCTTCTACGCCGAGAGCGGCAAGTGGGACGAGTTCATCCGCGTCCTCGAGCAGCAGGAGGCGAAGGAGGCCAACCCCGAGTCCAAGATCGGCCTCCTCTTCAAGATCGCCGAGCTCTGGGCGGACAAGAAGCAGAAGACGGACCGGGCCGCCAAGGCATACGAGAAGATCCTGGAGCTGGGCCCCGGGAACCTGCGCGCCGCCGAGGCGCTCATCCCGATCTACACCGCGGCGAACAACTCCAAGAGCCTCGCCAACGCCATCGAGGTGAAGCTCTCACACGAGGAAGATCCCCTGGAGAAGGTGCGGCTCCTCCGGGAGGTCGCGGCGCTCTACGAGGCCAAGGTCAAGGATCCGAATCGAGCGTTCGAGCGCTACCTGGCGGCCTTCGACATCGTCCCGGGTGACGAGCAGGCCACCGCCGACGTCGAGCGAGCCGCCAAGGCGACCGCCGGCTGGAGCAAGGTGATCTCCGCGTACGAGAGCGCGATCCAGCGGGCCGACGAGGACCGGGATCGCTACCTTGCCGTCACCCTCCGCCTGCGCCTCGGTCGGATCCACCTGGAGGAGCGCAAGGAGGTCGTCCCGGCGCTCGAGGTGTACCGCGCCGTCTACGAGAGCGATGACGAGAACGCCGAGGCCATCTCCGCCCTGGAGCGGCTCTACCGCCAGACAGGACGCTTCAGGGATCTGCTTGGCATCTACGAGAAAAAGCGAGATCTTGCCGCCGATAGCGAAGAGAAGAAGGCGATAAGTTACGAGATCGCGAAGCTCTACGAGACCGAGATCCGGGACGTGGCTCGCGCGATCGACACGTACAACGGCGTGCTCGAGGACGAGCCAGGCGACGCCCGGGCTCTCGCGGCGCTGGATGTGCTCTACAGGCAACTCGAGCGCTGGGAGCCCTACGCCGACACCCTGCGTCGCCGGATCGAGCTCGACCTCGGCGAGGTGGAGCTCGTCGATCTCAAGTACCGGCTCGGGCAAGCGCTCGAGCAGCACCTCGGCGATCCCCTCGCGGCGCTCGAGAACTACCGCGAGATCCTGTTCCTCCAACCTGGTCACGACGGTGCCAGGCTCGCGCTCGAGGCGCTGGTCGCCAACGAGAACCTGAGGACGGAGGCGGCGGCGATCCTCGAGGCGATCTACGAGGAGCGGGGCGACTGGGCCAAGCTCATCGGCGCGCTCGAGATCCTGAGCGAGGGCGACACCGATTCGGATCGCAAGGTGCAGCTCCTGCGGAAGATCGCCCGCATCAGCTCCGAGTCGCTCTCCAACCACGAGAGGGCCTTCGCCGCGCTCGCCTCGGCGCTCGGGGAGCAGCCTCACCTGACCGAGACGCGCGACGAGATCGAGCGCATCGCCAAGCTATCGGGGGCCTGGACCAAGCTCACCGCGCTCTACAGGGAGATCGCGGAGGGCCTCACCGATGCCGAGCTCGCCCGAGGGTACGGGATGAGGCTCGCGTCCATCTACGACACCCTGGGCGAGGTCGACGATGCGGCCGAGGCCTACTCTCGCGTGCTGGCCCTCGATCCCGCGGACGTCGAGGCGCTCGCGGCGCTGGAGCACCTCTTCACGAGGACCGAGCGCTGGACCGATCTCATCTCTGTGATCGAGCGGCGCATCGATCAGACTGCAGATCCCGACGCCCGCGAGCACCTGTACGGGCAGATGGCCAGCATCTACGACGAGCGCTTGCGCCGCCCCGACGACGCCGTCGTGTCCTGGCGGAAGGTGCTCGAGATCGATCCCGCGAGCCACGCCGCGCTCGGGGCGCTCGCCGCGCTCTTCACGCGGCAGAAGGCATGGAACGAGCTGGCCGACAACCTCGAGGCCCAGCTCGCCCTCGCCCACGACGAGGAGGTCGAGCTCGCGCTCATGCTGCGGATCGCGGCGCTGCGCGAGACCTCGATGGGGCAAGTCGATGTCGCCATCGAGGGGTACCGCTCGGTGCTCGAGCGCGACATCGGCAACGCCCAGGCGCTCGAAGCGCTCGAGCGCCTGGGAAAGGACCCCGGGTACGAGCTGATCATCGCGGATCTCCTCGAGCCGCTCTACCGCCAGACCGGCGATTTCATGAAGCTGATCGCGGCCCATGAGGTCCAGGTCCGCCGGAGCGATGACGCGTCCAGGCGGGTCGAGCTCCTCCACCAGATCGCCCAGCTCCACGAGGACGCCGGCTCCGACCTCGACTCGGCCTTCACCACCCTCGCCCGGGCGCTCGCCGAGGAGCCGTCCAGCGAGCGCACCCAGGAGCAGCTCGATCGCGTCGCACGCGCCACGGGCCGCTTCGCGGATCTCGCCAGGGTCTACGAGGGCGAGGCCACGCGCACCGAGGACGCCTCGCTCTCCAGCGCGCTCCTCACGATGAGCGCCCGTGTGCACGAGTACGATCTGGGGGCCGTGGACACGGCCATCGCGCAGTACCGGCGTATCCTCGAGGCTGATCCGCACAATCTGAACGCCGTCGACTCGCTCGAGCGCCTGTTCCGACAGACCGAGAAGTACGCGGAGCTCTCCGGGATCCTCCAGCGCAAGGCCGAGATCGTCGACGAGCCCCAGGACAAGAAGGACGCGCTCTTCAGGGCCGCGGCCATCGAGGAGGACGTCCTCGAGAAGCCCGCGGAGGCGATCGCCGTCTACCACAAGGTCCTCGAGCTCGACCCGGACGATGTCCGCGCCCTCGACGCGCTCGTCAAGCGCTACCTCGGGCTCTCCCGCTGGACGGAGCTGCTCGACGTGTATGCGAGGAAGGTGGATCTCGTCGTCGATCCCGACGAGAAGAAGCGGATCTTCTACCAGGTGGGCGTGGTCTACGAGCGCGAGCTCGGCGACGTGCCCAAGTCCATCGACACGTACCAGAAGATCCTCGAGCTCGATCCCGACGATCTCCACGCCCTCTCTCGCCTGGACGTCCTCCACGAGCTCGCCCAGAACTGGGGCGAGCTGCTCGGTGTGCTCACCCGCGAGAGCGAGATGTGCGCCGACCCGATGGAGGCCATCGGCTTTCAGTACCGCATCGCGGAGCTCTACGAGCGCCGCCTTGACGACGTCGCCAGGGCCATCGAGCTCTATCGCGACATCCTGACGCAGCAGCCGGAGCACGAGCAGACCCTCTCTGCCCTCGAGGGGCTCAAGACAGGCGATCGCGATCCTCTCGGCGCCGCCGCAGTGCTCGAGCCGGTGTACGAGGCCGCGAGCAACTGGCGCGCCCTCGTGAGCGTGCATGAGGTGCAGGTCGCCCACACGACCGATCCCTTCCAGAAGGTCGACCTGCTCCATCGTATCGCGCGCCTGTACGAGGACGCGCTCGACGAGCCGAAGAACGCGTTCGACACCTACGCGCGCGCGCTCGTCTACGACAACGCCAACGAGGCCACGCTCCAGAACCTGGAGCGGCTCGCCCTCGCACCCTCCACCACGGACGGGCCCTCGCTCTTCGGGCACGTGGCGGCGCTCTACGAGGTGGAGCTCGCGCAGCTCCACGACAACCCCGATCGCTTCGTGGAGCTGGGGCTGCGCACGGCCCAGATCGTCGAGGTGCAGCTCGGGGATCTGGACAGCGCCATCCTCCTCTACAAGCGGGTGGTGGAGGTCGAGCCCGAGAACCAGGTCGCGGTGCGCTCGCTGGACAGGCTATTTCTCCAAACGGAGCGCTGGAACGAGCTCGCGGCGATCCTGGGCCGCGAGGCCGAGATCGGCGAGAGCGCCGACGAGGTCCTTGAATTCAAGTTTCGCCTGGGCCGGCTCTACGAGCACAAGCTCCCGAAGCTCGATCAGGCGATCGCCTCGTACCGGGACGTGATCCAGGCGTCCCCGGATCACAGGCCCACCCTCGACGCGCTCGAGGGCCTCTTCGCGCGCAACCAGAAGCAGTCCGAGGTTGCCGAGATCCTCGAGCCGCTCTACCAGAACTCCGGGGAGTGGTCCAAGCTTGCGGGGGTCTACGAGGCCCAGCTCACCCATATTCCGCCGCACGTCACCCCGGGGTTGCCCGGTGGGCAGGAGGAGCGCCTCGCGGCCTACTACCGCATCGCGGACCTCTGCGAAGAGAAGCTCCTCGATCCGGTGATGGCGCTCGACACTTACATCCGCGCCCTCAAGGAGTATCCGCTTGACGAGCGCTCCGGCGAGGATGCTCCTCGCGTCGCCGCCGGCATCGATGGAGGATGGGAGGTCCTCGCCAACGCGTACGCGGACATCCTGGGCTTGCACGGGGACGACAAGGAGGTCCAGATCACGCTGGGCACGCGCCTGGCGAGGACCTTCGAGGAGGATCTCGGGGACGTCGAGAAGGCGGAGGAGACCTACAAATACGTCTGCACCGTCGAGCCGCTCGAGCCCGACGCCCTGGCCAACCTCGATCGCATCTACACCTTGCTCGAGCAGTGGGCTCAGCTCGCGGAGGTGCTCGAGTCGCGCGTCCGCGTGCCCGCGGAGCCGTCCGAGCTGGTCGAGCTATACGGCCGTATGGGCGAGGTCTACGAGACCAGGCTCGGCGATCTGCCAAACGCGACCCGGGCCTACCGGATGATCTTCGACGGCCTCGATCGCGTCCACGAGGGTGCCATCCTGGCCCTGGGCCGCATCTACGAGTCGCAGGGGGCATGGGCGGAGCTCAACACGGTCTACGAGCGCGAGCTCGAGAACGCCTCGGGGGACGCCGCCGAGGGGGACATCCGCGCCAAGATCGCGCACCTCGCGTCCGAGCGCCTGCGCGATCCGGTCCGAGCGATCGACACGTGGAAGCTGGTGCTGGATCTGCGAGGTGAGGATCCCGAGGCGCTCAACGCGCTCGCGACGCTCTACGAGCAGCAGCAGGCGTGGCGCGAGCTGGTCGATATCCTCGAGCGGCAGTGCGACATCTCCACCAACGACGACGATCGGGTGAACATCCTCACGCGACGCGCCCGGGTCTTCACCGATCGCCTGGGTCGCGACGACCTCGCGCTCGGCGACTGGAGCCGGGTCCTCGACGCGGACTACGCCAACCTGGCGGCGCTCCGCGCGATGGCCCAGATCCGCCGCCGGCAGGACGATCCCACCGAGCTCGTGAGTGCCCTGCACCAGCAGGTCGACCGGGCGGCGCCCTTGCTCGACGAGCAGGAGCTCAAGGAGATCTTCCGGGAGCTCGGTCGCACCTACGGTGATCGTCTGGGACAACCCTACGACGCCGCCGAGGCGTGGCGGAAGCTCCTCGACGTGGGGACCGACCTGGAGGCGATGAACGCCCTCGAGGCGATCTATCGAGGCCAGGAGCAGTGGACCGACGTCATCGATGTCAAGGTGCGTCGCGCCGACGCGCTCACGGAGGGCGCGGCTCGGATCGAGGAGCTCCGCGGCGTCGCCGAGCTCTGGCGAGAGACCGTGGCCGAGCCAGACAGGGCCACCGAGGCCTGGCAGAAGATCCTCGAGATCGACGCCACGCACGACGAGGCCTTCGCCGAGCTCGAGAAGCTCCACACGGCGGGGGCCCGCTGGGAGGCGCTGATCGAGCTCTACCTCGGTCGTCGCGAGACCCGCACCGACGTGGCCGAGCGTTCGGAGCTCCTCCGCCGCGTGGCCAAGGTCTGCGAGGAGAAGCTCGAGGACAAGAGCGCCGCGCTCGACGCGTTGCTCACCGCCTTCGAAGAGGACTTCCACGAGAAGGAGACCTCCCGCTACCTGGAGCGCATGGCGCAGGCCACCGGGCGTTGGGGCGAGGTGATCCAGCGCGCCAACGAGCTACTCCAGCAGCAGACCGAGTCGCCCCAGAAGGTCCGCCTCTGCCTGCACCTGGCCAAGTGGTACGGCGAGGATCTCGGGCATCCCGAGTATGCGCAGCCCTACTACACGCAGATCGTCCAGCTCGATCCCAACAACGTCGGCGCCCTCCGTCAGATGGCGCAGCTCTACCGGAAGAACGCCAACTGGCAGCAGCTGGGAGCGACGCTCACCCGCGCCCTCGAGGTGGCTGTCGTCGACGTCGATCGCAAGGAGCTCCTCACCGAGCTGGGTGAGCTCCTGGACCAGCAGATGGGCCAGACCGATCAGGCCGTTGGCTACTTTATCCGGGCCCTCGAGGTCGACGCTCACTTCGTGCCCGCCATCGAGAACCTGGAGCGCATCTACGCGGCCCGCGGTCAGAACCGCGAGCTCGTCGATGTCCTGCACCGCAAGGTCCCGGCGCTCACGGTGCCGGAGGCGGTCGCGGCCACCAAGCTCCGCATCGCCACCCTCTACGAGGCCATGTCCGGCGAGGGTGCGAGGGCCGCGCAGGTGTACCGGGAGGTGCTCGAGATCGAGCCCTCCAACCTCCAGGCGCTCCGGGGCCTGGGGCGCGTCTACGAGTCGCTCAAGCAGTGGCAGGAGCTGGTCAAGGTCCTCGAGGCCGAGCTCGACGTGGTCGCCACCGAGCGGGAGCGGATCGACATCCTGCTCAAGGTCGCCCGCCTCCACGAGGAGCAGTTCCTCAAGCCCGACATCGCGGCGCTGCGGCTGGAGCAGGCGATCGAGATCGATCCCAACCAGGAGGACGCCTACGTCGCGCTCGCCCGGTGCTACCGCAAGATGCGGCAGTGGAGCGATCTCGTCACCACCTACGATCGCCACATCGCGGCGACGATCGATCGCAGGATCAAGGTCGAGCTCTACGGGGCCATCGCCCAGGTGTACGCCGACGAGGTGAACGACGCCGAGCGCGCCATCGACGCCTACCGCAACATCGTCGATCTCGACGAGACCAACGTCCCGGCGCTCGAGGCCCTCTCCAAGCTCTGCGAGAAGACGGGTGACATCACCCAGGCGATCGACTTCATGACCCGGGTCGCCGAGCTCACGACCGACAGCAAGCAGAGGGTCGAGGCGTTCTTCCGGATCGGCAAGGCGCTCGACGAGAAGGTCGGCGATCGCGTTGCCGCCCAGGATCGCTTCGAGATGGCGCTCGATCTCGATCCCTCGCACATCCCGACGCTCCAGGCGCTCCGCCAGATCGCCATGGACAACGCCGATTACGACAAGGCGGCGCGCTACCTCGATCAGGAGCAGAGCTACACCGCCGTGCCCCGTCAGAGGGCGCGTATCCTCGTCGAGCTGGGGCGCATCCGAGACGATCTGCTCGGCGATCACGACTCGGCGGTGCTGGCGTGGCAAGCCGCCAACGAGGCCGATCCGGACAACGAGGACGCCGCTCTCCCGCTGGCCAACGAGTTCGTGGTGCGAGAGGCCTGGACCAGCGCGGAGCCGCTCCTCGAGCTCCTCACCCGCAAGGCTGGAAAGCGGGATCGGAGCGAGCAGCACAACCTGTGGAACATGCTCGGTAAGGTCTATGCCGCCCTGGGAAAGGACGACAAGGCCCTCAAGGCTTACTCCGCCGCCCAGCAGCTCGACCTCACCGATCAGGTCACCATCCGGGGGCTCGCCGAGGTGAGCTTCCGCCTGAAGGACTGGGCCGGCGCGCTCACCAACTTCCAGAAGGTGCTCACCGCGCTGGGGGAGGAAGAGGGCTCGGCCCGGGCCAACGTCTACTACAAGCTGGGCCGGATCAAGCGAGAGCAGGGGCAGGTCAAGCAGGCGATCAACAACTTCGAGAAGGCGCTGGCCGTCGACCCCGCTCACGGGCCCACGCTCGACGCCCTCATCCAGGTCTACGGTGAGATCAAGGACTGGAAGCAGGTCGTCGCCTACAAGCGCCAGATCCTGGACAACGTCTTCGATGGGAACGAGCGCTTCAAGATGCTCGTCGAGATCGCCGACATCTGGCAAGACCAGGACAAGAGCCCGGCCAAGGCCATCGAGGCGCTCGAGGAGGCCAGGGACATCCGTCCCGACGATCGTCCGCTGCTCCACAAGATGATGGCCCTCTACGAGGCCACGGCCAACTGGGCGCGGATGATCGACACCATCCAGACCGTCGCCGAGATGGAGAAGGAGCCTATTCGAAAGGCCAAGTTCGTCTTCACCATGGCGCAGCTTTACCGCGACAAGGAAGGCGATCTGGAGAGGGCCGTCGAGCTCTTCAACGACGCGCTGGATCTCAACCCGATGTACCTCGAGGCCTTCGAGCGCATCAACAAAATCCTGACCAACCGCCAGGACTGGAAGGGGCTGGAGCGCGCCTTCCGCAGGATGCTGCGCCGCCTCTCGACCGCCAATGTCTCCAACCAGGATCTGGAGTACAACCTCTGGCACAACCTCGGCCTCATCTACCGAGATCGCCAGCGCGATCTGGCGAGCGCAATCGAGGCCTTCAAGATGGCGACGCGCTTCAGGCCCGAGGAGGCCCTGGAGCGCCAGATCTTGGCCGAGCTCTATGAGAAGACGGACAACCTCGAGGCCGCCGTGGGCGAGCACCTGATCGTCCTCCAGAAGGAGCCGCTGCGGGTCGATCCTTACCGCAGCCTCTACAAGCTCTCCCTGAAGATGCACGACTACGATCGGGCGTGGTGCATGTGCTCGGCGCTGTCGTTTCTCCACAAGGCCGACGAGGAGGAGCAGCGGTTCTTCGAGGATTATCGCCCTCGAGGCATGGTCCAGGTCAAATCGCGTCTGGACAACGAGCAGTGGGTGAAGAATCTCTTCCACAAAGACGACAACATTTTCATCGGGAAGATCTTCGAGTTTGTCACCCCGGCGGCCATCCTGGCCAAGACCTCCGCTCTGGCCCAGGCCAAGCAGCTCCCGGTCCTGGACAAGCGTTTCAAGCAGGAGCCGGCGACCTCGACCGTCACCTTCGCCAAGACCTTCGGGTGGGCCGCGCAGGTGCTCGGCATCCAGCTCCCCGAGCTCTATCTCCGCAACGACGTCCCCGGGGCGCTGGTCACCGTGCCGTCGCGCCCTGTGGCGAGCGTAGCCGGCAACACTGTGCTCACCGGCTTCACTCCGCAGGAGCTCACCTTCATCATCGGCAAGCACCTGGCCCACTACCGCCCCGAGCACTACATCAAGACGCTCTTCCCCACCCTGGACGAGCTCAAGGTGATCTTGTTCTCGGCCATCAAGATCGGGATGCCCGACTTCAACGTGCCCGAGAACATGGCGCAGGCGGTCACCACCACCGCGTCGATGTTCGCCAAGTACATGCAGCCCGTCGAGCGCGACTCGCTCAGGTTGGTCGTTCAGCGCTTCGTCGAGGACGGCGCCCAGGCCGACCTGAAGCGCTGGATGCAGGCCACCGAGATCACCGCGGCCAGGGCCGGCCTCCTGCTCTGCGCGGATCTGGACATCGCCAAGAAGATCATAGGCGCCGAGCCTCAGCTGCCCGGGGATCTCCCGCCCCAGGAGAAGATGAAGGAGCTTCTCATCTTCTCGGTGAGCGAGCAGTACCTGACGCTCCGCAAGACCCTGGGGATCGCCGTCGGCTGATCTTTTTGCGGTTCCGTCACGAATTCAGGCAACCTCCGCGCGCGGTCGGCCGACAAGCCCTCCGCGCGCGGCTTTTTGGCCGGCGGGAGGGCCGATGGATCGCCTGGACGAAGACGAGCGACAGTTGACCGTGGAGATCGCGGCCGCGCCTTACGGGCATGACTGGGTCCTGGAGCTCCAGGAACCCGACGAGACCAAGCTCGTTCCTCTGGGCATGACGCCTCTCGTGCTCGGTAGCTCAAGGGGAGCCGATCTGGTGGTGGACGACAGGACGGTGAGCGGCAGACACTGCGAGGTCTGCGTCGTGGGCGACCAGGTCAAGGTGCTGGATCTGGGCTCGCGCAACGGCACCTTCGTCGGTGGAGCGCGTGTGCGCGAGGCGTGGGCCGGGCTGGGTACCGTGATCACCTTCGGGGAGAGCTCGGTGATCTTCGGGGCGCTGGGCGAGGACGACGATCGGACGGCGCACAACCTCCCGGCCCCGCTGAGCGGCCTCGCCGGCGGCTCGGTGGCGATGCGGAGGATCGCCGCTCAGGTGCGGCGCCTCGCCAACCTTAGCGCTCCGGTGCTCGTCTCCGGCGAGACAGGCACGGGCAAGGAGCTCGTGACGCGAGCGCTGCACGCGGAGGGCAGGCGCAAGGCGGGCCCCTTCGTCGCGGTCAACGTGGCGGCCCTCCCCAGGGAGCTCGTGGAGAGCGAGCTCTTCGGCCACGAGCGCGGCGCCTTCACGGGGGCGGTGGCGCGTCGCCTGGGGGCGTTCACCGACGCCCGCACCGGGACGCTCTTCCTCGACGAGATCGGCGAGCTGCCCCTCGACGCCCAGCCAAAGCTCCTGCGCGCTCTGGACGGCTACGAGGTCAAGCGCGTCGGCGCAGGAGGCTCGGGGGATCGCAGCGAGGCGAGGGTGGTGGCCGCGACCCACAAGCCGCTCCTCGAGGACGTGAGCGCTGGCCGCTTCCGCAGGGATCTCTTCCACCGGCTCGAGGTGGTCGTCGTGGCGCTCCCGGCGCTCCGCGACAGGCCCGGCGACATCGCTCCCATCGCCCGCAAGCTCCTCTCGGGCATGGCCTCCGAGGTCGGCGAGCGCACGCTGAGCTCGGGCGCGCTGGCCAGGCTGGTCAGCCACGAGTGGCCAGGGAACGTGCGCGAGCTGCGCAACGTGCTGCTTCGCGCGGCGGACATCTCGACGCACGAGCGCTGCATCGGAGAGAGCGCGATCAGCCGGGCCATGCGCCGCCCCGGGGCGCCGCGATCCATGACGCTCACCCCCACGATGGCCGAGGCGCTCCTCAGGCAGCACGCGGGCAACCTCACCGCGGCGGCGAGGGCCGCGGGCCTCCCTCGCACGACCTTCCGCAAGATCATCTTCGGGAGATAGCGGGCCGGTCGCTCTGGTATCTTTGGCCCACCCCGCCGGCCCTCGCCCAAGGTCCTGAAATATGCATCATGCACGCATGCCGACGGCTCGCGTACTCCTCGCGCTGGCGATCCTCGGCGCCGGGGCGGGGACCGGGTGCACGTGCAGGAAGTCCACGCCCGAGGTCGCGCCCTCGTCTGGCTCCGCGTCGCCTCCGGACAGGGTGGCCGCGCCTGCCGCGCAGATCACGGCGCCTCGCTTCTCCGCGCCCATCGCGGCCACGGCCGTGGGCGACGGCGCGGTGGTGGTCGCTGGCCTCGCCGCCGCCGACAAGCGCGTCCGCGTGGCCCGGATCGAGGGCGATGGCCGCGTGGGCTGGAGCCGCGACGTCTTCGAGGGCGCGGCCTGGGCGAGCGACGCCGAGCTCTCGCTCTACAGGGTCGACAAGGGGCTCGTCGTGCTCTGGAGAGGGCTCCAGGGTGGAAAGCAGAGGCGCTCTGCCGTGCTGCTCTCCGAGGACGGCCTCGCCTCGGGCCCTCCCTTCGTGGTGGGCAGCGTCGCGTGCGCCACGCAGCGCGGCCTCTACTGGATCGAGGCGGGCAAGCGGAGCGTCCAGCTCGCCACGCCTGGCGGCTCGCCCCCGGTGACCCTGGCCTTGCCCGGCAAGGCCGAGAGGGCAGAGAGCGAGCTCGGGCTCGCCTGCGACGAGCGCCACGCCGTCGTGGTCGAGGACTCCGACGGCGATCTGGCGACGCTCGCTCTTCCTCCACGAGAGCGCGCTTCGTTCGTCCCGCTGCTCGGGGAGAAGGACTTCGGGGACGAGGAGCGAGAGCACTCGGTCTTCTTCGGGACCGAAGGCCTGGGCCTGCTGCGCGTCTCCCACGGAGGAGCGCTGGCGCTGCGGGCTCCCGACAAGGGAGGCCCCGCCCCCTGGAAGAAGCTCTCGGCCAGGCTGGGTGACGAGGACGATCTGGTCGCGGTCGACGCCGACGCCCGGGCCGTGTACGCCGTGAGCACGAGGGTGCACGAGGGCTGCGCGCCCGGCGAGGACGCGGGCGCCCTCCCCACGCTGCGCACCTCTCGCTTCTCGACCGAGGTGCGCTTGCTGCGCTTCGAACTCGCCTCTGACGCGATCACACAAGAAGAGCTGGGGCGAGGGAGCTGCGGGCACCCCCTGGGGACCTTCTTCCTGGGCGAGGCGGCGGGAGCTGAGGTGCTCGCGTGGTCCGAGCGAGGCCCCACCGGCGGCAAGCTGAGGGCCCCCATCGTCGCCCTCTCCTACAGGGTCCTCGGCGGAGGCCCGGGACCCAGGCCCACCGGCCGTATCGAGCTCTCGGGCGACGCCCTGGTGGACGCCGGATGTGACGCCTCGCACTGCTACGCCGCGGTCCTGGAGCGCCCCGCCGCCAAGGACGACCGGGAGCCCGAGAGCATACGCGTCGTGCGCTACCCCTGACCTTCTTCACCTGCCTCACAGGAGGCAACCGTCTCGCAAGACGGGCGAGGGGGTAATTCACAGGGAGTCGGCGAGGAGGCGCCGGGCCGACATGGTGGGGCCACGGTAGCTCTCTCGAGCGTCGCGTGGTGATCCGGCAGGGGTGTACCAGACGATCTGGAGCCCGAGCATCCAACCCGGCTCAGGCCTGGTCAGGACGTCACAACCCTACCGCGGGGCTTCGCGGGTGGAAGGCGCGTGGAAGAAATTGACGTGGCTCCGGCGAGCGGCGAAGGATGCCCAGCATGAGCGAGCCGGAGAGCCACGAGACCGAGAGCTTCACCGCCTGGCATCCCATGCTCATCGCCCTGCTCGAGTTCTACCTGCCCACCGGCTGGAAGCTCCTGCCCGAGTTCCTGCTGAGCCGCCTGCCCCAGCGCATCGACATCGTCGTGCTCCGCCTCGTCCACGCCACCGCGGGACCCGTGCGAAAGCTCCACTCCATCTACGATTACCTGCGCCCCCACACGCTCATCGAGCACAAGGGACCCACGGACGATCTGGAGCTCTGGGACGCCCTCACCCTGCTCGCCTACGCCGGACAGTACATGCGCCTCGCCAAGGTCAGCGAGCCCGACGACATGTGCCTGATGGTGATCTGCGACCGCATCCCGACAGGCTTCGTCCAGCAGGTCGACAAGATGGGAGGACACTTCGAAGAGGTCGGCGGGGGCTTGTGGCGAGGGAAGATGGCCGGCATGACGATGCGAGGGATCGCCACGCGCGAGGCGTGCAAAGAGGGCCCCACCGAGCGCTTGCTGTACACCTTCTCGCAGGCCTACCTGACGGCTCCCGAGGGTCTGCTGCCGCTCGATGCCGAGGAGATGCGGGTATATACTCTGCTCTACCAGCAGGTCGAGCAGTTCAGAAAACAGCGGGGAACCATGGCCATCCGTGACATCGACGCCGCCCAGAAGAGCTACGAGGAGGTGCTCGCGGAGATGCTCGAGCAGGTTCCTCCCGCCCTTCGCCTCCGGGGGCTCACCCCCGAGCAGATCGCCAAGGCGCTCACTCCAGAGCAGAGGCTCGAGGGCTTGCGGCCCGAGCAGAGGCTCGAGGGCTTGCGGCCCGAGCAGAGGCTGACGGGGCTCGACCGCGACCAGCAGGTTCTGGCGCTGCCCATCGAGGTGCTTCGCGCCCTCTCCGAAGACTACCTCCGCTCCCTCTCTCCCAAGGTTCAGGAAGAGATTCGCGACCGCCTCCTGGCCGCAGGCCACTGAGCCAGTCACCGGCCACGAAGACGGCTCGCCCCTCGCCTGCTCCTTGTGAACTACCACCTCGCCCGTCTTGCGAGGTCGTTGCCTCGTGGCCGAAAGAGGTCCCTTCGTGAGGATCGAGGAGCGGGCCCCGCGCTATGGAGGAGGTGCTCGCGTGGTCCGAGCGAGGCCCCACCGGCGGCAAGCTGAGGGCCCCCATCGTCGCCCTCTCCTACAGGGTCCTCGGCGGAGGCCCGGGACCCAGGCTCACCGGCCGTATCGAGCTCTCGGGCGACGCCCTGGTGGACGCCGGATGTGACGCCTCGCACTGCTACGCCGCGGTCCTGGAGCGCCCCGCCGCCAAGGACGACCGGGAGCCCGAGAGCA
>SXGT01579232.1_pt1 | contig 14583 bp, 11 predicted proteins | sample 3176221 | NCBI WGS metagenome assembly SXGT01 (sample SAMN11356862, study PRJNA531348) | freshwater metagenome | isolation source: freshwater sample F1-120 | place: China: Fuxian Lake, Yuxi | collected 2017-12-25
AAATATCTGATATCGCCGATTGATTGATAGGATGCAAGGTTTGATAGCTTTGCAGCGTCCCGCTGAACAACCAATGGTCCGTTGTATACGTTAAGTCACCCTGGCGCAGCAATTGATTTTCAGTCATTATTTCTAAGTTGCTGCTAAAATCTTGTAGATAATAATCATCAGACACTTGCCGGTAATTAATATGCAGGTATAAATTGTTGCTGAAGGCCGTGTTTTCATGAAGTAAAAATGACCATCTATCACTCGATACGCCTCGCAGGCTCGGGAACTCGCTTTGATTTGTAGTAATGAATTGGTTAAAGGCTCTATCCTTTGGCAAAAAATTTCCAGCAGCAATCCCTGTGGAGTTTTCTGTCAAAAACCTAAAATCTCCTCCCATCATCAAGCCGCGGAATGTATAAACATGTGGGACGATAGTTGCGTCATAATTTGGTGCAATATTCCAATAATAGGGCAGGGCAAGATCAAAGCCGCCAACATTAGAATAACCAGGGTGTGGCATTAAAAATCCAGATTTTCGCTCTTTTGCTGTCGGGAAACTTAAATAGGGCGTATATAACACCGGCCAATCAGCGATACGCAGCAGAGCACTCCTCGCTATCGCCTTCGAGTGCGCATGATCTAATGTGATTTGGCTTGCTTGAATTTGCCATGCATTATCTTTTGGCGCGCATGTCGTGTAAGTCGCCTTACGCAACAGATAATCTTGGTTCGCAAAACGCTCGGCCCAACGTGCTCGCCCCCAAGCCGGCAAGACAGCTCCCGCGTGCTGATTGTTAAACCGATAGAGTACCTCCTCAACGTGGCCTGATTTATCTTGTGGATTAATCGTAGCCCGTTTAGCTATCATGAGCCGACCGGGTTCGAGGTAGTGCACCCCGCCCAATAACACAATATTCGTCACTTGATTGGTTCTTGCATCACGGTAAATCGTTGCCGTTTCTGCATTCACAACACTTTGCGACTGCCGTACCTCAACGTGGCCACGAAGCGTTGAACGACCCTCAGGGTATACAGACACTTCATCAGCTAAAACTTGAATTTCATCTGCATGCACAAGCGGGTCGAGAGTGAGCGCTTGATAAGAACCCTGACAGAAGGAGGACGACTGGGACGCTTGCCAACCCAGACATTGGGCAATTTTTTCACGATATAGCTTGGTGAGCGGCACATCTCGTGCTACAACACAAGCTTGTACAGGCATAGCGACTGTAGCCGCATACGGAATATCAATTCCGATAGCAAAACTAGCCACTACGAGCCCAACACCTATTAGCGTATAATAAAACTTAATATTCACCGCCACTAAAATGCCTTATGATGGCCGATACCAAGTAGAACGAGGGCAGAAAGTATAACATGCATACACGACAAAACGAACTCAATAAATGGCTTGCCACTCTGTTTAGTCATAAACCCTTTACGCTCACGCCATTAGCAGGCGATGCAAGCTTTCGACGTTATTTCCGTCTCCATTGCGGCGAGCTAACGCATGTCGTAATGGATGCCCCTCCCGATAAAGAAGCGATTGCCCCCTTTATTAGTATTGGCAATCAACTGGCGACGGCAGGCGTTCATACCCCTGCCATCCTGGCTGTGAATCATACAGAAGGATTTATCCTCCTCGAGGACCTGGGTGATCAACTGCTCTTAGATGCCTTATCTCGTGACAGTGCTGACATGCTTTATACCGCCGCAATGACAACACTTTTGCAAATACAGCAGTGTCCGACTTCCCATTCAAAACTTCCTGAGTTCGATCTCACGCATATATTCCAAGAACTATCATTATTTCGTGAGTGGTTTTTACACGCCTACTTAAACATAGAGCTAAATGCCCATGACGAACTGCTTTTACAAGACACGTTTGACTGGCTCACCACCCAGATTACGGCCCAACCCCAAGTCTTTATTCATCGTGATTATCATGCTCGCAATCTCATGATGATCAATAAAAATAACCTTCAAGGATCCAGTAATTGTGTTGATCAGAACGCTCACATCGTGACAGCTGAGAACATAGGTGTCATTGATTTTCAGGACGCAATGCGCGGCCCATTCACCTATGACTTGGTCTCTTTGTTAAAGGATTGCTATATCCAATGGCCACGAGAGCATGTCATCCGTTGGTTGACCTATTTTTACCATAAACTACCATCTACACATGGCTGGTCTCTGATGGAGTTTACCCGTGCTTTTGATTTGTGCGGTTTACAACGTCACTTAAAGGTATTAGGGATCTTTTGTCGCTTGCATTTACGTGATCATAAGGCCGCCTATTTGCGTGATTTACCACTAACGCTTCACTATGTGAATGCTTGCTCCGAAAGCTATGCTGAATTACAGCCCTTCTATCACTTTATTCAGAAAAAAGTTTATCTGCCATTTACCGAGAAAAATCCATCATGAAAACGGCAATGATTTTGGCTGCGGGCAGAGGCGAACGCCTAAGGCCAATAACCGATTCGCGGCCAAAGGCAATGTGCACAATAAACCAGATTCCACTGATCGAATATCACGTAGAAAACCTGGCTTGTGCGGGCTTTGAGCGCTTGATCATTAATCACGCCTATTTAGGTGGTCAAATCCGTCAGCAATTAGGGCATGGTGCGCGTTGGGGTATTGATATTTGTTATTCACCCGAACCACCTGGTGGGCTTGAAACTGGCGGGGGAATTGTAAATGCTCTCCCGCTGTTGGGTAATCAACCCTTCGCTGTCGTTAATGCTGATATTTTTACCGATTATCCTTTTGCATCACTCAAATTACTAGCGACTCGTCTTGCCCATTTGGTGCTGGTCAACAAACCACCCTACCTTCAACAGGGTGATTTTGGTTTATCCACGTCAGGCCAACTGGATGACATACACAGGCTATACACCTTTGCAGGCATCGCCTGTTATCGCCCTGAGTTATTTCACCACAGTAAACCGGGGCGCTATTCACTCACCCCAAGGCTACGTCAATTAGCAATAAATAAACAAGCAACGGGCGAGATTTATCACGGCACGTGGTTTGACATTGGCTCACCGGAACGATTAGCACTCGTCAATAAGACATTTCACCCCAAATACTAATGCCCACCGCCTGTACTGGTGGATGGAGCGACTTCTTCTGGCGCTACTTGCTGTTCAGGATACGGTTGCTGCTGAATCATGAGCTCGACAGATTTATTATTTTTATGTACGTATTGTTCAAACCCCCCATCGTTGCTACTTATTTTTTCCCGTAGCATTTTTGCATTTGCCCTTATTGGTTGACCCTGTTCATCCTGCTTCATTTGCCCGTTCTTAGTCCCTTCATAAATAACACCGCCCTTACTAATCATGTTATTTTCAGCAAGCCAAGCATTGAACAAGATATCCATCGCTGAAACCATTTCATTATCAAGAGGCTTGCCATTGCTTGAGTAGCCACGCAATAACGCTGAATCCTTACTGACAGCATAATCAAATTTAATGGTTTTTGCTTGTTCACTCATAAATTTAGATGCTTCGGCAGCCAGTTCATGTTGAAGCTTATTAAAATCTGAAGAGATTGGTTTCCCCGCCCACGAGCCTCCGCTGTCCCTTTTTATCAAATTGATATTATCAGCATGTGCTTTCAAGAGATCGATTACTTTTTTAACCGACTCTTGGCCCATCATCTTTTCAAAAATACCTTTGGCCTGTGTCAACAAATACTCTGCGGCTTCAGCGGTAGAGGATAGGAGCATGCACTTAGTGATCGCATCGGCATCGGGCAACCGCCTACCTGCTGCACCCCGCCCTCTGACTAATGGTAATTTTCCTGCCATTTTCAATCTCTCCCGAACACAAAAGCACGTTAAACTTAGGTAAAATTATAGCAAATTGACATTTTTTACTCAGCACAGATCCGCAAGAAAATCGTTAAAAGACCGTAAAAAACTTAAACTCTATCGCCTTTACTCAGGACTGACGAAAAATTCAAGGGGGTTTAATTCCGTCAAACCTGATTCTATTCAAATGGCGTCTTCTGCTCGGCCGTAACCGACGCAAATTGTTTCTTGTGCATGGACTCAAAGGTAAATTCATCCACTTGTATCGCATCCCAACGCGCTTTTTCAACGGCAACTAATTCGTCCATTTCATGTTGAGATAATTCGCCTACCGCTACCTTCTCGGCTAATTTTTCCTGCAGCCCGCCAAATGAATAACGCCTCAACTCACTGATTTTTTTTGATACATCAGCATGCTTTAGGATTAATTGTAATGCGCTCTCCATTCTATCGACAGGCTGACTCACATCGCCACTTAAATAGATCGATCGAGTCAGACCTATTCGATAATGGTTATTTTGGGTCATGCATTGGGCCAACTGATGGTCAAGCTTATCACTAGGATAACGCATGCTTTGTCCCCATGGAAAAGCCACAAAACGCACCACAAATCCTAATGAGCGGCTCGGAAAATTTTTACAAAAAGCAATCATGGATTTTTGTGCATGGTAAAAACAATACGATACGGCCCACTGAGCATGCAGCTGCTGATCAGGCTGCTCTTCATTTTGTTGACAATGGTGGAGAGCAGCCATCGCCATATAAAGATAGGACATCCCATCGGCAAGCCTAGCGGACAAACGCTCTTTACGCTTTAAATCACCACCTAAATAAATTAATGACAAATCAGCCAGCCAAGCAAAGGCATAACTTAACCGCTCTAGGCGTTGGTATTCTCTTCTCAGGGCACGTTCAGGGGTTGGTATCAACAGACCGCCAGTCCATGCAGAGCACACGGTTTTTGCAAAATTACGTAGAAAATAACTGATATGCTGCCAAATTAGTTGCCCAAAGGCCGCGTTATCTTGCTTTGCAACCGCATAAAATTCATCGCGTATATACGGGTGGCAGGCCATGGAGCCCTGACCAAAAATTAATAAGTTACGCGACATGATGTTCGCGCCCTCGACAGTCGTAGAGATAGGAATACCTTGATAGTAGTTACTCAGATAATTGCGCGGCCCAACCACCACCGAACGCCCTCCATGTACATCCATGGCATGATTAACTGTAATGCGCGCCAGCTCGGTGTTGAAATATTTGGCGATCGCTGACGCGACCGATGGCTTTTTATGTTCATTCACCGCTGCAACCGTTAATAAGCGCGTAGCTTGCACGAGGTAATTCAACCCAGCGATCTCAGCCAACTTTTCCTCTATGCCTTCAAACTGAGCGATTTCTACATTAAATTGCCGGCGAATACGCGCAAAGGCACCGGCGGTCACATAAGAGATCGTAGATGACGCAGCCCCTAGTGCCGGTAGCGAGATGGACCGACCAATGGATAAACACTCAACCAACATTTGCCAACCACGTCCAGCATTTTCCTGTCCCCCAATGATACTAGTTATCGGTACAAAGATATTCTCTCCACGAATCGTACCATTCATAAAAGGCTGATCGGCCGCAAGATGGCGATTACCAATTTCAAGATGCTCCGTATCACGAGAAATGAGAAGGCATGTAATCCCCTCAGTACCCACACCCTGCAACAAACCCTCTGGATCGTTTAGTTTGACAGCAAGCCCTATCAGCGTTGCGACTGGCGCTAACGTAATCCAGCGCTTATTCAAGGTGAGCACTAGCCCAAGCACGGCTTTGCCGCCCACCTTTTTCATCATCACGCGCGCTTCCGACTTGATAGAGGTAGCATCACTGCCGGCATCAGGCTCCGTTAAGGCGAAACAAGGGATATCTATGCCTTTGGCAAGTCGAGGCAGGTAGTAAGACTTTTGCTCATCCGTTCCATAATGTTGCAATAGTTCGCCAGGGCCTAGTGAATTAGGAACCATGACCGTGACAGCCGCAGCGCTTGATCGACTAGCAATTTTCACAACCACATCAGAGTGTGCCCTGGCTGAAAATCCTTTACCACCATATTCTTTCGCAATCACTAAACCAAAAAATCCTTTTTCTTTGAGATACGTCCAAACGTTTGCGGGAAGATCACCTGTTTGTCTAATATCCCATTCGTCCAACATCGAACACAGTACTTCCGTTTCATTCAGGAAAAAATCCTGCTCTTCTTCGCTTAACGTCGTCGAAATAGTAGCCAATTTCTGCCAATCAGGAGTTCCCATAAAAATATCTTTCTCTAGCCAGGTATCCCCCGCATTCAACGCCTCTTCTTCCGTTTTAGACAATTTTGGTATCGTTTTAACTGCACGTTGAAATAAAGCATCACTGATAGCTGTACGTACCGATTGCACACGGAAAACCACAACGATTGCTATGACAACAAACCACAATAACATCCCAGTGAGCCACGGGAACCCAATGAAAAAAGTGGCGACTAACAAATAAATAGCGCTACCAACTTCCCACATCAATGGATTCATCGCACGATAAAGTACGATGAGCGAAAAGACCAGGTATATCAAAAACAAAACTGTCGCCATATCAATCCCTTCTTGAGCTTAAATAAGCACACTATGATAACAACTCAAAATAATTCCGCCAGTCCTTATGTGGCAAATACATCGAACACTGAGTCTTATCAAAATAGACACATCTACACTCGCGTAGATACTTCCTTTCGTTATTGAAAGTAAGTATCATCTTTTTTTGAGAAAAAGGACAAGCCGTGAAACCAAAGACGTTGCTTTCTTTGTTGTTATCTTTTGGCGCCTTTCCAAGGAGACCGGACCGATTAGCTCAATGATGACAACACCTAACCCTCATCATTCCCGTCTCAAGTACCGCCCGGATATCGATGGGCTTAGAGCGGTGGCCATCCTCTCCGTCGTTGCTTTTCACACTTTTCCACGTTGGATAAAGGGCGGCTTTATAGGCGTTGATATTTTCTTTGTCATCTCTGGGTTTCTAATATCAACGATTATTTTTGAAACTTTAGAAAGAGGAACTTTCAGTCTCCTTGAGTTCTATGCTCGTCGAATTAAACGTATTTTTCCAGCTCTGCTATTCGTCTTAATCGCTAGTTTTTCGTTCGGTTGGTTCGCTCTCTTAGCGAACGAGTATGCACAACTAGCTAAACATGTAGCTGCAGGATCACGATTTATATCAAACTTTGCGCTTTGGAATGAAGCCGGGTATTTTGATAATTCAATAGAAACTAAGCCTCTGATGCATTTGTGGAGCTTAGGAATTGAAGAGCAGTTTTATATTGTCTGGCCTTTATTCCTTTGGTTTTCTTGGAAACGTTATTTTAATTTTCTGACAATCACTCTGCTTTTAACGATTGGATCCTTCTATCTTAATGTGAAAGGAATTAATAAAGACGCCGTAGCGACCTTTTATTCTCCGCAAACACGTTTTTGGGAGCTGCTTTGCGGTAGTTTGTTGGCGTGGGGGACCCTTTACAAGAAAGGCGCCCTTGTGATGATTCACACGAAGTTTGATGCTTGGCTAGCCTCTGCTATGCATCATGAGAAATCAGCAGCTAATAGTGAGGTACTTTCTAATATTTTTTCATCCTTGGGCTTACTGTTGTTGGCTTATGGTTTTTGGCGAATAAATAATGGGCTTAGCTTTCCTGGTCAATGGGCTGTTGTTCCTGTGTTAGGAAGCGCACTGATCATCTTTGCTGGGCCTATCTCTTGGTTAAATCGTACCATTTTGTCAAACAAAGTGATGATTTGGTTTGGGTTGATCAGTTTTCCACTGTACTTGTGGCATTGGCCTTTGCTGTCTTTTGCTCGGATTATTGAGGGGGACGTTCAAAGCCATCATCTTCGTATAGCGGTGCTAGTGCTATCTGTTGTACTGGCTTGGCTAACCTACAGGCTTATTGAATGCCCGATACGTTTAGGAAAACACGGCAAGACCACGGTTAGCGCTCTTGTTGCTCTGATGACTATCGTTGGTTATGTTGGGCATAGTGTGCACCAAAGAGAGGGGCTACCCTCACGTCCAGCGTTGAGGGGTATTCCCTCCATTGGCGGCTCACTTGAGGATGATCCCCATCTTCATTCAGAATGCATGAAGATGTACGGTTTATCAGACAAAATCCGCTATTGTAAAGTATCCTCTCAAAATAAACCCAACATTGCTATTATTGGTGACTCACATGCAGCCGCGCTTTTTCAAGCAATATCTGATGAATTAAAAGTTGACAATCTAGGCGTTCTTAATATTGGAGGCCGCTTATTTTTGGATGTCGCTACTTACCCTAATGGTAATCAAGATGAAATAGAAATATACAAGGGTGGGATTAAAGCAACGGAATTTGCTGCCAAAGAAAAATCTATCGATACAGTCGTCATGGTGTCACGCGGACCAGAATACCTAAAAGGGGACTGGAATTTTTATCTTATTAGCGACCCCACCATTATGGATCGTAAAAAAGTTTGGGCGATTGCCATGAGAAAAACATTAAAAAAATTCGTAGGTTATAAGAAAAATATTATTTTTGTTCTTGATAATCCAGAAATTGACTTTGATCCCCGTATATGCTTAAGGCGACCTTTAAGACTAACAAAAAAGGAGAATGCGTGTGTCATCACAAGACGTCAGTTTGACTTAAGAAATAAAGAGTATCGTGACTTGGTTATTTCCATTTTAAAAGATTACCCTACGGTGAAGGTATTTGATGCAGCGGCCTATTTTTGTAATGATAACGTTTGTCGAGCCAAAATTGATGACAAAGTTCTTTATAGTGACTCAAATCACTTATCCTATGACGGCGCCAAACTTATTTCTAAGGGACTTGTTAATATGATTAGAGGAAATTCATAAAATGAGGGGTTCGCTACTTGCATTGGTAGTCAGAATACCCTAGCGTTAAATTTTCCGACAACGTATATCACCATGAATAAACGCTTAGTATGGAATTTTGAAATTAACTCAGACAACCCATTACTACTACCCGACCGAGACAACATCGATCAAAGTGAGCTTTGCTGGGAATCACGATTTTTTTGGCCAGACGATCAGATCATTACATTACAAGGATTAAACGACCACTTCCTCAATCTATCCGCATACAAAATAAAACATCGAGACGATACCTATTACCTATTACCAAATGCCGATTACAACCTTAAAATCCGGCGAGAGCAATTGGTTTATAAACCCCTGTTAATGAAAAAAGGCCAAGCAATCGCTTTTGGCAAAAAAATAAAGCTTGAGGAGCATCCCCCAGGCCAGCCCCTTCCAGGATGCGAAGACAAGGAGGCTCGCACCTTGATCGCTCAGATTAAGAAGCAAGGAATAAAAATAGCCGTTGAAAAAGAGGCATTAATCTACACATTTGCAACAACGCCAATAAGCAAATTAGAACTGGCATGGCTACATGTTGCTGATAAAGCCTACTATAGTGTAAATATCGAATCACGCTCTTTACAATGGGTTGAGGCGATGACGAAACAGTTGCTGGATCATGTGTTGGCCTCTGACTATGTTACATTCCTTAAACAGATGGCGAAATAACAGACAAGGACCTGAGACTATCTTGAATACTCTGCTCACAATCATCTTAAGTTTCAGCAAAATAGGCTTCATTTCGTTAGGTGGCGGGAACTCCATGTTGAAATTACTGGAATATGAAGCGGTCACCTATCGGCATTGGGTGGGACAAGAAGAATTTATTCGCATGGTGGGCACTAGTTTTTTATTCCCAGGACTCACCGCAGTCAAATTGGCCGCCCTCATTGGTTATAAAGCTGCAGGCATACTTGGACTCGTGCTTGCCGTTGGTTGCCTGAACATACCAGGTTTGCTATTAGCAGCTTTTGGATATCAATGGTTAACCAGCCATGATGGTCCGGTCACACGTAAGATCATGATCGGCGTACAATATGGCGCATTAGCTTTGCTTGCAGCAGCATCCTACTCTATCGCCCAAGGTATTGTTACAGTGTATTATTCATTCTCTATGGTGTTGGCTTGCATATTATTTTTTTTAGCACTAGCCTTCTTGCAGATCTCCCCTTTTTGGGGGTTTATTGCATTTATAGGGGTTTGTTTTTTTCTGGTTCACTAAGACTTTTGGAGCCTAGCTTGTGACTAACTCTCTCGATAACCCAGACTTCTACATTAATCGCGAGTTCACAGCCCTTGCTTTCAATGAACGCGTATTGCAGCTGGCAAATGACGAGCGCCTACCGCTTCTTGAGCGAATGCGTTATTTATGTATCTGCAGCAGTAATTTGGATGAATTTTTTGAAATTCGCGTCGCCGGATTAAGAGAAAAAATCGCCATTTCCTCGAAAATACTAACCATTGATGGTCTATACGCTGAGGAGGTCTTAAGTCAGCTGAGCAAAAAAACGCACTTACTCATCGACGAACTTTACTCTATCTTCAACAACAAATTATTACCCGCGATGAAAAAGGAGAATATCCACTTTTATGACACCCATGATTGGACGGATGATATCCACTTATGGGCAAAACATTATTTCAAGAATGAAGTTCTTCCCATCGTGAGTCCGATTGCATTAGATTTAGCCCACCCCTTCCCTAGCCTATTTAATAAAAGCTTAAATTTCTTTGTAGCACTGAGTGGTACCGATGCGTTTGACCGTAACATTAATTATGCGGTAGTGCATGCTCCACGCTCATTACTACGAATCATCCATTTACCCTCAGAGCTTTGTGCTAATGGCAATGATTTTGTTTATTTATCGTCCATCATCAAAACGCATATCCATCGTTTTTTTCCTGGCATGGAAATCAGCGGGTGCTATGCGTTCCGGTTGACGCGAAACAGTGATTTATTTTTACGCGACGAGGAAGTGGAGGACTTAGCCGCCGCGGTCCAACGCGAATTATTTTCACGGCATTATGGCCATGTCGTACGCATAGAAATTGACAAACAATGTCCTGATACCATCACCGACTTCCTCTTGCAAAAATATCATTTGCACCATGACGATGTGTATTATTGCGATGGACCCGTGAATGTACAACGCTTTCTCAGCGCAATTCATAAGATCGATAGACCGGATTTAAAATACCCCACATTTATTGCCCAATTCCCCCATTTTCCTAAATACAAAAATAATTTGTTCAATATTCTCGACGAACAAGATATTCTGCTGCACCACCCCTTTCAAAGTTTTGATGTAGTAGTTGACTTTATTCGTCAAGCAGCGGCTGATCCACACGTCCTTGCCATCAAGCAAACAATGTATCGAACCCGCTACAATTCAGTGATTGTACAAGCGCTAGTCGAGGCAGCAAGATCTCGCAAAGAGGTGACCGCGGTCATCGAGCTACGTGCTCGCTTTGACGAAGAATCAAATTTAAAGCTTGCAAACCGACTGCATGAAGCGGGCGTGTTGGTCCTTTATGGGGTTGTAGGGTTTAAAACTCATGCAAAAATGACGCTTGTCGTCCGTCGTGTTCACGGAAAATTAAAACGATATGTCCATTTAGGTACAGGGAATTATCATGAGGAAACGGCAAAACAGTACACGGATTTAGGATTGCTAACCGCCCACCCTGCCATTACAGCAGACACCCAAATTATTTTTCAACAACTCACAGGGCTCGGTAAAACAATCAAACTAAAAGAAATGTGCCATTCGCCATTTACCTTGAAAAAAAATCTACTGCAACTGATAGAACAGTGCCGTCTTGCAGCAATCAATGGACAGGATTCTGAAATAATGATTAAAATCAACGGATTAACAGATTTAACGATGATCCAGGCACTTTATCTCGCTTCACAGGCAGGCGTTAAAATTAATCTTTTAGTGCGGAGTGTCTGTTGTCTACGACCCGGTATTCGTGGTGTATCAGACAACATTCGTGTTATTTCTATAGTAGGTCGCTTTCTTGAACACCATCGCGTGTATTATTTCCGCAACGGGGAGGAAGAGCACATTTATTGCTCAAGCGCCGATCTTATGGAGCGAAATTTGTACAATCGCATCGAAGTGATGTTTCCCATTCTCGATGAAGACTGTCGCAAACGCATCAAACAAGACATTTTTAAAAATTATTTAAAAGACAACCGTGATGCCTGGGAAATGCAACATGATGGCTCGTACAAACCCATGAGAAATGGAACGTACAGTGCACAAGAAAAGCTATTAGAAATGTATAAGGTGTATTGACATTGCACCTACATGATCGAGCCCTAGGTTTTCGACCATACTTAATAATCCAGCTTCCCGCCCTGCAGGGGCGGTTAATTTGCTGAGCTATGACATACAGTCAAATAACCAGCGTCTTATTTTTTTTACCTGCTTCCTCGCGTGCAAGACGCGGAACCAAATAGCCTGGCAATAACCCTTGCAACTGTCGAAAGATAAGCACCGCATCGTTTAAAGACACATCAAAATGTGCCGCACCCTGTACTTTATCAAGTAGATGCAAATAATAGGGTAAAACGCCGCAAGCAAATAAACGTTCACTTAATGCCGCTAAACTATGGGCGTTATCATTCACTCCTGCCAAGAGAACAGATTGATTCAGTAAATGACAGCCCGCCTGGCGCAATGCCGCGCAAGCCTCTGCCACCTGCGCATCAAGCTCTTGGGCGTGATTGCTATGCAATACCACCACCTTTTGCAAACGATTGGCCACCAATAACTTTATAAAACCTTCACTCACGCGCTCCGGTAAGACGACCGGAATGCGTGTATGAAGGCGCAAGGTATGAAGATGAGGGATTGCCGCCAATTGTGTGAATAACCGTGCCAAAACATTGTCTTTTGCCAGCAGCGGATCACCCCCGCTTAAAATCACCTCATGGATGCAAGGATCATTGGCGATATAATCTAAGGCTTGTTGCCAACCGCCCCGACCAGGGTTATTCTCCTGATAGGGAAAATGCCGCCTGAAACAATAGCGACAATTGACAGCACACGCACCCGCCACGGTCAATAATACACGACCATGGTATTTATGAATCAGCCCGCTCAAAGGAATGGCTGCTGCTTCACCCAACGGATCAGCCACAAAACTATCCGTTATTTTTAATTCCTGACCCACTGCAAGGACTTGCAGCAATAAAGGATCCGAAGGATTACCTCGCTGCATACGCGCAGCAAAGCCACGTGGCACTCGCGTTTTAAATTGCTTCTCCGCCAACTCATCAGCCAAAGAACGAGGTAAATGCAGAAAGTCAAGCAACTCGGTTGCAGATGCAAAGCCTTCTGCTAATTTTTTTTGCCAACAGGGGATGGATTCTCGCATTCATTATTCAGACTTGATAAACTGCACGGACTTTAACGAAATTGTAACAAAATCTCAACTATGGAGTCCTCATGGCAATTTACAACACCAACGAACTGAAAAATGGCTTAAAAATAATGGTTGATAATGCGCCTTGTAATATTGTCGATTTAGAGTTTGTTAAACCCGGCAAAGGACAAGCCTTTACACGCATTAAAATCCGTAACCTTAAAACAGGACGTGTCGTTGAACGTACGTATAAAGCACATGAAACCTTCCCTTCAGCTGATGTCGTTGATATAGAAATGCAATATCTCTATAACGATGGTGAGCAATGGCATTTTATGGTTTCTGACACCTACGAACAATATGCGGCAGGCCCTGAGGCCGTTGAAGAAGCAGCACAATGGTTAAAAGAACAAGATATGTGCATCGTAACACTGTGGAATAATGAGCCTTTGCTCGTCACTCCCCCCACATTTGTAGTGCTCGCCATTACTGAAACAGATCCTGGCCTTAAGGGCGATACCTCCGGTGGCGGTGGTAAACCCGCAACATTAGAAACAGGTGCTGTCGTCAGAGTACCCTTGTTTGTGCAATCAGGCGAATTAGTTAAAGTTGATACTCGCAAAGGAGAGTATGTGTCACGCGCTAAAGAATAAAAAAAATGGCATGAGTGCCGTGACCACGCGCAGTCATGCCTTATTCCGAAAGAGGGTTATTATCGGTAGCGCCCACCTGGCACAACAACACTAGCGTACCCAGCACGACCATAATAAGCACGGGGCCAAGGCAATCCAACCCCATAGTAACTTGATGCCCAACCACCATAGCCAGCATAATTACCAAAACCACTATAGCCGCCAAAACTGTCTCCGAGGCCATAACCGTAACCGACGGTATAGCCACTATACTCCGGACTGTATACCTCTGTATCGGTCGCTATTGTACAACCAGACATCAGCACTACTCCGGAAATAAGGCCAAAAACTAAAATACGTTTTGTCATGACCACATCCTTGCAACAAACTGTATATTTAGTATACGACAAGGCGGATTGTTTAACAAACAAAACAGGGCGAGATCATACCATTTTGATTGGATAATGCGCTAAACCAATATATAAATTTGCCCTTGTGGGGTAAGCAATGATGGTGACTGCCGTCTAAAATTGAATTTTACAGGAGGCGTTATGCATGTTTTAACATTTGGATTTGCGCGGCCAATTGATCATATCCAGCTTCAACATTAATATAATCACTCCCCGCCAAATACACTGATAAAGAACCGTCATCTTGTGCATTAAGGGCCTGCCAAATACTATTAAAATTTAGCTTTTTCAACCGCTGGTAGTCATCTTCTTTAGTGACTAAATAAAAATTACGGTAATGATGCTTGGCATTATAATTCAGGGCGTGCGCATCGCGAGCAGCATCATGCCCCGGGAAATAATTTTTCAACGAATAGGACTG
>SXGT01102581.1_pt1 | contig 14582 bp, 11 predicted proteins | sample 3176221 | NCBI WGS metagenome assembly SXGT01 (sample SAMN11356862, study PRJNA531348) | freshwater metagenome | isolation source: freshwater sample F1-120 | place: China: Fuxian Lake, Yuxi | collected 2017-12-25
AGAAACGGGGCTCCGGTCCGGCCGCGTCGGCAGCGCGGCCGGACTAGGGCTCGGTCCCGGCCCTGCCGGGACGCGCCCAGACCTCTCACAAGTTGATCGGTGCTGCGCTGCTGCCGCGCGGCGACCTAGCGATAGCCCTGTATCGGTGATATGCAGATAGACCGGCACGGCCGTCGTCGGGTCGCTGCCCTTGGAAATCCTTCCGAACAGCACGATCCCGGTGTCTTCAAACCACGTTGCGGTGCCCCCAAATTTGGCGCCCAGCGGCAGGTCAGTGAGTTGCCAAAGAGGGCTGCCAATTGCGCTATCGACGGCAAGCAGTCTTGGCTGCTTTGCGAAATCGATGATCAGCATGCGAGCGCCGTTGCTTGACACGCTGTCGAGGCGGCAATCCTGGCCACATGTCCATTTCCACTTGATTTTGCCGTCTAGCGCTAGGCGGTAGAACGTTGCGCCAAAGTGCAGTTCATGCAAAAGCATATCGCCGCCGATGGGCCTGATCTGAGGCAACCACCCGAAGTCCTTTTGGTTCACCGCTGCAGAAAATGTGAACTGTTTTGATAGCTTCAATGCGGCAAGGTCGGCGGTGCTCGATTGTTTGAACGCGAGGCCGTAGGTCGAGAACGCGATCTGAGATTCACTCGTCCAGTGCCCGGCGACAAGACTGGCACCCTGGCCGGCGGCTTCTAGGAGCGCACCGAACTTGTGCTCCGTCCGCACGCAGTCCGTTGAGCCATTGGCCCCCCAAGCGCAAACAAACAGGTCGTAGAGTTTTGGCACCGGCGTGGGTGGATAGCCGATGTGCCCAAGTGCGAAATACTCCTCGCCAACAGACACCGCTATCGGGCTGATCAGGTCCTTGCCGGGCGGGCGCATGACCTGGGTGCGCAAGTCGCTCTTGGACAAGGACCACTCGACCGCGGAGAGCACGTGGGCAGCAGAAAGCTCCCAGCCTGTCGCGTTGTCGATCTCTTCCTTGGACAAGGCCGGCAGCGAGGCAATTCGCAGCCCGCCAGCAAACGGACTTGCGCCAAACCTGCCAAGTTGGTGCATGTTGGGGATTTGGCGCTCAGCCAAAGGGCACGTCGGCCCTGAGTCCATTAGCCCGTCCGCGACGTCCGACGATGTGCCGATGTCAGTGGACGCCGAAACGTCGGCGAGCGATGCGTCCGCGGTCGCCCCGGCAGCAGTTGTCTTGGGCTCAGAAGTTGCGCTCGTGCATGTGCAGTGCACTAGAAACGCCAGCAGAACCAGTAGTTGCCTGTACAAAAATTGACCGGCAATGGCAGGCGCTGCCCAAAACCCTCTGCTAGATTTTGCGATCACACAAAACACCCGCCCGGGTTTCCCGCGCAAATGCAGCCATTCAGGCCGCCGCCGCCACAGACACACTTGATCCAACGGCCGTCGAGATCTGGCGCCCGATAATCAAGTTTGTCATTCGCGGGGTAGTCAGGCAGATAGGTTGGAAGTTCCGCCAGCGTGCATTTTACCCACTGCGGTTGGTTGGTGTCCTTCTTGTATTTCGTCGTAAAGACGCGACACTTCATCAGGCTGCAGCTCTCTGTGGGATTCGGGCAAGGGCACTGTGCGCTTGCCGCTGGATCGCAATCAGCCTCAGCGCTTGGATCCAAACCAATTGGGCAACTGCACATCTGGTTGATGCAGACCAGCCCAGGATTGCAGTTCTGGCAGGCGAACTGACCGCACGCCTGATTCAGGCCAACCGAAGGCCACGGCGGCGGTTGCGCTGGACACCCACACTGACCGCTATTGCAGACAAACGGCGGCTGGCAAGTACCGCAACTTCCACCACATCCATTGGGACCGCAAGGTAAGGGCCCTGGCGTGCAACTGGGAACGCACGGCACCGGCTGCGGTATCGTGCAGATCCCGTTGGCGCAGACGAGATTCGCCTGGCAATTTTGGCACCAGACCGCGCCGCAGGGCTGCCCAAGACCCACCAACGGCCAAGATGACGGCTGTTGCGAACACCCGCACTGCCCGTTGCTGCACGCCTGGTTGCCAGGACAAGGCCCGCAGGACCCACCGCACCCGTTCGCGCCGCACGCTTTCCCTGCGCAATTGGGCATGCACTGGCCTAGCCCGTTCGCCCCGCAGGCGTTGTTGGACAATGTGGCCGTGTCGCATGGGCATAGGGCGCTGCAAGGCGTACCCGGCGCCCCGCTTGGGCACTGGCACTGACCGTTGACGCACGACTGCGGCGCCGGACATGGGCATCCTGGGCCGCAAGCCACGGTCACAATGGTGTTGTTGACGCACTGCTGGCAGGGCCCAAGCTGCGGGGGCACGCACGCCCCATTGCGGCCTGCGAAGGGATTGCAGGTTCCGCAGTTGGGACAAGTGACGTTTACGACCGCACCGCCGGGGCCGCACGTCTCGCAGGGCTTGAGCGGTGGATCGCAATAGGCCTTGGACCCGTCCCGCGTCGTGACGCAGGTCTGGCAAAGCTCGCATCGCGGCTTGCACTTGGCGCCGGCGAAGCTTTGCCCCAAGCCTGGGTCGGGTGCAGTGGCCTGGGGTAGTTGGCCGACGAAGTTGCAGCATCCATTGCTAACACAGTTTGCGGGGCAAGGGGCTGCAGGTGTGCCCACCACCGGGCAGCCAGCGCACGGGTTGACGGGACCCGGCTGCGTGACGCGAATCAGCCACGGGTCGACTTCTGGAATCCGAAATTCTTCCGGGCACGGCTCGCCTGGCGGGACAGGAATGAGGCACGGCGGCTGACCTGGGCCACGAGGCGCGGCGGCCGCGGCGACGTAGACGCTTGGCTTGCGCCAATCCACAAGTGGCGTTGCGGCGCTTGCGAGCAGTTGTTTGCGGAGGCCGGCGCCGAAAAGTGTGCGCGCGCCGATCGGACCCGTGCTCTTGAGGCGAGCAGCACACCCAGCGCCCGCCGAGCAGCCGCGGCCGGCCGACGACGCGGGATCGTCGGTGCTGGTCGCAGAAACCGTCGCCTTTGCAGAGCTGTTGCCGTGGCATGCACCACCGCACTGACAGGGGCCGCCAGCGAGGCAACCGTGGTCGGCGGCAGCAGCTTTGCCGGCAAAAGTGCTGTTTGCACTTCGCCACATCGGCGGGTCCGCGCGGCTTGCACCCCAGAGCTTGGGGGCGAGTTCCGAATCAGCGCCAAATGTCCGCCAGCCATCCGCCGCCATCGTCAGTCCTCAAAGACCATGAGGCCCACCGAAATGACGACCATGTTGTTCGCAGCCGCGGTGTTGGTGCCCTTGACCACAAGGTCGAAGGTCGGCCCGGAAGCCGTCGCAATCGGAGAATCTGAGATCTGCCCGACAGTGCCCAAGGTGTTCGAAATGGTGACGCTGGCGACAGTCGCGGCGCCGCGATAGTCCTCTTCCGGCTGCAACGCCAAAGGCCACGCGCTATAGAGGTTTACGTCGATCGTATTGCCGGCCGTGATGGTCTTGGCCTCGATTCGCACGACCAGCGTGGCAGTCTTGTACTTGGTACGATCGATGCCAGAGAGGACGGTGATGGCCAGGTTGCCAGACGACCCCATTGCGGAGAAGTCGAATTTGCGGTTGTTGATCAGCGGAATGAAAGCCATTTACATGCCACCGCCGGACACTGCCGGCGAGTGGTCGAGACTCTCTCTCTCTCTCCTGTCAAGCAGCAACTTGCAATTCACACCACTATTTCACATTTATTCACAGCCGGCCCGCACTGGATGGCCTCCCGGACCGTTGAAGCCTCGTGCTTTCAGCCGTCAGCGCTAGCCGACCGCCCCCACCACCGTCGTCCGCCCCAACCGCTTCTGCAAAACCGCATCCAGCGCGTCGTCATCGAGCGCCACGCCCGCCCGCAGCGCGTCCAGCCCGGCCTCGAACACCGACCGCACCAGCAGCTGCGGCGCCGCGTCGCGCGACGAAAACGCCTCAAAATCAGGCACCTGCCGCGGCATCAACGCAGGCGACCGCGTCACCACCCATTGCCACGCCGCGGCGAGGATCGCCGCCCGCCGCTGACGATCCGGCGCGTCGAAGCGAACCGTGACGTGGATGCGCCGCTGCATGGCGGAGTCAAACTGGTGCGGCCCACCCGCGACAAGCAGAACCAAACCTGAGAAGTGTTCAATTTCTTGCAGCAGGTGGTTGCGCACCGTGTTGGCGTAGCGGTCATTGGCGCTGTTGGCGGCGACATGGCGGCTGAACAGGTCGTTGGCGTCCTCGACCAGCAGCGCTGCGCCCGCCGCTGCGGCTTGACCGAACATCTGGCTGATGCGCTGCTCGGTCTCGCCGATCCAGCGCGAGGCCAGCAGCCCGCCCTGGACCCGCAACAGCTCCATGCCCAGCCCCGCCGCCAGTTGTCGGGCCGCGGTGCGCCGGCCGTGCCCGAGCGAGCCGCCGAATAGTGCAATAAGACCACCGGATCCACCGGCCTGACGGGCAATGTCGCGGTATTGCCAGCGCAGCCCGAGCTCGCGAAGCGCCTCGTGCACAGCCGGTGGCAGCACCAGCGGGATGACGTCGGCCGGCAGTGGCGGCACCCGCAGCAACAAGCCAGCGACCTGGGTCGTCGGGGCCATCGGCATGGCCGGCCGCAGCGCTGAGGCATCGGTTTCCGGGCCGCGCAGCCGCAGCAGATCGCCCTGGCGCGACGGCAGCACTTCGACGCGCGCCGCAGGCAGGTGCGGCACGCCAACGTAGCCCGGGCAGGCAATTGCCACCGCCAACCGCGCCGGCACCGCGCGAGCGACGCCGGTCCAGCCGACCCCTTGCAAGGTGTGCATGATCGGGTGGTGGCGGGCGGCGACCTCCAGCAACGCCCACACCCGCAGTGCCGCCGTGTCGCCGGCCAAACGGCTCTGCCGCAGCGCCTGCACCAACGGGTCGGTGGCGGGCAACGGCTGCCAGGCCTGCGCGGCCGCGTCGCCGAGCGTCAACCAGCGCGTCAGCGACTCGCGCTCGGTCGCCGCGGCGCCGTCGCCCTGCCCCACCAGCCACGGCCGGTGGGCGCGCAGCCACGCCCACAAGTGCTCTCGGGCCCAGCTGACGAGCGTTTGGAGCTCGCGGACTGGTTCCTCAACTGGCTGCCCGGCAAACGTCGGCAACCCTTGCCGCAAGGCCACTTGTAGCCGCGCGCGTTGGGCCGCCGTCAACTGCGCCGGGGCCGCCGCCGCCGGCAGCCCCTGTTGTCGCAGCCACCCAGCCCAGCGGGCCGACGGACCGCCGTGCACTTGTGCCAGCTGATCGGCAAGCGTGATGGCCACCGTCGGCTACCAGTCCAGGCTCATGGCCGTCCGCAGCACCAGTCGCCCGCGCTCGGCGCACTCAGCCTGGGCAGCACGGTCGAGCAGCTGCAGCGACACCGGCGTGGCGTCTACGGCGGCATAGAAGGCCGCGCGCAGCACCGCGTTCTTGATCTCGCCACCCGAAAACTCGTAGGCCTTGGCCAGAAGTTCGAACGGCAACTCGGCCACAATCGGCAGCGAGGGCGGGATCATGGCCTGCCACAGCTGTTGGCGCTCTTGCTGGTTCGGCAGCGGAAACTGGGCGTGAAAGCGGATGCGGCGCTTGAAGGCCTCGTCGATGCTGTCGGCAAAGTTGGTGGTCAGGATCACCACGCCGGTGTACTCCTCCATCTTTTGCAGCAGGAAGTTGACCTCGAGGTTGGCGTAGCGATCGACTGAGCTTTTGACTTCGGTGCGCTTGGCGAACAGCGAGTCGGCCTCGTCGAAGAGCAAGGCCACGCCGCCGCGCCGTCCTTCTTCAAACAGGCGACCCAAGCGCTGCTCGGTCTCGCCAATGTACTTGGACAGCACCCGCGACAGGTCGATGCGGTACAGGTCCAGGCCCAGCTCGCGCGCGATGATGCCGGCGAGCATGGTCTTGCCGGTGCCGGGCGGCCCCGAGAACAGGGCGGTCAGACCCAGGCCGTAGTGGTAGCGCGCAGCAAAGCCCCAGTCTTGCAGCACTTTTTCGCCGTGGCGCGCAAAGGCTACGATTTCTTTGGTCACCGACAGCACCGGGTCGGGCAGCACCACCTGATCCCAGGTCGCGGCAGCCGTCACCCGCTGCGCCACGTCGCCGACGCGGTGACCGACGCGATCGCGGCAAGCCTCGGCGGTCGCCTCAAGATCGTGCACGCCGCCCACGGCCAGGCGGCGCTCTTGCAGCACCGCCGCCACCTGCGCTGGCGTCAGCGGAAAGGCGGCGAGCCGCCCAAAGCCGCTCTCGCCAAGCGCAGAGCGTTCGCGCGGTTGCAGGGCAATCGCCCACAGCTGCCGGCGCTGCGCCGCATCGGGAAACGTCGCCTCGATAGCCGCGCACTTCAGATCGCGCGCGACCGCCGTTGCCACCGATGCCGTCTCGGCCTGCGCGTCTTCGATGAGCACCGGCACCGGCAGGGGCTGTAGCAGGCGCACCACCGCCGTCAGGTCCAGGGCCCGGCTGCCGTCGTCCTGACCCAGCCCGCGCACCAAAAGCGGCGCGTTCTCGAGCACGGCCAGCAGCCCTGCCGCGCGCACGCCGTCGGTCAGCGCGTCGCTGTCGATCCAGGCCGCCTCGCCCGGTTGCCGTCGCAGCGCCGTTTGACCGTCGTAGGCGACCAGTCCTCGCCCCATGCTGACAGCCACACCGCGCGCCCACAGCAGCGCATCGTCGGCCGTTCCCGCGCGCAGACGCAGCCGACCGCCGCCCGCGGTCAGTTGTTCGGTGGCGCGTGTGATGTCAGCTCGGACCAGCGGCCACTGCCACAGTGGCTCTGTCGCCTCCGACCCAAACCAACGCAACTGATCGCGACCACGACAGGCGACGGCCGCCCCGTGGCCCAGCCAGGTCAGCGCCACTGGCGCCAGGTCGAGAAACTGAACGCGAAATTCGCCGCGCGCTTGCAGGCCGCGCACGACACCCAGCACCGCCAGCGGGTGATCGCTGCGCAGCAGATCGGCCACGGCCTCGGCGTGCGCCTCAAACGGGTCGAGCAGCGACTGGGCAAAGCTGCGCTCGATGCCGGCGGCGTCGGTCCAGCCGGATAGCAGCCGCAGGGTCGCAGCGGTGCGCGGGCTCAGGTCCAGCGCTGCGAGCAAGGCCACCAGGTCGCGCTCGAGGTCGCTTTGCAGCACGCCGTGCATCAGGCGTCGCCATCGGCCCGCTTCCTCGGTTTCCGGCCACGCCAGGGCAGCGGATCGGTGAGCAGCCAACTCGGCTTCGGCGGCGCGGCCGCGCGCCAGGCGCTCAGGCGCCTGACCCTCGCCGCGCAGCCAGCGCTGCAATTCCGCTGGCAGCACGCCACCCTGCGCGCTGGTGCCGTGGTCGTACAGGGCCATGTAGCGACCCAGCAGCGCGCGCGCCCAGCGCACCACGTCGGCCGCAACGGAGGCGGCAGGGGACCCGGCAGAGGCATCGGTCACGGGCGCACACGTTGCGGCGGAGCGGGCCGACGGCGACAATCGTGCACGGCCGCAGCCAGCCGTCAAGCACAGCGCTGGCGAGGCGGCCGCAACGGTGAGGCGAACCATGTTACTGACCCCAGAGCAGGCGACCGCAATCTTTGGCGCTTTGCCAACCAGCCTGCGCGCGGCCGCGAGCATGCAGGCGATCGGCGACCCGGCTGCGTTTGCGCGCTACCTGCGGGCGGTCTGCGACCTGGCGCCCGAAGTGGGGCTGCACGCGACCGCGACCGGCGAGGTGGCGACCGGCGACGCGACGGTGTCCGCCGCTGATTCCGAGGCCAGGATGGCCCGTGCGGCCGTGGATCCGGCCGTCGTCAAGCGGGCCGACACCGCGATCAAGGCTGCGGTGTCCAAGGAGACGCGGTCGGCTGCGCTGGTACGGGCGTTGTACGCTGGCGGCTTTGCGATCAAAGTCGGTGTCGTGCGCGCCGATGAGGCCTGACCCGCCACCGGTCGTGCTGGCGCCCAGGCAGCTGGCCGGCTACCAGTGCGGTCGCAGCCTGGTGTGCTGTGCGGCGCCGTGGCGGGCCACTCTGCTGCCGGGGGAATTGCAGCGAATTGGCGAGCAGTTGGCAGCGACCGACGAGGCCCGACTGAGCCGAGCACAGTTTGAGGCGGCTGTGCACGTGCAGCGCCCGCCGGGCGTCCTCAAGCAACCGGGCGGCGATTGCGCGCTGCTCGATCGGCCGCGCGCGCAGTGCACCTTGCAGGCAGTCAGTGGTCTGCAGGGCCTGCCGGCCGGCTGCCGCAACTTTCCGCGCTCGGTGGTGCGCACCCCCGATGGTGACGAGGCAGCCTTTTCTCTGGCGTGTCCGACCGCCGCCGCCCTCGTGGTGGCGCAGCCGATAGCGTTCGCCTGGGCGCCGGCATCGTGGCCGGCTGCGGCCTATCCGCCGCACCGAACGGTCGATGACCGCGTGACGGCGGCGCGCGGCGCTGACTGGGGCTGGCGGGAGTTCCGCGCGTTGCGGCAGGCGTGGTGGCAGACGCTGGCCACTTGCACGACGGGCGACCAGCTGGCCGCGACTTTTGCGGGCATGATGCTGCACCCGCTCGATCCCGGCGCAATCGCTTTGAACGATGTGCCCTGGGACCGACTGTGCGCACCGTGGACGCAGACCCAAGTGCGGTCGGTGACGGAAGGTCTGGCGCGCCTGCCCGACACGGGCCCCCAGCACAGCAAACGGCAACGCGAGCGCTGGGCTGCGTGGCTGATGCCCATCGACGCCGGGGCGTGGCGCGATTCGGCGGACCGTCACCTAGCGTTGGTGGCCAGCCATGCGGGCCTGCTGCTGCAGTTTGCGTTTGTGCACGACGGACTGGCAGTCGGGCCGGCGATCGTGCGCTGCGCCCACCTGGCCGCGGCGCTGGCCCGCATCGTGCCGACGTTGTCAGACGGCGCCCAGCCAACGCGCGACGCCCTTATCGCCGCCGCGCACCTGAGCCGGGGGATGCCGGGCGCGGGCGCCCTGCCCTAAGCGGCAGCCAGGCCAATGGCGCAAGGGCCGCCAGCCACGCCCGCTGCAGCGGCCGTGGCGCAGCGGGCTGGCGGGCTTTGGCAAATACTGCGCAGACGCCGGCGCGGTCGTCGTCGGACAGCGTGGTCCGCTGCCCGAGGCCGCCAAACATCACCGTGCCACGGTCGATGGTGTGCGCAAGACCAAGCGCGTGGCCAAACTCGTGGACCAGCAGCGCGCGTTGATCCACCTGCGACGCGCGCCACCAGCGCGGGTTCAGCACGATGTTGGCCTGTCGCGCCTCGCCGGTATCCTGGTCAGCCTTGTGCGCCGTCCACGCCGCCTCGTCCTCTGCGTGCGCCCACTTGCCCCAAGCCAGGCGCACGACGATGTCCGCTACCTCGCCCGCGCGAGCAGGCCGCAGCCGCAACTGGGCGCATCTTGCCGCCTGCCAGGTTGCTGCCGCGAACTGCACCAGCTGTGGATCGATGCCCTCGCCTACAACTGCCCACGTCAGGACGCTTTGCGGCCAATACACCGGCATTCCGTAGACGGTTTCCAAGCTGTCCGCGGCGTGCGCCGGTACGGCGAGCACCGCCGCGGCCAGTGCCGCTCGACCGACCGGCCAGCTTCGCCTCACCGCGTTACTGGGCGCCGTCGGTCTTGTCGGCGTCCGCTTCGGCGATACCGGCAGCCCCCGCGTCGGCGAGCATCTGGTCCAACTCCGGATCAGGGTCCTGGCCGCTGGTCGTTGCCACCTTGTCCGGCACCGTCTCCTGGGCAAACGTAAAGCAGTTGCTGGTGTCGCCCTCTTTAGCGTTGTTGGGGTCGTCCGGCGTGCTGCTGTACGCCGTACGGTTGCCGTCCGCACCCCAGCACTCGTGTGCATCGGCCAGCTTGGTGGTCTTTTGGGCGGTGACGTTGGCATAGACCGCGTCGGCGCGCCCGCCGGTGCCGATTTTCCACAGCACCCGCATGGCGAACAGCTCGAGACCCTGCTGCTTCGGATCGAGGTCGGCGACGTAGATCTGGCGCAAGCGTCCACCGGCGCCCGGCCGGTAGATGGCGTCCGCCGCGTAGTTGGCGGGCAGCGCCTGTGGATCGGCCGCGTCCTTGACGTTCAGGTAGGCGACCCGTCGGCCCTTGGCGTCGCTCTTGTGGTTGGCGAACCACACATGCATCGACCCCGTCTTGCCCGGCGCGCCAAACAGCGCCGTGGTGTTGGTCAGGCTGACGTGCAAACGGCCGCCGCCCACGCGCGGCGCCTTCTTGATGAAGATGCCCGTCAGCAGCGCCTTGGCCGGGTCGGCGCCTTTCTTGCCGTACAGCACATAGCGCAGCCGGTTTTCGGCGGTGCGAATGACCCAAAGCGTTAGGTCCACCCCGGCTTCGCTGCCGGTCCACTTGCCGTAGGGGAGCTTGCCGACCACTGTTGTGCCGGTCGCCGTCGGCTTCTTGCCGGCCGCGATCGTTTTGATGAGATCGGCCACTTTCTTGACGTGGGACTTGGACTTGTCCACGGCGTCGCGGGCGACCTTGAGCAGGGTTGCCGGGTCGCCGACTTTGGCCGCGCCCGAACCGCTGGCCTCGGCAACCAGCAGGTCGTCGGTGTTGAACACGTCGTCTTCGCCGACGGTCTCCGAACTGGCCGCAGCGCCCTTGTCGGCCGCACAGCCTGACCCAGCCACTGCGATCGCCAGCGCCAGCACCACGCCCAGCCACTTGTTCAATGCACACAACCTTTTCGCCATCACAGCCTCCAGCGCCCGGTCGGGGCGCGCAATCCCGCCAGCGCGCATTTACCCGATGCGGCCGGTTTGTCAAACCCCGACTGCGCGCCCGCGAGCGTGGCCTTCGTTCAAGTTGCGGCCACCTGTCGCTTTGCGCCGTTGCCTGTTAGTTTTGCGCCCGCCCACGGCAACTTGCGCCGTGACGCCACCGGCCTGTCGCGACGTGGAAAACCGCTTTGATCAACCAGTACTGCACGACCAGCGCCCCGCTGTCGCGGGGGTCGTTGCGCGATGAGTTGGTTCCCGGCGTTGCTGTCCAGCGACATCGCCATCGACCTCGGCACGGCGACGACGCTTATCGCCATCAAGGGCCGGGGCATCGTCAGCCGTGAACCGTCGGTGGTGGCCGTTCAGCAGGACGCACAAGGCCAGCGGCGCGTGCTTGCGGTCGGCAAGGACGCCAAGGAGATGATCGGCAGGACGCCGAGCGGCATTGAGGCGATCCGCCCCATGCGCGACGGTAAGATCGCCGACTTTGAGATCACCGAGGCGATGTTGCGCTACTTCGTGCAGCGGGCCCACTCGACCCGGTCGCTGATGCGGCCGCGCGTCATCGTGTGCGTGCCGTGCCGGATTACCGACGTCGACAAAAAGGCAGTGCGCGACAGTGCCGAGTCGACCGGCGCCCGCGAGGTCTACCTCATCGAGGAACCGATGGCCGCGGCGATCGGTGCGCACCTGCCGATCACCGAACCCGCCGGCAACATGATCGTGGTCATCGGCGGTGGCACGACCGAGATCGCGGTCATCTCGCTGGCCGGCATCGTGCACAAAGAATCGCTGGCCGTCGGCGGCGACAAGATGGACCAGGCGATCGTCGACCACGTGCGCCGCAAACACAACCTGGTCATCGGCGAGCGCACGGCCGAGCAGGTCAAGATCAAAATCGGCACCTGCCTCAAGTCGCCGCCGCCAACGCAGATGGAGGTCAAAGGCCGCGACGCCGCCGCCGGGGTGCCGCGGACGGTGTCAGTGAGCGCCCACGAGATCCGCGAAGCGCTGAGCGACCCGCTGCAGCAGATCGTGCGCGCGGTGCGGGGCCTGCTCGAGCGCACGCCCCCCGAACTGTCGGCCGACATCGTCGACAAGGGCCTGGTGCTGGCTGGCGGAGGGGCGCTGCTGACCGGGATCGATCAACTGCTGCGCGACGAGACCAACCTGCCGGTCTTGATCGCTGAAGACCCGGTCGGCGCGGTCGTCACCGGCGCAGCGATGGCGCTGGACGATCCGAATCTATTGCGGCATGTGCAGGTGCGCTGAGCGACGCGCTGTGCGATCGACCACCGACGGTACGAACTTCGGGCCTGGAAATGATTTACGCAATCATTTCTCTGGCCCTTTTGCTTGCCTGGCGGGGCGCGAGTTCGTGGCCTCGGAGGCCGACTCGCGGCTCCGGCTTGTGCCGAGCGTGCTCAACACTTTGCTTTCCGGTGCCTTAGCGATCCGCCACGGTGCGGGCGCAGGACAAGCGTCGCGTGCGCGAGTCGCGCAAGCCGGGGCCCGGATTGGCGATGGACCGCGCTGGCTAGGCCAGCACGTCGTCGGCGGTCGCGTGCAGATCGGCGTGGGCCGTCAGACGCTCACCCATGGTCAACACGGTGGCAGGCACGGCCTGCACGGTGCGATCCAAGTGGGCGGCCAGACCCTGCACGGCCGCGACGTGGTCGCGGTTGGTCGGCGCGTGGCCCTGGCCGTCGTTGGCGACGAACAGGTCGAAGTGCGCACTCTTGGCTACCGGATTGGCAGCCAGACCGCGACGGCAGGCCTCGACGCGCAGCGTCTCGCCGGTCACATCGTTGCGCAGCGTGACAGGGATCGCACCCTTGCTCACTGCGCCGATGTGCTCGACGATCCACTTGCCCGCGGGGGCCTTGGCCGGAGCGCCGGCCGCGACCAACGCAGCCGAACCAGCAACGGTGACCGCAACCGAAGTGCCCAGAAGGGCCATGAAATCTCGACGGGAAACTGACATGGGTTACTCCTGGGGGACAAGTACCCTGAGCCGCAGTGTAGGTAGCAGGCTCGGCGACTGTCAAACGCCGGGCGCGGACGCGGTCGCTTGCGCGGTTGCGTGGTCGCGCGGTGCGGGGCAACTGTGAACACGCTGAGCGCGCAGCAAGGGCCGGCGTGGGCGCCGATCGACTCCATCGGGCAGCCACGGTGGCCCGACGCGGCGGCGCAGTTGCGTGCGCGAGCAGCGGTCGCGCCTGCGGCCGAGGTGCAGCCGGGCCTGGTCGCGCCATGGGCGGCGCTGCTGCGGCAGGCGGGACGCGTGGCAGTGGTGTTGGCGTCACCTCAAACGGTCAGGCGGCATTGGCTGGAACAGGTGGACGGTGCACCGCTGGTGTTGGCATTTGCAGCGACTGCGGCGACGACCCGCGGCGATTGGCAACGCGCGCTGGCCGCCTTGAGCCGCATCCGATCGCCGTGGCTGCGAGTAGCCTCGGGACGGATGCCGCACTGCGCGGTGCCCCAGGCCGCCGAGTTGGGCGAGGTGGCGATCGCGCTGCAAGCGGGCCGCAGCCGGCCCGACGAGCGGTGCCTGCGTTGTCCGGCGGTCGCTCGATGCCCGGGTCCTGGCAGCAGCCGATTGGTGCCGCGGCCGCTGGCGACGCCGATCAGCAATCAGTTCGACCTCGAGCCGGCCGCCGGGCCAGACCAGACCGTGGTGCAAGTCCTTGGTGAGCCGCCGCTGGTTATCGCCGCCGGCGACACACCCGTGCGCCAGGTCACGCAGGCACTGGCCAGAGGCCAACTGTACCGCGATCGGTCACAGCAGGCCTTGGTCGATGATTTCGCAGCGCAGCTGCAGCCGATGCGGCGAGCGCGCACCGGGGTTTGGGTGCCGCGCGATGCCACGCCGTTTGTGCCTGAAGAGGCGCGCCTGCTGGCGCTACTACGCGAACTGAGCGGCGTCGTCGTCGACGTGGGTGCAGGCCCGCTGCGCTATGTCGCCGCCCTGAACGCGGCCTTGGATGCCGGTCGCTTGCGCTATGTTGCGGTCGAGCCAGACCCGCAGTGCCTGCGCGCCGGTCAGGCCGCCGTGCCGCGCGGGCAGTTTGTGCGCGGCGTGGGCGAGGCTTTGCCGCTGGCCGACGGCTGTGCCGACGCACTGCTGTTCTTGCGCTCGTGGAATCACCTGCGCGACCTCGACGCCGCTGTGCGGCAAGCGTGCCGGGTGGTGCGTCCTGGAGGCGTGTTGATTGCCGTGGACAACGAACTGTTCGGCCTGGTGCGAACAGCCGAGCAACTGGCGCGCAGCCGAGCCGTCGATACCGGAAGCACACCGTTCGAGCACTACCGCAACGCCAGCCTCGCCCAGGCTTGGCGAGCCATTGAACGCGCCGCACCAGGGCAGTGGCGCAAGCTGCAGGCATGGCCAGTGGGCCCGGAGACGTCCAACCAGTGGCAATTGGTCGCTCAGCGACGGTGACAACGGGCGGTTTGGCGGGCTCTGGACGCCAAAAAACCGCATTGGCGATTGCAATTGGCCACGATCTAGGCTATTTCGTGGCGTTGGTGAAACGGGGCCGCGCAGCCGTGCGTCTCAGCCGCACCCGGCGCCCCGAGGCCACCCGCGCCACACTGTGCCCGGGCCACCAAGCCGCGCCCGGGCCATCAAGCCGCGCCCGGGCCATCAAGCCGCGCCCGGTTCACCAAGCCGCGCAACGCCCAACGCTGCGCGCGCCGACGAGTCAAGGAACCGACTGTGAGCGACGTCACCGTACAAGTCGAGCGCTACTGCCCCGAGTGTGGCGCTAAGAGGGTGTATTCATAACCACGAAGCGATGGGATGCCAGTCCGGTCGCCAGTGGAGTCGGGCTGCGCTGTAGTTACCGAGCTGGCGCTGGCCTCTGGCGCTGTGTGCACCTGTGCGCTCGCATTGTCCCTGAAGTTGCT
>SXGT01230377.1_pt1 | contig 14582 bp, 13 predicted proteins | sample 3176221 | NCBI WGS metagenome assembly SXGT01 (sample SAMN11356862, study PRJNA531348) | freshwater metagenome | isolation source: freshwater sample F1-120 | place: China: Fuxian Lake, Yuxi | collected 2017-12-25
CCAAGGTCCTCACCGAGGCGGCCATCAACGGAAAGACCGACACCCTGCGAGGCCTGAAGGAGAACGTCATCAGGGGACGCCTCATCCCGGCCGGCACCGGCCTGGCGGCCTACAAGGGCCTCCACATGGTGGTCGAGGCGGCCACCGAGGTGCACGAGCGTCGGGAGTCCCCCATCGCCCGGGCCCCCGAGTCGCTCCCTGCCATGAACGAAGAGTGATGGACATTCGTTGAGCCCGTAGAGGGTCGAAGCCCGCGCCTCCACCAGAGGTCGCGGGCTTCGTCTTTTGGCGGCAGAGAAACCTCACCCCGCAACTTTACGTCGCGGCGCCCGCTGCTGTCACGGAACCACGAGGCTCGAAATCTAGGGAGGATGCGCTGAGGGAGCGGCCTTGGCGTCTCGCAACGGGACACCTTTGGGCGTCTCCTCCATGGGGGACATGGTTCGATTCACAGGGAGCAGGCTCGGAGGCAACGCCTCGCAAACGACGGGCGAGGGGCAAATGACGGGGAGACCACGAGACAACGCCTCGCAAAAAATCTCCAGGCAGGAGCGCGAGGAGGGAACCTCCCCCCCGTCCCTCGTCAGGGACTTCCCAGGGGCGTCGCAGCCGCACAGCGGGATGGTTCTATGGTGCCGGGGCCTGGTCCGTAGAGAGGCTGGTGGCGGGTGAGGTACGGTTCACTCCCAGCGGTAAGGGCAGCCCTCGGCGGGGCATAGAGGCGCGCACACCCCGGTGTCGCACTCCCCTCCAGGGCAGTCCGTTGGGCGGCGGCAGGGCCTGGCGCAGTGAGTCCCGCCGAACAGGACCATCCCCTTCTTGCAGGCGGGCTGGCAGGGGCCCTTTCCGCAGCGCAGGCCCATCCCCTGGCTCCCGGGGAGCTGGCAGAACTCGGGGCCCTCGCAGGGGAGGGGCCTGGGCTGCCGATCGCAGATGCCCTCGGCGCGGCAGGGATCCCCTCCGCAGTCGGAGGAGCTACGGCACATCCTGGTGCAGAAGGTGCCGCCGGGCTCGGGCGCCATCCCCGCCGGGCAGGGGTTTGCGCAGGGGCCGCTGGCCTCGCAGCGCAACCCGGGCTCCGTTCTGGAGACCATGCAGTCGATCCGCTGACACTCGGGGGGCAGAGGCCACCTGGGGGGAGGGGAGGGAGCAGGGGGAGCCAGGCTGGCGGCGGGGCTGGAGGCCCCAGGGGCGGCAATGGCAGGGGCGGAGCTTGCCGAGGAGCGAGGGGGGGGGACGGCGGGGGCAGAGCTCGGTGCGCTGCTGGGAGGCATGGGGGGCTCCGAGCGGCCACACCCCGTGAAAAGGAGCGTCAGGAGGACGGACACCCGGCCGAGCATGCGCGTTTCTATCACGCGGGGCCCACCTCCGGACATGCCTGGAGGCGCCCTGATCAGGAACGTGGACCGCGGGCGAATGACCTGGGATAAGTGAGCGTTCCATGGGAATGCGCTCGAAGAGGATCGCCCTTCTGGCCCTGCTCTCCGGCATGGCCTGCCCGGGGACGAGCCCCGCCGAGCCCGGGGCGGTCACCCGGATCCTCGTCAGGAAGGGCGCTCACACGATGACCCTCTACGACGGCAACAGGCCGGTGGCCAGCTACCGCGTGGCCGTAGGCTCGGGTGGGGCGGGGCCCAAGCGAATGGAGGGCGACAAGGTGACCCCGGTGGGGCGCTACCGCGTGGCCTCCCGCAAGAAGTCGGTCTACACGGTGTTCCTCAGGCTGGACTACCCCAACGCGGCGGACGAGGCCCGCTTCTCGGCGCTCAAGGCCAAAGGGGCCATCCCCGAAAATGCCACGATAGGCAGCTTCATCGGTATCCATGGCTCTCCTCCCCAGCCGCTCCTCAAGCCCCTCCACAAGCAGGCCGACTGGACCGCCGGCTGCGTGGCGGTGGACGACGACGAGATCGTCCAGATCGCTGGCCGGGTGAAGAACGGCACGGTGGTCGACATCGAGGATTGAAGGCCGACACCCCGAGAAATCCGCGCTCGCCGAAAACATGCCCGTCGCTGCCGCCTCCGGTACGTTCGCCCCGTGGGGAGTCACGACAACCTGGTCAAGCATGCCTTCTGCGACGTCGAGAACGCCCGAGGGGTTCTGGCCACTGCCCTTCCGGCGGCCATCGTCGCGCGCATCGACCTGTCGGCGCTGAGCCTCCAGCCCGGGAGTTTCGTCAACGAGGATCTCCAGGACCGCTATTCCGACATCCTCTACTCCACGCGCATCTCGGGCCGGGAGGCGCTGATCTATATCCTGTGGGAGCACAAGAGCGAGCCGGAGCCGCTCACGCCGCTGCAGGTGATGCGCTACATGGTGCGCATCTGGGACCAGCACCTGGCCTCGTTGCCCATGAAAAAGCGAGGGGAGATCCGCAAGCTGCCTGTGATCGTGCCTGTCGTGCTGCACCACGGGCGGGGTGGCTGGACGGCGGCGGTGAGCTTCGAGGAGATGCTCGACGCGGACGAGGAGTTGCTCGCGGCGCTCGGCGAACATGTGCCACGGCTGCGCCTGGTGATCGACGACCTGTGGAAGCAGACGGACGATCAGCTCTACGCGAGGGCGGCGACGTCGTTTGCGAGGCTGGTGCTCTGGGCCCTCAAGAACGCGAGGGAAGCCGGCTGGCTCGGGGGCGAGATTGGCCGTTGGAAGGAGCTGATCGCGGCCGTGCTGGCCGAGCGGGAGGGGACGCGAGCGCTGACAGCGTTGTTCCAGTATATTGTGAAGACGAACCCCGCGGTCGAGCGTGATGTGCTGCGGGGCCTGCTCCCGGGCGACCGGGGCACCGAGGTCGAGGAGGCGGTGATGAACTGGTTCGAGCGCGAGATGAGTCAAAGTCGCAGGGACGGTGAGCGCAAGGGCGAGCGTCGGGTGCTCCTCAGGCAGCTCCGGCTGCGGTTCGGCGAGCTTCCGGCTGCCGTCGTCGCTCGCATCGAGGCGGCGGAGGTGGTCGAGCTCGACGTGTGGACCGAGCGATTCGTGACGGCGTCGCGGCTCGAGGACGTGCTCGGGCCCACGCCTGCGTAACGGTCGCGTCCGCTCTGAGCGCCGTCTCCTGTGATCTGGCTTCGTGGAGGCGCGTGCTCGGTGTCCGCCTACCCACCGGAGCGAGGCGAAACCCGCTAAACCTGACGCGAACCCCGCGACAAGGATCTGCACGTGCAGGACCGCGGCGGGCTTGGGGACGGAGTCCGCGGGGTGCTGAGCCGACGACCGGGAGGTGGCGGGACGCCGAGGGAGGGTGAAGCCCGTGGTGAGGAGTAGGCGGATGGGGGTAGGAACGGCGGTGTTCGGCAGACCTTCCTGACCCGTTGGTAGAGGTTTCTGCTTGTAGATTTACGGTCTTTGGTGGAGCATCGTTCGGCGTTATGCTGGATGGTCGGACTGGGGCGGCGTGTTACGGGTCGACCGAATAGGTGGGGGAGAGTTCGGCAAGTCGGTCGAGCATGGGGAGGCGGGGTCGACGAAACGGCTGAATAGGAGTTGATCGCGTATCTCAACCGAACGACACAAGTTGAAACTTTGAATGGAAAGTGCAAATGATTGCATTTGAGTGTTTTTCTTGTTTCGTTTCGGTTGGTATGGTGCCCTCGGGCGCCTTGGCGACCATGGGGCTTGGCTCATAATTGCCGAGTCTCTCAACTCGGGCCAAAGATAAAACCTTCTGCTTCATGGCCGTTGCGACATATTGTAACTGCTTGGCTTCGTATTTTGAAGTTCGAACGCAGTAAAATGCTTCCAGAAAAGAGGTCTAAGATGCAGAAACCATGGTGCGCAAGACTAATCTTTGCCATGTGTCTTGTCTCGCTGACCGGCTGCGGGGGTGCTGGTCTTACACCGGTTAGTATCGGCAGTGGCAGCTCCGATTCTGGCCGCAAGCATTGCATTAACGTCGAGGCCTCAGCTCGGGGAGCCGCAATCGAGCGCTCTAGAGAAGCCTGGATCCTCGCTGCTGTCGCGGCGGCAACGGTCGGCGGTGCCGCCACAATGACCGCACTTGATGGCCCAGCGAAAAACATCGGGGCCGACGATGTGGACTACTATACCTACAAATCGGTCAACCTCGGGTTGGTTGCGAGCGGTGCGGTACTCGCGGCTGCAACCGCGTACATGTTCGAGCGGGCCTCGGCAGCGTCGAAGGCAGCGGGAACCGCTTCGGAAGCCGTGAACTTGGACGACAAGGCTGCCCTCGAAACCTGTAATAAGATCATTGGCGCGTGGCACCATGACCGAACAACGTCGCTTGCCGCGGCGGGCGAGCGCATGAAAATGGACGAGCTTGCAGAGAAGGTGAAGAAGGCTGAGGAAAAAGCGGAAAAGGCCGAGAAGCAGTCGGAAAAGGCCGAGAAGCAGTCGGAAAAGGCCGAGAAGGACGTTGCTGCTGCGAAGGCGGAATTGGAACAGGTGAAAGGACAGGTCGTGCAGCCTCCGGCTCCGGCTCCGGCTCCGAAAAAAACTACACGTAGTCCGTAACGGGCGGGTGCTTGGTTGGCCCCAGGTCGAGCGATGTATCTGGTTGCCGCGGATAACACGTATTGTGTGAGGTTCTTCGAAGGCTACCCTACCCCGAACTCGACGACGTTATCGGCATCAGCATCTGTGACTTCGAGCTATCGAGGCGTGTACGGACACGGCGACCCTCGACAAGTGGATCGACAACCTCCTCGGGGCCAGGACCGCCGATGTGCTCACCTGACGCCCGCCGGGTGAGGGACAGCACGGTGGTCGACATCGACGACCCAACCCCGGCGCCGCGAGAAATCCGAGAGCAGCTCCTGGCCGAGGCATGGTAAGGCCATGCAAAAAAGGCAGGGGTCGTCCATGAGCGTCACGGTTCGCGAGCATCGTCCGGGAGAGGACGTCGAGGATTTCATAAGGGCAGGGCACGTGGTCTTCGAAGGGGATCCCGCGTGGGTCCCGCCGCTGCATTTTGACATCTCGGAGCGCCTGCACCCCAGGAAGAACCCCTTCTTCAACCGGGGCGAGGCCGCCCTCTTCACGGCCTGGAAGGACGGCAAGCTGGTGGGCCGCTGCTCCGCCCAGATCGACAGGGAGCACCTCAGGGTCTGGAAGGACGACACCGGTTTTTTTGGCTTCTTCGACACGGTCGACGACGTGGAGGTCGGCAGGGCGCTGCTCGAGTCGGCCGAGAAGTGGCTCCGGGCGCGGGGGATGAAGCGGATGTGGGGCCCCTTCTCGCTCTATGCCAACGAGGAGGTCGGCATCCTCATCGAGGGCCACCAGCACCCGCCCATGCTGAGCATGGCCCACTCCCGCGCCTACCAGTCCAGGATCTGTGACGCCCTCGGCCTCTCCAAGGAGAAGGACCTGCTCTGCTTTCGCTACGACAGCAGCCTGCCCTTCACCCCGAGGGCCCAGAAGGCCTGGGAAGACGTCAAGGCCATGCCCGAGGTCAGGCTGAGGTCGGTCGATCCCTCGCACATGGAGCGAGAGCTCGACACGATCATGGCCATCTACAACGACGCATGGGCAGGCAAGTGGGCCATGGTCCCCACCCTCCCCGACGAGATCAAGAAGATCGCCAAGGACATGAAGCTGGTCCTCGATCCGGACATCGCCTTCATCGCCGAGGTGAACGGCAAGCCGGCGGGCATGTGCATCATGATCCCCAACCTGAACGAGTCCATCCAGGACCTGGGAGGCTCACTCTTCCCCTTCGGGCTCTTCAAGCTTCTATGGCGGACCAAGGTGAGGCACCCCGCCACGGTCAGGCTGATGCTGCTGGGGATCAACGCCCACGTGCGCGCCAACATCAAGCGCTACGGCGCGCTCTCCACAGCCATGTACGTCGAGGTCGCCAGGCGAGGCTCGGCCAAGGGCTATAGCTGGGGCGAGCTCTCCTGGACACGCGAGGACGACGCCCCGGTCAACCTGGGGATCAAGATCATGGGCGGGGTCCTCTACAAGAAGTACCGGGTCTACACAAAGCCCCTCTGATCTGGCTCTCCGGACCCTGGATTGCTCGCGCCTCGCGCGTTCGTATTCCCGGATCTGTCCGGGTACTCCTATCCTCGGGGCATGATCTTCCGGCGCGCGTCACTCGGCCTCGTGACCCTGCTCGGCCTCCTCGCGGCCTGCTTGCCCCAGCGGTCTGCGCCGCCGGCGCAGCCTGCGCCCGCGTACGGCGGCTATCCTCCGCCTGCGTACGGCAACTACCCTCCGCCCTACTACCCACCTCCAGCCAGCTCCCCCCCGCAACCGACGGCGCCCGCGCCCGCGCCGACGCAACCCCAGCCCGCGCCGACGCAGCAACGGCCTGCGGCGCCCGCGGATCCGCTGTCGGTCTTGCTGGGTCAGCTCCTCACGTCAGGCCCGCCCCCCATCGCGCTCCCTCCGGGCTGGCCCCAGCTCCCGGGCTGGCCCCAGGCGCCGACGCAGCCCACCCCACCCCAGCCGCACGCGCAGCCCGGAGGGCTGCCGCCGATCGGCGCCCGCGCCCTCGACCTGGCCAACACGATCAACGCCTACCGGCAGCAGCAAGGGCTACCGCCCATCCCCGTCACGCGGGCGCTCACGTTCGTAGCCGAGACCCACGTGCGCGACCTCGCGGCCTCGCCGAAGCGGTCCGGCTGCAACGGCCACAGCTGGTCCGAGGGCGGACGGTGGAGCGCGTGCTGTTACACGCCGGACCACGCGCAGGCGCGCTGCATGTGGAGCAAGCCCAGCGAGCTCACGCACTACACGTCCGCCGGGTTCGAGATCGAGATCGGTCAGCCCGGGGAGGGCGCGGGCTACGTCCTCGACTCCCAGCGCGCCCTCGAGCTCTGGAAGGGGAGCGCGCTGCACCACGACGTCATCCTGAACCGCGCCACGTGGCAGTCGAACCCGTGGCGGGCGATGGGCGCCGGCATCATCGACAGCCACGCGGCGGTCTGGTTCTCGAGGGAGGTCGATCCCGCGCCGTAACGCCGGGCGCGGCCCAAAAGCCCCGCTGCCCGGGGTATATTTCGTCTCCACGTGGGATCCCCCAGGCGATAGGCTGACATGAGGCCGCTTTTTCGCAGGCCCATCCACGCGGAGGAGAGCGATGGGCGCAGGGGGTTGGGTGGTGCGGACGAGGTGCGCACCGAGGGTCGTGAGCAGGGGCTGGGGCCCCTGCGGCGCTTGTTCGAGCGCAAGTTGAGTCGTCCTCTCACCGCCGAGGAGCACGCCGAGCTCTTGAAGCGGCTCGACACCCATGGCTCCGAGCGCTTGGGCGACGTCGTGCTCGACCTGCCGCCCGAGGCGCTCAAAGCCTGGCTCGCCGATCCAAAGGCGCCGTAGGAGCCAGGGGACACCCTGCTAGTCTGGGGGGACATGGCGAACGCGGAGATCACCCCTGAGCGCCCGAGGGCGCTCGGAGGCCCCAAATCGAGCCGCTCGGCCAGGCCTGGGGCGCTGCTCTCGCCCTCGGCTCCTGGCTACAGGAACCCAGGGGCCGGGCGCTTTCGCTTCGTCCGCGCCTACTGGACCACCTTCAGGGTCATCGCCAGCTACATGTGGCTCTCCTTCAAGAGCCGCCTCTTCGGCAAGGTCTACAGGGAGCAGCACATCGGTGGGGTCCACCAGCGCAACGCCAAGCGCGTGGAGTCCACCATCCTGGAGCTCCAGGGGCTCTTCATCAAGGTCGGCCAGCTCCTCTCGATCCTGGCGGGCTTCCTCCCCGAGGAGTTCCGTAACGAGCTGGAGGGGCTCCAGGATCAGGTCCCTCCCAGGCCCTACAAGGAGCTGGCGCTCAGGGTGGAGCAGGAGCTGGGCAAACCCGTCGGGGCGCTCTACGCCGAGTTCGACGAGGAGCCGCTGGCCAGCGCCAGCCTGGGGCAGGTGCACCGCGCGGTCACCAACGACGGGCAGCAGGTGGCGGTGAAGGTGCAGCACCACGACATCGACCGCATCGTGAAGCTCGACCTCATCACGATTCGCCGCATCCTCGGCATCGTCCAGTGGTTCGTCCCCATCCAGGGGCTGGACGGCTACTACCACCAGATCAAGGAGCTCCTGAAGCAGGAGCTGGATTTCGAGCTCGAGGCCGACAACGTCGAGCGCATCGCCAAGAACTTCGAGAAGGACCCGAGGATGATCTTCCCGGTCCCGGTGCGCTCCCTCTCCAGCAAGCGCGTCCTTACCAGCACCTTCGTGGAGGGCGTGAAGATAGGCGATCTTGCCAGGATCGACGCGCTGGGGATCGACCGCAAGGACCTGGCCAACCGGATGGTGCGCGCCTTCTGCCAGATGATCTTCGTCGACGGCGTCTACCACGCCGATCCTCACCCGGGGAACCTGCTGGTCAACGCCGGGGGCGACCTGGTGCTGCTCGATTTCGGAGCGGTGGCCGAGCTCTCCAAGGAAATGCGCGAGGGCATCCCCGAGTTCCTGGAGGGGGTCATCCGGCGGGATACCGACAAGCTCGTCAAGGCCATGCGCAAGATGGGCTTCCTCTCTCGCACCAGCGACGAGGCGATGAGCGAGAAGATCATCGAGTTCTTCCACCGCCGCTTCCAGGAGGAGGTGAAGCTGGAGAGCCTCAACCTGAAGGACATCAAGATCGATCCCCAGCGGGGCCTGGAGAACCTCCTCGATCTTCGCAAGATGAACGTGGGGCTCAAGGAGCTGTCGGGGGTCTTTCATATCCCCAAGGACTGGGTGCTGCTCGAGCGCACGATCCTCCTGCTCTACGGCTGCTGCTCCCAGCTCGATCCCGAGCTGAACCCCATGGCCATCATCAAGCCCTACCTCAGCGAGTTCGTCCTGGGCAACCGGGACTATGGCCAGATCGCCATGGAGACGGTGCGGGAGATGGCCCTGGGCGCCATCACGCTGCCCGACGATCTACGCAAGTTCCTCACCCGGGCCACCCGGGGCGACATGGAGCTCAGGGTGCGGGGCGTGGAGCAGAGCGCACGCACGGTCTACGCCATAGGGCGGCAGATCATCTACACGGCCGTGGCCATCGCCTCCGGCCTCGCGGCCCTCCAGCAGGACGATCTGGGCGTTCACGCCAGGGCCCGGTTCCTCTACGGGATATGCCTGGTGTCCGCCCTGCTCCTGGTGCTCTCGTCGATCTTCTCCCGCCCCAAGAGCTGATCTTCCCCAAAGGGAGCGCGAGGCTGTAAATCTGTTGCTCATGGCCAAGCACCTCCTCGCCATCGATCAAGGCACCACCGGCACCACCGCCCTCGTCGTGGCGCTCGACGGCGAGACCAGGGGGAGGGGGACCACCGAGTTCGCCCAGCATTTCCCGAAGCCTGGCTGGGTCGAACACGACGCCCTGGAGATCTGGACCTCGGTCGAGTCGGCCGTGACCGGAGCCCTGCTCGCGGCGGGCCTCCAGGGCGAGGATATCGCCGCCATCGGGATCACCAACCAGAGGGAGACCACGCTGCTCTGGGAGAGAGCGACCCTCGCCCCGATCGCCAACGCCATCGTGTGGCAGTGTCGGCGCACGGCGGACGTCTGCGACAAGCTGAGGGCCGAGGGCCACGAGCCGATGATCCGCGAGCGCACGGGCCTGGTGCTCGACGCCTATTTCTCCGCCACCAAGCTGGCCTGGCTCCTCGATCACGTCGAGGGCAGCCGCGCCCGGGCTGGCGAGCTGGCCTTCGGGACGATCGACTCGTACCTGGTGGCCAGGCTCACCGGCGGCCAGGTCCACGCGACCGACGTCACCAACGCCTCCCGCACCCTCCTGATGGATCTGCGAACGCTCTCCTGGGATCCCGAGCTTCTGGCCCTCTTCAGGGTGCCGACGGAGCTCCTCCCCAGGATCGTGGGGAGCGCCGAGATCGTCGGGCGCACCCGTGGGGTAGGGTTCTTGCCCGACGGCATCCCGGTCTCGGGGATCGCCGGCGATCAGCAGGCCGCGCTCTTCGGGCAAGCTTGCTTCGAGGAGGGCGACGCCAAGTGCACGTACGGCACGGGGGCCTTCGCCCTCGTGAACGTGGGGAAGACCCCCGTCGCCAGCCGCCATGGGCTGGTGACGACCGTGGCCTGGCGCATCGGCCAGGAGACCAGCTACGCCCTGGAGGGCAGCTCGTTCATCGCGGGCGCCGCGGTGCAGTGGCTGCGCGACGGGCTGGGCCTCGTCTCTTCGGCCCGCGAGATCGAGGCGCTCGCCCTGACCGTCCCCGGCTCCGAGGGGGTGCACTTCGTCCCGGCCCTGGCGGGGCTGGGCGCGCCTCACTGGGATCCCTCGGCCCGGGGCGCCATCACCGGGCTCACCCGCGCGGCCACCCGGGGGCACCTGGCCCGCGCCACCCTGGAGGGCATCGCCTTCTCCGTGGGGGATCTCCTCTCCGCGATGGTCAAGGACGCGGGGCGTCCCCTGGCTCGGCTGCGCGTCGACGGCGGGGCTTCCCAGAACGATCTCCTCATGCAATTCCAGTCGGACATCTCTTCCGTGGTGGTGGAGAGGCCGCACGAGATAGAGTCCACGGGCCGGGGCGCGGCGATGCTGGCCGGGGTGGGCGCCGGGCTATGCAACATCCAGGAGGTGACCAGGCTCGTCAGGCCAGGAAAGCGCTTCGAACCTGCCATGCCCGAGGTCGAGCGTCGAGCCCGCTGGGCAGGCTGGACCGACGCCCTGGGGCGGGCCCGCTCCTCCCGATGACTCGGCCGGGGACAGGCTCCAAAAAACATGGCTCCCCTCTTCCGTCGAGGGGCGCTGCATGCGACGCTGCGGGGAGGGAGTCTTCTCGATAATTCGCGCTTTTTCCGCCACACGACCTCGCTTTGTCTCTTCTCTTCAACCCGACATTTCATCCGTCCCCTCCGGCCTGTCCACGGTGAGTCCGACCCTCCGTTCCGGCGGTTCGGTGTCCGTGTCGAACCCACCACAGACGGAGCGCTTAGGCTTTCGAAGGGAGTCACCATGACCGAAAACCACACCGCGGCGCCCGAGCCCGCCCTTCGCGACGTCCCCGTCGACTGGGAGGCGCTCGAGGATGCGTTCGAGAACAACGCGCCCGAGGTGCACAGCTACCTCCACCTCGCCACCGGCGAGGTGCTGCGCGTCGTGGACGGCGTGGCCGATCCGCAGATGCATGTGAGGATCAGCTCGGACGCCACGTACCTTCGCGTCGATCCCGTCTCGTCGCGCGAGCAGTACCGCTGGATGGAGCGCTTCATCCCCATGGTCGAGGAGCCCGATCTGCGGGGGAAGCTCACCCACTCGATCGACGGGAAGGGCGCGTTCCGTCGCTTCAAGGACGTGCTCATGTCCTTCGCTGCCGAGCGAGAGCGCTGGTTCACTTTCCGCAGCGAGCGGCTCAGGACCTTCATGGAAGCCTGGCTCACCGCCCACGCGATCCACGCCACGCCCAGGCCGCCCTGGGTGGACGGGGCGTCCGAGCTGGGCGGACCCACCTCCGAGAGCGACATGACGCCCGAGAGCGGGGCGAGCGCCTCGGCCACCGAGGAGGTGCCCCGCTCCCAGAGCGGTCGCCGCACCCGGAACGCTGAGGCCTCTCGCCTACACCTCAAGGAGATCGCCGAGGGGCTCGGCGCCCGCGAGCTCGACTCGCTCACCGCCTTCGCCGAGTTCCTCAAGGCGAGGCGCGTGGCTCGAGGCTTTGTCCACCACCACGATCACCAGATCGCGGAGCGCGAGAGCACCGGCGATCTGGCCCGCCAAGGGCGGAGCGGCGGTGAAACGGGGAGCGGGGGGTGAGAGGAGCCCTCCTCGCCCTCGCGGCGCTCCTGCTCGGGGTCGCGCCTGCCGCGAGCGCCAGGGAGCCGGCGCGCGGGGCCAGCGCGAACGGCCAGGTGTCTGCGGATCGCGTGGTGGTCCGTTACTTCACGCCGGAGACGGGCGGAGCCGAGCGGCCTCGCTTCATCACCGAGCGGGAGCTCTCCTTCTTCGCCAGGGTCGAGGCCGCCACCGAGGGCGTGGAGCCGCCCCGGGGGGACTACCCCGAGCGCTTCGTCCGCGCCGCGCTGGACCGCATCGTCGCCGAGGACATGCTGGCGTCGCTCCAGGTACGTCGGGGCGTGGAGCCTCCTGGTCTCCCCCGGCTGGCCGAGGAGGCCCGCTCCGAGCTCGAGCTCCGCGTGGGCGGGGTGAGCAAGCTCGCGGCCCTGCTCGACGACGAGGGCTACGAGGACATCGAGCTCAGGCAGGCGCTCATGCGCCGCGTCCGGGCGGCCTTCTACGCGGATCGGGCCATCTCACCCATCCTCCGTCCGAGCGAGGAGGAGCTGCGCTCCGCGTTCCGCACCTCCCTCCATCCCCTGCGGAGCTGGCGCTTCGAGGACGTGCGCGAGGAGATGACGCGCTGGCTGGTGCAGGAGCGCCTCCGCCTGGTCGCCACCGATTTCTTCCAGGGCGCCCGCGCCAGGGTCTCCATCAGCTTCGTGGCGAAGTCCGGAAGATGAGCGCCCCGGACACCAAGAAAGTGGTCGTGGCGGCGCTCGCGGGGAACCTCGCCATCGCGGCGTGCAAGTTCGGGGCGGCGTTCCTCTCCGACTCCACGGCCACGCTGGCCGAGGCCGTGCACTCGCTCGCCGACACGGGCAACCAGGGGCTCCTCCTGGTGGGCATGCGTCTGGCGACCCGCCCCGCCGACGAGCGCTTCGCGTTCGGGCGGGCCGGCGAGAAGTACTTCTGGCCCTTCATCGTGGCCCTCATGCTCTTCACGGTGGGCGGGGCCTTCGCCATCTTCCAGGGCGTCTCCCATATCCTGCACCCCCAGGCGCAGGACGGCTCCAGGCTCTGGAGCTACGGGGTCCTGGGGATCTCGCTCGCGTTCGAGGCCATGAGCTTTCGCGTGGCGTGGAAGGAATTCAAGATCCTCGCCGGGGGCAAGCCTCTCGGGGTGGCCATCAAGGAGGCGCGCGATCCCACCATCCCGCTCGTCCTGGCCGAGGACACGACGGCGCTCCTGGGCCTGGCGATCGCCTTCGTCGCCGTGCTGCTCACCGGCCTCACGGGCAAGACCTACTTCGACGCCGGGGGCAGCGTGGTCATCGGGCTGCTCCTTTGTGCCGTGGCCGTCGCGCTGGGGCGGGTCACCCACGGGCTGCTCATCGGATCGAGCGCCAGCCCGGAGGAGCAAGGCAAGGTGCTCTGGCTCGCCGAGAGCGTACCTGGAGTCGAGCGGGTGACGCAGCTCCTCACCATGCACGTCGGGCCCGACGTGGTGATCCTGGCCATGAAGATCGCCTTTCGCCCTGGCTCCACGGTCGAGTTCGTGGAGGACGTGACCAACGAGATCGAGAAGGTGATCCGCGCCGAGATGCCGCAGATGCGAAAGATCTTCATCGAGGTCGACTCCAAGGGCGACGGCCGGGGCCTGGAGCTGGCACGCCAGGCCTACCGATCCTCGGCGAGCTTCGGGTGACCCCTCTCCGCTCGGCCCTGGTGCTGGCGGCGCTGGCCTTTGGCGCCACCTTCCTGCCGGCGCGCAGGGCCCCCCCCGCGGCCGCGCACCCGCCGGGGGCCGTGCGCGTGGGCCTGGTGTTCGACGTGGGAGGTCGGGGCGACAAGAGCTTCAACGACGCGGCCTACGAGGGCCTGGCCCGGGCCGAGCGCGAGCTGGGCGCCGAGGTGAGCTACCTGGAGCCCTCGGGCGCGGAGGATCGCGAGTCCGCGCTGCGCCTCTTCGCCTCTCGCGGCTACGACCTGGTGATAGGCGTGGGCTTCATCTTCTCGAGCGACGTCGACGAGGTGGCCCTGGCCTATCCGAAGACCTGGTTCGCCTGCGTCGACTACGCCCCTCGAGGCGGGGCGATCCCGCCCAACGTCGCCGCCCTGGCCTTCCGTGAGGAGGAGGGCTCTTTCCTGGTCGGAGCTGCGGCGGGGCTCCTCTCGAAGACGGGCCACGTGGGCTTCGTCGGGGGCATGACCGGGCCTCTCATCCACAAGTTCGAGGTCGGCTACCAGGCTGGCGTCAAGGCCTCTTGCCCTGGCTGCACGGTGCACTCGGCCTACGTGGGCACCAGCCCCGAGGCCTACCACGATCCTGCCAAGGGCAAGGTGCTCGCCATCTCCCAGATATCGGCCGGGGCGGACGTCATCTACCACGCCTCGGGATCCAGCGGGCACGGCGTCTTCGAGGCCACGCGCGACGCCCACGTGCTGGCGATAGGCGTGGACGCCGATCAGCACGACGAGATGCCGGGCACCGTGGTCACCAGCATGCTCAAGCGAGGGGACGTGGCGGTCTTCGACACCGTCCGCGAGGTCAAGGAGAAGCGTTTCTCTCCGGGGATGAGGGGGTTCGGCCTCCGGGAGGGGGGCGTGGACTGGGTGCACGAGGGCCCCCACGCCAGCGGTATCCCCGAGGACGTCATCAAGAGGGTCGAGGCGCTGAAGAAGGACGTGATCGAGGGCCACGTCCACGTCCCCAAGGAGTGAGCCCCGGTCATCCTTGGAACTCCCTGGGCCTTCCACCCGGGCAGCCCGCTTCGGGCTTTCGCGGCCTCCTTTGTGCCCCTCATGGCCTCCTGATGTCCCTCCCCATCGACCTCAGCCGAGACATCAGACGGCTCCAATCCATACGGCTCGCGTTCGGATCAAAGAGCAGCTGCGTGATCCACGAGTGCCACGCCGCCAACGCCTTCAGCACGAGGATCGCGTGAAGGGGCG
>SXGT01257905.1_pt1 | contig 14582 bp, 12 predicted proteins | sample 3176221 | NCBI WGS metagenome assembly SXGT01 (sample SAMN11356862, study PRJNA531348) | freshwater metagenome | isolation source: freshwater sample F1-120 | place: China: Fuxian Lake, Yuxi | collected 2017-12-25
AGCTGACGGCGACGCTCCTCCACGCCCTCGGTCGCAATGGCAAGCGCTTCGGCGTCGTCACCAGGTGCGTCGGTGGCGGAATGGGCGCCGCGGGACTCTTCGAGCGAGTCGCCTGAGATCGACAAGCTACGGGCGGTGGGCACCTGTCAGCCCTCGCCCGATGGGCAAGCCGACGGAGCGCAGCGCAAGAGCCGAGGCAAGCCGCACGGGCAGATGAGCCTCTCCGCCTGCCATCTGCGGCCTGTAAGGCGCCGCCTACTGCGACCGAGGTTCCAACCTTCACCCCCCGTTCACCACAAGATCTGCGTCTTGCCGGTTGCGCCGCAGGGCCACCACGCCGTATGTTAGTATTGCTAAAGGCAGCTGCCCCTCACTCTTGTCTGCACCGAAGTGGGAGCGCGCTTGTTCAAAGACCGCCGCGCCTATCCTCGACAGAAGGGGTCCGTCACCATGCGGGTGACGCTCCCGGAGGGCGAGGTCTCGTTGGTCACCAGCGACATCTCACCAATCGGCGCATTCTTTGTCGGCGTCCGGAGGCTTGAGCCCGGCGCGCTCATCGACGTGCTGGTCCGTCCAGCGGGGCTCAAGATCGCGCCCGTCCGGCTGCATAGCGAGGTGGTGCGCGTGGTCCAGACCGGCGGCTCCTTGCCGCCTGGCTTCGCGGTGCGATGGATCTGGGCTCTGTCGGAGGCCGGCGCCGAGCCCATCTTCCAGGTGCTGTACAAGGTCCTGCATGTCCCAGGCGTCCGCGAGGAGTTCCTTCAACCCGGGCGCCGAGTGCGCTTTGACTTTCCAGCCGTCGGCGCGCGCTTCGAGTTTCGCAACGTCACCGCGCCGAGCTCTGCAGCCGAGCTGCCGTCGGCCTCGTTGCGCGGCAGCGAGTTTCGTGAGGAGGTCGTCTCCTCTGGCACGCGCGTGCACCAAGCACGGACCCTGCGGCCGTGGCCGCGGCCCGGCGAGCCCTCTGGTTCGTCGGGCGCCGCGATACCCAAGCCGGTCACGTCCGTGCCGGCCTCCTCGTTGGCAGCACCAACTACCCGCGGCGCAAACGTTGGGCACGCGGCGAAGGCGAGCGTCGAGTTCGGTACTGACATGGAGTTCGCCGCCGCAGAAGCGCAAGACAAGACGCCGCCCAACGGCGTCGACTTCGACATCATCGGAGGCACGGTTCGAGCAGGTGACGGCGTCGCCGCCACCAAGGCGCAGCCAGACTCCAGCGGAGCCCAGGTGCGGAGCGGCGGCTGGTCCACCTGGCGCCGGACCAGCGACTACGATGAGTCTCGGCGGTCCAGCGACATCAGCGTCAGCGATGATCTCCGCCCTGTTGGCCGCCGCCCCTCGCAAGTCCGCGCTGACCAGCTCGGGCAGCCAGGGAACGACGCCGCGCAACGCTCGCGACGCTCTGGCGCCGAGCCGGGCGTGTTCCTCGACGAGAGCAGCATCGCCCGCCAGCCCTCCGCGGTTTTCGACGCCGTGCCGAAGAGCAACCGAACCTCGGTCGCGCCCCAGCGTGAAGAGATCGGTCCCGCGCCGCGGCCGCGCAGCGACGCTTCACAGTCTGTGCCGCGCCCGTCGGCGGCCGTCGGCGGCGCGTCTAACTCCCTCCGCACGCAGAGCGGCAGGTTTCAGGGCGCGCCGCCCGCCGAGAACAGCCGCCGCGGCAGCGATACCGGGATCTCCCCCTTCCTCGAACGGTCGCAGATCTTCGGTCGCGCCGGGCAGCTGACCTCGAATTTCGGCATCGACTCGCGCTCCAACCAAGGCAGCCAGCAAGCCCCGGTGATTTTCGACCTGCCAGTGACCTATGAGTACGACGGCAGGCTGGTCCCAGGCCGCCTCATCTCGGCGGCGAGCCACGCCGTCGAGATCTCGACCCGCGACACCATGCCAAGCCTCGATGAGAGGATGGTTGTCAACCTTCCGGTCGAGGTCAAGGGCTGCTGGCGCACGGTATCGATCCACGGGAAGATGCTTAAGAACTTGGCGCTGCGTGAGGACGGCGCCCAGGCGATGATCGTCGCCATCGAGAGGCTCCAGGAGGGCAGCCACGCCGGCGCCTATGCTCGCATGCTGCGAGACGTCCAGGCTGAGGCTGGTCCCTGAGCCAAGTCACCTCGCCGAGCGCCACGGCGCACCCAGACCGGCCGCTCCGCGACGCCCTCCTCGCCACCCTGGCGATTGGCGCGGCCATCGCCGCGATCGAGCGACTGGTCGGGGCGGGCGTGCTGGCGTCAGGCCTCGGCTCTCTGGCAGTCGCCGCGCTCTTCCTCGGGCTGCCGCTCCTGCCCTTTTTGCGCCCCGCCGTCCAACGCGCGTCGGTCAGCCTGCCAAGTGGCGATGACGCTCAGGAGCGCTCCGACGCCCCGCCGGCCGCCGATCCCCATGGCTTCGGCCCCGGACCCTGGCCGCGGGCGCTCGCCACGGGGCTCCTGGTCTGCGCCGTCGTGTTGCCGCTCTTCGCGGTCGGGTATGCCCTCGTCGCCAAGCACGTATGGCGCCAGCCGCTGCGGCCTATCGCGGCGCTCTTTGCGCCGCCGCTAGAAGCTCAGGGCCTACCGCCCCGGCGACTCGGCCAGGTGTCGATCGGCGAGGCAAAGACCGGGCTGCGCGTCGACAACGGTCGGACAACCGCCATCGTCCTTACGCCGGCGTGCGCCGACCCAGCCTGCGAGCCTCTACAGCTCCGACCCGGTGCGACGGCTATTTTGACGCCGCAAGTGGCGGCTGGCTTCGAGCTTCGCGACGCCGAGGGGAGGCCGGTGCCGGCAGAGCTGGTGCGCGTCGGCGCTGGCGACCGACCACCAGCGGCGTCGGCGACCGATGGCGCGGCGCGCGTTGAGGCTCCGTACAGCCTGCTGTGGCTGCTCTGGCTGCTGCTCGACCAGTGGATCGTAGTCGCGCTGCCCGAGGAGGCGTTCTTTCGCGGTTGGATGCTCGAGCGCCTCCGCCTGCGCTGGCCGCCGGCCCGTCAGCTGTTCGGCGTGCCCTTTGGCGCCGCTCACGTGGTGTCGGCCCTGCTCTTCGCCGCAATTCATCTTTTCGCGGTGCCCTCTGCCCACCGGCTCGCCGTATTCTTTCCCGGTCTGCTCTTCGCCTGGGTGCGCGAGCGCGGCGGCCACGTCGGCGCTGCGATCGCTTGCCACGCCCTCTCGAACGTGGCGTTGGCTGCCATTCAGCGTTGTCTCAGCGCCGCCTGACCCTGCCTGCCCTTCATACACCTCCTCAGATGCCGGTCTGGCATTGCCCAACCGAAAGTGACAGATTACCGAAGCAAGCAATGCCTCGCTTGCGGAAGCAGCCGCGCGTCGGGATTCTAGCGAACGACGCACCGAGCCCTTGCCCAGCCGCCCAATGGGCGGAAATGGAGCGCCCCGATGTTTCGACACTCCCTCCAGCGTTGGTTCGTCCCGAGCTTGGTCGCGATCCTCGCCGCTTGCGGCACAGACGCCGCCGTCACCGGACCCTCGATCTCTGCCGGTCAAGGTGATGGCGACAGCGGCTCGGTCGATGGCGCCAGTACGGACGAGGACAGCGGTGGCGGCGCCGAGACCGCCGATGCCGGCGGGACCACGGACGAGGTCGATGGCGGCAGCGTCGGCGAAGACGGCATCGGCGACGCCATTGCGGGCGAAGACATCGACGGCGGCGGTGGCGACAGTGACGCGACTACAGACGAGGAAATCGACGGCGGCGGTGGTGGCGACAGCGACACCGTCTCCCCAGAGGAGATCGACGGCGGCGGTGGCAGCGACGTTACCACGGTTGAGGAGGTCGACGGCGGCAGCAGCAACAGCGACGTGTCGGAGCCCATCGACGCCGCCGATGGCACCGTATCGCCAGGTTGCAAGGCCGACGCCGACTGCAAAGACTTCATGAAGCTCAGCGCCTGCAACGTCGCGGCCTGTGTCGCCGGCACGTGCCAAGCGATACCGGTCGCTGACGGCACCGCCTGCGACGACGGCAGCGCCTGCACTGAGAAAGACGCCTGCCAGGGCGCTGCCTGCGTCGGCGCCGCCAAGAGCTGTGACGACGGCAATCCCTGCACCGACGACGCGTGCGAGGACGCCGGCGGCAAGTGCACATCGCTGCCATCGGCGGACGGCTCCTCTTGTACCGACGGAGACGCCTGCACCGCCAAGGACGGCTGCAAGGAGGGCAAGTGTCTCGGTGTGCTGAAGGGCCAAGGTGGTGAGCCAAGCTGCGACGACGGCAACCCGTGCACAGACGACGGCTGCCAGCCGTCGAGCGGCTGCGTGTTCCAGAATAACGACAAGCCTTGCGGAGACAGCGACAAGTGCTTTGCCGGCAGCACCTGCAAGGCTGGCGCCTGTACCGGCGGCAGCAACATCGCCTGCGATGATGGCAAGCCGTGCACCGACGACACCTGCGACAAGAACACCGGCAAGTGCGCCTACACGCCGAACTCCGCACCCTGCGAGGACGGCGACAAGTGCACCACCGGCGATGTCTGCACGGCCGGCGCCTGCAAGGCGGCCAACACCACGACCTGCAACGACAACAACGCGTGCACCGACGACTCCTGCGACCCGAGCAACGGTCAGTGTGTCGCCAAGGCCAAGGTCGATGGTGTCACCTGCGACGATGGCAACGCCTGCAGCGAGAAGGACGCCTGCAAGGGCGGCGCCTGCAAGGGCGGCGACGCGATCACCTGCAACGACGGCAACCCGTGCACCGATGATGGCTGCGATCCAAAGGCGGGCTGCACCAAGACGGCGAACAAGGCCCCCTGCAGCGACGGCAGCTGCAAGCTTGGCACCTGCGCCGACAGCGCCTGCAAGCTCGGCGACAAGGTCGGCTGCGACGACGGCAACCCCTGCACCAAGGACGCCTGCGACACGGTGGCCAACAAGTGCACCTACACCGCCGCCGCCAACGGCAGCACCTGCGGTGTCGCCGGGCCCTGCACCGAGAAGTCCGTCTGCCAGAGCGGCAAGTGCGAGGCCGGCGCCAAGGTCGACTGCGATGACGGCAACCCATGCACCAACGACAGCTGTGACGCCACGGCAGGCTGCAAGTGGGTCGGCAACAGCGCGCCCTGCGACGACGCTGACAAGTGCACCGCCGGCGACATTTGCAAGAACGGCGCCTGCGCCAAGGGCACGCCGCTCGACGTCGCCAAGACCTGCGACGACAAGAACCCCTGCACCGACGAGGTGTGCGACGCCGCCAAGGGCTGCCTGAGCAATCCGACGACCAAGCCCTGCGACGACGCCAACATCTGCACCGAGAACGACGCCTGCAAGGACGGCAAGTGCGCTGGCGGCGGCGCCAAAGCTTGCGACGACGGCAAGCCGTGCACCAACGACCTCTGTGATCCCAAGACGGGAGCCTGCAACTGGTCCGCCAACACTGGCGCGTGCGACGACGCGGACGCCTGCACCGAGAAGGACACCTGCGCCCAGGGCAAGTGCGCCGGCAACGCCAAGGTCTGCGACGACAAGAACGTCTGCACCACCGACAGCTGCACCAAGGCCACCGGCGCCTGCGCCTTCGCGCCTGTCGCGACCGGCACGCCGACGCTGTGCGACGACGGCAGCAAGTGCACGACCGGCGACGCCTGTAAGGCCGGCACATGCGTCGGCGCCGCCGCATCTCCCTGCAACGACGGCAACGCTTGCACCACCGACAGCTGCGACCCTGCCACCGGCGATTGCGGCTTCGCGCCGAACACGGCCGGCTGCGACACGGGCGACAAGTGCAGCTTTGGCGACGCCTGCAAGAACGGCAAGTGCGTCGCCGGCGACTCCAAGACCTGCCACGACGGCAACGGCTGCACGGTCGATAGCTGCAACGCCGACACCGGCGCCTGCACCTTCAAGGCCGTCGCCAACGCCACCGCCTGCACCGACGGCATCGAGTGCACGACCAAGGAGGCCTGCACCGACGGCAAGTGCGTCGCTGGCGACAGCAGCCTGTGCGTCGCCTATAGCGACACCTTTGAGTGCGCTGACGCCGGCAAGAGCTGGGTCCTCGACGCGCCCGAGGGCAAGAAGAAGGTGACCTGGGCCGTCGACCAGACCCCAGCCGGCATCGGCACCGCGCAGTTCGGCTGCAACCTGAACTTCAACGACGGCACCGACTACTGCGACCCAGAGGGCGGCGGTGGCCCGGGCGGCCAGAACTGCCAGAGCCCGACCGGCAACGCCACGTCACCGGTCATCGACGGCTCCAAGCTCAAGAGCGCCGGCCGTATCCGCTTCAACGTCTACTACGACCTCGACATGTGCCAGAACGCCGCCTCGGACCGGCCGCAGGTGCAGATCTTGGCCGAGACCGGGGCGACCGTCTTGCACTCCTGGATCATGCAGAAGACGAACTTCTCCCAGCAGTGGCGCCTTGAGACGCGGATCGTCAACGAGATCAAGGGGGTCAAGTTCCGCATCCGCTTCAGCCTCTTTAGCCCCAGCGGCACCTGCGGCAACATTGGCAAGGGCTATTTCGTCGACAACCTCATTGTCGACGACCAGGTCGGCCCAGAGGTCTGCACCGACGGCATCGACAACGACGGCAACGGCCAGATCGACTGCGCCGACATCACCTGCAAGGGCAAGGGCGCCTGCGCCGAGGTCTGCGACGATGGCAAAGACAACGACTCTGACGACGCCATCGACTGCAAGGACAGCGACTGCGCCCAGGCCCTCGCCTGCACGACGGCGACCATCTGGAGCCAAGCGTTTGAGTGTGGCACCACTGGCTGGACCTTTGCCCAAATGACGCCGACCGTCGCCTGGGCCTTCGACGCGACGCCCGCCGCTGTCAAGGCACACGTCGGCTCGTGCACCTTAAACTTCAACAACGGCACAAACTTCTGTGGCAGCGGCGCCAGCTGCTCGAGCAACGGCGGGAGCAACGCTTCGGCTGGTACGGCCAGCCTCGGCGAGCAGATCGACGCCTCCGGATACACCAAGGTCTACGCTCAATACTGGAGCTACAAGGACACCGAGGTGTCGACCCAGTACGACCGCGCCTGGCTGCAAGCGACCACCGACAATTTCGCCGGCTGCTGCGCCGCGACCATCAATTGCAATAACCTGCCGAACACCTGCAACACCGACAACACCGGCACGGTGCTGGTGCCGAGCGGCGCCGAGAGCGATCTCAAGGCCTGGAAGCTGATCACCGTCGACCTCACCAAGTTCGCCGGCAAGAAGTTCAACCTCCGCTTCCGCTTCAGCTCCGGCGACATCCAGAATAACGGTGGCGCCGGCTGGTTCGTCGACGACCTCAAGATCCTCGGCTCCAAGTAGCGGGCGCTGCGTCGCAGCGGACCGAGTATCCAGCCGCTGCCGCCGCGGCGCCTTGTCGTCGTCCCTGCCCTGGCGTAGACTCGCGACATGATGGATCGCCGGTCCGCAGCGCTCGTCCAGGCCGCCTGCGCGGACTTGATCGACCGCCTCGGCGCCGCCGCGATTCAGACCGGTGACGCTGCGCGCCGCGCCATTGGCGGCGGTGAGGGCGACGATCCGGTCGCGGTCGTGCGACCGCGCGACGCCAGCGAGGTCGCGCAGATCTTGCGGGTCGCCCGCGCCCGTCATGTGCCCGTGCAGGTTCGCGCTCGGCTCCCCAGCCAGCGACCCGCCGCCCTGCGCGGTTGCATCGTGCTGCTCGCCAGCGGCCTCGACCGTCCGCCGGCCATCGACACCAGCCGCCGCCTCGTGACCGTGGGCGCTGCGGTGTCGCTGCGGCAGATCGACCGCGCCGCCCGCCGCGCCCGCTTGGCCCTACGCACTTTGCCTGCGCTCGGCGCCGACGAGTGCGTCGCCGCCTGGCTCGGGGCCGGCGCTGGCGGCGAGCTCGGCCTTGGTCCCGGCGAGCTCGGGGTCGATCTCGTCTCGGCCACGGTCGTCACCGGCAGCGGTCGCGTCGTCGCGCTCGGCCCGAGCGAGCTGCTCGGCGGCCCTCCCTGGGCGCTGGCCGGCGTCCCTGACCCCGGCGCACTGTTGGTCGGCGCCGAAGGAAGGCTCGGCGTCTTGGTCGACCTCACCTTGCGCCTGTGGCCGGCGCCCTGGATCGCTTGGCTGCAAGCGACTTTGCCCGCTGAACGCGGCGCGCTGCTCACAGCGCTCTCCCTTGGCCGCACGCTGGCCAGCCGCCGCCTCTGCGACACCATCCTCCTCGAAGAGGGCCGCGCCGGACTGCGCTTGATGGCGCGCGTCTCGACCGTTCGCGGCGAAGATGATCTGCCCGCCACGCTCGCCCTTGTCGAGTCGGCGGCAAGGCAGCTAGGCCTCACCTGGACGCCTGCGGCGCCTGAGTCAGCGCGCGCCCGCATTGGCCTCGAGGAGCCTGATGAGCCCTGGGCGCCAGCCCACCCTGCCTCACCGCTCGATCTGCGCGTCGCTTGGCCCGACGCGCCCAAGGTCGTCGACGTCCTCGACGCCCTCGGCGCCGACGATTCCCCCGTCGAGAGGCGCTGGTCGCTCGGTCAAGATGGCGTTCGCCTGCGACTTCTCTTGCCGGCGCTGCAACCCGAGCGCCACGGCCTGATGCGAGGCGTTCGCCACCTGCTCGACGCCGGCGCAATCCCTACCCGGGCCGATGGCGCCCTGCGCGAGCTGTTGCGGGAGCGCATCCCCTCGAACGGCCGGGTGTTGCTCACGGCCCTGGCGCGCGCCTTCGATCCCGACGACGTACTGCAGAGCAGCCAAGGCATCCTCTGAGCGCGCCGCGGACCGTAGCAGGGAGCGGCCAGACGATTACCATGACCGATCGGTCAGGTTCCGCGTTCGATGCCGGCAAATCCGTTCTGCCGCAGCGCCTCGTAGACCACGGCCGTCGCCGCGTTCGCTAGGTTCAGACTTCGAATCTTATTGGAGATCGGTAGGTAGCAGAGCCGCCCCTCGAAGCGCTCGCGCAGCGACGGTGATAGACCGCTGGTCTCCCGACCAAAGACTAAGACGTCGTCGGGCAGGTAGCGCACCTCGTCGTAGCGCAGCCGACCATGGCTGGAGAAGGCCCACAGCGTCCTGCCGGCCATGGCGCGCAGAAACGCCTCGCTGTCGTCATGGACCGTGAGATGGACGTCTGACCAGTAGTCTAGGCCGGCGCGCCTGACCGCCGCCGCGCTGATGTCGAAGCCTAGCGGCCGCACCAGATGCAGGCCGCAGCCCGTCCCCACCGCCAGCCGCCCAATGCTGCCCGTGTTGCCAGGGATCTCCGGTTCGATCAGCGCGATGTCCATCGCCCACTCCACGCCGCCACCACGGGCCAAAGCTCGCCGACCGCCGCCACAGGGCGCCACGCGCGCAGGTCAAACACCCCTCAGAAATAGTAGGTCATGCCGATGCCGCCGCCGTAGCGACCGCCCAGCTCAACCAAGGTCGCACCCCGCCTGGCGTCGAAGACGTCGATCAAGCCACAATCCGCTCGGCTCTGGGTCTCGCACGACCAGCCCCAGGAAAAGGCCGGCCCCACCGCCGCCGAGATCCCGAAGTGGTCCGTGAAGAAGTACTCAGCCACCAGCAGGAGCTCGAGGACAAGTCCAAAATCGTTGGTGATCTCATACTCTTTTCCCGCCGGACCTGCCAGCGTCAGCTCTCGCGACTCGTAGACCATCCACAGCCGGCCGCCGAGGCCCGCCGTCAGTCTTCGGCTGTCGATCAGCCGCCATGTGCCGCCCACCTGGCCGAATACACGACGAGTGTCGTCGTCGCCCGCGCTGGTCATCAACCAGTCTGCGCCACCGGCCGCCTCAAAGGCGAAGGCGCTCCGCCAGTAGCGGAGCGCGAGCACGGGCGTGTGGCCGAGCCGGCTCGACGTCGGCACCAGAACGCCGAGGCCACCTTTGCCGGCCATATCGCGTCCGGCGGCCCAGCCCGGCGCCAGCAACATCGCGCCGCCGACGCACAGGCATGCGATGGCGTGGCGGCGGTGGGCTGGGAAAACGCTGCCGGATTGGGCTACCATCTGCGGCGATGGTGCCTGCCCGTCCCGCCGCCGACAAGCCTCACTTCGCCGCCGGCGCGGGCCTCGGCGCGCGACTCCGCCACACCGCGCGCCCGACCGCGCTCGCCATGCTGCTGTGGCTCTTGGCCGTGGCGCTGCCCTGGCTGGAGCTCCGCGCCCAGCAGCCCGCGCTCTCTGGCACGGCGGTGCTGGTGTTGGTCTTCGCGCCGCCGCTCGCGTTGCTCTGGGCTGCCGCGCAGGGATCGCCTTGGCTGGTCTTCTCCACCGCCGGCCTCGGCACGGTGCCGGCGCTGATCGCTGCGCCGGCGCTGGCGACCGCCAACGCCGACCTCGTCCGTCAGGCCGCCATCGCGATCGTACTCGCCGTCCTGCTGGCCCAAGCCGCCGACAGCGACGGCGTCGCTTCGCCGCTGCGCCGCCTGTGGCGCTGGCCGGCAGGCCTCGCGGACCGCCTGCGCCTCGCTACGTTGGCGGGCTGGCTCGCGCTCGCTTGCTGGCCGGCCCCGAGCGTTGGCCGCGTCTCCGCCGTCGCCGTTCTCTGGATGGCCGTACAAGCGGTCCCAGTCGGCGCCGACCGCCAGGGTATGCGGCGCCACCATCAGCGCTGGCTGCTCGCCCGCGCGCTCTGGCTCTCGCTGGTCGGCCTCGCTACTTGGCTCCACATCGAGGGCGCGTGAGGGCCCGCTGGCAGAGCCCCGCCGCGCTCGTGGCCTGTGGCCTCGCGGTCTGGCCGCTCAGCGTGGGGCTTTCGTCCCTCGATGAGGCCGACTATCTTGGCGCCGTGCTGGCGCTCGCATTCACTTGGCTGCTGGCCCGCACCGCGCTGGAGCTCGTTGACCCCGGCGACGATGGCGGCGACGATCACCTGAGGGGCCCATGAACCCGGCAAGGACGCCGTCGTCAACGTCGCCCGCCCGTCGCTGGCTGGCTCGCCCCCCCGCATGGGCCTCCCTCGTCGCGCTGCTCTTGGCCTGTGACCCGGCCGAGGTGCCCGACTCCGCCAGCGGCGGTGCGACCGGCGCCGTCAAGGTCGTCACAGCGCAGGTCCCTGAGCGTCTGCCCGCCCTCGACGCTGGCCGCGGCCCCTGGGCGCGACCGTGCGCGGCGCCGCTGCCGCCGACGGTGCTCGCCTGCGTTGATGGCGTTGCCGTCGACCGCGCCGCCTTCGACCGCGCCCGCGCCGCCGCGCCCGCCGAAATCGACAACGGGGCGCTGCTGCAAGCCCTGATCCGAGCCGAGGTGTTGTCGAACGAGGCCATCCGTCGCGGGCTCTTCGGACCTTGGCTGCTCGAACCCTACCGCTCGGCCCTGGCGCGGCGCATGGTGAATCAGCGTCTTCGCGTCGAATTCGGCCCCAAAGACGTGCGCGACGCCGACATCCAACGGGCCTGGCTGCGCGGGCCGATTCGGGTCCGCTACGCCCACGAGACGCACTACAGCACCATCGACGCCCAGTTCCTCTGCTGCACCGGCGATTGGCGTGGCTGCGAGGTCGACCCCAAGGTCCAGCGCTGCGCCGCCGACCTCTACCCCAAGGCGGAGGCCCTCGCCGCCGAGCTCGCCGCCGCGCCGCCCACCAGCGACAACGAGTTCGAGGGCCGCGTCATGGCCGCCCGCCCGCGCTTCCCCGAAGTCTCAGTCCAGCGCGTCTCCTTCTTCTACGACAAGACCAAGAGCTACGATCAGCAAGGAGAATACGACAAGATGCTGGAGCCGTGGACCCTCGCCGCCGTCGCGCTTGAGGAGGGCCAGATCTCCCCACCGGTGCGCAGCGCCTATGGCTGGCACATCATCCGCCTCGGCGCCGTCGCGCCAAGGCTCCAGGGCAAGCCGACCGACCCAGCCGTGCGCGACGACATCGCCAATGGCATCCTCAACGGCGTTCGCGAGCGCGATCTCCAGCTGTATCTTATTGAGAAGATGAGAGAACGACAGGTGGTGCTGCACTATGACGCGCTAGGCGACTAGCGCCGCCGAGATCGTCAGGTCGTCGCCGCCGCCTCTCACTCACGCCAGGCAGCCCCCGACGTAGAGCGACTCCACCGTCCACTCCATCCGCCCATGCAGGGTCGCTTGGCTCGACCGCCCCGCCGGCAGCTCGACTCGCCTCAGGCCGAGCTCGTCCGGCAGCTCCTCGCCGTGCGTCCGGGCGCCGGTGCGGCCGTCGTAGGAGACCAGCAACCCGATGTCGCGCCTCTCTGCCAGTGGCCGCAGCGCATCTGCCAGCGCAGCACGCGTCAAGCCCGCCACGTAGCGGCGGTCCCGGCTGCCCGACGTGCCCTGATACGGTGGGTCGAGGTAGACCAGATCTCCAGGTTGAATATCCTTGAGAATAGAGCGGAAGTCATCTGTTTTTACGTCGCACCGACCGGAGAGCAGGGCCGCCACCTGCAGCGCCTGCGCTCGCACCCGATCGGGATGGACCCCGTGGCGACGCCGGTCAGCGCTCTGGTTGAAGTGGCCGTCTCGGCCAAATCGCGGCGCGTTCTTCACCGCCCGCGCCAGCAGGTAGAGCAGCTGGGCCGGCGTCGGCACTTCATGGAACCGTGCGCGCACTGCGTTGTAGTGGCCGGCGCCATCGCTAAACTGGGCCTGCCAGAGCGCCTCGTAGTCTGTGGCGAGGCTGAGCGGCGAAGACAGCGCCTGCCGCCAGAGCGCGGTCAGCGGATCGAAGGTGTCTGACAGCAGGAACTGACCGGCGACGCCACGCTGCGCCGCTGCCAGCGTCAGCGCCGCCGAGCCACAGAACGGCTCGATAAGCCGCACAAAGCGCCGCTCTCCCACCTGCGCCAAGATCGCAGGAGCCAGCCTGCGCTTGCTGCCCTGATAGGGCACCAGATGGGGCGGCCGACCTTCGACGCGGACGCCGCGCTCCGCGCCAACCTGGCCGGTCAATGCAGCGTCCGCACCACGCCGCGCACTTCGCCGACGACGCGTAGCCGCGCCGAAGCGGCGCGATCGAGGACGATCGGCGCCATCTCGCGGTTCTCGGCGACTAGACGCACCCCGCCCGCCTCGGCGTAGAAGCGCTTGACCGTGACCTCGCCGTCGAGGTCGACCACCGCGATCTTGCCGTTTTCGACTCGCTGGCACGGCTGCACCAGGACTAGGTCTTGCGGCAGGATGCCGGCGTCCACCATCGACCGCCCAACCACCCGCAAGGCGAAGGTGTCGCCGCCACCACACAGCCGCTGGTCGATCACCAGGACCTCGTCTGCCGCTTCGACCGCCGGAATAGGCGCCCCCGCGGCGACGCGACCAAGCACCGCTACCGCCTGCCCTTGACCCCGCTGACCGGCGCCAGATGGCACAGCCGAGGCGCCTGCTGGCGCCTCCACGTCGGCGTCACTCTCCGCGAAGGCTCGGCTCCACCGCGTGCCCGGATCTGGGTGGTGGCGCAGCCGGATGCCACGCGAGGTCCCGCCGTCGCGATCAAGCCAGCCCTTGCGCTCGAGGGTCTGCAGGTGCTCGTGGACGCCGTTGGTGCTGCGGACGCCCAGCGCCAAGCAAAGCTCCCGCGTCGTCGGCGGATAGCCGTTGCGGGTCATCAGCTCGATTAGGCTGTCGAGGACCATGCGTTGCCGCGCTGTCAGATCGCGGGCGTCCGGCGCCGCAGGGGCGACGGGTCCAGCGAGGACGGATGCAGGCAAGCCCTTAGAATCACGCGACATCACCTCTGTTGAGGCGTCGATACGGCGCAGATACTTAGCCATCCCAGCTCCTCGCACCGCGTCGAGTCGCAGCGCCTGAAGCCGACAAGAATACTGAACAGATGTTCCGCTTGCAAGTTTTCTGTCGCGTTCGCCCTGAACTAGGCGCCCTGGACGCTGATCTTGATCACCTGGACCGGCGTCAGCGGGCGATCGCCAGCGGTGGTCTGCGTCGACTCGATCTTCTTCACCACGTCCATCCCTTCGATCACACGTCCGAAAACCGGGTGCTTGCTCGGCGTGCTGGTGTCAAACCAGTCGAGAAAGCGGTTGTGCACCGTGTTGATGAAGAACTGCGAACCGCCAGAATTCGGCCGGCCGGTGTTCGCCATCGACAGCGTGCCCGGCTCGTTGCTGAAGCGGGCGGTCGGCAGGAACTCGTCCTGGATGTTTCCGGTCGGCGGGCCGCCGGTGCCAGCCTGGCGACTGTTGGGGTCGCGCGAGTGCGGGCAGCCGAACTGAATCATGAAGTTGTTGATGACGCGATGGAAATGAAGCCCATCGTAGAAGCCCTTGCCGGCGAGCTTGATGAAATTTCCGGCCGTGACCGGCATGGTGTCGAGGAAGATCTCGACGTTGAAGCTGCCGAGGCTGGTCTCGAAGGTGGCTGTCGGGTTGGCCATGTCGACTCCAAGGCCCGGGGCGGTGCCGCGGGTGTGTCGCGGCCGGTGGGCCGGCGCGCTACGTGGAAACACCAGCTCCTCCTGGCGTGCCGAGGCCGCATGACCCGGCGCGGAGAGCGTCCGGGGCGCTGCGGCGGCGCACCGTAGCCCAAGGCGCGGGGCTTTCGCAATGGCGCAGATCGGCTACCCTGCGCCGGCGAGTCGCGGGTGGACAGGCGGCCGCCGGCGGGCACGTGGCCTCGGCCACGTCGCAGCGTCGGAGGAAAGTCCGGGCTCCACACGGCGAGGGTGCCGGCCAACAGCCGGCGGGGGTGACCCCAGG
>SXGT01049800.1_pt1 | contig 14581 bp, 8 predicted proteins | sample 3176221 | NCBI WGS metagenome assembly SXGT01 (sample SAMN11356862, study PRJNA531348) | freshwater metagenome | isolation source: freshwater sample F1-120 | place: China: Fuxian Lake, Yuxi | collected 2017-12-25
CCGCGTGCCGCCGAGGTGCTGGTGGACGGCGAGCGCTTCCACGTCATCCGGCGGCGCGAGACCTTCGAGGACCTGATCCGGGGAGAGGTCGAGCTCGAATAGAGCCCGGAATGAGGGAACCTTTGTCGACCTTGGGTGTCCGTGCCGCGCTCGCGAGGGGGTTCCGCATGCATCTGACCACCGCCATCGTCGCATCCCTATTGTCGTTCGGGGTTTTCACCACGGGCGCGCGCGCCGCCGATCCGGGCAAGCTCGGGATGGAGTTTCACACGATCGTCAAAGGGAACACGGCGCCGACGCTGACGTTCGCGCCGCTGGTCGGCGTGCGCAGCATCGTCGTCGCGCTCGAAGGGTCGGACGGTAGTCGGCAGACCCTGCGCGTCGGGACGCTCGGCGCGGGGGGCCGGAAGTCGGTGCCGTTCAGAGCGGCGATGGGCCAGACCAAGTTCAAGGCCGTGGTCGACGCCGTGTGGGCGAGCGGCGACAAGGACCACTACGACCTCGAGTTCGAAGCCACCCGAGTCGGCGATCTCAAGATCCAGATCGCGAACGAGGACGTCGACATGGCCGGGCGACACTTGCGTTGCCATGCAACCAATCCGATCCGCAACATCGACCTGTCGATCTACGGCGAGGAGGGCGACCTCCTCTGGACCGGGAGCGAGCGCTTCGACCCGCCGGTGGCGGCGGGCGGCGACGTCGCGATCGCGTGGGCCGAGCTGAAGGAGAAGGTCGCGCGCATGGACCTGAAGGTCACCGACGTGGCGGGCTTCTGGTCCGGCATGAAGGTGAGCGTCTTCGCGATCGAGATCCCGCACGACGAGGTCGTCTTCGCGAGCGGACAGAGCGCCATCCAGGCCGCCGAGACGCCGAAGCTCGAGCGCACGATGGGGTTCATCAAGGACGCGATCAAGAAGTACGGCACGCTGGCCGAGCTGCAGCTCTTCGTCGGCGGCTACACCGACACGGTCAGCGACAAGGCATCCAACCGCGCGCTGTCGATGGCGCGTGCGGCGGCGATCGCCACCTGGTTCCGCGGCCACGGGCTCAAAATCCCGGTCTTCTACTGGGGCTACGGCGAGGAGGTCCTGGCCGTGCCGACGCCCGACGAGACCGAGGAACAGCGCAACCGGCGCGCGGTGTACATCCTGTCGTCGCACCCGCCGCAGGGCAAGGACGTGCCCTACAACAGCTGGCGCAGGCTTTGAGCGGGTTTGCGAAAGGCGCGTCGCGCGGGCGCACGCGCTGGCTTCGCGCCGCATGCCTTTGAATCGGTGGGGTAACCTCCCGTCTCTGGTGCTACCTTCGGGGTGGTCGAAGGTTCGCGAGGGCCGCACGGCGGCCGCACAGAACGGTGCGAGGAGCGCTCATATGACTCGGCATGCTTGGCTGACGGTGCTTTCCACGCTCGCGCTCGGCTCGGGCCTTGGCTGTGACCAACTCCTGGGCGCCGCAACCGGCGACCCGACGACGGTGCCTCCGGCCGTCCAGGTCGGGGCGCTCGAGCTACGCCATGGACCGAGCATCGAGCAGCTCGCGGCCTACTATTGCCCGAAGGTGATCTCGGATCCGATCGTGTCGATCGGCTGTGCGGTCGCCCTGGGCGCGCCGCCCGCGCGCAGCCAGCTCGTCTTCGAGTTCGGCCTCACGCTCAATATCCACAACCCCAACGATGTCCCGGTGCCGACGGCCGACGTGCTCGTCGCGCTGACGCTCTTCGACGGCGTCGACGCCGAAGCGCTGGCGGCCATCTGCGTGAGCCTGTGCGGGACGGACAACCCCGAGTGCGACGGGACGCCGCGCCCGGGCGCGTGCATGGCGCGCCAGGACGACATCTTCACGATCGAGGACTTCGTGAGCGCCATCCCCGGGCTCATCGAGAAGATCGCGACGGGCGAGGCCGCCGAGGAGCTCAAGAAGTCGACGATCCTGGCGGGCGGCGATGTGTCGATCACTCTCGCTTTCTACCTGGGCGTGGACCAGGCCCTCAACGTCTTCGAGAAGACCGCCACGGCGTATGTCGAGGACGAGCTCGCGGGGCGGACCGGGTCCCTTTCGGTGCCGGTCAGCGCCGAGGGAACTGTCTTCTTCGACCTGCCGGTGCTCGGCCGCCTCGGGGTGAATTTCGGGCCCTTCCGGACGAGCTGGAGCGTGCTCTGAACTGGGTCGCATTGCGCACCCGGCGCGCGCCGGGTAACGTCGGCCGGTGCGCATCCCCGTCTGCCTGATCGCATTCGTCGTCTCCATGGCCGCGTCGCCGGCATGGGCGAGCCCTGTGGATCTCTTCGGGTTCGGCGCGCGCGGCGTGGGCCTGGCGGGCACGATCGTGTCGATGCCGCGCGGCTTCGAGAGCATCTACTACAATCCGAGCGGGCTCGCGTTCGAACGCCGCGCGAGCGTCGGACTCGGCTACCAGTTCGGGGCACTCCACCTCGAGGTCGACGGGCAAGAGGTCAACACCCGCGACATCCCGGCGCTCACGATCGGCTTCGCGGTGCCCCTTCCGCTCGGAGGGCCGCTGGCCGAGCGCCTCAGCCTCGGCCTCGGGTTCGTCATCCCGCAGACGTCGATCCTCGTGACCGACATCGAGCGGCCGAGCGAGCCCTCGTTCCCGGTCCTCGCCAATCGCGCCCAAACCGTGAGCATCCAGGCCGCGCTCGGGATCCGCATCACCGACTGGCTCGCGGTCGGCGTCGGAACCATCGCGCTCGCCGCACTCGACGGCGAGATCATCGTCGAGCCGAACGCGGCCGGACGCATCGGGTCGCGCGTGCGCGACGAGCTCATGGCGGACTACGCGTTGGTCGCTGGCGCCCTCGTGCGGCCGCTCGACAACCTCCAATTCGGCATCCAGGGGCGCACGGAGTCGAAGGCCGACTTCAACCTGCCGCTCCGCGCGGACCTCGGCGAGCAGTTCACGATCCCGATTCCGACGATCGAGATCCGCGGGACGGCCCAATACGATCCGGCGCAGGTCACGTTCGAAGCGTCGGGACGGCCGCTTCCGTGGCTGACGGTGGCCGCGGGGATCCGCTGGGAGAACTGGGCGACCTTCCCGATGCCCATCGCCTACTCGGCGGTTCCCGAGGGAACGGCGCCGCAGCCCAAACCCAACTTCCACGACACGATCGCCTTCAACCTCGGCATCGAGCTGGACCTCGAGCTCGCCAAGGACGTGCATCTCCTGCCGCGCTGCGGGTTCCGGTTCGAGCCGTCCCCGGCGCCGGCCCAGACCGGATTTCACAACCACTTGGACAGCGATCGGGCAATCGGCGCGATCGGCCTCGGCCTGCGCTGGGGTCAGTTCCGATTCGACATGGCCGGCCAGTACCACGACCTGGCGACGCGCAAGCACACCAAGGTCGCGGGCACGCCCGACACGAACCCGGGCTTTCCGACAATCGAGGGCTCGGGGCACCTGCTGATGGGCTCATTCGAGCTCGGGATCGAGCTATGAACGCTCGGACGCGGACACTCGCGCTCGTGGCCGCCGCCTGCGCGGGTCTCGGGACGGCCCCGGCGGCGCACGCAAACCCCAATGATTACTTTGGGTTCGGGGCGCGCGCGATCGGCTTTGGCGGTGCTTTCGGCGCGCTCGCCGATGATTTCACTGCCAACTATTACAACCCCGCCGGCCTCGCGACGAACGACGCGCTGCAGATCGAGCTCGGCTACATGTACGTCGCGCCGAAGCTGCGCCTGAACGACGGCGACCTCGACGTCGACACCGTGCATGGCTTCCAGGGTGGGCTCGTGGTCCCGGGAAAGGTGTGGGGGCACCAGCTCGGGCTGTCGATTGGGCTCCACCTGCCGGACCAGCGTGTGACGCGGCTGCGCGCACTGCCGGAGGGTCAGGCGCGCTTCGTCCTCTACGACAATCACCCGCAGCGCCTGGTCCTCACGACCTCGCTCGGCTTCGAGGTCTTCAAGGACCTCGTCTACGTCGGCATCGGACTCAACTACCTGTCCGACACGAAGGGGCGCCTCGACGTTGTCGGCAACGTGGATCTCACCGACGAGAACGGCACGACGCTCATGTCGTCGGTCGACGTGAACTTCGTCGCGGCGCGCTACGTGTCGGCGGGGATCCTGGTGAAACCGATGCCAAACCTGCGCATTGGGCTCAGCTTCCGCGACGAGTTCGATCTGTCGCTCGACATCGGTGTGGTGGTCAACGGCGACATCGTCCTCGACGGGGCGTCCGCCGAGCCGACGGTCCTCGTGCCGGGCGCCGTCCTGACCGTCGTGAGTGAGAACTCGAACCTGTTTTCGCCTCGCCAAATCTCGCTGAGCGCCGCCTGGACCACGCCCGGCTGGACGCTCGCGGCCGAGCTGACCTGGCAACAATGGAGCCGCTTCCGGACCCCAACCGCGTTTCTGACGACGTCTCTCGACGCGGGTTCCCTGCCCTTGGCCATCCCGCCGAGTCCGCAACCGACGCCGCCGGGATTCCACGACACATTCGTGCCGCGCATCGGCGGCGAGGTGCGCCTCCTCTGCAGCGACCACGTGCTCATCGACGCGCGCATGGGCGTCTGGTTCGAGCCCTCCCCGGCGCCCGCCCAGACGGGCTCGCGCAACTTCGTGGACGGGGACAAGCTCGGGCTCGGGATGGGCTTCTCGATCGGCTTCCAGAAGGTCACGGACGTGTTCCCGCGCCCGTTCTGGCTGGATGTCGGAGGGCTCGTTCTCTGGCTGCCCGAGCGCCTCCACCTCAAGTCGAGTCCGGCCGACGCGGTCGGCGACTACATCTCCGATGGCGAGATCTGGGGCTTTTCGTCGAACCTCCGCTTCGAGTTCTGATGATGCGACGTGTCTTCACTGGATCGGTCGTGGTGGCCCTGACAGGGCTGGTCGCGGCGTGTGCGGCCGCAGGCGGGCCCAATGGCGGGGCCTCGCATTTGCCGAATCGCGGCATCGTGCCGTGGACGCGCTTCGTGCCCGCCGAAGACCAGCCACTGGTGGCTGTTCCCGCGGTGCCGGCGGACAAGTGGCACGCGCCCGCGGCGCTTGTCGTGGACGGCCAAGTGCGACTCTACGTCGAGGTTCGCAGCGCAGACGGATCGCGCCACGTCGCGGTCGTGCGGAGCGACGCGGCCGGCGAGAGCTTCGGGGTCCCCACGGTCTGCCTCGGCGACGAAGCCAGCGCACCGAGCGTCGCGCGCGCGCCCGACGGCACCTTCTGGATGGCCTACGTGGACCCGGCGACGGACACCCTCGCGATGGCCCAGAGCGCGGATGGGACGACCTTCGGCACATCGACGCCGACGGACATCGAAGCGACGGCACCGAGCCTCATCCTCGATGACGACACCTTCGTTCTCTATGCGACGATCGATGCGCGCATCGTCCGGGCGACCGCTGGTGCCGATCGGCAGTTCGGCGCGCCCGCGGTCGTGTTCGAACCGGGGACCGCGTGCGTCGACCCGTTCGGCAAGGACAAGGAGTGTTGGGATGGCGCGGCCATCGTCGACGCGGACGTGCGCATCGCGAGGACGCCGGCCGGGCGCCGCGTCTTTCGGATGATGTACGCGGCCCACGACGGCGCCGGCGCTCACGTCGGCTTCGCCGCGTCGTTCGATGGCGTCCGCTGGGAGCGCTACGCCTACAACCCCGTCCTGGACGGAACGCCCGCCGCGTTCGCCCCCAGCGCGGTCCTGGCGGACGATCGCTACCTGCTCTACTACGAGCTGGCGGAGCCCCCGGTCGTGGGCGTCGCGCTCGCGATCGACGCGCCCGAGGCGACCGCCGATTCGTGGTGAGGCCGCGCCGCGGTCACTGACACGTGCCGTTCTGCCACGCCGGCGTGCCGCGGTTTTCGAGGGAGCCGTAGGAGCTGGTAGCCGCGCACCAGGCCGTGCGCGAATCATTGCTCACGGCCGAGGTCTGGGTTCGAGAGAGCTGCATGGCGACGCCGATCGTGCCCGGCCAGTCGGCGCCGTACGACACCTGATCGATGAGCACGCCACCGCAGAGTACGGAGATCACGTCGTCGCGATCGCCGAGCGTGAGCGAACCGAGCTCGAACGCGGCGGATGGAGACTGGCCCAGGCCCCCATTCTGCGCGTAGTCGAAGCTGTGAACGAGGACCGCCTCGTAGGCCGGCGCGAGCAGACTCGGGACGATCCGTCGGAGCGACGCAACCTGCCCGCGCGCGTTGCTGACGACACAGCTGGCGAGATCGAGATCGTTGGCGGAGGCGTTCGTGATCTCGATCCACTCGCCCCAATCCGGGGCCACGAGCGAGGAATTGCGCATGATTTCGGTGATCACGAGGTCGCCGGGATGGGTGGGCGCCGCGGCGACGAACGTGCAGGTGTGCGTCGTCGCAAGGCAGCCCTCGCCGAACTCGTTGCACGAGAAATAGCGCTCCGTGACGTCGCAGACCGCGCCACCGGTTGCGTTGAGAACACACGGCCCGTCCAGGAACTCGCCGTAGACGCCGACGCTGCCACAGCGGGCCTCAGCCTGCGCCGCGCACGGATCGGGCGCGCAGGCGCTCGCGAGCCCGGTGACCGGCGCGCCGTCCGTGACCGCAAAGCCATCCGCCAGCGGCGTTGCGTCGCAGTACGTCCAGGTCTGGCCGTCGTCGACGGACACCCGACCCACGAGCGCCGCGTTCCCGAGCGCACCGACGCGCGGCGACGCCAACCAACGATCCCAGCCGGCCCAGCCTTCGGCATCGGTGTCGAGCCACGCCGCATCTGGGGACGCGTCGGCCCACGTGTAGTCGAACGAGGTCCGGGGATCGGCGCCGGCCGGCCCAACGCCGAGCGCGACCCGCAGCCCGTACGCCGCGGTCGCATCCGGGGCCGCGTCCGTCACGCCCACGTCGTAGACGAGGAGCTGTGCGTCGAGCTCCCCACCGACCGGGGCCGACGCGGCGAGCGCAAGGGCGCGGCAGTCGTCGAGCAGGCCGTCGAGGTCGGGGCACGCGAGGTTCGCGGCGCGCGGGTTGCCGCTGCCGGCGGCGCACCAGCTTCGCGCGAAGTCGTTCGCGTGCGCGTCCACGTGCTCGGCCGCCAAGGCCAGGACGTCGCTGTCCACGGCCCAGCCGTCGTCCAGATCCCAGGCCACCGTATCGATCGTCACGGCGCCGCAGACAACCTGCAACCAATCGGCATCATTGGCAAAAGACAGACCCGCCCAAACGGAGTCGCGCACGGAGACGCTCGTCGAACGCGCGAACACGAAGCTGCCGCCGACGGGCACGACCCAGCGCAGCGGCTCCGTCGACGGGGGGAGCTGCCAGCGCTCGTCCGGACCGGACCGGAGCTCACACGCCGCAAGGTCGAGCGGCTCGGTGGCGACGTTGGAGACCTCGAACCACTCGCGGTCCTCGCCCTTGGCCGGTGCGATCATGAGCTCGGTCACGACCAGCTCGCCGACCGCCGGCGCGCGCGGGTAGTGCGTGCATGCGCCAGCCTCGCAAACCGCACCGGCCGTCGCGCAGTCCTCGAGCGTGCTCTCGAGGTAGGTACACGCGAACGGCTCGAGGCCGCTCGCGGCGAGCGCACAGACACCCGGCGCGGCGTAGCTCGCGCGCTTGGTGCCCTTGCAGGCGATCGGCGGCGCCTCCAGGCAGGGCGCCGGGAAGCAGGCGCTTGCGACGCTGTCGAGACGCTGCGGAGCCGGTGACCCTCCGCCCTGAACGACGCCGCTTAGGTCGCACAGAACGACCGTCTGCCCGGCGTCGGCGGTGGCGCGCGCCCAGATGTCCCAGGCGCCGGGCGCGGGGACCGTCACGGCACCGACATAGCGGTCCTCGGCCGGGTCGACGCCCGCGGCGCTGGCCGTCCAAGTCGCGTCCGCCTTGGCCACTGTCCACGACGTCGCGGCGTCGGGAAGTATCCCGCGCGGCACGATCGCGATCGCGACATTCACGCGCGGCGAGACATCGGTCTTCTTCGTCTTCCCGGTGATCGCCGCCGCGACCAGGCGCACGCCCGAGGTGATGGTCGTCCCGGCCGCCTGCTGCGCGCTCGCCAGGCCGATCACGCGGCACACGTCGACCGGCACCAGATCGCCTGGACACGGCGGATTCGCGGCGCCCGGCGTCCCGCGGTCGCCCGCGCCATAGCTGGTGCTCGCGCGGCACCAGGCCGCCGCGGCATCGTTGTCGCCGATCGTCGTCTTGTAGGGCGAGAGCGCCATCGCGACGCCCGCGGTGGCGCTCCACGTCCCCGCCGCCCACGTGAACTCGTCGATCGGCATGTCCCCGCAGGTCAGCATCAGCGTCCCGGTGGCCGCGGGCAGCGCGAACTCGGGCGGCCAGGCCAGGCCAACGTTCGCGCCGCCATTGGCGGACGGCTCCACCGAGGCGCCCATGACGAACGCGCTGGTCCGACCGATGACCGCTGGCACGTCGATGGTCCAGGTCACCGAAGCCGCTCCGACGCTCGCCGCGAGCACGCAGCCCGTGAGCGAGAGCGGCTCGCCCACGAGACTGCGGAGCTCCACCCACTGGCCGGAGGCGCCGGCGGACGGCTCGAGCATGAGCTCGGTGAACGCGATCTCACCGAGGGCCGGCGCGCGCGGAACCTCGCCGCATACGCCATCGGCGCACGCCAGCCCGACGTCGCCGCAGTTCTCGATGCGTGCGGGGTAGGCGCAGTCGAACGCCTCCTCGCTGCGCGGCGCGCAGACACCGACGGGATCGTAGGTGCGACGATGGACCGCGTCGTCCTCGCAGGCCGCCGGTGGGGCATCGATGCAGCTCGCTGCGCCACACGGATTGCTGAGCAAGGTCGCGGTCCCGCTGGCCGCGAGCGAGAGCCCGTTGTCGGAGCCGTCGACGTCGCAATAGAGCCAGCTCTGGCCGCCATCGCGCGACGCGCGACCGAGCGTGCGCACGACGCGAACACCAGGCTCGAGCCCCTCGATCGCCACAGGGCCGGCGTAGCGATCGGCGTCGGGGCTCGCACCCGCCGCGGTCGCCGCCGCCGCCGTCCAGGTCCAGCTCGCGACCGGATCCGCGTCGCTGCCCCACCCGACCTCGAGCGTAAGGAGGGCGCTCGGATCGGGCCCGTCCGTCACGTCGGTCAGGCTCGGCTCGGTGACATCGACCTCGAGGCCCACCGGGATCGCCGGGAAGACGTCGATCGCACCAGACACGAGCCTGCACGCGTCGACCTCATCATCGAGGTGCGGGCAGGTCAGGTTGGGCGCTCCCGGGGTGCCGCGGTCCCCTTTGCCGTAGCGCGTCGTGGCCGCACACCACCCTTCGGGCGCGTCGTTATTCACCGCGTCGGCGCGCCCCGGATCCAGCTGCAGCGCCCGCCCGGCGACGACCGGCCACGCAAACGCGCTCCAGGCGACGCGGTCGATCGTCGCGCCGCCGCACCACAGCGTGACCTCGTCAGCCACGTCATCGAGGAGCATGCCGTTGGACGCTTGCGCCACGTTGACGCCGCCGTTCTTGGCCATCGCAGCGTTGCGGCCGATCACCAGGAATGCGCCCGGCTCGAGCAGCCACTCGCCCAGCACGACCCGATCGTTCCCGTCGTCGACGAGCTCGCAGTCGCCGAGATTGACGCGGCCCGCGGAGACGTTGCGCAGCTCGATCCACTCGCCGTCCACGTCCGGCACGGCCGCCGATGCGACCATGACCTCCGTGAGGATCACCGCACCTTCGGCCGGCGCTGCGACGACATCAGACACGACACAGCTCGAGGCGCATCCGTCGTGCTCGACGCCGTTGCCGTCGTCACAGGCCTCGCCGGTGTCCTTGACGCGGTCGCCGCAGCGGGCCGCTGTACAGTCGGTGCGACACGCATCCGGCGCGGTGTCCGAATTGGCCGGCCCGGCGTCGCACGCTTCGTCCGGGCCCCGCTGACCGTCGCCACAACGCGCGGCGACCTCGACCTCCGCGGTCTCGGACCCGGTCGCGACCTCGCTGGCCTCCGACGTCTCGGCAAGGACGGTCTCGGCGGCCGTCTCCGAGGCGGTCTCGTTCACGCTGTCGGGCCCTGTCTCGACCGCTGTTTCCGCGGCGTCGAGGGCCGTGTCCGCCGTCGCGTCGGGTGCGGTGGTGTCGCCGTGGACTTCCGCGTCGCCCGCGCAGCCGAGGACGAGACACACGAGGCCCCAGCAGAGCCCACGAAGAAGGGTTCCGAACTGCCCCGGCACGTTGTATCTGGCTGAGATCCGCCGCATCGCGCGACGTTATCGGCAGGGGCCCAGGCTTGCAAGCCTCGCCGGCGCGTCACGATCCGATCGGGGTCCGGGCGGCGTCAGGGAGCGCCGAGGAGGCCTTGCAGGTACGTCTCCGGGCCCTGATACGCGGGGGTCGAGGGCCGCGACGTGCACGTGCCGGTCAGCGTCTCGGCGCCGCGCCGGAGCGTCCAGGCCCGGTCGCCGTCGACGGTGATCTCGTCGAGACCGAGCGTGTTGGCGGTCGCCGGTGCGATGAGCGCATGCAGCGCTCCGCCAAACGCGGCGCTCGCCTCCGTGAACGAACCCGCAGGCAACCAGTAGGCGACGACGGGCCAGGTGAATCCCGGCGCCTGCTGCGTGAAGCGCACATAGAGCTTGTAGACGAACGGATCGGTCGCGAAGGGAAACTGCTCCGTCTGGCCCGGATCGGTTCGCACCGCGTAGAAGCGGATATCGAAGTACGGCGAGGTGCAGCGCTCGGCCCGCAGGTCGCGCGCGACCGGCCGGAGATCGCGCGGCATGAACTGATCGACCGGGAAATTGGCGCCGAACGACGGATCGGGGAGCTGGTCCAGACGCGGCACCGAATCGAGCACGCGCGCCTGTTTCCAGACGAAGCGCGCCGGCCGGATCTCGCCGGACTGAAGGGCCGGCCAGGCGCTCGCCATGCGCTTGAACTCGTAGTCGAGGACGAGCGAGCGCGGCTTCTCGGCGTTGACCAAGCCGTCCCCCTTGGCGGCGAGCCACGCGGCCAGGTGGTCTTTGGACTGACCATAGAGGAAGGTGAGGTCCGCATCGGACAGGAGCAGCTCGCCCGCAGGCGCGAGCGTCGAAGCCTGCACCCGCCGGATGGTCGGCGCGTCGGTGCCGACCTGGGTGACCTCGTCGATCTCGGGGAGGTCGGCGGCCCCCGCCGGGTTCGTCACGCTCGCCGCGCCATACTGGATGTTCACGATGAAGCGCCAGCTGGGCGGGTCCGTGTAGGCCGTGTAGCGATGGGTCGCGACGCCGTTGGCGAGCTCCTTGTCGTCGTCGAAACGGGGGTGGACGGCGACGGCCATGTTGCCTTCGAAGTGGTCGATCTCGCCGAACCGGCGCTCCTCGAACGCCGCGTAGCCCCAATACGAGGACCAGGTCTTCTTGAGGGCGTATTCGAGGGTCTGCTTGCGCTCGTCCGGATCGATCGCCTCCGCGGGGTAGAGGAAGCCGCTGTTCGAATCGTAGAGGCCCGCACCGTTGAAGCCGACGACGTCCTCGGCGGTCGCGGACGACCGGAAGCGCAGCCCCTGCGTGTGCGCGAGGTGCGCGAAGTGCGTGTCGAGCGCCGTCCAGATCGCGGTCACCGTGGCCGGATTCATCGCCTTCTTGCGCACCATCTGCTTGACGCCGCCCGCCGCGAGGACGGGTCCGAAGACCTCGTCGTTCTCGTGCTCGAGGAGGAACATCTCGAGCCACGCGAGCATCGCCGGGCTCTGTGCGTTGGAGGTCCGGAAGCCCGCCTCGCCCTCGAGCACGAGGTAACGCACGCGCGCGTCGCCGCTCTCGGGTGCCTCGACGACCGCATGAATCGCGGGCAAGAGCTCGGCCACATGCTCCGCGTAGGCGCGAATCGTGATGGCCATCGGATCGTCGGGGCGCTCCATGTCGTGCCCCGACAGGAAGGACAGGAACCCGGCCGCCTTGCCGCCGATGAGCGGCACCAGATCCGCCATCGTCGCGACCCCGCCCGTGTCGAGCGGAACGGTGTAGGGCGCCGAGGCGAGATCAGGAACCTGCTCGACATGGCGCTCGGGGAGCCTCAGCTGATCGGTGTAATGCCGATACTGCTCGGCCGTCATGGCCTTCCAGGTCACGGTCTGCAGGACCGCATCGGCCGCCATGATGACGGGCGTGTGGGTGTAGCGCCAGTCGTCGAGCTGCCCCGAGGACTGCACGCCCGCGACGTACGCGTTGGGCGTCCCGCGCGACTTCGCGAGCAGGTTCACGTGCGCCAGCGGCGTCTGCGGCACGCCGCTCACCATCCCGCGCACCGGCGGGATGTCGTCCGGCACGCGCGACAGGACGGCGATCTCGTCCGGGTGGACGTCGGCCGGACTCCAGCCGCCCGGCGGCAGGATGTTGATGTACCCCGCCGTGAGGCCGGGGTTGTAGACCTCGACGGCACCGTCCACGACCAGGTCGTCGTAGGTGAGGACGCGGTCCTTGAGGGGCCCCGCGCCGGCCTTTATCGCGCCCGCGACGCCCTCCTGCTGGGGCGAGCGCGCGATCCAGACGAGCTGCTCGCCGATCTCGGGCGGCAGGTGCGCCGCGAGGTGACGGAAGTACGCCGAGACCGATTGCTCCGTCACAGACTCGACGTATTCGAGGTCGAAACCCCAGATCTCGCCGGCGTGTTGGCGCTCGAGATTCGCGTGATAATGTTGGAGCGTCCCCATCCCGAAATGGCGCGGCGGCGGCGGCGACTCGCCCCCGAATCCGCCGAGCGCGTAGAAGTGCGGCGAGTAGAGGCGCCCCGCGAACTCGCCGTCGCCGCCAAGAAACGCGAGGTCGAGCGGGAGGACGGGCTCGTGGACCATGGCCGCGTAGATCGCGGCGACGGTCGGGTAGGTCGGGCCGACGACCGGGGCGGGCGTGGCGAGGCCCGGGATCGGGTGGCCGTTCAGGAGCCGGAACCAGTACCACTCGTCGTGGAGCGCGTAGAAGCCACCCTGGCTGAAGTGGGTCTGGCTCGATTCCCCGCCACCGCGCACGCCAGGGACGTCGTCGAAGTCGGCGATGACGAACTTGAGGACGAGCGGGTCGAACGGGAAGTCGCCCGCCCACTGCTCGAGGCACGCGACACTCTCGAAACCAAGCACGCTGTGGTCGTCGAACGCGCCGTCGTCGGGGTCGCGCTGCGGCGTGCAGACGACCGTGGTCTCGCCCGTGTCCGTCGTATCCGTGGTCTCGGCCGTCTCGGCGACGTCCGATCGGTCGGTCGAATCGCCGGTGTCGACGGTCTCGGTCGTCTCGGCGGTGGTCGCGACCTCGTCGGCGGTCTCCGAGTTCCCCTCGGTGGCGGTCCCGTCGCTCGTCTCGACCTCGCCCAGCTCGGCGTCCGTGGTATCGCCGGTGGTATCGGCGGCGTGGGGATCATCGCCGCAGGCGACGAGCCACGAGGACACAAGGAGGGACCAGACGCCGAGCCGGGAGGTGCGCATGGGTGCAGCATACCGCAAACGTCGTTCCAGCCCGAGCGAGGCTGCGTGCCCTGATTTGCAAGGCCGCGGGGCCTGCGGCCGGGGCGGCCACTGTAGAGTCCTTCTACAGTGGCCCCCGATCCACGCACGCGGTCGCACAGGCTCCGAATCCGGCGACAGGCGCCGGCGACGCGTCCTTGGGCCCCCTTGCGACTACGGCTTCCGCAGGAGCTTGATGGCGGTCTTGATGTTCGCGAACACTTGGTCGTAGGCGTCCTTGTTGGTCTTGTCGTCGATCCGCGCGATCCCGTCGGCGTCGATTTCGACACGCGACAGGTCCACCCCGTCGAACCAGCTCTCGACATCGAGATCGAGCAGGAAGGTCGATGTCTGGCCATTCGTGAGCGCTATTCCCGTCGCGTCGCGGATGGTGACTTTGTCGGTGCCCTTCACGCGCAGCTGAATGGAGATCCCGCCGATGATCGCATCCATGGCGATCGCCGCATCGGTGCCCGCGAGTCCCATCCCATCCTTGGGCTTCTCGAACTTGAACTCGACCTTCTTGTAGGTCGCGCTCGGCAGATAGATGAACGGGATGATGCTGTTACGTGCATCGAGCGCGTCGACGTAGAAGTCTCCCTTGGCCTTGAGCTTGAGGTCGAACGCGTCGTCATCGGTCAGGATCTTGACCTCTCGAACGAGCGCGTCGAGCCGCGTCACCTCGAAATCCGGCTGTAGCATCACGCTGCCGGTGGCCGTGATCGTGTAGGCAGCCGTCACCATATCCGGAGACGTTGCGGGCTCGAAGTCGATCGCAATCCCCGTGGATGTGCCATTTTCGCAAGCGCCAAATGTGACAAGTGCAATATACGGAAAGAGCTTCATCATGGGATCCTCCTTGCCGCGGTGGGCGGCGGTGTCGTGTGTTTGCACCATTCGGGCCGCGAGGTCGCCGCGGCTAGGCTAGGGCACGATCGTCGCGCACTCGGTCGTGCAGCTGAACGTGGCGCTCGCGCACGACCGGTCGTCGAGACAGTTCTCGCAGGTGTCGACCGTCTGGTCGAACGTGGCACTATTACTGGCCCGGTCGTCGCAGTTGCTGCGGCACTTAGGGCCTGTTCGGAAACTACTCATCGCATTTCGACGCATCGAGTGTCGGGCGAATGTCGTAGTTCCATTCGCCATGAAATTCGTCTCTGACGATGTTCAGCTGCCCCATGATGGAGTCAGGCACTCTGACACCGGTC
>SXGT01362934.1_pt1 | contig 14580 bp, 13 predicted proteins | sample 3176221 | NCBI WGS metagenome assembly SXGT01 (sample SAMN11356862, study PRJNA531348) | freshwater metagenome | isolation source: freshwater sample F1-120 | place: China: Fuxian Lake, Yuxi | collected 2017-12-25
GGCGCGCGTGAGGAGCGGTATCTACCTGGGCCTTCGCTGGGACACAACGGCAGAGTCCATCAGGGAGAGGAGCCAGGCTCCAGCAAGCAATGTCGGTCCAGCGTCTTGGCCTGGGGGGTGCGACCTAGCCGACGGGGGCGTTGCATTCGCCGCTGGTCTTGCTTGAATCCGGTGTGCCCCCCGTCGAGCGAGAAACCTCCGGGCAGGGCTTGCCTAGGATCCGTCTCGACCCCTCCCGCATGACCTCCCGACTTGTCGTCTGCCTGCTCGCATCTGCCGCTGTTGCGGTAGGCGCGTGGACAGTCGTTGGCGAGGTTGAGCGGTTGCGGGCGGATTCGCCAGCGATCGATCTCGACTCGGACGCTGACTTCTTGCCGGATTGCGTCGAATGGGCGGCGTTGACGAGCGCAACGTCGCCGGACACCGACAGTGACGGTGTAGGCGACTTCATCGAGTTCGTGCAGAAAGGCCGTCCGCTCCAGGCAAATGGCCCTTTGCCGATGGATCACGAAATGCGGTTCGTGGTCACTTCGAACCCGTCGCCGGTCGGCAACCAGGTGGTGCTGCACCTCTTCTTCCGCTTCATGGGCAGCGTCGACCTGTTGAATCAGTTCGATTGCTACGCAGAACTTGGTGCGGCACCTGGCCTGCGCTTCCCGCTCGCCGCGTTGGCGATGCAGCCGATTTCGACGCAGCAGCGTTCGGTCGCCGGTGCGGGAACATGGATTCGCTATTCGGTGGCGTTGGCATCCGAGGATCTGGTGCGGGCCGTGCTGCCATGCTCCATCGGCGGATCGGCGACGATCGGTGGTCGCACCATCGTGACCAATGTCCCGCTTTCTGAGCATGGCGGGGTCATCTGCTCGGTTGTGCCGTTCGCCCCGGGCCTCTTTTCACTGCAGTCAATCAGCCAGCCGCCCGCGAGTGTCGTCGGCTCCACCCCGAACAACCGAGTCTGCGTTCTGCAGTTGACCCCGCTTGGCAGCGGTTCTGGCGGCTCGGCCTTCTTGGTCAGCGGCGCCGAGTGCGAGGACTGCAATGACCTCGTTTGCGGCGTGGAGTGCGCGGCGAGCGTGGGCACGGTCCTGGTGCTGCCAGGCGGACCCGGCTCCATCACAGGCGGCTGATCGGCCGCGGGACGGAACCGGCGTTGAGCCCACTTCGTCAGAACGCTGTGCAACTGGTCCCCGACCCAGACTCAGACCTAGTCGAAGCGTGTCGACACCCTGAAAACGAAGGGTTCGAGCCTGCCTTCGAACAGTTGTTCCTGCGCTATCGGGATCGCGTTTACGCCATTGCGTATCGTGTTACCTGCAACTCCGTTGATGCGATGGATGTGGTGCAGGAAGCCTTCTCCTTGGTGTTCCGGAAGATCGATAGCTTTCGTTCGGGCTCGCTGTTCAGCACCTGGCTCTTTCGCCTGGTCGTCAACTGCAGCATTGACCACCGTCGCCGGGTGCGTGCGCGTCGCTGGCAAGGCGGAGAAGGGCTCGAGGTCGCGGTTGAGACTGCGGCAGATCCAGGCGCGTCGCCCGACACTGCGGCCGAGGCCCAGGAGTTTGGTGCGAACATCCAGGAAGCGATCGGGATGCTGAGTCCCAAGCTGCGCGTCATCCTCGCGCTCCGTTACTTGGAAGAGATGTCCTACGAGCAGCTTGCAGCGACCCTCGACCTTTCATTGGGCACCGTGAAGAGTCGGATTGCGCGAGCCCATCTGGCCCTCGAGCGCGTCGTGCGCGAGCGCTTTCCGCATCTAGAAAACGTCGCAGTCGCGGGCGGGTCCTACGGGAGCAGCGCATGAATAGTCCCGTTCAACAGCCTGATTGCCGCCAGTTCGCGCGCCAGCTTGCAGATCACTTGGACGCAGCGCGGGCTGGCCAAGTCCCGGCGCACGCATCGATGTGTGCCGCCTGTGGCAATCGACTCAAGCTGGCCCTGGGGCTTGGCGGACCGCTGGCGAAGCGCCCCGAGTTTCCTCCGCAACTCAAGCACCCCGACGTGCTTGCCGCGATTCACCAGAAGGTCATCGACGCGTCCGAGCGCTCGCCGATCGGGCAGGCGATTGGCGCCGCAATGCGGGTCGAGGCAATCGGGGATCGCTTGCCCTGGCCAGTTCAGACACTTCGGGTCGAGATCCTGGAGCACATTCAGGCTGCTCCGCATCGTCAGCCCGACCGCAATCCTCCGCTGGTGCTTGTCGCCGGCGAGCGTCGCGCCCGCTTCCGACGCCGTCTTGCACCGGCATCCGCGATCGCCGCGTCCATCGCGCTGCTCGCCGTATTTGGTTGGCGCGCAGGGCGTTCGGAGGGAACAAATGAGGATGTTCGCATCGTCTTTGTTCCCGTCTCCGAGTTGCCGGCTGTCATGCATCCCACAGCTGTCCTCCGTCAAGCCGTGGTTCGGTGACCATCTCCCAGGCATCTCCTGATCGATTTGCGGTGGTCTGCTGTCGTTTCAATCATGCTCCTTGATCGACAACTCAACATGCTCCGTCGACTGGCCGGCTTCGTCCGGGTTGTCGTAGGCGCAGTGTCGTTGTCGGTCCTCTGCGCAAGTTTTGGCCTCGCACAAGTCCAAAGCGGTCCGGCCATCCCGAACGGCAGCCCGGTGACGTTCCAGCTGATCGCGCAGGCGCCGCAGGGCGTTTCGCACGACTCGGTTCGCATCCGCCGTTTTCTTGATCACGGCGCGCAGCTGGTCCAGGTTCGCGAGCAACTCAGGGTGCAAGCAGACGGAACTTCGGACCCGGCGTTCAAGCTCGAGTTCCTTGACGTCGTCAGCGGCAGCTCGTCGACCGGCACTGCGCGCACGCTGTGGAGCGAGGTCTATCGCAAGCATGCCGGTTTGCTGCACCTGCATGGCGGCTTCCGCGTCCGAAATGCGGCGCTCGCGCAACAGAACTACCAGTTGTTCGATTTTGGCGCAGGGCAGCGACTCGGCCGAGCGGTGCGCCGCGTCGTCGTCTACCCCAATGCGCAGGACAAGGCGATCTGGCTCGTCGATCTCGATGTCGAGACGGGCGTCGCTCTCTACTGCGGCGAATACGATTCGCGGCTGCAGCTCATCAGTGAGTTGGAGACCACCACGTTCACGTGGAATGGCCCTGTGATCGAGCTTGGCCCGCGCAGCGCTGGCAAGCCCGCCTGGAGCTGGCGGCCGAAGATGCAGGTCAATCGCTTCCAGGATTTCGCTCGCGCCGCGGCGCAGTTCGTCACTGCTCCCGTGCAGCCAGCGGTTGGAGCGATTGTCGGCGACTACAGCCAGAACCTCGTGCAGATCACCGAGGACCCTGTGAACGGCGATCGCACGCTGGTGCTCGGATACTCCGACGGCGTGGACGAGTTCTTCGTGCTGCAGACGCAGGGCAGCGACAACCCGTTCCTCAACAGCCCCGCAGTGCGAAACGTCAACGCGACCCAGGCGCACGCGATCGCCAGCTACGACGACGCTTCGATGCGCGCCTACATCTTCCACGAAGCGGGAACGACGTATTGGGTCGTAGGCAGTGGCTCGCTGTCGCGCCTGCGCGACGTGTCGATGCGCGTGTGCCGTCAGGCCGTCACCGGCATCTGAGCAGGCGTCGCGCGGCGCCGACTCAGTCTGCGAAATCCGACGTCTGAGGTCCTGACCCTGCGACGGGTCGGTCGAACCCACTGCGGGCCAGCGATCAGATCCGCCCATGGCGTTGGGCATTCGCATCGCTGTTGCGGTTTGCGGCACTTGGCATCTCTCGTGCTTCTCGTTGGTGTCGCAAACCCCTGCCACCCAATGGAACCCAGCAACAACGAATCAAATGGTCGTCCCGACATGCTCTCCTCGAGCGAGTATCGCGCTCGTCTGATGACCAAGCTGAACTGCTTGATCGCAGTCCTCGAAGTGGCCATTGGAAAAATCAGCAAGGGCATGGGCCTTCCTGGTGCCAATGAAGAGCGCTTGCTCAAGATCCGAACCAACCTCGAGAACACGCTTGCCATCTGCCATCGTGCGAAGAACACGCTGGAGAAAACGACGAACGCCAAGGCGCATCCGACGCGCGACGCGGAGCCAAACAAGATGACGGCCCGCGACTATGTTGAACTCAGCAGCATCGACGAATACCGCAAGTTCAAGCGAATGACGCCGATCCAGAACACGGACATGCAGGCGATCGACTTCGACGAACTGGCTCGTCGACTCGCGGATTCCTGATCGCGGACCGACGCAGGTCGAGATCTGGGAATCTCTGCAGAAAGTTCGACACATCCTCCTTGGCCCGAATCTGCGGTGCCACGGACATGACGCATGGCTGAATCGAGTCCGCGACGCGAAGTCGTGTGAGCGGCCTCAGTTCCGGACTTCCCGGATCCGATCCAGGAACGGGAAAACCATGACTACGGAACTGTCGAGGGGAAAATCTGCCGCGATCACGCGTCGCGTTGCCCGCGTGCTGGTCGCCAGCCGCGAAACAACTGCCCACGAAATGGTCAATGGGCTCGGGCAGGCAGGACACGATGTCGCTCGAGCAGACTCGCCTGAGACGGCATGCGCATCGATTGCCGAACAGGTCCCGGACCTGGTGATGGTCGATCTTGGCATGTCCGAGGAGGTCGCTGCAGTGTGCGTCGATCTCGATGTGCCCTTCTGCCAATTGGGCGCCGGCGCGAGCAACTGCCACCCGGAGAGCCTCGGTGCGTTCCCCCTCAGCGTCGTTGGCGATGCCTGCGCCGTGCTCGTCGACTTGCTGCTCGATCGCGAGCAGATCCGTCGTCGCACGCAACAACTCGAGGGCCTGCTGTCAGGTCTTCGAGACGGTTCTGCGCTCGTAGGCCGTAGCCCGGTGATGCGCCGTTTGCAGACGACGTTGTCGCGGGCTGCAGACGGTGACGCAACGGTCCTTGTCGAAGGTGCGCGTGGGGCAGGCAAGTCGATGGCGGCTCGCGTGATCCACTGCAAGAGCCGTCGCAGCAACAAGTCCATCGTGGTCCACAGCGGCGCGGAGTTCGATGCCGATTCGCTGCAGCGCTCGCTCAACCAAGCAAAGGGCACGACGTTGTTGATCGAAGACGTCGAGCAGATGCCTGCCGCCGGGCAACAAGCGCTCGTCCGGTTCCTCAAGGAACGGAGTTCGCGTCCCACGAGCGACGGCGCGCCTGCGCGAGTGATCGCGACGACGAGCGCGCACTTGCCCGAACTGGTGGCTCGCGGCGCCTTCCGCGAAGACCTCTACTACCGACTCCACGCCTATCCGATCGTCGTGCCGTCGCTCCGTGAGCGCACCGAGGACATCGCCTTGCTGGCGGAGTCGTTCCTTGACCAACTGACGGCGTCGACAGGCCAACGTCCGGTTGGGTTCACGCCAGCCGCTCGCACGATGATCGAATCGATGCCGTGGCCCGGCAATGTCGCGCAACTGGAGAATGTCGTTCGCCGCGCCTTCGTGGTCGCTGGTGGCGCCGCCATCGATGATCGTCACTTGACGATGCCGGCGGTCGCGTCCCTGCCCGCAGCCGGGCTCGCATTGCCGACGAACGCGACAAGCAGAGCCGCTAACGAAGACGAGCAGATTCGCGAGGACTCGATCCGTCCGTTCGAGGACGAAGAGAAGCGGATCCTGGGCCGGGCACTCAAGGCAACTGGCGGGCAAGTGCGCAAGGCTGCGCAACTCCTCGGCATCGGCCGCGCGACGCTGTATCGCAAGATCCAGCAGTTCCATCTGCCTTTGCGGTGACCATCGCGATTTGGGGGTAGGCTCGTCGTCCGCATGTCGGACATCCAGATCCTGCACCGTGACGAGCATTTGCTGGTCGTGGACAAGCCCGCAGGCTTGCTCGTCGTCGCAGCACCAGGGCGGCGCGGCAAGACGCTGATCGATCTCGTTGGCGAGCAGCTTGGCTCGCGGGTCTACGCGGTGCACCGTCTCGATGAGGGCACCACGGGCGCGATCGTCATCGCATGCACTGAACTTGCGCGCGATGCGATGGACCCGCTGTTCCGCGTGCACGCGGTGGATCGTGACTATCTCGCACTGGTCTCTGGTGTGCCCTCGCCAGCTGCGGGGAGAATCGAGTCGAGGTTGCAGGAGCAGGACGGAATGGTGCGCGTCGTCGTGCGTGGCGGGCAGACGGCTATCACCGACTACGAGACGATCGAGCGTCGCGGACGCTGCACGCTCGTGCGTTGTCGCTTGGCAACAGGGCGGCGCAACCAGATCCGTGTGCACATGCAGGCCTTGGGTTGTCCGATCGTCGGCGACCGAAAATATGGGCATCGTGCTCGCGAGGGCGAAACGCAGTCGCGCCCCATGCTGCATTCTTGGCGGATCGCATTCGACCACCCGATAACAGGCATTCGGGTCAAGGTTGAATCACTGCCGCGCGAGACCGAGTTGAGGCCCTGAAGGACGAACCGTCGCGCATGGCAACGAGGCGCGCCTCTCGTATGCTCGCTTGCGCGTGCCATTCCAAGAACGAGATCGCGAGGCGTCGTCGGCCGTATTGCTCCGGGAGGCCGGAATCCCGGTTCTCGGTCGTGCGGTCGCCCTGGTTCGTGTTGCGTCGCTGACGATCGCACTTGGCGGCTCCTCGTTCGGCGCCGCGATGCTGGCGTCGGACACCTCGAGGTTCTGGACCGGCAGTGCGACGCTTGGCGGCGCACTGCCTGCGCTTTGCGCGGCAGTCTTCGCAGGTCTGGCCTGGGCAACCGCGAAGTCGGGCAACCTCGCGCGTGCTGCCCTGCTGTTGTTCGTTGCATTGTTCGTTGGAGCGACGCTTGCGTCGTGGCACAGCGATGCGTTTGGCGCCGGTTGGTATTCGCAACCGATTCTCTCGCTCGTCGCGGCGGCATGCCTTGGCGTCGTTCCGGGTCTGACGCTCGCAATCCTCGCCGTCCTCACACGGGTCATCCACGCGATCGCCTCAACTGCAGCAGTGGTCCCATCGCCTCTCGACGATGCGTGGACGCATCTCCTGAGCATGATGGCGCTGACCCTCGCTTCGGCGCTGATTGGAGCCCTGGCGCACAGCCTGCTGGTGGCAGCTCTGCATGCCGCGATGAAGCGACGCAACGAGCAGGCGGAGACGGCGCGGGCGCTGCGACAAAGCGAGAAGATGCTGCGTCACGCAATGCGCGTCGACACGGTTGGAGACCTTGCGGGACTTGTCAGCCATCAGTTGCGCAATGCGTTTCAAGTGATGATGGGGCAGGTGTCGCTGCATGCGTTGGACGAAGACGACAGGTCCGCCGAGAGGCTGCGGCTGGTCGGAGAGACGCTGGCGCAGGCCCGGCCGCTCCTTGACCAACTGATGGACCTTGCGCATCCGGAAGATGGCGTCGTGGAAACCTGCGATCTCGGTCCGTGGCTCGCAAAGTTCGTTGGTCGGGTGCGTGCGGTGCTGCCGCAAACGATCGAAGTCCGGGCAGAGCAAGTCGAAGCGCGGTTGCCCGTGGAAATCGACGTGCGCGGTCTCGAGCACGCGCTTTGGAATCTCACGATCAACGCCAAACACGCGATGGAAGGCGGCGGTGTGCTGACGATTGCAGCCGACGCTCATGACGGGAGCGCCCGTATTCGTGTTTCCGATTCCGGCTCCGGCATCCCGGTGGAACTGCAGCAGCGCGTTTTCGATCCCTACTTTACGACGAAGCCAATCGGCTTGGGGACCGGCTTAGGGCTCACTGCGGTCGCACGGTTCGTTCTAGCGAGCAAGGGCCGCATCGAACTGACGAGCGAGCCCGGCAAGGGAGCAGAGTTCTCGCTGTGCTTCCCACTCGTCGGCGCGCGGGCAAAGGACGGGCTCGTCGGCAGCGCCTGATCTTGGTGCGAGGCGAGACAAGGCGACGCGATCAACGCAGCGACACTTCGCGACCCAGGCGCCTCGAGATCACCTCGGTCAGCACGTCGCGAAGGTCGCCGCGCCCCTTGGTGTCCAGCCATGCCAGCTGCGAAGCGTCCCATTCGAAATGCCACGCCGACGCACCCTCGGCGAGCCACATCTGGTCCGCGGCAGACTGACGATTGAGGATGCAGATGCTGCCGTCTGCAAACGTCACCCTGACGACGCCTTCAACGTGGTCGGCTTCAAGCTCATCAGGGTCGAATGCGTCGAGCCGGCGGACGACGCTTCGCAGCAGTTCTTCTGCACGCTGCCGGAACCCGTTCGCGCCATCGGAAGCCTGGGACATAGTGCGGAACTCTGGGCTACAGATCCTGGCAGCACCAGGGTCGTGAGTGGCGCCGCTACCAGAAAGGGAGGCTGGAGCCAGTGAAGGCAGTGGGGGAGTCGCGGTCCGGAAAAAGTTGGAGGCCGGCAATCCTCTCCCAAGGATCACCGGCCTCCAGATGGCCCGGGCCGCCGTAAGCCCTCTCGTGTCGCTCTGGAACTCCCTGCAGGAACCCAGAACTGGGCGGCCTGGGCACTCGTCCCATGCAAGGTAGTGAACGAACGGGGGCGAAGTTCTTTCCCATGGTGTGAGAATTTCCACACCACGGCTCCCGATCAGGGTCAGTGCCCGCCTCGACCAGACGGTCCGCGGCCTGCACCAAGTGGGCTTCACGGTGCGACTTGAGAGTCGCCACTTGGCCGTGGCGCAAGTCGGCGGATGGTGCGGAACCGAGTCGACGCGGCTGCAAGTTTTTTGCAGGGAGCCCCAGCGTTCCGAGCCGGTCAGCGGCGCTGCTTCGGTCAGCGAACTCGTTTTTCGGCGGCCTGGATCCAGCCCGGCAGGAGTTCGGACACGCCGGTCCCGGCCGATTCGGCTTCGTAGCCGAGCAGCACGCGATGCTGCAGGGCCGGCAGCAGGCAGGCGAGGATGTCGTCCTTCGTCACAGCCGGGCGCCCAGCCAGGAGGGCTCGGGCCTTTGCACCCAGCACGATGGCCTGACCCGCGCGCGCGCTCGCACCATAGCGGACAAAGCGCTTGGTCGGCTCGTTTGCGGTCGCCGACTCAGGGTGCGTTGCCGCGAGCAACTCAGCGGTGAAGTGCAGCAGATGCGATGCGCAAAGAGCGTCTCGAACGAAACGCTGGAGCCGTCGGAGGTCTTCGATCGCGAGCGGGCGGGTGGTTGTCGGCGCCGCATTCGACGTGGTGCCGGCCAGGATTTGGACCATGGCCTCCACCGAAGGAGTCCTCACCTCCAACTTGAACAGGAAGCGATCGAGTTGGGCCTCGGGCAGCGGAGAGGTGCCTTCCAGTTCAATTGGGTTTTGCGTCGCAACGACGTGGAATGGGTCGGGCAGGGCATGCGTCTGGCCGGCGACCGTGACCGAGCCTTCCTGCATCGCTTCGAGCAGTGATGACTGCGTCTTCGGCGTCGCCCGGTTGATCTCGTCCGCGAGCACGAGCCCGCCGAAGATCGGGCCTGGTTGGAAGCGAAACGTCCGCTTGCCGCCTTGGTCGTCAACGATCGTCGTGCCCGTCACGTCGGTCGGCATCAGGTCCGGAGTGAATTGCACTCGTGAGAACGCGAGCCCGAGTCCTTGGCTGAGCGAGCGAACGAGCAGTGTCTTGCCGAGACCCGGCAGTCCTTCGAGCAGCACGTGGCCGCCGGCCAGGATCGCGACGAGCAGGTCGTCGATCAGTTGGCGCTGGCCGAGGACTTTGGCGTTGAGATCGGCGCGCGTCTGCTCGACTCGAAGCAGCAATGCGGTGATTTCGTTCTTGGGGGAATCGGCGCTCACTCAGTCCTCTTGCAAGAACGCAGAATGGTCCAGGTGGTGTTCGGCAGAATCAGGCAGCACGGCGACTACCATCCTGCCGGAGTAAACGGATCGGCGCGCGACCTCGATCGCTGCTGTGACGACGGCGCCGCTCGCGGGGCCACACAAAAGCCCTTCCTCGAGAGCCAGTCGGCGGACTTGCGCACGCGCGTCAGCGCATGCGACAGCGATCACTTCGTCGAGCAGCCTCGGCGGCAGAATCTCGGGCACGAAGCCCGCGCCGATGCCGGCGATGTCATGCGGGCCGGCCGCGCCGCCGCGCATCACCTGGCTCGCCGCTGGCTCGACGCCGACGATTTTCACGCCCTTGTCGCGGAGTGCCATCGCGCAGCCCGCGGCGGTGCCACCGGTTCCAATCGCTGCGACTACGACGGCGACTTGTCCGTTGGTGTCATTCCAGATCTCGAGCGCAGTCGACGATGCATGCGCCTCCGCGTTTGCCTTGCTGGTGAAGGGTTGCAGGCAGATTGCGCCGGGCGTTCGTTTTTGCAGCGCTTCCGTGAGTTCGATTGCCGCGCGCATTCCGAGTTCTCGTGGCGTGAACTGGATCTCGGCGCCGAGCGCGCGGGACAGAGCGACGCGAGCGTTCTGCCCGCACTCGGGCATCACCAATACGACGCGATATCCGAGCCGACGCCCGATCGCTGCGATCGAGACACCGAGGTCACCGCTGGTGCACTCGACGATCGTGCCCCCCACCGGCAACACGCCTGCGCGCTCCGCCTCGCGAATCATCGCCAGAACAGCGCGGTCCTTGTTGCTGCCAGTCGGGCTCCATGACTCCAGCTTCGCGACGATGCGGCCCGTGGGCGGCGACAATCGCGACAGCTCCACGAGCGGTGTGGAACCGATGAGCCAAGTGAGGTCGGAAGCGATGCGCGGCACGGAGGGAAGATCCTAATCACCAGCACGCGGAGCTTCCTCGCCTTTCGTCGCGAGCCATCCTCAGACTTGCTGCGCGACGCCAGCCCTCCATGATGTTCGGGATGCACCCTGTCGCCCGCCTGCGCCTCGCATTCCGAAGCGGCATCCTCGTGCTGGTCGCTGGCTGTGCGGGCGTCGCGCCGTCCGTCGAAGAGATGGCTGCGCGCCAGTTCAAGCCCGCGGCGAGCGAAGCCGATCGCGAAGAAGCCGAAGCGCGCACGAAGTCAGCGATGCTCCGGTTCGAGGAGGAGCAGTATGGAGCCGCCGAGGTTGAAGCTCGCGCCGCGCTCGCGCTCGACATGCGCAATGCTCGCGCTCGCGCCTTGCTCGCGTCGTCGATGTTGCTTGGGAGTGGCGAGACGGTGCCGATCCCTCTTGCCGTGGAACGCGAGGCGGAGGGCGAGAGCCGCAGCGCGGTGCTGCTTGCGCCTGGGGATCCGTTCGTGGGACTCGCACACGCTCGGATCCTCGCGAGTTCTGGCCACCTGACTGCAGCGTCAGCGGCGGCGGAGGCGTGCCTTACGGCGGCGTCGACAGATCGCTCGTCCGAGCGAGAAGCGCTCGTCGCAGCGGCCGCAGAGTGGACGTTCGAGCTTGGCGAGGATCGTCGGGCGATCGCACACCTGCGTGAATTGGCAGCATTGCGGCCCTCTGAAGCGACGACGCACCACCGACTTGGGCTGTGCCTGCTGCGAACTGCCACGGATGCAGACGGTGCAATGGCGGCGAGCCATGCCTTCTCACGTTGTGCGGACCTGGAGCCTGACGATCCTGATTCGCACCTTGCCGCGGTGAAGGCGATGTTGCGCGCAGCCGCGCTCGATCCCAAGAAGCCGAGTCTTGCCGCCGACGCAGCGATCGAACTGGCGTCCGCAGTCGAAACGAAGTTTGCGCAATCGGCGGAGGCCTCGTTCTTGGTCGGCGCCGCGCGCGATGCGAAGGCGCCGATGTCAAAGGCAGCGATCGAGGCCTACGGCCGTGCACTCGTGCGCGATCCAGATCACCTGCCGAGCCTGTTGCGGCTCGTTGCGATTACCGTGCGCGCAAGCAACTCAGAAACGCAGACGGAGCCGGTGTCGCCATCGGTGCCGGCGTTGCCAGAACTCGCGGCGCGCGCGATCGAAGTGGGCGCCAAGACAGGGGCCCTCGACGACAAGGAGCGCGCGCAACTCGCTGCGCTGCGCGACGCAAAGCGCTGACTCCGATTCCGGCGCGCTACGCCGATCAGTAGTCCAGGATCATGCGGACGATGTTGCTTGCCGATGCGCCAGGCACCGCCGGGCAGCCGACGTAGCTGACGTTGAGGGACACGTATTGGAACTCGAGCGGGAACCCGACGAGCGTCGGTGTTCCTGGAATCGCGAACGGCGACGTCACGGCACCCGCGTAGTTCGGCACGAACTGCACGAGGATCGGTTGGATCACCGTGCAGACGCCGCAGGAGAGCAATTGCGCGGGAACACCGATGAACAACAGTGGCACAGCCAAAGTCTGTGCGCCGAACAGTTCGAGCGGCAATGCTGGATTGCCGATCGCAGCCGGTCCGGGGGAACTGGCGAAGCCGCCTGGACCGCAGCCGCCGCCAAGGTCGGTGATCGCGCCGCCTTGACCCAGCGCCTCGATCGGCTGCAAGCCGACGTCGCTGTCGTAGGTGTTCACGTTCTGATCGGCGAACACACAGATGCCATCGTCGACCGGCAAGGTCGCGTCGCCGGCGATCCGGCCGATCAGGCGCGGCGTGTGCTCGTAGCGGTAGACGGATCCAGCAGTGAGGTCGAGGCGCAGGTCTGCGCCGATCGCCGCGCCGACGCCGTTGACGGCGCGGAACCAACAGTCCTCGGCAAACTGTGTCGTGCCGACGCTGCCCATCCAGCAAATGCCGAACTTGTCGCCGAGACGCGCGACATCGACCGCGTAGTCGAGGTCGTTCGCGGTAGTGACGAGCGACAACGTGGACCCAATGCTCGTGAAGCCGCCCGTGCCGACCGTCAGCAGTTTGCCGCGGATGTCGAGCGCCGATGGATTGGCTTGTTCTTGCTCTTCCCACGCGATGAGGAACTTGACGCCGTCGCCATCGACCGCGGGAAACGCACAATCCTGCGGGACGTTCTGCACGAACACTCCCGTTCCAATCGGCACGAGGTCGTGCGTGAAGGCCTGTGCGCGCACTCGTCCTGGCAGACCCAGTGGGCGATCAATCCACGCGAGCACGTGAACGCCGGCGTCGCCACCCTGCTTGCTGAATGCGGGCTCGACCGCGTTCGGCCCCGCCAGCGGTTGAATCTGCGTGGCGGAGACTTGCATGTCCTGCGCGATCGTCACCGTGCATCCGAGCAGGCCAAAGCCATCCTCGCGCCAGACGCACAGGAAGTCGTCGTCGTAGAGAGTGGCTTCGCCGCTAACCGTCGGCGATCCAAGTGCGGCCGGTCCGTCGATGGTGAACACGCTCGTTGCTTGCACTTGCACTGGCTCGAATGCGAGCCCGCAGATCGATGAGCCGGTCTGTCCGTAGTTGACCCAGACGAGAGCGAACAACCCCGTGCCGGCGATGTTGGTCACGCGCACCGAATCCTCGTCGCCGGGATGGTTGATCGTGAAGCCGTAGCCGAAGGCCATCGTGTCCGCGTCCCACACGGTCGCGACCACCGATGTGCCGCCCCCACCAAGGAACTGCGTGAAAGCCACGCACCACGAGTCGCTGTAAGCGTCGTAGGCGACGTCAGGGAAGTCGATGTCGAGTGTCGGTGTCGCTGGTCGCGCCGCGCCGATGAGCGGATCGACTTCGAGCGGGAAGGTCGCCGTGTCGACGAACGAGTCGGGCAGTGACAACTCGAAGCCGCCGGCGACAAAGCGCGCCGACCCGGCGCAGCGCTTCCCGGTTGCATCGATGCCGACCACTGCTCCGAGTTGCACGCCGTCGCCGTTCTCGTAGGTCCAACGCAACTGGCCCTTGTCGCGGAGTTCTGATGGCGTCAGGGCCGACTCCACCGCGCAACGAACGATCAGATCGCCGTCGCCATTCGGACGGCTTGTCAGCACGACGCTGTGCTTCAGGCCCTGCGGTGTTGCTGCGAAGCGCTCGTCGACCCTGGGCCAGTGGCGGATTGCCATGTGCCGGTCGTGGCTCGTGCGCGGGGAAAGTCCGCTTGCGTCCAGCCATTGCGCGTCGCCGCGCCGCACGGTTGCCATTCGCATGCGCCAAGAGGCAGCGCGCGGCGCGTTGCGCCCTAGGGCTGGCTCGAACATGACGCTGCCGTCGTCCGCGAATGCCGCGCGCCAGCCGGCGGCGATTGCGTGCAGTCGGCCGCCGAAGTCGCTGACGCTCGCGATCTTCGAGAAGTCGGGTCGGAGCGATTCACCGCTTCTACGAACGGAGCGCGAACCGACATCCTGCGCGTGCAGAATGCCGGCCGCGAACGGCAGCGCGAGGGCCGCGAACAGGGCGATGGGGGGAAAGAGCATCGGCGGTCGCCGTGGGGGGACCGCATAACCCTACCTCATGTCACGCACGCAGGTCGGCGGAGCGAAACCTCACGTGTCGCCACATCGCCCTTGTCATGGCCGTCACCGCGCGCAGCTTCCGGTTTCAGCTCTTGCCACCGCTGTCTGCCGCAATCTTGCTGCGCAGCGACCGAACGTCGCGGCGGAGGGCGCGTCAGGCGCCAAGGATGCTGAAGCCTGCGTCGACGTAGATCGTCTGCCCGGTGATGCCGCGCGCGAGATCGCTGAGCAAGAATGCGGCCGTGTTGCCGACATCCATCTGGTCGACGTTGCGGCGCAGCGGCGCTCGTTGCGCCATGGTGTCGAGCAGTGAACCAAAGTCCGACACTCCCATCGCGGACACCGTCTTGATCGGACCAGCGGAGATCGCGTTGACGCGGACTCCGTGCGGCCCGAGGTCGTTGGCGAGGTAGCGCATCGACGACTCGAGCGCAGCCTTGGCGACGCCCATGACGTTGTA
>SXGT01179131.1_pt1 | contig 14578 bp, 15 predicted proteins | sample 3176221 | NCBI WGS metagenome assembly SXGT01 (sample SAMN11356862, study PRJNA531348) | freshwater metagenome | isolation source: freshwater sample F1-120 | place: China: Fuxian Lake, Yuxi | collected 2017-12-25
GGCGGTTCATGCTTCCCTAAAGATGTCAAAGCACTGGAACGTACCGCAAAACAGGTCGGCTATCATGCTGAGCTACTCAATGCGGTTGAAAATGTTAATGACCGCCAAAAGCAGGTTATTGTTAACAAGGTTCTTCAGCATTATCAAGGCGATGTGAAAGGAAAGATTTTTGCCCTGTGGGGTTTGGCATTTAAGCCTAAAACAGATGACATGAGAGAAGCACCCAGTCGGGTCATTCTGGAAGCATTAATTAATGCCGGTGCCCATATTCAAGCATTCGATCCTGAAGCCATGGAAGAAGCAAAACGAATTTACGGCAATAAACCCAGTTTAACCTTAGTCGACACCGCTGATGCCGCATTGCAAAACGCCAATGCATTAATCGTTGTCACAGAATGGAAAAACTTTTGGAGTCCTGATTTTGATCATATAAAAGACACTTTGTTAGATGATGTGATCTTTGATGGCAGAAATTTATATCAGCCTGATTTACTTAAGAAGCAGGGGATTGTTTATTATGGGATTGGGCGGACGAATAGTTGAGCTAAATTGAGATTCACTATGGACAAAACATTTTCTATACTGCTTGATTTAACAAGGTTAACAGCTGCTTTACTGGTTTTTTTTCATCATGCCCAACAAATCTTAAAGGATAGTTGGTTATCGCCAGTTGCTTCTTTTGGTCATGATGCGGTTATATTTTTTTTTATCTTATCTGGATTTGTAATTGGCTATGTATCAGCACATAAAGAAAAAAGTATAACTGACTATGCTGTTGCTCGTTTGGCAAGAATTTATTCCGTCGCTTTACCTTCTTTGCTTTTAGTTTTTTTTCTATATTTCTTAGGAAATAAGTTTTTTCCACTAGCGTACCCAGATCCTATAAATCTTAGTTGGTTAAAAGTCTTTATTTCAAGTATCTTTTTTCTCAACTCATCAACATCTCAATTTATAGCTGTACCTACAAATGGCCCCTATTGGTCAATTTGTTATGAAGTTTGGTATTACATAATTTTTGGTATTGCTTTTTATATAACTGGATATAGAAAATACATTTTACTAGTTATTTCTACAGCTTTAGCCGGATTAAAAATCCTTATACTAATGCCAATTTGGTTGCTAGGTTTTTTTTGTTTTTTATATCACTATAAATTGACAGCTTCTAGACCAATTGGTTGGTTATTAATTATCTGTTCTATACTGTGTTACTTTTGGATAAGGTACTCAAATTTCGATGATACGTTGTTTCATATCTCTGCAAAATTATTGGGCGGAGAAGCAAATATAAATGAGATGCTAAGGTTTGGAAAAAGATTTGCTCCAGATTATGTTATCGCAATTTTGTTCGTACTATTTTTTTCTGGTATTTTTATTATACGCGATAGTTTTGAACGAGGGATTTTGTTATGTAGTGGAGTAATAAAACTTCTTTCATCGTTTACTTTTTCACTATATCTATACCATTTTCCAATATTGTATTTTTTATCTACACTTATAGGTTCAAGCTTCTTAAAAATATCAATTTGTCTTATTTTAATAGGATTGATTGGTTGTTTTTCTGAGAGAAAAAAACATAAATGGCAAAGTATTTTAAGACTCTTATTCAGCCCTATTCGTCGCAATGCTATTTAATACAAGCCTAGTAGTCTTGTAGATTGGACGCATGCTTTTCCTGACCGACCTGCATGACTTGCTTCGACAGTTCATTATCTCTAAAAGCATAGAGAAAAATATTCGAGCCAATAAACGGCTTAGCGTTCATTAGCCTGCTCTCTGGAAAGAAAATCTGTTGATTCGTCTAAATGCCTAGGGTTATTGGTCAACATTTCAATGAAATCTGGCTTTTTGGATGTCACAACCACTGCATCATCCTCAATCATGATGATAATTTTCGCTTTTGTGTTGAAGTAAAGTTTGTGGAATACATTAGGTATTTGAACAATGCCGTTCTGAATACTGGTTTCAAACTCAATGGCGTACATGATTATCTCCTGATTGGTAGTTCAATATTAATTATAGTGTTCGCTCATATTGATAATACAACTAATTGAACAACAATCTTCACCGATTTTTCGCTTGTAACCGAAAGGCATTGACCCAATCACTGAATAAAATACTATGAAAATCATTACCCTTACCACCCTATATCCCAACAACATAAAAAATAGTCATGGTATTTTTGTAGAGCAACGTTTGCGAAATTTGTTAAAAATTGAAGGCATTGAAGCAAAAGTCATTGCTCCCGTGCCCTGGTTTCCGTTTACCTCCGATAAGTTTGGGCAATACGCGCAATTTGCCAAGGTAGCAAAAACAGAGCAACGTCATGGCATCTCTGTCGATCATCCTCGATACCCCTTAATACCTAAAATAGGCATGACCTTAACACCATTTTTCATGGTGCTTGCGCTTTATCCCGTACTAAGGAAATATGCCGGGGAGTTCGACTTAATCGATGCGCATTATTTTTATCCTGATGGTGTAGCCGCCGCCATCCTCGGCAAAATGTTGAATAAACCTGTGGTTATTACCGCCAGAGGCACGGATATTAATTTAATCCCACAATTCTTCTGGCCTCGAAAAATGATTGTTTGGACTGCAAAACAAGCCAACTCAATAGTGACCGTTTGTCAGGCGCTTAAAAACGAGCTTATCGCTTTAGGAACCGATGCTTCGAAAATTCATGCTCTTAGAAATGGCGTAGACTTGACATTTTTTCATCCGGAAGAGCCTATTCAAGCCCAAAAAAACCTTAACCTTCATCGTCCAACGATGCTGTCTGTCGGTCATTTAATAGAACGCAAGGGGCATCATTTAGTCATTGAAGCACTGCAAAATTTGCCGGAGTATGAACTTCTTATCGCCGGAGATGGTGAAGAAATGTCGGCTTTAAAAAAATTAGCCGCTGATTTGCATGTCATCGACCGCGTTACTTTTTTAGGTGCGGTATCCCATAGTCAATTAGTCAGCATCTATAGCGCTGCGGACATACTGATTTTAGCATCGAGCCGAGAAGGCTGGGCGAATGTACTATTAGAATCGATGGCCTGCGGAACACCGGTGATCGCCACCAATGTTTGGGGAACCTCCGAAGTCGTTACTGCACCGGCAGCAGGCATGTTAATTGAAGAGCGCTCAGCACAAGCGATTACTAATGCCATTAGAACGATGGAAAAAGCGATGCCGTCACGTAAAGAAACCCGAGAATATGCGGAAAAGTTTTCATGGGATGATACGGTGCATAGTCTGTATAATTTATTTGAAAATATCATTAAAAAATAAAAACCTAAAGTAAACTCAATCATCTTGCCGGATAAACTCATCTCTTATAAACAATGGCTACACTCACTTTTGATACACACGATTTTGTTAAGAAATTAAAAATCGTGGGTTTTAGCGAAGAGCAAGCGGAAGTGCTCACCGAGCTGCAAAAGACTACGGTGTTGAACACGCTTGAGCAAGCTAGGCATGAGTATGACCTGGATGATTTAGCTACCAAGCGAGATATGAAAGATATGGAAATTGGCCTAAGACGAGATATGAAAGAAATGGAATTGAAATTGCAGAAAGAAATAGCAGAGACAAAGGCAGACTTAGTTCGTTGGGTAGTCGGTGTCGGCTTACTGCAAATAACCATCATAGCGGGATTAATTTTCAGGCTTACTAATACTTTTTAAAGCCTGTTAGGATATGTAAAAATCGTTAAACACTAACTAGTCTAATTCTGCCGGATGCGCTTTTAATGAAAATTTTATATCACCATCGCATAGCTTCTAAAGACGGACAATATGTACACATTGAAGAATTAATTTCAGCATTAAAAGGCTTAGGTCATGAAATTATCATGGCGGAGCCTAACGCTATAGGACAGAAAAGTTTTGGTAAAAGCTCCAATATCGTGCAAACCATGCGCAAAATTTTACCGGGTTTTTTGCATGAAATTATTGAATTTTCATATACCTTTTTTGATTTTATAAAAATCTCAATGCTCATTGTCAAGCATAAGCCCGATTGTATTTATGAGCGTTACAATTTATTTTTCCCATCTGGAATATGGGCAAAAAAACTTTTTAAGTTGCCTTTGCTGTTGGAAGTTAATGCACCATTATATGAAGAAAGAAAGAAGAATGGGGGTATAAAGTTAGATTTTCTGGCGGAGTGGTCGGAAAATTTCACCTGGAGAAATGCCGATTACGTTTTACCCGTGACCAGTGTATTAGCAGAAAAAATAAAGCAAAAAAAAGTCGCTGAAGATCATATTGTTGTGATACCCAATGGCATTAACCGAGCACGTTTTGATAGCTCCATTAAAAGTGAAGATATCGTTAATCGGTTAAGCTTAAACAATAAACTTATTCTTGGTTTTGTAGGCTTTGTTAGAGATTGGCATAGACTCGATCGAGTCATTGACGCTATCGCTAACAACAAAGACAAAAATTGGCACTTACTTTTAGTGGGTGATGGCCCTGCTAGAATTGCTATAGAAGAACAAGCCAGGCTAAATGGCATCGAAGATAGAATATTTATAACCGGCATTATAAACAGAGATGAAGTTTCGCGTTATATAGCTGTTTTTGATATCGCATTACAACCCGATGTTGTCGCCTATGCCTCCCCTTTAAAACTCTTTGAGTATATGACTCTAAACAAAGCCATATTAGCGCCTGATCGAGATAATATACGGGAAATTTTAACTCATGAAGAAAATGCGCTGTTATTTAATCCGGATGATGACGCATCCTTTATGCAACATCTTTACAATTTATGTTTAAACAAAGAATTAAGGGAACGCATTGGGCTTGCCGCAGCAAAAACGATTGAGGATAAAAAACTGTATTGGGAAGAAAATGCACGGCGTGTAGAAAAATTATTTTATCTCTTACTTTGTCAAGGCAAATAACTTCAAAGTAGATTTCTGATAAAAATGCACGATCAAAACTTTAAAAATTTGATACTGGATTATCCTCATCAAGCCTTAGCATTTTTTGCTGGAGAAGAAATTAGCGAATTGGATAGAGCGAGAATCGTGCCTATTCGTCAGGAACAGCTCAAAGATCGTTTAGGTGAACGCTTTCGCGAATTGGACACGCCACTTCTAGTTGAATGGCCTGATGGGCAACGGGAGGCGGTTATTTTTATTATAGAAGAAGAAAGTCAAACACGACTTTTCTCCATTTACCGGTTAGCACACTACTGTTTGGACTTAGCAGAACTGATGGATACTCGCCGCGTAGTACCGGTCGTGATATTTTTACAACCCGGCAAACGTGATCAACACTTGCAACTGGGCGGGGACCATCACCACTATCTGGATTTTCACTACTTGAGCTGTGATCTCAAACGTTTATCAGCTAGCGACTACCAAAATAGTGATAACATCGTAGCCAGACTTAACCTACCCAATATGCAGCACAGTTCACAGCAACGATTAGAACTTTATGCTGCTGCGCAACGCGGCTTAATGCATTTGGAAAGCAATCCCAATAAACAGCGTAAATATATTGACTTTATTGATTATTATGCCAATCTCAGCAAAGCGGAAGTAACCGCCTATCAACGACAATATCTTGAAACAGGGGAGGAATTTATGGGACTCGTGCAAACACTACAAGAAGAAGGCCGATTTATCGGTATGCAACAAGGTATGCAACAAGGTATGCAACAAGGCGAAGCAGTCATGCTGCTACGTCTGCTGGCAAAGCGTTTTGGCCCGATTAACGAACAGGTGCGACATAAAATAGAAACCGCCGATGCTGATACCTTGCTGGCGTGGTCAGATCGCTTGCTGTCTGTCGACAACTTGGAGGCAGTATTCGATTGACCGCCAACTTGATTAATTATGAACAGCCATCAGAGATAACAATGTCGTCTACCATAGTATTACACTTAGTCTATCGCTTTGATATAGGCGGATTAGAAACAGTTCTGGTTAATTTAATCAATACGCTCCCCGCCGAAAATTTCAAACATGTGATTATTGCGTTAACCGATTCAAATCCGCAAATGGTCGCATCAATAAAGACAGGTAACATCGAGGTTGTTGAGTTACATAAACCACCCGGTAACGATCCAAAAATACATTACCGATTATGGCAATTATTTAGAAAATACCGACCGCATATCGTCCATAGTTACAATATTGCAACCTTAGAATATCAATTCATTGCTTTTTTAGCGGCAGTACCACGACGAATTCATGCCGAACATGGTCGTGATATTTATGATTTAGATGGCTCCAATAAAAAATATCAACTGTTGCGGCGTATATTGAATCCGTTTATTCATTATTGGGTACCGGTATCGAAAGAACTTGCAAATTGGTTGACCGATACCGTCAAAATTCCTGAGCAAAAAGTAAGATTAATCTATAACGGAATCGATTTAGAACGCTATAAACCGATTAATCGCCCGCACCAAGAAATCTTTACCGTAGGAACAGTGGGCCGTATAGTCCCGGTAAAAGATCAATTGACCTTAGTAAAAGCCATTGAGTATTTATTTAAAGAACGCCAATGCCGTAATTTACGTTTAGTTATTGTTGGCGATGGTGAGTTGCTTCCCGTTTTACAAGCCTATATCGATGAGCATGACTTGCAAGATCATATTGAATTGCTAGGCTCACGTAATGATGTTTCGGAGATATTAAAAACCATTGATGTATTTGTATTGCCTTCTTTAGCTGAAGGCATTGCATTAACGCTTTTGGAAGCCATGGCTAGTGGCTTGCCTGTTATTGCTACTCATGTCGGGGGTAATCCTGAACTGATCGATAATGATAAGAACGGGATGCTTGTTCCGCCACAAACAAGCGTAGAATTAGCCGAATGTATTCAGCGTTATCAAAATAACCGGGATTTACGGATGCTTCACGGACAACAAGCAAGAAATAAGATAGTGAATTCATTTAGCATTGATGCAATGACAAATCAATATTTGTTGCTTTATCGGTGATGGGTAAGCCAAAGTATTGAACCATGAATACAAACAACGCAAAAATGCCAACAACGACAACAAGAAAAAGTAATTTATGGCATTAACTAAAGATTTGAAGACAACTGTAAACGAGCGTGTTAAAGGCGACTCGGCATTTGCCGCCGCGTTACTGGATGAAGCCATTGCTCTGTTCCTCAATGGCGAGCCGGAAACGGCGAGACTGATACTCAGAGACTTAGTAAATGCCACCGTCGGATTTGAAGAACTTTCCATTAAAACCACTAAACCCAGCAAAAGCTTCCACCGTATGCTGTCAGCAAAAGGCAATCCAACGATGGACAATTTAACATCTATTTTTAAGGTATTACGTAATTCGCTTTATGTTAATATTAATGTGCAAACGGTTCCGATAAAATCGCCGCAAATGACAAATCGCTATTTGTTGTTTTGTCTGTGTGGAGTTTAGCCATAAAACTATGCAGAACAGGGCGGTATGTTCTGTCATTAGCTATGACGCATAATCTATTTTAGTTACAAAAATTCTAAAAACATATCAAATAACATGATTGAAACACTAACATTTGGCCTTCAACTATTATCGATTACCTATCTCTGCTATTGGGCGTATAAAAACGATCAACAAGACGAGTAAGTATATTATGCGTGACTTAGGAATAATGGCTGTACTGCCATTATTAATATATTTTGCTTTCACTAGACCATTTATTAGTATCGGGTTATGGCTGTGGACTTCGACATTTCAAATAAATATGCTAGTGTATGGTTTTGCATCAACCATTACATTTAATCGTTTCTTTGCAATTATTAGCATAATATCGGTTTTTTTTAGTAAGAAAAAACCGATATTTATCATGGATAATTTATCTAAATTAATCCTAGCGTTTTTCATTTGCACAACAATCTCTTCATCGTTATCTGAAGCAAACGCTGATATGGTTTGGGAAAGATGGAATTTTTTTATGAAAATTATTCTATTTTATTTTTTTGCTATTGCTACTTTAGAACGTAAGTTACATATCGATTTTTTAATTTGGATTTTAGTATTATCCATTGGCGCTTTATCTGCACGCGAGGGCTTGAAGTTTGCTGTTAGCGGAGGTTCCCATAGAATAGGCGGTATATTAGGGGTTATTGGTGATAATAATTTTTTTGCTGTCATGATTTTGACATTACTACCCTTGTCGTTTTACCTAGTTTCTCAAACAACACACAAAATAATAAGACTAAGTTTAGTATCGGTTAATGCATTGATGATATTAGGCGTAATATGCACTTATTCACGCTCTGGTTTTATTGGACTTATTGTTTTAGGTCTGTTTTTTTTAAAAAGCAGCCATAATAAAATACTCTGGTCAGTCATATTGTTTGTAGTAATTAGCTATGCAAGTTATTTACTTCCAGAACAATGGTTTTCACGGATGAATACTGTCGAAAACGCTGATTCCGATAGTTCATTTATGCATCGTGTCACAATATGGAAAATGAGCACCATCATCGCTTTAAAAAATCCTTTTTTTGGGGGTGGATTTAAAGCCACGGAAAACTTGCCTATTTGGCAAAAGTACGTAAACGATTTTTATATATTGGATTTTATACCTACGCCTCAAGCCGAATATCTTGAGCCGGTTCGAGCAGCCCATAGTATTTATTTTCAGGTACTTGGTGAGCATGGTTTTTTGGGTTTATTTATTTTTTTGTTAATTATAATTAGTTCGTATTTAAAAATAGGGCAAATTAAATCAAGAGCAAAAACAAAAAAAATGGATAGTTGGATTTTCAAATTGTTACCCATGCTACGACTTTCTATTATTTTATATTGTATTTCAGGTGGGACAGTAGCTGTCGCCTATTTTGACTTTTTATACGTTATATTTATAACAGTATATGTTTTAGATAATCGTATTATTGCTGAAAAATGGACTAGCAGTTAAATAAATTAGTAAAATTTTAGAGTCAAAAATACAAATATGAAATACTGTAAATTAATTATAAATTAGCGAAACAATGAATCTAAATTACTATCTAAACAGAATAAAGCAAAATATAATCCGTTTTTTGTTTAATTACCAAACCAGAACAGTATTTCAGTTGCCGCCTGTTGGTCAATGTTCCCCACAAAGCCAAGTCGTTCTATTGTCAATGCTGCAAGAAAGTGATTTACAAATGTATCTGTTAGCCGCCAAAAGCCTTATGCGCTATCTCACTATCAATAAAGTGGTGATAGTCTGCGATCCAAGTTTATCGCTCAAAAGCAGGGAGATAATTAAGCAGCATATTACTCGGGTGGATTTTCTAGAGGCGATCAACTATCGGCATGAGCAAATACCAGTTGGTGGAACCTGGGAAAGATTACATGCAATATCGCATTTAACCAAAGATTATTATACCATACAAATGGATGCAGATATTTTGACCCTTAAAAAACCAGAAGAAGTATTATTGCATGTAAAAAATAATCATCCGTTTATCTTGGGATCAGATGCGCCACTACCCAATTACACAAGACAAAAAATTGAAAAAAGTGAAATAGTCGTAGCGATGGCAAATAATTGGATTAAAAAGTGGGTAGAAAATGGAGAAGAAATAAAAATTCAACCGCGCGCTGAAGCAGTGATGGGAATCGCTGCACCCCATGGCTTCCCAAAATATACCCGCGGCTGCTCTGGTTTTGCCGGATTCTCTAAAGGTTGTACTGATCCAGAAACGTTATATAAATTATCGAATATTTTTCATGAGAAATTAGGTGAAAAATGGCTAGAATGGGGCAGTGAACAATTCGCTTCAACTCTCTTATTATCTAACACCGATTTCGTAAGCGTATTACCAATAGATAGATATAACTCCTCTGATAGATATTGCGAAAAATCAATACTAGTACATTTTATTGGTTATGTTCGTTTTTCTAACTTCTTATATATTAGATTAGCTAAAACATGTATAAAGAAGATTAAGGGTTCAGACTAAATTAGTCTTAAGTTGATATTAGAAAAACAAACCATGGAATAAAGTAATGCCTGATATTTCAGTTATCATATGTGCATATAATGCAGAAAATACCGTTGCAGAAGCAATTGAATCTGTTTTAAATCAGTCCATGAAGAATTTTGAATTAATATTAATCAACGATGGCAGTAATGATAGCACATTAAATATTGCAAATACGTATGCCCAGAATGACGCAAGGCTGAGAGTTATAGATCAAAAAAATTGTGGACTTGGTCTGAGTAGAAATCATGCTATCAAAGAAAGTAAAGGTAATTTTATAGCTTTTCTTGATGCAGACGATGTCTGGCTAAAACAGAAATTGGAATTACAAATTCGGGTTATGAACGAAAACGAGAGCGTAGATATTGTGGTTACCAATACAATTGCCTATGATGAACTTGAAAAAGGTTTACCTGAATTAAATTATAATAGTGATTATTATCCAGATTTTTTTGACCTAATCGTTACAAAAAATTTTTTTTTTCAACCCGTAACATCATTAATAAATAGGCGATTATTTGATGAATTAGCTGTATTTACTGATGATCACTCTGGTCAGGATTATTATCCATTTCTAGTTTTTGCATTGCATAACGTCAGGCTTTTTAAGCTTAATTGCCCACTTTATGGCGAAAGATCGTTGCCAGGCTCGCTGCAAAGGTCAACACGTTCCCGTTTTATAAGTGCAATGGCGAGATATAAAGCGGTGCAAGCAGTTTTAAAGGATAAAGAAAATGTGGGTTATTTAACAAAGGAAAGAGTTTCTTTATTAAAAAAAGCCAGTGATAGATTCTTAACTTGGTCAGCATGTGGCTCGAGAGCATATATGAATTATGTAGATGCGCTCAGGTTTGTAGCTTCTCTGTATTCATCTTTTTATAGTAAGAAATATTATGTCATAGAACTATTAAAAACGACTTTTTTTCCTCTTAAACAAATTCTCTTTAAATAAAGTCTCGAATGTCTCATTTAACAATACTTTTTGTAACAACACATAAATATTTACCTGAACTGCGTGGTGGTATGGAGGTAAATACACATCAATTGTGTAAAGCGTTACAACATAAAGGACATAAAGTAGCCGTTTGTTGTGGTTTAGCGGGTGTTGGATTTATTGGCTATCAGGCAAGATTAAAAATTAAGTTATTAAACAATAAATGTCCATATGACTCAGTTCTCGGCTATAAAATATGGCGTTCGTGGAATCCATTAGAACATATTGAAAAAGCCGTAGGTGAATTTAAACCTGATATTGTAGTAGTGCAGGGTGGACATCAATTTTATGCGTTAATAAAAATAGTATTAGCTTTAAATTTACCTGTTGTTGCCTATCTTCATACACCAGATAAGCTGCCCCTCCCAGAGGAATTAAAAACTGATAAAAACTTGGCATTTATTGCAAACTCGCAATACACGGCATCTATCCATAAAGATAAAAAAATACAAGGCGTGTTTCCGCCAATTATTAAAAAATCAGATTATTTTGTTGAGACAACAAGAAAAAAGATTTTATATGTTAACCCTGAGCCACATAAAGGAGTTTCTATCGTCTTAAAATTGGCTAAAGCTAGGCCGGATGTGGAGTTTATTTTTGTTGTAAATAAAGTACAGGATAAAAAAAACAAGCAGTTAATGTTGAAAAATATTTCTATTGTTGGCCCAATTAAAGACATGCGAGATATGTATCGCTATGCAAAGCTTATATTAGCACCCTCAATATGGCAAGAAACTTGGGGGCGCATAGTTACTGAAGCACATTGTAGCGGTATACCAGTATTAGCAAGTAATAATGGAGGATTACCAGAGTCAGTTGGGGATGGGGGAATATGTTTGTCGGTTGAAGATAATGACACGGAATGGTTGGAAACATTTGATTTGATTTTAGATAATAGGGAATATTATACCAAAATCACACAAAAAGCCTATGAAAGTGCAATGCGTGACTTTATAAATCCAGAGTTGATTATTGAAAGATTTATAAGTTTGTTAAATAATACGATTAATAATTAAAATTATACTGCAATATGGGTTTTATATATTTCTGTTGGTATTATGCCATAATAACTATTGGTCTCTAACGTGAATAAAAAAATAAATATACTTTTCTGTTGTAATGAAGAATATGCCCAGCATATGACGGTTTGTTTGGTGTCAATATTGAAAAATTCTGAGGCAAGTAGCTTTAATGTTGTGGTTGTGGGTAAATTTGAAAATAAAAATATCTTAGATAAAGTCAATAAATCATTGGCAATCTTTAATAATTATGAATTGCAAATAAAAGAATTCGATTTTAAATTAATGAATAGCTATCCAATTCGTTGTCATTATTCTTTGGATATTTATACTCGCTTGTGGGTACAAAGATTTTTTTCAGAAGAAGTAGAAAAAGTTGTATACCTTGATAGTGATATGATTGTTACAGGGGATATAACTGAGTTATGGAATATTGATATAGGTAATAATGTTCTTGGAGCAGTTCCTATTCCTTGGTATAAACAGACACATTTACCTAATTTTGAACTTAAGTATGGTTTTTTCAATTCCGGGTTACTCGTATTTAATCTTAAAGAGTGGAGCCGGCAAAACTGTGAAAAAAAAGTATTACAATTTATTATTGATAATGCGGATATTCTGCATAATCCAGACCAAGATGCCCTGAATGATTGTTTTTACAAGCAATATATGCCATTACCTTATGAATGGAACTTGATTAGGCCTTATTATCAACCTTCAGTCGATCCGAGTGTATTAAAATCATTAAAAATCGAAGATATTAAAGCTATATTGACCAGAGAAAAAATAATCCATTATAACGGCTCCTCAAAACCATGGCATTACATGGATAATCATATTAGAAAGAATATATATTATGAATATTTAAAGTATACTCAATGGCGACACTTTATTCCAGAAGATAGAACAATTAATAATATAGTTAAAAAAACATTATCAAAAATACTTCCTAAAAAAATCAAAATTTTCATAAAAAATCTTTTTAACGTTTAATTTAAGGCTAAAGTTATTTATGGCCGACATTGGAAACAAAGTGCTCATAGGCGCTTTTTGGATGACACTTTCAGTTTGGGGTAACCGCTTAATTGGTATGGCAAGTACCATTATATTAGCCAGACTCTTATTACCCGATGACTATGGTTTGGTTGCTATGGCATCGCTAGTTGTTAATTTTCTAGCAATTATGTCTAGTACAGGAATGGAGACCTATTTGATTAGAATCAAAGATATTAATAAGCAGCACTACAACACTGCATGGACGCTAAATTTACTAATATGTTTTTTTTTGGGAGTGTTTCTATATTTAAATGCTGGTTTTTTTTCTCGTTATTTTGAAGATGCGAGGCTAGAGAAAATCTGGTTTATTTTATCTTTGGTAATTATATCAAGTGGCTTAAAAAATATTGGGTTAGCACAGTTAAAAAAAGAATTTAATTATAATAAGGTTTTTTTACATGGCTTATTAGTTAAAATTAGTGGCTTTATAACGACTATCTATTTAGCGTACATGTTACGAAATTATTGGGCTATGATTTATGGCACTGTAGTAACCAGTATTTTTGACGTTTTGTTAAGTTATTATTTTTCGTCATACCGGCCTTGGTTTTCTTTAAAAGGTTTTAAAGAGCAATGGGACTTTTCTAAATGGATTTTTTTAAAAAACATCTCTGGATTTGTTCGGCAAAAAACAGATCAGTTAGTCGTCACTAAAATTCTAGGTAGTGAAAGTATGGGGTATTATTCAATGGCCTCCGATATTAGCAATCTACCGGCAGAACTTATCTATCCAGCAATGGGACCTACATATTCAGCCTATTCAATGTTATTGGATAAGCCAGAGGAATTGAATGCCGCATTCATTACTTTTATCGGCATTATTGCAGTACTCGCTTTTCCAATGTTTGGAGGACTTGTTTTTGTAGCAAACGATATAGTTATAATATTGTTGGGTGAAAAATGGATTAGAGCGGTTGAAATAATTCAATTTTTTTCGCTTCTTGTTATTTTGCAATTATTTTCTTTTGCAGCTAATGGTTTTTTAACGGCTCTCGGCAAAGTAAAATTAATAACAATATTAGATTGGAGCTATGCCATTTTGTTAATCCCCATATTAATATATGCTGCATTTTATAAAGAATTAATATATGTTGTCGCTGCCCGCGCTATCTCATATTTATTCTTATCACTGTTTTTTTTTATGATGGTTGGCTCCGTTGCAAAAATACCCTATTCTCGTATGATTGTCGTTGTAATTAGGCCTCTTCTGATGACATTGATTATGATTTTAGTTTTGTCTTCTCTGAATAATCTACTAGTCGATATAGAGCGTATGCTCTCTTTAGCAATTAACATTTTAGTAGGTTGTTTTGTGTATGCATTAGGGTCCTATCTGTTATGGTTAATTTCCGGACGCAAGGAAGGCGGGGAAAGATTTATACTTGCTAATTTGAAATTAATTTAAAAAGTAGTAACTATTCACACCATTCAATGGTAACCGTTCAGACCCCTACAAAGATCAAGCTGCACCAACCGCCAGCACCTGAGGTAATTTAGGAACATCACTGCCTTGGCGACGCATATTGATAACATCCCGAATATATAACAATGGCGAACGGTTTCGTAATCGGCA
>SXGT01701058.1_pt1 | contig 14578 bp, 17 predicted proteins | sample 3176221 | NCBI WGS metagenome assembly SXGT01 (sample SAMN11356862, study PRJNA531348) | freshwater metagenome | isolation source: freshwater sample F1-120 | place: China: Fuxian Lake, Yuxi | collected 2017-12-25
CGGTGGCCCAGGCCAAGTTCGTCCACACGGTCTCCGCCGGCTATGTGATCGCGGCGGCGTTCGTGCTGGCCGTGTCGGCCTTCTACCTGCTGCGCCGGCGCCACGTGGGCTTCGCCAAGCGGTCCATGACCGTGGCCGCGGCCTTCGGTCTGGCGGCGTCCCTGTCAGTGGTGGTGCTGGGCGATGAGAGCGGTTACGCCCTGACCGACAACCAGAAGATGAAACTCGCGGCCATCGAGGGCATGTGGCACACCCACGAGGCCCCGGCCGGGCTGAGCATCGTCGGTCTGCCCGACATGGCTGCCCGCGAGACCCGCTACGAGATCCAGATCCCGTGGGCTCTGGGGCTTATCGCCACCCGCAGTCTGGACGGCACCGTCGACGGCATCTTCGAGCTGGTCGCCATTTCCGAGGACCGCATCGAGCGGGGGGTGCTGGCCTATGACGCCCTTGAGCGGATCAAGGCCGACACCACCGACGTGCAGGCCCGTGCGGACTTCGAGGTGCACCGCAACGACCTGGGCTACGGCCTGATGCTGCGGCGCTATGTGGAGGATCCCCGTGACGCCACGCCGGAGCAGATCATGATCACCGCCTGGGACACCGTGCCCAACGTGCCTCTGATGTTCTGGACGTTCCGGATCATGGCGGGGATCGGCTTCCTGATGATCGCCCTGTTCGCCACCGCCTTCATCCTGTGCACCCTGCGCAAGCATGAGACACGATGGTTCCTGTGGGTGGCCCTGCTGGCCATGCCCCTGCCGTGGATCGCCGCCGAACTGGGGTGGATCGTCGCGGAAGTGGGTCGCCAGCCCTGGGCGGTCGAGGGGGTTCTGCCCACTTTCCTGGGCGCGTCCAGCCTGAGCGTTCCGCAGCTGTGGACCACGATCATCGGCTTCACCCTGTTCTACGGCGCCCTGGCCGTCGTGGAGGTGGGACTGATCCTGCACACCATCAAGAAGGGGCCTTTCCACGAACACAGCCTGTTCGGGGACCCTGACCCGCAGCCCGCCGAAGCCGCGCGGGAACCCGCGCCGACCGTGGCCTGACCTCGTCTTTCAAAGGATATCCGATCATGGATCTGCCGATCGATTTCGCGACGCTACGCGTCTTGTGGTGGGGCTTGCTGGGGGTGCTGCTGATCGCCTTCGCCCTCACCGACGGGTTCGACCTGGGCGTGGGGGCGCTGCTGCCCTTCGTCGCCCGGACCGATGAAGAGCGCCGCATGGTGATCAACACCGTGGGCGCGACCTGGGAGGGCAACCAGGTGTGGTTCATCCTGGGGGGCGGCGCCATCTTCGCCGCCTGGCCGCTCGTCTATGCGGTCAGCTTCTCGGGCTTCTACCTGGCCATGTTCCTGGTGTTGTCCGCCCTGATCCTGCGACCGGTGGCGTTCAAGTACCGGTCCAAGCGGACCTCGCCCCGGTGGCGGGCGTTCTGGGACTGGAGCCTGTTCATCAGCGGCTTCGTGCCGGCCCTGGTGTTCGGCGTGGCGGTGGGCAATGTCCTGCTGGGCGCGCCGTTCCGCCTGACAAGCGAACTGCGCATCTTCTATGACGGGACCCTGCTGGGCCTGTTCACCCCCTTCAGCCTGCTGGCGGGTCTCCTTTCCGTCGCCATGCTGGTGGTGCACGGCGCGGCCTGGCTGAGCATCAAGGCCGAGCGGGGACCGGTGCTGGACCGGGCCAGAACGTACGGCACCATCGCCGCCATCCTGTCGCTGATCCTTTTCGCGGCCGGCGGCTTCTATGTGGCGTACGGCGGCGTCGGCTATGCGGTGACCGGCGTGCTGGACGTCCAAGGCCCATCCAACCCGCTGCGCGCCCTGACCGAAGCGGTCCCGGGCGCCTGGCTGACCAACTACCAGACCTATTCCTGGATGATGGCGGCGCCGGTTCTGGGCTTCCTCGGCGCCCTGGCGGCCCTGGCCGGCATATGGCGGCGATCCGCTGTGCTGGCGTTCGGCGGGTCCTCGGTCTCGACGGTGGGCATTATCTCCACGGTCGGTCTGTCGATGTTCCCGTTCATCCTGCCCAGCTCCATCGATCCGGCCTCCAGCCTGACTGTGTGGAACGCGTCCTCCAGCCACCTGACCCTGTTCATCATGCTGGTGTGCACGATCATCTTCCTGCCGCTGATCCTGATCTACACGGCCTGGGTCTACCGGGTGCTGTGGGGCCGCACCTCCACCGCCGAGTTGAAGACCAACCCTGACCTCTACTGAGCCGAGGAGCTCTCATCCCATGTGGTATTTCGCCTGGATTCTGGGCCTGGGCCTCGCAGTCGCCTTCGGCATCCTGAACGGCCTGTGGCACGAATTCCGCCTGTTCGACGAAGGAGACGCCGGGCTTTCGGCGCCGGACCCCGACGACGCCGAAGCCGGTCACTGACCCTCCACTGTCGCGGCGCTTCACCTGCGGAGCGCCGCGACCTTTTCTTTTGAAGAGCGCCTTCCATGCTCAGCCACAGCCTGTCCGTCACTTCCGCAGCCCCGTCTCCGGAGATCGTGCGCGACCTGATTGCGCGCTATGACGCCCATGCGCCGCGCTACACATCGTATCCCACCGCCGCCCAGTTCACCGCGGAGGTGGACGGGACGCGATGGGGCCAGTGGCTGTCGACGGCGCCGGTCGAGACCCCGATCTCGCTGTATCTGCACATCCCGTTCTGCAAGCGCCTGTGCTGGTACTGCGGGTGCAACACGCGGGCGATGAACCGCGTGGCGGTGATGAGCAGCTATGTGGATCTGCTGCTGGCCGAGGCCGATCTGGTGCTGGCCCATGTGGGGCGGGGTGTCCGGGTGGGGTCGATCCATCTGGGCGGGGGCACGCCCAATATGCTGCCGCCCGAGGAGCTGGAACGGCTGATGGCGGGCTTGGCCGGCCGGTTCGACCTGTCCGACTGCTACGACATCGCCGCCGAGCTGGACCCCGAGGTTCTCACCGACGACTGGATGCGGGCGGCCGGCCGGATCGGCCTGAGCCGCGCCAGCCTGGGCGTTCAGGATCTGTCGCCAAGGGTGCAGGCGGCGGTCAACCGGCCGGAGTCCTTCGAGTCCATCCGCCACGCCGTCGAAGGGCTGCGGGCGCAAAGGGTGACCTCGCTGAACCTGGACCTGATGTACGGCCTGCCGCTGCAGACCGAGATCAATGTGGTGACGACCCTGGGCCAGATCACCGATCTGAAGCCCGACCGCATCGCCCTGTTCGGCTATGCCCATGTGCCCTGGATGAAGCCCCACCAGAAGCTGATCCGCACCGAGGACCTGCCGGACTCCGGGGCCCGTTTTCTTCAGAGTCAGGTGGCGACACGATACCTCCAGGCCAAGGGATGGACGGCCATCGGGCTGGACCATTTCGCCCTGCCGCACGACTCCATGGCCGCGGCGCAGAGGGCGGGACGGCTGCGCCGCAATTTCCAGGGCTATACGACCGACACGGCCCCGACGCTGATCGGTCTGGGCGCCTCGGCGATCAGCCGGACGCCGCAGGGCTTCTCGCAGAACCTCGTCCAGGAGCGCGAGTGGCGCCAGGCGGTCCAGAAGGGACAGCTTCCGGTGGCGCGCGGCGTCGGCCTGACCGATCAGGACGTCCTGATCGGCGCGCTCATCGAACGGCTGATGTGCGACTTCGCGGTGGATGTGGACGCCTGCACCCGGCTTCACGGTCTCGATCCGGACAGCCTGGGCGATGTCTGGAGCCGTCTGGAGCCGTTCGCAGCGGACGGCCTGATAAGGATCGAGGGGACGCGGGTGACGGTGACCCCGCTGGGACGTCCGTTCGTGCGCGCCGTCTGTGCGGTGTTCGACGCCCATGCCATGCCCGCTGACCGTCATGCGCGCGTGATCTGAAACGTCTTTTCCAGCAAGGACTTGCGCTAAATCAAGGCGCGGGCTTCGGCCCCGGTTCATCCTCTGCACAAGACGCCACAGAGGCCGCATGAGGCGACCGGGCGTCGGGGATGACATCATGAAAGCGAAGACCTTTATCCTCACCGCCCTGGCCGCGGCCACCTGCGCCGCCCCCGCCCTGGCCCAGAGCGACGACGCCTGGCGCGCGCCCCGCGCCGGCGAGTGGCTGATCTCGGCGCGGGTCAGCAATGTGTCGTCGGGCGCCGACGACGCGATCCTGACCTCGGCCGGCGTGGGCACCGGCCTGAACGTCGATGTGGGCGACAGCACCATGCCGACGCTGGGTTTCACCTATTTCCTGACCGACCACTTCGCCGTCGAGGCCATTCTGGGCGCCACCAAGCATGAAATCCGCGCCCAGGGACCGGGCACGGATGTGGCGGTGCACGAGACCTGGGTGCTGCCGCCCGTGGTGACCCTGCAGTACCGCCCGCTGACCGAGGGACGGTTCAGCCCCTATGTGGGCGCGGGCGTGAACTACATGGTCTTCTTCGAAGGCGAAGATATGAACGGCTTTACGGTGGACCTGGACGACGGCTTCGGCCTGGCGCTGCAGGCCGGGGCCGACATCGGGCTGCAGGGCCCGTGGAGCCTGAACGTGGACGTGAAGAAGATCTGGTTCGACACGGACGCCGAGATCAACGGCGGCGCCCTGACCAGCGACGTCAGCCTGGATCCCTGGGTGGTCTCGCTGGGCGTGTCGCGCCGGTTCTGACGCCGGTTCAGCACGACAGGCATGGAGCGGCCCCCGATGCGGGGCCGCTTCTGTTTCAGCCACAGCCGGATACGCGCCGCGCCTCAGGCGCCGCTCGGCTCCAGGGCCGGGGGGCGGAATGCGTAAAGGGCTGCGGCGAGCGGAAAGACCACGGCGTATCCGAGGATGCCGATGTTGCGGATATCCATCCGTCCGAGGACGGGCCCCAGCAGCCCGATGAGGGCGAGGGCGGCCGCCAGCAGCAGCAGGCGGCGGATCAGCTTGCTGCGAAAGGCCGGGGCCGCGCAGAACAGGGCCAGGGGGAAGAACCCGTCCCACGCCAGGATGTCCAAGGCGTAAACCACCGACGGCCACTCGAACGCGAAGACCCCCGACCACGCGGCGTCAGAGAAGGGCGGCTTGCGGCTGAGGGCGAGAATCGAGAAATGAACCGTAGAGGTAATCGCCGCCGCCACGGTCATGAAGGCGACCGCGAGAAGCGCTCCGGTCCTTGCCTCGGGCGCCGCCCGCGCATGGATGTCCGCCATCATCGCCACCATCAGGGGCGCGATCAGAAGGATCAGCCCCTCCATCAGGGTGAACCACGGATCGGTGATGGGGGCGCCCTCCGGCGCCGTCGCCAGGCCGATGACGAGGACGATCAGATAGACCGCCCCGAGTCCGGCCAGAGCCGCAGAGCTGCGCCCCTTCCATCGTGGCCTCAGCCCGCGGGTCATCAATGGGAGAGAAGGACCGGAAATTTGGGATCCTTCAGGAGCGCGCCGGTCGCGCCGCCGAGCAGGAAGTCGCGCACCCGGGACTGGCCGAAGCCGCCCATCACCAGCAGGTCTGCGTCCTGCTGGTTCATGTAGGTCTCCAGCACCTGGCCTATGGGCCGGCCGGCGGCGTCGACCTCATCCACCGTCGCCTGCACGCCGTGCAGCGCCAGATGCCGGATCACCTCTGCGCCCTGGCCGGACCTGGCCGAGGCCTTTTCGCCGACCACGGTCAGAATACGGACGTCGCTTGCGCCGATGAGCAGGGGCAGGGCGTCCCCGAGGGCTCGCGCCGCAGCTCGGCTTGCGTCCCAGGCCACGACGATGCGCTCGAAGGTCCCGCTGTCCCGCAGCGGATTGGCCTCGGGGAAGATCAGGAGCGGTCGCCCTGACGAAAACAGCATCGATTCCGCCGCCGCCTTGTCGATTTCCTGCTCGGGACCGATCGAGACCATGCAGATGTCGGAGGTCCGCGCCGCACTGGAAAGCGCCTCGGCCTCGCCGAACATGTCCACGTCGCGGATGAACGTCCGGTTTCTCAGGCCGCACCCGGCGGCGATTTCCGACCACGCGGCGGAGGTCTTTTCGGCCACGGCGACGCATCGACGGTTTTCTTCACGGATCAGGTCGTCCGTCTGGGCCAGAAAATTCGCCAGACGGTTCCGCGTGGGCTGGATCTGGACCCTGAAGACCATGGCGGCCAGTTCGCCGCCGTCCGATCCGCAGCCCAACCGCATGGCTATGGCAGCAGCGTTGCGCATGGCCGATTCGGGGATGGGCGTCGGGTAGGTGAAGAGGGGCAGAAGAATATCTTTGTACGCCATGGGATCCTCGGGGCTGTGCGATGGGTGCAGGTCAGTGGCTGAGCAGCAGACAGAGCGGGCTTTTCTCCAGCAGTGTGCGCGTCACGCCGCCCAGAACCCGTTGCCGCAGCCTTGCATGGCCGTATGCGCCGGCGACGATCAGCCCGGCGCCGTAGTCGTCGGCCGCCGCGAGCAGGCCGTCGCCTGCGGAGGCTGACCCGATAGCTCTGGCTTGAGACCCCGCGGTGATCCCGTGCAGACGTAGAAAACCGGCCACGTCGGCGGTGCGGGCGCCGGCGTCCTCCAGATCGTTGTCGCGGCAGAATTCGAGGACCTCGACCCGTTCCGCCAGCTTCAACAGCGGGAGTGCGGCCAGGGCCGCCCGGCGGGTCTCCGCCGTGTCTTTCCAGGCCAAGAGCACGGGAGCGCCGACCGGATTCGGGGCCGGGTCAGGAGGCGTCAGCAGCAGCGGCCGGCCGGCGGCGAACAACACATCCCCGACGTCGATCCGCCAGACGGCGTTTGAATGAGGCTGACGGCCCAGGATGATCACGTCGGCGGCGCGGGCCTGCCGGGTGATCACCTCGACCAGGTCACCCATTTCGCCGCGCCATTCACACCGGCTCGCCCGGGGTTTGGTGAGGGTCGCGAAATCAGCGGCCGCTTGAGCGAGATTGTCTCTGGCCATGTCCATGTACATGTCGAGCGCATCGCCCAGCAAGGCGCCGTGCATGTAGGGCGCGATGGCCCAGGTGTCCGGCGCAGTGGCGGCGACACCGATCAGCCTGGCGTCAAACGTCGTCGCCATGTCGCGCGCCAAGGTCACGCGGGTGTCGCTTTCCACACCATGGTCGACGTGAACCATCAGACTTGCATAGGCCATGGGACGTTCCTTCGTTGGGACTCTGGCCCGAGCGGACCCTGCCGGACGGTCGTTGCGTTACAGCCGGCCTTCACGCTCCAGCCTGCGGAAATAAGCCATCAGATCGTCGATCTCGCTGGCGCGGTATCGATACGGCGGCATGTCGGGATGAGAGGTCACCAGGCCCCGCCCGAAGTCCTCTTCAAGGAGAAAGAGATCACGCCTGGCCGCGACTTCGCGGAAAGGCGGCGCGGACGGCAAGGGGCTGGCGCCGGTCAGTCCGACGGCATGGCAGCCTGAACAGTTCGAGCGCACGATCATCTCCGCGCGCTCGGCGGCCGCGGCTTCCATTCCGATGGAGTCGAGACGCGCGTCTCCGGTCGTGCTGATCTCGGGCGAGGGCGCGCAGGCGGCGCCCGCGCAGGCCATGGCGGCGACGAGTAGATTACGCATGACATCACTCCTTGATTGGCGGTTCAGGCTTGTCCGCGAAGGCGCCTGACGACGTCGCGAAGAGCAGTGGGGGTCTCGCCGCATCGTTCGGCGGCCTCGCTGGCTCCCAGTCGTTTCAGCGTGGCGGGCGGCAGGGCTGAACGTAAGACGCCAAGGGCCCGTGGGGGCGCGATGAGGATCACGTCTTCAAAGCCCTCGCTGACGACCAGCTTGTCCACGCGTTCCGCCAGATTTTCGAGAAATCGTGCTTCGGACCGGTCCTTGGGCCGCATGGCGTCAATGGTGTGCGATCCGGGACCGAAGCGCTCGAAAACCCGGCCCTTGGCGTGGGCGGTGGTCGCCGTGGGCGTGAGGTCTTCGGTCCAGGCAGGGCGTTCCGCCAAGGGACCCCCGCGACGCCCCTCCTCGAACAGGCGGGCGTTTTCCCCATCCGCCACCACAACCAGGCATTTGCCGTACATCTGCATGAGCGCCTCCTTGAGCGAACCATCCCTCCGCCAACGCCAAGCCGCCATGATGCAGATCAAAAGGCGGGGCTGGCCACTCCGTAGAATCCCTTAGGGGGCGGTCCCGAATTTCAGGGTCTCCGGCGCGCGCCTAGCTTGGGTTCAAGGAGCAAGCCCATGACCCTTCTGGATCCCGCCCTTCAAAACCTCGCCCATCCGGAGCCTTTCGAAGGACTCGGCGTCCGGATGGTGTTCGCCCGCGGCGAGGACATCTACACCCAGGACGAGAAGGCGGACCTGCTGTACCGGGTCATCTCGGGCGCGGTGCGCACGACCCGGATCATGAGCGATGGCCGTCGCCAGATCGGCGACTTCTATTTCAGCGACGACATGTTCGGGCTCGAGTGCGGGGCGACGCACCGGTTCGCAGCCGAGGCGCTGACCACCTGCGAAGTGCTGGTCTTCAAGCCCGGCGCGGCGCTTCCGGGGCACACCGGCGACACGCGCATCCAGGCCGCTCTTTGGGAAGCCACCACCCAGGAGCTGGAGCGGTCGCGGGAGCATCTGATGCTGCTGGGGCGCCATACGGCCCTTGAGCGAGTCGGTGTGTTTCTGCTGTCGCTGAGCCGCCGCATGGGTCATGGCGAACTGGCCATGGGCCGTCAGGACATGGCCGACTATCTGGGCCTCACGATCGAGACGGTCTCACGCATGCTGTCCCAGCTTCAGGCCGAGGGCATGGTCGAGTTCTTCGGCGCGCGCCGCTATCGCCTGCTGCGGCCTGAACGGCTGCGGGCCTGGGCCGACGCCTGACGTTGCGTCCCACGGCGACGGCGGGCGCCACCGCGCCGGAAAGAAGTGGCGGCGTTCGGCGCCGTCGTGATAGTCCCCGTGACCTCTCCTTTGCGGCGATGGGCATGCGGCTAGTCAACCTGACGGCAGTCAAGAGGGATGATCTCGTTCGAGGCGTCCTGGCGGTGGTCGCGGGCGTCGCCGTGGTGCTCATGCTGCGCTTCGGCCTGGATGAGACATTCACCGACCGCAGCTTCTTCCTGCTCTACCTGCCGGTTGTGCTGCTTGCGGCCACGTTCGGCGGGCGCACCCCCGCCCTGGCGGCCACGGGCCTGTGCCTCATCATGTCCGTCCTGCTTCTGGGCGACGCGCTCTGGCTCAATCGCGCCAATATCCTTGACGCCCTGCTGTTCCTGATCATCGGGCCCGTGGTTGCGCAAATGGGGCATATGAATCTCACGCGCCGCCGACAGGCCGCCGCGCGGCAGGCCCACCTTCAGTCCATCCTGGATACAGTCCCCGAGGCCATGGTCGTCATCGACGAAAAGGGCATTATCCAGTCGTTCAGCGCGACGGCCGAACGACTGTTCGGGTGGCGGACGGCCGAGGTGGAGGGCCGCAACGTCAAGGTGCTCATGCCGTCTCCCTACCGGGATGATCACGACGTCTTCATGGACCGGTATCGAACGACCGGTGAACGCCGGATCATCGGAATCGGGCGCATCGTCGTGGGCCAGCGGCGCGACGGGTCCACCTTTCCCATGGAGCTGGCGGTCGGCGAGGCGAATTTCGACGGAGATCGCTTCTTTACCGGCTTTGTACGCGACCTGACCGACAAGCGCGAGCAGGAGCGGCGGCTTCAGGAGCTTCAGGCGGAGCTTGTCCACGTGTCCCGCCTGAGCATCATGGGTGAGATGGCGTCGTCGCTGGCCCACGAACTCAATCAGCCTCTGGCAGCCATCAACAACTACATGAAGGGCTCCGCCACCTTGCTGGAACAGCCCGATCCCGATCTGAAGCGGGTGCGTGAAGCGCTCAGGAAGGCGGGGGATCAGGCGCTCAGGGCCGGGGATGTGATCAGCCACCTGAGGGAGTTTGTCGCCAAGGGCGACACGGAGCGGGCGCCTCAGGATCCGGTCAAGATCATGGAGGAGGCCAGCGCCTTGGGCCTGATCGGCGCGCGCCCCCTGGATATGCGTGTCTCCTATCAGTTCGACCGGAACGTAGGCCCGGTGCTTGCGGACTCGATCCAGATCCAGCAGGTGGCGCTGAACCTTATCCGCAACGCCATTGAGGCCATGGTCGGGGAACCCCGGCGCGACCTCATCATCGGCGTGGACGCTCACGATGAAGGCTTCGCCCGAATCTGGGTCAGCGACACTGGAAAGGGCCTGGCGCCGGAGGTGCAGGCGCGGCTCTTCCAGCCCTTCGTCACCACCAAGTCTGACGGCATGGGCGTGGGGCTTTCGATCTGCCGCACCATCGTGGAGGCTCACGGCGGCTCGATCTGGTGTGAGCAGAACGACGTGGGAGGGACCATGTTCGCCTTCACGGTCCCCTTGGCCAGAGAGGGGGTCTGATGACCGATCCTGTGGTTCACATCGTGGACGATGACGAAGCCATGCGGGAGTCGCTGTCTTTCCTGCTGGACGTCCGCGGTCATGCGCACCGCACCTATCCGGAAGCCCATGCCCTGCTGGCTCGCGGACGGGATCTGGAGCCCGGGTGCATCGTGACGGATGTGCGCATGCCGGGTCTGTCCGGGCTCGATCTGCTGCGGCGGATCAGGACGCTCGACCTGCCCCATCAGGTCCTCATCATCACGGGGCACGCGGATGTGTCGATGGCGGTCGAGGCCATGAAGGCGGGGGCCTGGGATTTCCTTGAGAAGCCGTTCCACGACCAGGTGTTCATCCGGCTCGTTGAAGGAGCGCTGGCGGCTTCGGCCCCGACGCCGGCCGGCGCCGCGTCGGTGGACACGCCCGAATGGCTGAGCCGTCTCAGTCCCCGGGAGCGGGATGTGCTCGCCGGGGTGGCGTCGGGACAGTCCAACAAGGAAATCGCGCGAGACCTGGAGATCAGCGCGCGCACGGTCGAGGTCTACCGGGCCAGCCTCATGACCAAGGCGGGCGTCCGCACCCTGTCCGACCTGATGCGGCTGGCTCTGGCGGCGGGCTACTGATCCGGCCGGATCACCTGTCCCGTTGATCTGAATCAAGGCCGGCCGCGAGGCGGGCGACGATCATGGCGCATGGACACGCTCCGCAAGCCGCCCCGGCGCATCCTCATCATCGAAGGTCATCCGGATCCTTCGCCGCAGCGCCTGTGCCATGCCCTGGCCGAGGCCTATCGTGAAGGTGCGCGTGAGGCGGGTCACACCCTGCGCACCCTGATCCTGGGCGACCTGGACATTCCGTTGCTCACCAGCCGCTCGGACTGGGAGAGCCCGGCGCCGGAAATCGTGGAGATCTGTCAGCAGGATCTGCTCTGGGCCGAACATGTGGTGGTGATCTATCCCCTGTGGCTGGGCGATGTGCCGGCGGTCCTCAAGGCTTTCCTCGAACAGGTGTTGCGTCCCGATTTTGCGTTTGATCCGAAGCGTACGGCCAAGGGCGGGTTGCTCAAGGGGCGGTCCGCGCGGCTGGTCGTCACCATGGGCATGCCGGGCTGGGTCTATTTCAGCTGGTTCGGCGCGCACAGCCTCAGAAGCCTCAGCCGCAACGTCTTCCAGTTCGTAGGTTTCGGGCCGGTCAAGACTACCGTCTTCGGCATGGTCGAGGGGGCCTCTCTGGGACGACGGCGCGTCTGGCTGGACAAGATGAGCCGCCTCGGCCGCCTCGGCTTGTAATTCGTCATTTACGATCTTCATCAGGGAAAGGAAGAGCGCGCCGTCCTTGATCCGGATCAAGGACGCGAGGATTCACGACGCCCAGGATCGAGGGGAAAGGAGACCATCATGACTCTTCAATCCCTCATCATTCTCGGCGGCGTGGTCGCCGCCTTCGCCGCCTTCATCGTGTCGGTCGGCGGAATCGCCATTTGGTCGAATCTCGATATGCGTGATCCTGGAGCCGGAGAATGAGTGCTCAGGCCGCCTTTCACCACGTGCGGCTGGAACTGGCCCGTGAACCGGATCATCCGGCCGGGGATTCCGGCTTCGGCTATGATCTGGTCATCCCTCTGGACAGCGACCAGAAGCTGGACAAGGCGGCCTGCCGGACCCAGGCCGAGCACTGTCGCGTCCGCCGTTTCCGCAATGATGCAACGGAAGCCGTCGGTCGCCTCGCCCAGTCTGACGATGGCCGATGGTTCTTCGATTTCGAACCCGGCGAGGCGGATGACGAGTTCGGCTTTCGTCTGGACGACGAGCGTTTCGTGCCGGGCGAATATATCTCGATCCGGGCTGCGGACGGCGATCTGCACACCTTCAGGGTGATGACGTCTTCGCCGGTTGACCTGGGCGGCGCCTGAAGAGGGCCCTAAGGGTCCGCGCCGGTTCGAGGTGTTTGCGGTCGTAAGCCGTCGCGTCACTTCACCGGCGGGGCGATGTAGGCCTCCACGTCGATCTCGTTCTCCCACTTGCCGACGACGGTGGCGACCGCGAGGTCGCTGATGACGTTGGCCACGGTGCGGGTCATGTCGAGGATGCGGTCGAACGGCAGGACGAAGCCCACCAGCAGGGCGGTCTGCATCGGATCGACGCCGATTCCCTGAAGCACGGCCGCAAGCATGAACAGCGAGGCCGAGGGGACCGGGGCTGTGCCGATGGACACCAGCAGGGTCGTGACCACGATCAGGGCGTAGTCGGACGCGCTGAGGGTGATGCCGAAGGCCTGGGCGGCGAAGACGGCGAGGATGCCGATGTACAGGGCGGTGCCGTCCATGGACACGGTCATGCCCAGGGGCAGGACGGTGGAGAAGACCGGCTTCTTGATGCCCAGATTGCCCTCGGCCACAGCCATGGTCACCGGCAGGGTCGCCGAGGACGACGAGGTGGAGAAGGCCACCAGCGCCGCGTCGGTCACGTCGCGAAAGAACGGCCAGACCGGAAGTCGCGCGAACAGCTTGATGATCCCGCCCTGGAAAACCAGAATCTGGATCAGGCAGCCGACCACCACGCACAAGGCCAGCAGGGCCACATTGACGAAGGCGGACAGGCCCGTGGTGCCCATGACCCAGGCGATCAGGGCGAAGACGCCGAAGGGCGCCACCTCCATGATGAAGCCCACCAGCTTGAGCATGGCCTCGGCGGCGGAGTTGAACACGTCGGCCAGCGGCTTGCCCGCCTCGCCGGACACCAGAATGGCCGCGCCGAGGATCAGGGCGAAGAAGATCACCGCGAGAATCTGGCCCGAGGCCAGGGCGGCGATGGGGTTGGTCGGCACGATCATCTCGATCAGGCCGGCGAACGGTTGGGCCGCCTCGAGCCCTTCGCGGGGGATCGCGTCGGAGAAGTCCACGCCCGCACCGGGCTGGATCAGGAGGGCCAGGGTCAGACCGACACCCACGGCGGTCAGGCTGGTCAGCACATACAGCGACACGGCCTTGACCCCGATGGAGCCCAGACGTTTGGGGTCGCTGAGACTGATCACGCCGGACACGATGGTGACGAACACCAGCGGCGCCACCACCATCTGGATCAGACGCACGAACAGGTCGCCCAGCCAGCGGATCTGGCCGGCGCCTTCGCCCCAGATCAGGCCGACGACAGCGCCCAGGACCAGGGCCAGCAGAATTCGTTTCCACAGTACGATCCCGAACCAGTAGCGGTGCACGACGCCCCGGGGGCGTTCGTCGGCGGAGTCGCTGTCCAGGGTCATGCGGTCGTCCCGAGTCTGAAAACTATGGTGAGGAGAGGGCGGCGCGACCCAGCCCTGCGGCTGCTGCTCGGCCTCCACGGATGCACCGACGTCAGCAAGGACGACGGCCCCCGAACGCATCCGATGTGGTCATGAAGCAGATGTGAGAGGCCTAACGCAAGACGGTCCTGTCGCTGGCGGCTGGACAGGGAGCTGGAGCGGGTGCGGCCTCACGAAACTGTTGCGCTCTTGACGCTAGGTGATCTTGTGGCCCGCCGCGTCGAGGGCTACCCATCACATCAAACGTCGATCAAGGGAGACGACCATGGCCGATCTGGCTTCCGTTACCGAACACATCCGCAGCGCCGTCGGCGAGAACTCCGGCCTGGGCAAGACCGTCAAGATCGACCTGGGCGACACCGGCCAGATCTACATCGACGGCGCCTCGGTGCCGAACACCGTGACCAATGAGGACAAGCCCGCCGACGCCGTGGTGTCGATCAGCTGGGACGACTTCATGGCTCTGTCGGAAGGCAAGCTGGATCCGATGATGGCCTTCATGCAGGGCAAGCTGAAGATCGCCGGCGACATGATGATCGCCCAGAAGCTGGCCCCGCTGCTGAAGCGCTAGGCGGCCTGCCTGCATTTCTCCCTCCCTCTCGGGGGAGGACCGTCAACGCGCAGCGATGACGGGGTGGGGCGCCTTGAGCGAGACAGCGAGCCTGCCTTGCCGAGTCCTCCCCACCCGGTCGCTTCGCGACCACCCTCCCCGGGACGGGGAGGGAGAGGGGATACGCCTATGCATTTCCAGCATTCCGACCGCGCGCTTGAATGGCAGGACCGCCTGAAGCGTTTCATGGACGCGAGTGTGCTGCCCGCCGCCGCCGATTACTGGGCCGAGGTGCGGGCCGAGCCGAACGTTCAGCCGCCCACCATGGAGCGGCTCAAGGCCGAGGCGAAGGCCGAGGGGCTGTGGAACCTGTTCCTGCCGGGCGAGGACGGCGCCGGTCTGACGAATATGGAGTATGCGCCGCTGGCCGAGA
>SXGT01211718.1_pt1 | contig 14576 bp, 17 predicted proteins | sample 3176221 | NCBI WGS metagenome assembly SXGT01 (sample SAMN11356862, study PRJNA531348) | freshwater metagenome | isolation source: freshwater sample F1-120 | place: China: Fuxian Lake, Yuxi | collected 2017-12-25
ATGGGCGGCGCCTTACAAATGAATGCAGGGGCCTTTGGCGGCGAAACCTGGAGCATTGTGGATCGCCTGGAAATGATCAATGCCGACGGTGAAGTCATTGAACGCGACAAGCATGAGTTTGAAGTGGCTTATCGCTCCGTAAAAGGCAAGCAAAGTGAATGGTTTTTATCCGCCCAACTGCAATTACAGAAAGGCGATAGCCAAACCAGTCAGCAACATATCAAGGCGCTACTGGAAAAACGTAACGCCACCCAGCCCACCAATAAACCGACTTGCGGCTCCGTGTTTAAAAATCCGCCGGGTGATTATGCCGCCCGCTTAATTGAAGCTTGCGGCCTGAAAGGTTTTGCCATCGGTGGTGCTGTTGTATCGGAAAAACACGCCAATTTCATTGTTAATCAGGGTAATGCGACTGCTGTTGATATAGAAGCCTTGATCGAGCACATCCAACATAGCGTGCAGGCGCAATTCGGAATTGAATTACAGACTGAAGTTTGCCGAATAGGTGAAAAAGCATGAAGCCACTGAAAATCAAAAACCCGGCGGATTTCGGCAAGGTCGCCGTGTTAATGGGCGGCTCTGCAGCGGAAAGAGAGGTTTCCTTACGTAGCGGCCAAGCGGTTTATACCGCGCTTAAAAATCAAGGTATCGATGCCATAGCCATTGATGTGACTGCCAGTCCGATTCAAGCTTTGGCAGGGTTACACATCGATCGGGTTTTCAACATTATCCATGGTCGTGGCGGTGAAGATGGGGTTTTGCAGGCTGTTTTGGAAGTATTAGGCTTGCCTTACACCGGTTCCGGCGTGATGGCTTCGGCCTTGAGTATGGATAAACTGCGCACCAAGCTGTGCTGGCAAGGCATGGGGCTTAGCACGCCGCAATGGTTTGTCATGCAAAACCAACAAGACATCGACGCCTGCATCGCCAAGCTGGGATTTCCGGTCATAGTCAAACCGGCCCAGGAAGGTTCCAGTATCGGCATGAGCAAGGCCAGCAACCGGGAAGAACTGATTGCGGCTTTGCAAACAGCATTGCCCTATCACTGCGACGTGTACGCCGAACAATGGGTGCAAGGCAACGAATATACCGTTGGGGTGCTGGATGGCGAAGCCTTACCGGCCATTCGCCTGCAAACGCCCAATGAATTTTACGACTTTGACGCCAAATATCGCGCCAATACCACGCAGTATCATTGTCCCTGCGGTTTGACTGCAGAGCGCGAACAGCAGCTGCAAGCGCTGGCTGTCAAAGCTTGCCAGGGGCTGGATGTCAAAGGCTGGGCGCGGGTTGATGTATTTATTGATGCTAACGACGTGGCGCAATTGATCGAAGTGAATACCGTACCCGGCATGACCGACCATAGCTTGGTGCCGATGGCCGCAAAAGCGGCGGGCATTGACTTTAACGAACTGGTCTGGCGAATTCTGGAAACCAGTTTGGCGGATTAAGGTGTCGGTATTGAAAGTTTTGCTATTCAGCCTGCTGCTTATGGTTAGCGGCTGGTTTGGCTGGCAACAGTTACACAATCAGGATGCCGTCAGCAAGCCTATCCGCTATGTGAAGATAGAAGGCGCATTTCAGTATACCGGCAAAGAGAAACTGAAACAGGTACTGACGCCGGAAATGAAACGGGGTTTTTATCATGCGGATATGGATGCCATCCATAACCTGATTAGCAGTTTACCGTTAGTCGAAAAAGTGGATGTTAAAAGGGTTTGGCCGGATGCGGTGCATATCAAGATCAGCGAACAAAAGCCGATTGTGCGCTGGGGGGACAAATCCTTATTGAATAAACAAGGCGATGTTTTGGTGCCGGAAAACATTGCGGAATTTAAAAATCTGCCGTTGATCACCGGCCCTGAAGGGCAGGAGAAGAAACTGCTGGAAATCATGAAGGGTGTTTACATCGTTTTGAAGGATAAATCGCTGCAATTGGCCGAGTTTCACGTCAATGAGCGGCGCTCATGGCGGATTAAACTGGCCAGCGGTCTGGAAATGCAGTTGGGCAGAAAGGCCCCACTGGAAAATATGCAGCGCTTTTTACAGACCATGGATTTACTGGGAGCCAAACAAATTGCCATGATGGCCAGCGTGGATACCCGTTATCCCAATGGTTACGCGGTAACCTGGAAACCGGATACGCCTGAAATTGATTGGAAAGCCATCACGGAAGAGCATAAGGATGTGGGTAATACCGCGCCGCCTGAGTCGAGCGCCGAAAAAAACAAAACCTGAATTAATCGCTTATAGAGCAAAAAAATGGCCAAAAAGACAGATCGAAATTTATTAGTGGGCTTAGACATAGGTACGTCGAAAGTGGCGGCTATTGTCGGCGAATTCCGTGGCGGTGACGAAATTGAAGTCATCGGCATCGGCACCGCTCCGTCCAAGGGCTTGAAAAAAGGTATCGTCGTCAATCTGGAATCGACGGTGCATTCCATACAACGCGCGATCGAAGAAGCCGAGTTGATGGCAGGTTGCCAAATCAAATCGGTGTTTGCGGGGATTGCCGGTAGCCATATCAAAAGCTTGAATTCGCACGGCATCGTGGCGATCAGGGAAAAGGAAGTCACCCAGCACGACATCGATCGGGTGATCGATTCAGCCCGCGCGGTCGCCATTCCGGCCGATCAGAAAATCCTGCACATCCTGCCGCAGGAGTTTCTAATCGACCAGCAGGAAGGCATCAAGGAACCTATCGGCATGTCGGGCATCCGTCTGGAAGCCAAGGTACATATGGTCACCAGCAGCGTCAGTGCCGAGCAAAACATTGTCAAATGCATCCGTCGCTGTGGGCTGGATGTGGATGACATTGTCTTGGAGCAACTGGCCTCTTGTGCCGCAGTATTGACGGATGATGAAAAGGATTTAGGGGTGTGTTTGATCGATATTGGTGGCGGTACTACTGATCTGGCAATTTTTTCTGAAGGCGCTATCAAGCACACTTCGGTGATCCCGATTGCCGGTGATCAAGTCACCAACGATATCGCCGTTGCTTTGCGTACGCCGACCAAAAATGCCGAGGACATCAAACGTCAGCATGCTTGCGCATTGACTGATATGGCCGATCCTCAGCAAATGATCGACGTGCCCAGTATCGGCGATCGTGAGCCGCGCAAAATCTCCGCGCAAAATCTGGCGGAAATTATCGAGCCGCGTTACGAAGAGTTGTTGTTGTTGGTGCAGGCGGAATTAAGACGCAGTGGTTACGAAGATTTGATTGCCGCCGGTATGGTGATTACCGGCGGCAGTTCGCAAGTACGGGGATTGACCGAACTGGCTGAGGAAATATTCCATATGCCGGTGCGGATGGGAACACCACTACATGTGTCGGGACTGACCGATGTAGCGCATAACCCCATTTATTCGACTGCGGTGGGCTTGCTGATTTACGGCAAGGATCATCATGGTCGGGCATTAGGTTTAAACGACGATGGAGGCAATCTATGGTCAAACATCAAAAACTGGTTTCAGGGTAATTTTTAATTTGTGTGTCTGGAGGGTGTGAAAATGAAATATGAACTAATGGATAACAGCGGCAACGCCGTTATTAAAGTGATTGGTGTGGGCGGTGGCGGCGGTAATGCTGTTAACCATATGGTGACGGGCGGCATTGATGGTGTGCAATTTATTTGCGCCAATACGGATGCTCAAGCATTGAGACAGATGAACGTCGATACCATCGTACAACTGGGTGTTGAACTGACCAAAGGTCTGGGTGCGGGCACTCGTCCTGAAGTCGGTCGGGCAGCGGCTGAAGAAAATCGCGAGCGTATCCGTGAAGTCATTGATGGCGCCGACATGGTGTTTTTGACCGCAGGCATGGGTGGCGGTACCGGAACCGGCGCCATCACGGTGTTTGCTGAAGTCGCTAAAGAAATGGGCGTATTGACCGTCGCCGTGGTTTCAAAACCGTTTGATTTTGAAGGCACCAAGAAAAAAGCCGTTGCTGAATCCGGTTTGCGCGATCTGGAAAAACTGGTCGACTCCTTGATCATCATTCCTAACCAAAAACTATTGCCAACCTTGGGTAACAATCGTTCGCTGGTGGATTCTTTCCGTGTTGCTAACGATGTATTACTGGATGCCGTACAAGGCATCACTGAGCTAATCACGCATCCTGGTTTGATGAATGTCGACTTTGCCGACGTCAGAACCGTGATGACCAATATGGGCAGTGCCATTATGGGCACCGGCGTCGCTAATGGCGAAAACCGCGCTCGACTGGCGGCCGAAAAAGCCATTGCCTGTCCTCTGCTGGAAGACATCAACCTGTTGGGTGCGCGCGGCATTCTGGTCAACGTCACTTCGAACGGCGATTTGGGTCTGAATGAATTCGACGAAATCGGCAGCATCATGCATGCTTTCGCCTCCGACGATGCCGACATCAAAATCGGTATGGCTGTTAACCCAAGCATGGGCACCGAAGTGAAAGTTACTGTGGTAGCTACCGGTATGGGCGAAAAAATGAAAGCACCTATTAAATTGGTGCCCAAAGTCGCTGCTGGCGAAGTGAGCTACGATAAATTGGACAAACCGACCGTGATCAGAAACCAAAGACAGGAATCAACTCGGGAAACCCGTTTTGGCGCCCAGCCTAAACCTGATGGCGATCTGGAATACTTGGATGTACCCGCGTTTTTGAGACGTCAGGCCGACTAAACATTCTCAGAACCGGCCAAGGGGAGCTATCAGGCAAATTATGATAGACTCCCCCGCTCTGATTTAATTATTTATCGGCATTTCATGATCAAACAACGCACTCTCAAAAACACCATTCGAGCCACGGGTGTTGGCTTACACACCGGTGACAAGGTTTATCTAACCTTGCATCCAGCAGAACCTGACACCGGTATTCGTTTTCGCCGCGTTGACCTGGAAAATCCCATCATGATTGCGGCTCGCCCGGAAAATGTGGGTGAAACCAAATTATCCACCACGCTGACACAGGGCGACATTAAAGTATCGACCGTGGAACATCTGCTTTCCGCCATGGCCGGTTTAGGTATAGACAATGCCATTGTGGACGTCAGCGCGCCCGAAGTACCGATCATGGATGGCAGCGCCGGACCTTTCGTATTTTTACTGCAATCAGCTGGGGTGGTTGAGCAGGACGTTCCCAAACAATACATCCGCATCAAACGCGCTGTTCGCGTCGAAGAAGATGATAAATGGGCGGCTTTTGAACCTTTTGATGGTTTTAAGGTAACGTTCACCATCGATTTCGAACATCCGGCGTTTTCCGACCATTTAAAAACCGCCGTGATGGATTTTTCATCGACGACCTTTGTTAAGGAAGTCAGCCGCGCCCGCACCTTTGGCTTTATGCGCGACATTGAATTCCTGCGCGAAAATAACTTGGCGTTGGGCGGCAGTCTGGATAACGCCATCGTCGTGGATGAAGACAAGGTCTTGAATGAAGACGGTCTGCGTTATGCCGATGAATTCGTCAAACACAAAATCCTGGATGCGATAGGCGACCTGTATTTACTGGGCCACAGCCTGATAGGCGAATATCAGGGCTTCAAATCCGGCCACGCGCTTAACAATAAATTATTGTTGAAACTGCTGGAAGAAAAAGACGCCTGGGAAATGGTGACTTTTGACAGCGCTGAAGAAGCGCCCATTTCGTTTATGCGTTCAGCACAAACACCGATCCCGGCAGCCGGTTAAATCTTCATCACATTGGCCGAGTATGGATACTTGGCCAGTCTTCAAATACGCAACTCGACCATAACATGGGCTTTAGCCCTTGCAGCCGCCTGCTTTTTCAAGCCTGCGTCTGCTGCTAAACGCTGAAAATTTTCTGAGCGTTCAGACATGAATGAAGCGGCCAACATCAGTTCCAACTCAACGGCAGGTACCTGGCGCATAAACCGGCGCACCAATTCCGCATCCACGCCGTCGCCACCGCCCAGCCCACCCAGCGCCAGCGAACGGGAGAAACCATAAAACTGGCGAATCCGGTTTTCACACAATTGCGCATAGCGACTGCGAAAATCGGGCTGTTTCAATGATTCGACCACGGCATAAGCCGTCATACAGGCGTTATAAAATGCGTTTAACACCCCATGAGAATAGATGGGATCGACAAAAGAAGCCGCGTCACCAATACAGTAAAAATTCTCACCACACAAGCGGGTGGAATAATAAGAATAGTCCGGCCGCTGGCTAAATGAATCGGGTACATATTCCGCACTATGCAACAACTGATTGACATAGGGGGCGCTTTGCAGGGTTTCAAGGAAATAGCGTTCCCGCTGCTGTTTGTCCATCAGCCTGGCTTTATCGGTATTGATCACCAAGCCAACGCTGGCAACTTGCCGCATGGCGATATGCCAAATCCAGCCCTCTTCAAAAGAGGTGACAAAGGTAATCGGCTTGATTTTTTGTACGTCTGCAGAGGGATGACTTCGGCCCTCGGCGTCGACATAACGCGAGTTCTTGAAATGCCCCCACAACGACAAAAAACGCATGCTTGAGCTGATCAGACGCTTGGATTTCATTTGTCCGGCCAACAGCGCAGAAGCACCACTAGCATCGATCACGACTTTGCAGCGAATGCTGTTTTCACATAGGTCATCGCCACGCCGATCCAGATAAAAGACTTCGGGTGATTCCAAATTCAGGTCGACATCGCGCACAACGACCTGTTCAAAGACTTGAGCCCCCGAACTGGCGGCATGCTTCAGCAGCAAATGGTCAAAGATATCCCGTTCGACATGCAAAGCCGGTCTTGCAAAGCCGAATTCCGAAAAGGCGATACGACTGATTTTGTCATTCCAGACCGTGATACCTCCCGCTTTGGCGACAAAACCTTCTTGTTCAATTAAAGCAGAAACCCCGGTTAAGTCGGCATATTTCCAGACATGCGGAATCAGACTTTCGCCAACCTGAGCACGGGGATGCAAGGCTTTTTCCAGTAACACCACCTCGATGCCCTGTTTGGCCAATAACGCTGCGACGCTGGAACCGGCGGGGCCGCCACCTATCACCAACACATCGCAACGCTGTGGAATCAACATACTAATTGACGATGTTTTCGACTTTATCGTTTTTGAAATGGACGATGAATCGGTTAAAGCGATGCGCCCAATACGTCCAGTCATTACTACCCAGGGTTGCGGTCTCGGTGATGGGAGGATAACCGATGGCGGCGATGACGGCTTTGCGATTCATGCCCTTGATGACCTGACCCGACATAATTGCATCTCGTTCTGCAACCGAAAACTGCTTCAAATCGACTTTATTCAAATCAGCGATTTTTTTAAAGGCGGTCGGCATGTCATCACCGGTGTGCTTGGGCACGTTTTCAATCGTCAAGGTTTGACCACTGTCCACCAGCCGAAGCTGCGCTTCGTTGGCGTCCATGGTTTGCAAGGTCACTGCTGTATTGATCGGAATCAATATGCCCTTTCGATAGTTGGTGGTGCGGTAATTGTTTTTTTCCTGAAATAAGCTGAATTGGGTGTAATAAATCTGCGCAGGATTGACGCTGGCGGCGGCTTGATCCGTATTCAAATTTTTCTTGCAGCCAACCAAAAGGCTGAACAAGCCCATTATGATGATAAAAAGGATTTTTCTAGACATAGACTGATGCTCCGAGCTTTGATTAACGAAACCCACTCTGCACAATATAGCGTCGTGAACGGTACATGGAATAATACACGTAAGAAAATGCCAAAAACAGCAGCAAAGCAGCACCGGCAATTTCCAGCGTTAACGGAATCAACCAAAGCGAGGACATGAACTCCAGCAAAATCAGGCTAATCAGTATCCTGACGACTAGCACACGCGGCATGCGCGAGCAAACATAGACACCAAACGGCGCCCCCATCACCACGATAGGCACTGCCGCCAGCCAGTACTCCGTGACGGGCGCAACGAATTGACCTCTGGCGATAATCATGGCAAATCCAGCCCAGGTGGTCAAAACCATCATGACGATGACAGTAGGTGTAGCGGCTTTTTCGCACAGCCGAAACCATAACACCAACACCGAAAACACCACAATTTCCAGACCGCTACCCAACATGCCGCTAATCAGCCCGCCCAACATGCCGAAGCCCAGCAAAGTGGTTTTTTCGACTGCGCTAAAAACCGGTAACTGCGAATGCCGATCGGCATTGGGATCACGGTTATGCCACCACAACGCCAACGCAAAACTGGTTTGTACAACCGTAAACAAGATGCGAATCGCGCTGCTTGGCAACCAGCCTGCCAACACAAAGCCCACCGGCAACATCGGGATAGAACCGGTTACAGCCCACAACACCGCTCGCCACTCCACCCGAATTCTGAGTAACAAAATAGTGACCAGGGCAGATCCCATACCCACACTTTGGATAGCCAGCGAAAACAACTTGGCTTGTGCCGCAGGAATAGCCAAGATCTTGGTAAAAACAGGAAAAGCCACGGCGCCACCGGATTCACTGGTCGCGCCGGCAACAAATGAGCCCAACGCCATGGTCAGCGAAATAGGCCAGTGTTTGATCAGCGCCCAGGTGGGAGGCGTATCGGGTAAAAAATACCAAGCCAGCCAAACCAACGGCGGAATTAACCAGACTAATTTGCGATTAATCGCCACTCGTTTTGATACCCAGTTTTTGCAAAAAAATAAGTGGTGAAGCATAACTCATCTCGCCACTCGCATAATCCACGGCAGCTTGTATAGTCTGCGCTTTGGCCAATATCTCTCCCGATGCAGCATCGCAAACCCGGTATTTGATTTTCATGCGATATTCCCACTCCACCAACTCCGCAGTGACTTTCAACCGCTGTTCAAATCGGGCCGGTTTAACATAGCGCAACTGTAAATCCACGACAGGCCAGACATAGCCGGTTGTGCGCATGGTGGTATAGCCATAATCAATCGTATCCAGCAGGGCACAACGAGCGATTTCCAGATACTTGCAATAATGACCGTGCCAGGCGATACCCAGGATATCGATATCAAAGAAAGGCACGATGATGTCCACTTCCGCCCGGATCATAGCGGCTCCTGTGCTTGATCTTTATCAGTTTGTTGCCAATACGGATAAAAGTTGAACCATTGCAACGGCGCGGCATGGCAATGTTGTTCCAAAATGTCGGCAAAACGCCGGGCCAAATTTTGCAGCACGGCTTGACGTTGCGGCTCGCTACGCGGTATGCGAATGGATTCCGCGAACAACTCAAGATGAACCTGATATTTATCCTGTATGGGATAACAAAACAGCGTGTACACGGGACACTTTAACAAAGACGCCAATATATAAGGCCCTTGCGGAAATTCGGCTTCAGCCCCCAGAAATTCAGATTTGACGGTACGCCCACCTTGTACCGGAATCCGATCACCGACCATCACCAGAAATTCGCCACGTTCGATCTTGTCCTGCAAATCGATGGCCACTGCAGGGTTCAGCTCTGTCACCTGTATCAATTTGATGTTGGAACTTGCACCTTGATGACCCAACAGACGATTGAATTTTTCGGCATGTCGGGTATGCACCAGGATATTCAGTTTTATCACCCCACGTATATTGGCGATGGCCTGACATAATTCCAGGTTACCGATATGACCGCTGATGATCATCGCGCCGCGTTGCTGCTCAATTAGTTTTAACAGCATGGGGCGATTGGGAAAATCGACCTGATTGGGATCGATGCAGTCCATCCAGGCCACAATTTTATCCAGCAAGGTTTCGCCAAAACTCAAAAAATGCCGATAACTCAGCCACCAACCGGCATTGACAGGCAAATCCGGATAAAAAAGCCCTAGCCGTCGCAAATAATCCCGCGAGGCCGCGCGAGCTACGGAGCCCGTCAAAAAGTAATAACTCACCACAGGACGCAGAATCAGACGAAACGCCCAACGGCCAAACAGCCGATAAATCCACACCAGGACACGAATTCCCCAGATCAAACTGGTTTCTTCCAGCGAAGCCCAATGCGGATTCGAATGCGCCGAATTCATTTAAAATACCTGCTCAACAGCACGGGCGACCGCCATAACATGCCTAAAAATAGCCGGGCATGGGTCAGGCTGATACGCAAATTGTCCTCCCAGCCGCGAAAGTGAGAAATGCCGTCCTGAGGATAGCCGACCCGAGTGGGAATCGACAGCATATCCAAACCCTGCCAGTAAAGCCGCACCAGAATTTCCACATCAAACGCCATCCGCTCTTCCAGAGCCGTATTACGCATCAATTCCATGCAGGCAACCACCGGATAGACTCGATAACCGCACATGGCATCGCGGATTTGCAGGGACAGGGTGTTGATATAAACCCAGATATGAGTCAAATAGCGCGCATAAAATCTGAGTTTGGGGATGGAATCATCAAAGATGGGCTGACCTATGATGACGGCATCAGGATGCGCCTGTGCTGTCTGCAAAAATTTTTGCAGGTCGTCAAGATCATGTTGACCATCCGCATCGATTTGCAAGGCGTGAGAAAAACCTTGTGCATCAGCCCACTGCAAACCGGCTTTTACGGCGCCACCTTTGCCTAGATTGGTTTGCAGACGGACGCACTGCACCCCATCATACTGATTAGATAAATCCCGAATCACTGCGGCACAAGCCGCTTCGCTGCCATCATCCACCAAAATGCAAGGCAGTTGATACTCAGCCAACCGCGCCACGATTTTCGGCAATGGATTCTGGTGGTTGTAAACCGGAATCAGCACACAAGGCTTAAATACACTAGTCATGAAAATAAAGTCTGCCGGAGCTGTATTCTATGTTTTCCGAGCGGTAGCAAAACTCCAACTTGCCGGTCGACTTGCCATAGCGCAAATGCAACTCCACAAGCTGCCCTGGCAATAATAACTCCTTGAATTTTATGGCTTCCATATGCCGAAAAGCCAGATTCAAGCCAAGCCGCTGTTGCGCATAGTACGTAGCCCATTTAATTTGCACTACCCCGGGTACAATCGAAATCTGATCAAAGTGACCCACAAAATAGCTAAGATTTTCAGGAATTTTTAAGCTCAGAATGAGGCTGTCTGCAGTCTGTTTATACCCAAGCATCTCAGGCAAAATCACCAGCTCCTCTGTTGCGGGGGTAATAGGGTTCAATAACTTGCCTTTACCTTACGGCGTATCACCATTTCCACAGCCATTAATAGTCCCATTAATACATAAAACACGCAGCCATTATACAAGCTCCAAATCCTGGCATCCGCCAGATAAACGGTTGCCAAGGATACTGCGGTATTGCATAGAAAAAAAACACTCCAGACTTGGGTGACCTTACGCGTGTAAGCCACGCCCTTGGGTGGCAGATCCGGATCTTCCAATCGGGCCAGGCGTTCCACAATGGTGGGTGGATAAATCAAACTCAATGCAAATACCGCAAAAAACAGCAAACTGACGAACACCGGATAGGCAAACAGCCAAGCGGTTTGATTGATCCAGGCTATGCCTAATAAAAATAACACACTAAAGGGGCCTAACCAGACCAGTGGACCGCTGGATTTAGAACGCCAAAACAAAAAGCGTATCAGGAACAGCAAAGCCAAAGCCAGAGCTAACTGGCGAGGCTGCAGGTAGTCCAGTGAAAACCAGACTATAAAAGGATAACTGACCGTTAAGGCAACAATAAGCCCATTCAAAACATAACGAAGGTAGCTGCCAAGCAAACGCCTCGTCATGCCATTCAAGTTTCAATAAGCCGCTGCACTGTATTGACCACATCCTGGATGGTACGGGCATTCTTAAAGTCTTCCGGATCAATGCGTTTACCGGTAATTTCACGCAGCCTAACCATTAAGTCAACGGCGTCGATGCTATCAATGTCCAGGTCTTTATTCAGGTGCGCATCCGGAATAATAGCCTCGGGCGCCAGTTCAAACATTTCAGACATGAGCTGCTGGAGCAATGCGAGAATTTCTGCTTGGGTTTTCATAGGTGTTTTGTATTTTGTAGCGATACCACAAAGGTAGCCAGATTCTTGATCGAAGCAAAATGCTCGATCAATTCATTGGATTGACCATCGATATGGATATTGTATTTTTTCTTTAATGCGATGCCGAGTTCCAAGGCATCAATCGAATCAAGCCCCAATCCCCTGCCGAATAAAGGTGCAGCTGAAACAATGTCTTGCGGTTGTAAGCCTTCGAGCTCAAAAATGTCTATGATCAGTTGTTTAAGCTCGACTTCAAGTGCTTCCATGGTGTGTAACTACTTAATGAAATACGCTTCCAGTTGCCGCGTCAACTGTCGAGCGGCAATGGTGCGGCAGTTGTTCGCAGTATTCGGAATTGGCCTAATATCATCGCCTACTTGTAGACTCAAAGTAAACCTCTTTTCGGGAATTTGATACCACTGTTCCTGCTTGGTTAATGTGGTTGGAGAACAACCCAACTTGACAGGCAAGATGTTTGCGTTGGCTTGCAAAGCAATCGCTGCAGCACCACGCTGAAACTTAAGCGGCTTACCGGGTGTAGTACGGGTACCTTCCGGAAAAATAATCAATGTGCCACCTTCGCGTAATTCTGCGTCGCAACGTTCAATCAGATCTTCAGGGTCTTCCGCGTAGATATAGCTCATCGCCCGAATCGGGATGCGCATAAAAGGGTTTTTGATCAAGGCCGGTTTAACAATGCAGGTGGCATTGGGAATTTGTGATATCAAAAACACAATATCCAGCAGACAAGGATGATTGGCAACCACTACCCGACCGGGTGCAGCCAATTTTTCAGCACCTCTTACTTCATAGTTCAAGATGCCTATCACCTGCATAAACCCCATATAACTTTTAAAGATAAGATGCATCAAGCAACGGGCACGGCGTTTTTTTTGCCCCCCACGCCCCAGCAGCGGTGCTAAAACAGGAAACAGCAAGCCCCAAACAACGATTCCGCCGACACCAAATAGAAAAAAGCTCAGCCCCGTGCCAAACAATCGCCAGACATAATTGATTTTATTCAGCACGACGCAATGCCCAAGACCATTCAGCGTTTGCAAACTGCAGCGAACCGCTACATTGACCGCTGACAACGGCATCCGCAAAGACTGAGTCAGAACGGATTGATTGAGTCACCGGCTGACCAACTGTTCGCAGCCAATGCAATTTCCAGGGTTCCGGTTCCGTCTCGCGCCCTAACACCAACGCCAACGCCCGGGTTTTATGCATAACCGGCCAATAGCTTTGATACTCGCCCGGCAAAGCTTGTTCATAGCACACCAGCATGACTTGAGGCGCTTCAAGCAATAGCCCGGCAGCCTCGATAAAAGCTCCCAGGATGCCTTCGCAACCGCCCGCCAAGGACACGTAGGGCAGGGTATTCTGCGCTTGAAAACTGAATAAGCCTGCAATAGCATTATGCACACACAGACTAAAACGACTGGGCGATACCGCCTCGCCCTTGGCCATATCCTGAAGCATCTCCAGATAGTAATGGCTTTCCCCGTGCACTGAAAAGAACACACCGGGCATGTTGCCAAAACTTTGTTGACATCGCCAGGCCACTGCACAAGCGGCCTTGGCTAATGGCGATAAACGCCGACGTTGCATCATCGGCAGAAACTGAATATCCGGGCCGCCGGAATCATCACTGGGCAGTATCGTCCCCCTGGGCCAACTCTGTTGATAGCCGATCGGTGCAGATTGCCAATAAGCCCATTGTTTCAGGCTAAAACTCAATTGCTGAGTGGTTACTGCCTGAACATGATTTGACGCCATTCCCGTGCGTTCCGGCTAATCTTGCCAGCGGCGCAAAATCAACGAGGTATTAATGCCCCCGAATGCGAAATTATTAGACATCACAAAATCAGCACCAATCTGTCGGCCATCACCGACTATATAATCCAGATCAGCGCACCGACTATCGACATGATCAAGATTGAGATTGGGATGAAACCAGCCCTCTCGCATCATATGGATAGCCACCATGGCTTCCAGAGCACCGCAAGCGCCTAAGGTATGCCCCGTGTAACCCTTTAATGTGCTCACCGGTACCTGGGAACCGAATACCTGCTGTGTCGCTTGCGACTCGGCGATATCGCCCTGCTCGGTCGCAGTGCCATGGGCACTGATATAGGCAATATGCTCAGCCTCTAATTCGGCATCCTGCAAAGCCTGTTGCATCACGACCTGCATCCTGTCTGCACTGGGTTGGGTAACATGCGCGCCATCGGCATTGGTGGCAAAACCGACGATTTCGGCGTAAATATTGGCGCCACGCGCTTGCGCCTGTTCCAGTTCTTCCAGGATAAAAGTGCACGCACCCTCACCGATCACCAAACCGTCACGATCGCGGTCAAAGGGTCTGGGCGTCAGTTCCGGTTCGGCATTACGAGTACTGGCGGCATAAAGAGCATCGAATAGCGCCGCCATGGTGGGACACAACTCTTCCGCACCGCCCGCCAGCATCACATCCTGCAAGCCGTGCTTGATAGCTTCATAAGCGTAGCCTATGGCTTGGCTACCGGAAGTACAGGCACTGACCGCAGGAATCATGCGACCACGGATTTGAAAAAACACCGCCACATTTGCCATGGTGGTATGCCCCATCATTTTCAGATAGGTGGTGGCGTTAAGATTGCCAATGTCATGATCGATCAGCATCTTGCCGAAATCCGCCAC
>SXGT01635716.1_pt1 | contig 14574 bp, 10 predicted proteins | sample 3176221 | NCBI WGS metagenome assembly SXGT01 (sample SAMN11356862, study PRJNA531348) | freshwater metagenome | isolation source: freshwater sample F1-120 | place: China: Fuxian Lake, Yuxi | collected 2017-12-25
ATCCCCGAGGAGGATCGGTTGCGCCGCATGGCCCAGACGATTCGCCATCGTGGCCCCGATGATGAAGGCGTGTTGGTCGCCGGTTCCGCTGGCTTGGCCCACCGACGGCTGACCATCATCGATCTCAGCTCGGCCGGTCATCAGCCGATGTCGAACGAAGATGGTACGGTGTGGATCGTCTATAACGGCGAGGTCTATAACTTCCCCGAATTGCGCGAAGCGTTGCGGCAACCGCACCAGTTTCGTTCTCACACGGACACCGAGGTGCTCATCCACCTGTATGAAGAAGTCGGCGAATCAATGGTCGACCGACTGGATGGCATGTTTGCCTTTGCCATCTTGGATACCAAGCGTCAGCGGCTGTTTCTGGCCCGAGATCCGTTTGGCATCAAGCCGTTGTACTACAGTTGGAACGCCGAGCGATTCGTCTTTGGATCGGAGATCAAGCCACTGTTGGCATCGGGCGAAGTAGCACGAGATGTCGACCCCGCGGCGCTCAACGACTACTTTGATTTTCACTGGATTCCCGCACCTCGCAGTATTTTTCGCGAGGTTCGTAAGCTGCCGCATGCCCACACGTTGTCGATTGACCTGAACCGTTGGGAGCACCAGGTGCGACGGTATTGGCGGCCGCAATACCAACCGGAAACCGGACGTTCGGCGGAGTCGTGGAGTGATGAAATCGCCGAGACCCTGAATCGATCGGTGCGTTCGCAATTGATCTCGGATGTACCACTGGGGACGTTCTTAAGTGGCGGCATCGATTCGTCGTTGGTGACCTATTATGCTGCCAAGAATACGTCCGGGCGACTCAAGACATTCACGATCGACTTCCAAGAATCGGGCGCTTCCGAGGGTGAGCATGCGCGGTTTATTGCGCAACAGCTGCAAACCGACGCGGTCTTCCGCACGCTCACCGAGGATTCACTGGCGAACCTAGCGTCACTGGCTGAGTACTACGATGAGCCCTTCGCCGATTCGTCATTACTTCCCACTTGTGCCGTCAGCCGCGTCGCGCGAGAGAGTGTCACGGTGACCTTGTCCGGCGACGGAGGGGATGAGTTATTTACCGGTTATCGTTCCCACCAGATGGCCCATCGGATTTCGCGACTGGACTACTTACCGACATTCCTTACGGCGGGCCTGTTTGGCACCCTGGCTGCGCTGACGGGGCCGGATACTCGGCTGCATGAATGGAGTCGACGGTTCGCCTTGCCCCCCACGCGACGCCGCGCGTCGCTCTTGCGACTCCCTGGTCGCTCGATTCGGTTGGACAAATTGGCTCCCGAATTGCGGGAACCGACCGAAGCTCGTTTCTGGCACCTTGACCAATACGAGAACGAATTGCGTGGTGTTCCCCCCATCACGCAGGCTCAATTTTACGACATGCTGCTCTACCTGCCGAATGACATCTTGGTAAAAGTTGACCGGGCCAGCATGGCGAGCAGCTTGGAGGCCCGCGTTCCCGTGCTCAGCCGGCCGATCGCGGAACTCGCGTTTCGAATTCCCGAATCCATTCGGTTTGATCGACAACTACAAAAGCCGCTACTACGCCGGTTAGTCGCCCGACACTTCGGGGATCGACTGGCGAGGCTCCCCAAGCACGGCTTCAGCATTCCGCAGAGTCGTTGGATGGCGACCGCCGCCAGTCCTCAACAGGAAGCCGAACTACTCGCGGGGGGGGCCGTGCGTCAGGGTGGATTATCGGCCGACGGTATCCGGCGTCTGTTTGCCAGCATTCGGCACGGCAGCGGGCGCTGGCGCACCGATCGCACGGAAGAACTGTTTGCGCTGCTTGTCTTCCACCACTGGTGGAATCGCTACCTGGCCTGATGGCTGGTGATGCGGGCCTGCTGGTCGCGCGTCTCGTCAAGCTCGGCGACGGTTTCCGATTCCCAGACCGCATAGCGGCTCATCGAGTCCATCAAGTTTTGGTCCGCCACATAGAGGTCCCAGTTGTGCTGTTTTCCCACGACACAGGTGGCATCCATCTGGTCGATGCGGCTCGCGGCGTCTCCCAAGCAGACCGCGTGCACCAACCCCGTGTACCCTAACGCTTCAACGCCCGGCCGACCGTAGATGCGGCCATAGCGTTTGAGCGCCGCATCGCGCGAATTGTAAATCAACAGCATCCGATCGATCACCGAGATGGCCTGTCCATGTCGGCGACCAGGCACGAGCCAGTCGTTGTCGAGAGCGGCGGCAAAGGCGACGACACGATACCGAGGGGGTGAGGCAACCAGCTTTTCCTGCGGGAGCGCCATGCCATCGGCTGCACCGCCCCCCATCAGGTGGAGGGACTTGGTAATGATACGCGGGCCAAAACTGTAGCCGATTAAACTGATGCGTTTGGTCGAGGGCATTTCAGCCAGAAAGCTGCCTAAGTAATACCCCTCGCTAATGGTGCGGCTGGCCTTGATTCGCGTATCCTTCACGGGTGCCGCCACCTTGTCACTCGGCCACGACCAGATCACGTGACAAAATCGGCGATGGGCCGGAGTTCGCTGACGAAGTTCGCAATAGATGCGCATGCCACGCCGAATGGCGTCCGCCGCGTCCACCCGGTTTCCGTCCACGTACAACGTGGTAACCGAATTGGGATCCTGATCGGCATCAACCTGAGAGGTTAATTCGCTCACGGTGGATCGCCGCCATCGGCCTCCGACTTGGGATTGCCAGACTCGCAGATCCTCGGACGTAAAGTGACCGGGTTGGGCGCACCCCAGGTGACGTGTGCTGATCAACCACACGGAATCCTCACCCGCGCATCTGTCGGGCTCACATACCCGTTCTGGGAGCAGATCGTCGTCGGCCCACGAAGTGACATGCGGACACAACAGGCACCCCATCAAACAGAGGGAGCGCAGTAAGGCTCGCCACGGGGGTATAAGATCGGCGGGGCTCCAAGTCCCCATCATATCCACATCCATGAGGGCTCCATCCAACGACCGGGCTAGGCACTATCCGTCGCATTGTAACCAGCCACTCTAAATCTAGCACGCAAATGCGCACGTGTTGTCAATTCGCCACATCAATTTGTGAAAAAAATCACCCGTTGCGTTTGCACATCAACAGATGTGATGTAGAGTTGCCTAGCCCACCTATCCGCATCCGCACGGATAAGCAGACCCTCCCGGAGACACGACCCATGAAACGTGCGCAATTGGTAGCGATTGTATTGTTGATGAGCGTCTGTCTCGTTGGTTGCCGGCGCATGGGGAACGGCGGCCTGTTTGGACGACGCGGTGCCCCTTGCGGAAACTACGCCCCCTATGCGGCCGCCCCTTATGCGGGCCAGCCCAACCCCTATGCGGGTTGCGCGCCGGCCGCGATGCGGGCCCCAGCCTACGCTCCCCCCGCCTGCGCGACCGGAGGTTGCGCCCCGGGCGGGTACACCAATTACTCCAGTGGCGCGTTCGGTTCAGGGGCCATGTTTGACGGTGGTGCCCCCATGGAGATGGGGGGGCCTGGGTTCGACGATGGGGCAACTGTCAGCACGGGCTCTCCAATCGAGTCGGGCCCCGAAACGATTGGCCCTGGCTACTCAGCAGGTCCGGCCATCCTCACCGGCGTCACCGAGGATCGAGCTATGAACAGCTCCAACGAGTTGCCGGGGCCACGAAATTCCGGCAGCGATAGTCGCAACTGAAATCCGCCTTTATCGTCCGGCAGCGCATCGTCTCGGCGAAGCGTTAGTTAAGATAGAGAGATATGGGGCGCTCGGGTGGTCGCGCGCCCCCGGACCAAGTTTCCGGCTGCCGGAACTCAAATGGCGATGCCACGCGCAATCATCATCCTCACGACGATCGTGACCACGTTACTGTCCGCGACAGCTGTCGTGGCCCAGTTCGGCGACTCGCCGGCCGCGACGACGGAACTCACCGGACCGACCCATAGTTCTAAGTGGAAGGTGGGCGTTGTGGTTGATGCCCAGGGCGGACCATGCGTGGGTTTGGTCGGTACCCTTCCGATACCCGCCAACTGGCCGGAACAGAAGGTCGATGTCGTCGAGGAAGAAATATCACCAGATGTCAAGAAGGTCCGCTATCGCACGCTGGAAAAAAGCGTCAAGCAGATGGTGATTGAAATCCCCCGTCTGGCGAGCGGCGACACCGCCAAGGCCTTAGTAACCCTCGACATCCAGCGAACGCTCGTCCCCGCTCCCACGAATACGGATGATCTGCGCATCCCGTCGGAGATCCCCTCGGAGGTGCGCCCCTACCTAAACGCCAGCCCCTACATCGAGGTGCGACACCCCATGATCGTCAAATTGGCCAAGCAGCTGCGGAAACCGGAGCTGGCCGGATGGAAGCAAGTCGAGGCCATTTATGATCATGTTCGCGATCACGTACGTTACGAAAACGGCAGCTTGAAAGGGGCGTTGGCCGCATTGCGTGATGGTACGGGGGACTGTGAAGAACTCACCTCGCTGTTCATTGCCCTCTGCCGTGCCAACAAGATCCCAGCGCGTACCGTGTGGGTCCCAGACCACTGTTACCCTGAGTTTTACCTGGAGAACGCCGACGGCGAGGGCCAGTGGTACCCCTGCCAGGCCGCAGGCCAACGTGAATTCGGTACGATCAGCGAGAAACGGCCTATCCTGCAAAAAGGGGATAACTTCAAGGTACCAGATCAAAAAGGGGCCCAACGCTATGTGGCCGAGAACCTGACCGGAGGCGCTGCACGCGGCGGCGGAAAACCACGCGTGGAATTCATTCGCCAGCTGCTGACCGACGGTTAAACGATGAGGTAGCCGCTGAGTACAAGGAGGGGGTCTTGATGATCACCCTGCCCAAGTGCGAGGCAGCGCAAGCCCGCAAGATCAAGGTTAAGGGCTGAGTGCTGGCAGCTAGCCCCGACCCGCGTGTGACGGGGGCTCTCTTGATCGATTCGCTGCTAATTGGTACGATCCGCCGCCTAAGGGACTAGGCAGGCGGGGCGGTCGGTCGGCGGGAATTCAACCATGCGCGGACATCGGATTGGCTGTTTGTGCTTGTATCTCGTGCTGTTCGGGGCGCTATGGGCGTGGGCTGCGACTGCGACTGCGCAGTTGCCGCCGGCCAGCGGGACCCTTCCCGTTCCAGGCGGGGTTCCGATTCCGGGGCCCGGCATCGACCCGGTTGCTTTGCCGAGTCAGATTCCTCCGCCGGAGCTTCCTCTTGAGTCGTCGGAGGCTTGGTATTCCCCAATGAATTGGTTTGGGCCCGAGATGTGGGAGGGGAGTGTCGAGGTTGGCTTGAACGCCGCCTCTGGCAACACGGAGAGCGTTAGCTTGCGGACTGGTGCGAAGTTAACACGCGAGACGGATTCGACCAAAGGCCTGGTCGAATTGACGTACGCTCGCAACGAAGCCAACGGCGTGGAAACCCAACACTTTGCACAGGGTGAGGCCCGTGGTGACTTTAAGTTTGCCGAGTCTCCCTGGACGTTGTTTCAAATTTCTCGGTTGTTGTACGACGAGTTTCGTCCGTTTGACGTGCGGCTGTCGTTCAGTGCCGGTTTGGGCTACCGCTTTTGGGACTCGGAAAACTTAAAACTAACGGGCCGCTTTGGTCCCGCCGTTTCCCACGAAGTCGGCGGCGTTGACGACTCATGGGTGCCGGAGGCATTGTTTGGGGTCGACTGGGAGCAAAAACTGACCGAACGTCAGAAAATCACCATGACGACGGATTACTTCCCCGCTTGGGAAGATTTCAATGACTACCGCATCGTCTCGAATGTCGCCTGGGAGGTCCTGCTGGACGAGGCCTCCAATCTCAGTTTGAAACTGGCTGCCATCGACAACTACGACAGCACTCCGTCGGGAGCTCGTCCGAACGACATCAACTATTCGCTGCTTTTGCTCTGGAAGCTCTGACGCGACGTTCGTTCGGCCCCATCTTTCTTACGTGGCTGCAAAAACAGTCGTATGGGAACTTCGCCAAAGGGCAAGTGATCTCGGAAGACGCTCAGCAAGTAGCGCCGGTAGTCCTCGGAAAATGCCTTGGGATTACTGCAGAACAGCGCAATCGTGGGGGGCTGAATGTCGATCTGAGTGCCGTAATAGATCTTGGGCAACCGTTGTTGATACAAAGGGGGAGGGTGCAATTTCAACGCCCTTTGCAACAGCTCATTCAAGCCGGCGGTAGCCACGCGTTGACGGGACTGCTTAAAGAGCATCTGGGCATGGTTGATCAGCGTCTTGACGTTCTTGCCGGTCTTGGCCGTGATGAATGCGATTGGGGCGTACTTCATCGTGGTGAATGCATGTTGCAGATGCTCTGCCCATTGCCCCGTGACGGCCTTTCCTAGCAGCATATCCCACTTATTAACTACAAAGATGCAGGGCTTGTGTTCGGCCGCAATATAGTTGCATAGCTGCCGATCGACTTTACTGATCGGTTCGTTGGCATCGAAAAAAGCCAGTACGACATCGGCGCGACGAATGCTGCGATGGGCGCGATGGCTTCCATAAAAATCGATATCCCGGTTGAAGCTCCCCGCACGCCGCAGGCCTGGCGTGTCGATGGCCACGAACGACCTGCCGTCCAACTCAAAGCGGACATCCACGCTGTCGCGTGTCGTGCCGGCAACCTCGCTGACAATCATGCGATCCGACTGCGCCAGCGTGTTGACAAAAGTGCTCTTCCCAACGTTGCGGCGGCCTACGATGGCCAGCTTCATTTCAGGCTCGGTCTCGGGCCGGTCATCCAATACCGCAGGCAGCTGCGGAAGGATCGCCTCGATCAACTCCAGACGGTTTCGATTGGCTCGCGTGCTCGTGATGAGCGGGCGACCGAATCCCAACCGGACAAAGGCCTCGGCGTCGGAATCCCAGCGAGGACTATCCGCCTTGTTCGCCACCAAAAGCACGGGCTTGCCGATCCGGTGAAGCCGTTGGGCGATGGTTTGATCGAGCGCCGTGATGCCGGCCTGGGTGTCCACGACCATCAGCATCATGTGCCCGTCCCGCATGCCTGCGTCAATCTGCTGTTCGACCTCTCGGGTCAGTTGGTCGACATCCTCGATTCCCATGCCCCCCGTGTCGACGATGTCGAAGTAGCGTCCCTCGTGCTCGACCGTAAAGCTCTGGCGATCGCGCGTAACCCCGGCCATGTCGTCCACGATGGCCAGACGCTTTCGAGCCAGCCAATTGAACAGACTGGATTTGCCCACATTGGGGCGGCCGACGATGACAACTTGAGGAAGGGCCATAGCGCGACGAATAGCCGAGGGCGGGGAGTAAAGGGCGGACATCCCCATCCTAACCGAACCGATCCGCCTACGCCATTGTCGACAGGAACGAATCGCCGAGCCAAACTGACATCACTTTGATTCGCCGACTGCCATCAACTTGACCTCTCGCGGCTACCGGGAAGCGTCGTGCCAGACCTGCGCGGTGACGAATCTGGGCAAAACAGATCGATTTTGCCTGGATTTCACGGTTGTACCAGCATTGGCACGATAGCTGCGTGTACCACTACTACGAGGGGCGACACTGGCGGCAACGTGTGCCGATCAGAGTGGGCCGCCCCCATAGGGCAACGGGTCGCGGGGATCGCGGCCCGCACAAAAAAGGGGGGAGAACGTGACTCGGCGGAGTTGGACAGGGATGATGGTTGGCGTTTTGTTGTGTCAGGGGATCGTCATCCCGGAGGGAATGGCCTCCCACCGGTACATGACCACACGAGGCTGTGACGAGCGCGACGTGTCGTACCAGCGGCGTGCCTTGCGCGATTGGTATCGGGCCGAATGCGACCGGCTCCGAGACGCATACCTGTGCGAACGGCGTGAGTTGGATCGCGAGTGGCGCAGCCTATGTCACCTCTGCGGTCCGGCCCGCGAGGTGGCGCGTCGGGAATGGCGTTGCCGACGGCGGGAGCTGCAAGTGCGTTATGACGAGCAGCGCGATTGCCTGAGGGGGGAGTACGAGCGACGACTGTGCGATCTGGAGCGTCGATGCAGTCCTCGCCACGGTTACTAGCTGCATTTTTCCAGCAACAGATTCCTACTCAGCATGGACGCCGAAGCGGTTAGCGACCTGAACGGGGCAATTGCCTCGGAAAGGGAGCCGCTTCGGCGGGCGGCAATGGCAGATTGGATTCGGCCGCCCAGGCCTCACGTTCGTCGGCCGACGCATAGTAGCGCAGCCACAATTCAGGGTCATCCTGTGGGTCCAGGCAGTGCCAGTGCAAATAGGTGGGAGACTGTTCGATGCGCTTTTCAGGGGATGGCAGGATATCCCGGATGATGAGGCAATAGAGGGCGTGGTCGGATAGGTGGTCGGTAAACTCCACCACGATTCGCCTTTGGAAAAGTTGGCCGATGGTTTCCCAAAGGACAGCGTGCAGACGATCCGGCGACAACTGGTCCGGCGGCGGGAGTTCCAGGCGAGGTACAAACCAATCGGCGATCGGCAGCACAGGGGCCCGTTCCCAAGCCAACATCGAGGCCAAGTATTCATTCTCGACAGGCGTCGGCACGGTGTGCGTGTTCACCAGCCGAATCGACTCGTCCAGGAACGGTTCTAGCTCATCGCGCAATCGCGCGTTTAGCAGCAACTGATCCACCTCGTCAGCAGCAGTAAATCCAGCATTGCCCATGGCGCAGACTCTTTAGACGGAAAGGCTTAATGTGTCATGGCTCAAACATTGAGTTTACCCACAAACGCTCGTACCGCAAAGCTTTGCGGGGATGATTTCGCGGCGAACTTCAGATATTTTTCTCCGATGCAGCAATTTCTGGTAAAACCGTTTTTTCTTAACTCACACAACCGGCACAACCGGCATTTTTTGACACAGGCAGCTTGACCGTCCGTGATACATCAACGCCATCAGGTCCTTCAGTTTGCCGTCGTGTCGGATCGGCGTCACGCGTTATGTGCCGAGTCGGGGCGCGTGTTGGCGAATTGCCGTTCCAACTGGCGAATTTTGTCCAGACGGGCGGCGTGTCGTCCCCCTTCGAATTCCGTTTCGAGCCACACCTGGATGAGTGGAGCCCAATCGGCGGAGTCCTTGCTGTCCGCTCCGATGCAGAGCACGTTGAGATCATTGTGTCGACGGCTGGCCTCTGCCGTCTGCAAGTCGCAGCAGACCGACGCGCGCACGCCCGGAAATTTGTTGGCGGCGATGGCCATGCCGATGCCCGTGCCGCAGACCAATACCCCACGGTCGGCTTCCCCACGCATCACAAGTCCGGCGACGGCCGCCGCATAATCCGGGTAATCCACCTTGTCCTCATGACAGGTGCCTTCATCCAGCACGCTGTGCCCCCAGGACTCTAGGAGCTTTTGGATACTGGTCCGCAGCGCAATCCCGCGATGGTCACTGGCAATGGCTATCCTCATAGTGTCGTCTCCTCCTAGTCCTACGCAGCGTGTTGCCAAATGGTTGTGCGGCCGGCGCGGCGACTTGCCTAGGCGCCACGCTCCGCCACCACCTGATCGATATGGGCATCAATCGCCGCGGCAATCTGTTCCGCGCAGCGACGATACGATTCCAACGGGCCGCCGATTGGGTCGGCCACATCCACGCCATGAGCCACCAGAGGGTGGATGCGATCGGCAGCTTCCGGCCAACGGCGCAGCAGAGTATCTCGATGCCCACGTGTCATGGTGAGCATGCGGTCCGCCATGCGCGCCAAACGGTCGGTGACGGGCTGCGATTCGTGTCGGGACAAATCCAGTCCCCGCGCCCGCAGCGTCTCGATGGCTTCGCTGGTCGCGCGCCCCCCCGCGGATGCGGCAACTCCCGCAGACATCACCAGCCAGCCACGCTCTTCCAAATCTTCCAAAGAACATCCCAATCGTTCGGCCAGCTTCTGGCGACAGAGCCACTCGGCCATCGGACTGCGACAGGTATTACCTGTACAAACGAACAGTATCACAAAACTGGCAAGACGTCGCACGGCGGACTCGGACACCACGCCCTGACGCAAAATGCGCAGGTCGGATCCTTCGATGCGGACGACGGTTGATGCCTGGCCGTACCGGCATCGACCATCGTTGAGAATCAACGCCACATCACTTCCGAGCTGACCCGCAACTTCCTCCGCAGTCACTGCCGACGGTTGCCCGGTACGATTGGCACTCGTCAGTACGAGTGGGCCGGGGAGCAGTCGCAGTACGTCATGAATCAGCGGATGAGCCGGGACGCGCAGGCCCAACGTTCCCTCTTGGAGCACGGCCCGTTGCACGGACTCCGGAAGTTGTCGCACAAGACTCTGAGGGTGATTGTCCGGCATGACCAATGTTAGGGGGCCGGGCCAACAACGACGGGCGAGCCGACGTCCCAGAGATCCAATTTCGGGCAGGTAGTCGGCCGCGTCATCAGCACAACGCACGGCTAGGGGAAAGGGGTGCCCGGCCTGTCGGCCCTTGGCGGCGATGAGACGTGACACGGCGGCCGCATCCAGTGCATGAGCCGCCAGTCCATACACCGTCTCGGTGGGAAATGCCACCAGCTGCCCCTCGGCCAACGTCTGGACTGCCCGATGCACAACATCGCGCAGGTCGCCTGCATTTCGGACGTCGATGACAGCCGGGGCCATGGATGAAGCGGGCCACATCGTCTGGGGCAAAGGTACGATCCGCGCCCCCCAGGACGGTTAAGGGGGGCACAACAACACCCGAATCCCTCAGCCTAACAGTGTTGGCAAGCCTGGGTCAAGGGCTCCCCTCGCTAACGCGTCGGGATACGAGGTCCATTTTCGGCGATAGACGCGATCGAAAGGTCCAACCGGTAGGTTTTTTTCCACCGAGTGCCTTACAATTGGGGGCGACGGGAATCGAGTCCGTGAATCCAGGCCACGAGAACAGCATGCCGGCCGCGGGTCGCGGTACGCCGGTGCACGCTTCCAAGGATCGTTGCAGATGGACGCAGCCAACCCAATCGCCGAGTCGCAAAGGTCGCATCGGGTTGCGACGCGCCGCGCCCTGCTGGTGATGCTGGGGGGCACCGCCGCCGCAATCGCGGGTACCCTGCCGTGGTCCGCACTGAAACGGGCTTCCGGCATTGGGTCGGGTGGAAGGCTGCAGGCCGTCTGGGGCCGGCGCGGGGTAGGGCCCGGACGGCTCCATCGCCCCCGCGCGATCGCAGTCGATGACCGCGAGCAGGTTTATATCGTCGATATGCTGGCTCGCATCCAGGTCTTCGATCGCGACGGAAAATTCCTGCGCGGGTGGCGCACGCCGGTCTCCGACAACGGACGTCCCACCGGCCTTTCGATCGATCGCGACGGTAACTTGATCGTGGCCGACACCCACTACTTTCGCGTGCTGTTCTACACGCCGTCCGGGCAGCTTCTGGAACAGCGTACGCTCGGCGGAATCGCTGGCCGCGAACCGGGCCAATTCGGTTTCATCACGGATTGTGTCCAGGATTCGCTGGGCAACTACTATGTTTCCGAATACGGTGAATTCGATCGGATCCAGAAATTTGATCGCGATGGTCAATTCTTGATGCAGTGGGGAGGGCAGGGGGCGGGACCCGGGCAGTTCCGTCGTCCGCAAAGCCTGGCCTTGGACGCCCACGAACATTTGTGGATCACGGATGCCTGCAATCATCGCATCCAAGTGTACGATGCCAAGGGAGACCAGCCTCGGCTGGTTCGCCAATGGGGCACGGCGGGGCCACAATTGGGGCAACTCTCGTTTCCCTATGGACTGGCCCTGGATGGTCGAGGCCATGTCTACATTTGCGAATTCGGAAATCATCGGGTACAAAAGCTAACCGAGGAGGGAGTTCCGGTTGCCAGTTGGGGCCAGTGTTGACGACAGCCCGGTGAACTGTACAATCCCTGGGCCATCGCCTGGGATCACCACCGGCAGCTGTTCGTTCTGGATACTTACAAGCACCGCGTGCAGCGGATTTCCCTGTAGGATGTGATCCATGCTGAGAATTCGAGCTTTGGTAGGGCGCACTCCTTATGACCCTGTTTGATCGGCAACTCGCCTGTGACGACCCTTGGGTATTGGTGCTGATTCCGGTCCTGATCCCGCTATTGATTGCCTGCAGTTATCGCAGCCTGACCGGCTTAGGAGGCATGCGCTACCTGCTGGCCTTGCTGCTGCGCATGGCGGTGGTGATTTGTCTCGTCGCCAGTTTGTCCAATCTGCAAATGCGGCGCATCAGCGATAAGTTGACCGTTTTGTATCTGCTCGATCAATCGGCCAGCATCCCGAAGGACCAACGCGACGCGATGCTGCGTTACGTTGCCAAGGAGGTGAGCGCGCATCGCAACGACGAGCGTGGTGACCGGGCGGGCGTGATCGTCTTCGGCCGCGAGGCGAATATTGAGATCCCTCCCCTGGATGACGATTTCGATGTGCTAACCGAATTGGAAACGACCGGCAGCTTGCAGGTGGATGCTACCAATCTGGCCGGCGCGATGAAGTTGGCCCAAGCCACATTTCCTGAGGATTCCGCCAGCCGCGTGGTGATCCTAACCGACGGCAACGAGAACTTGGGGGACGTGCGCACCATCGCTCAGTTGATGGTGGCAGATGGCGTGGGGATTGATGTGGTGGCCGTGCCTTTGGAATCGAGCGGCGATGTTTCCGTGGAGCGACTGGTGCTCCCAGACAACATCCGTAAGGACCAGCCCTTTGAAGCCCGTGTGGTGCTCGACCATCAAACCCATACGACTCAAGAAGGTCAGGCGGCCCCGGCCCGCGGCAAGTTGCGACTCATTCGCCGCCGCGGATCTCAAGAGGAGGTTTTGGATGAACCGACCGTGGAGCTGCCGCCGGGCAAATCGGTTTATCGCTTCCAGCACGAGATCCGCCAGGCCGATTTTTATGAGTACGACGCGCAGTTCGTAGCCGAAAACGCTGCGCAGGACCGCGTGGCCGAGAACAACCGAGTAACGGCGTTCACGCACGTTCGTGGCCAGGGGCAGGTGCTGCTCGTCGAGGATTGGGAGAATCGGCGTCCGGATGGAAGTGGCGAGTTTCATCCGCTGGTCGAGGCGCTACGCCGCATGAATTTGGAAGTCACCGTACAGTTCTCCGATGCGCTCTTTGGCAGCCTGGCGGAGCTACAACGCTACGACACGGTCATTCTTGCCAACGTCCCACGCAGCAGTGGCAACGAACAGCAAGTGACCAATTTCAGCGATGCCCAGGTGGAGATTCTGGTGCAGAATACCCACGAAACCGGCTGCGGACTGATCCTGCTCGGCGGTCCCAGTAGTTTCGGCGCTGGCGGCTGGTCCAACACGCGATTGGAAGAAGCGATGCCCGTCAACTTCCAAGTCAAGAACACGAAGGTCGAGGCCGTGGGGGCGTTGGTCATGATCATGCACGCCTCTGAAATCGACCAAGGAAACCATTGGCAAAAAGTGATCGCCCGCGAGGCCTTAAAGTCCCTGGGCAACCAAGACTACTGCGGGTTGCTGCATTTTGATGGCACGGACAATTGGCTTTGGGGGCGGCCGCAGGGACTCGTGCAAGTCGGCAGCGACCGCGCCCGTATGATCGCGCGCCTGGACAGCATGGCGCCGGGTGACATGCCCGATTTCGATCCCAGCATGCGGAGGGCGGCCGCTGCGTTTGCCAAGGTGCCCGAAGCGGCCGTCAAGCATATGATCATCATCAGTGATGGGGATCCCACCGACCCCAATCCCTCCACGTTGGCACGACTGCGCACCCTGGGAGTCACGGTCACCACGGTCGCAGTCGGAGCGCATGGTCCCATCGGCCAAACGCCACTCCCCAGAATTGCCAATGCAACGGGGGGCAAGTACTACGTCGTGAACAATGCCCAAGCACTCCCCCGCATCTACCAACGCGAGGCACGACGCGTTGCCCGTCCGCTAGTCAAGGATGGCATCAACGTCGTGCCACAGGTGATCGGTCGACATGAGATCCTGCAAGGAGTCGAGGGATCGCTCCCTCCGATTCAAGGGTTCGTGCTGACCACACGCAAAGAAAATCCACTCGTCGAGCAAACCATCGTATCTCCCGATCCGCCCGACACGGAGAGTTCCACCCTGTTGGCCACATGGAAATATGGTCTCGGTCGATCGGTCGCCTTCACGACGGATGCTGGGCCACGCTGGGCCACACAGTGGACGGGCTGGAGCCAGTTCGACAAGTTCTTTGGTCAAATGGTGCGGTGGTCGATGCGACCGATCAGCGAATTGGATCAATTCAGCGTGGCCACGCAGGTGCGTGATGGCCGCATTCAGTGCATTGTTACGGCCCTCGATCCGGACGATTCATCGACCCGTTTTCTGGAAATGTCCGGCGCCGTACTCGGTCCGGACATGAGTGCCGCGCCGCTTGAGATTCGCCAGGAATCAGCGGGGCGATACGTGGGTGACATTTCCGCTCGTCAAGCCGGCACCTACTTTCTGACGCTGCTGCCCGGAGCGGGCAAGCCGCCCCTCCGGATCGGGGTTACGGTTCCCTATTCCGATGAATATCGCAATCAGCAGACCAACGAGGTCCTCTTACAATCGATAGCGTCCTTGGCACCCAAGGGGGGCCAACCCGGCCAACTGCTGGATGGCAGTTTGACCGAGAGCGAATTCAGTCGGCTCTTGCAATCGGACACGTTTCGTTCCACGTTACAAAAAGCCGCGAGTAGCCGCATC
>SXGT01396193.1_pt1 | contig 14573 bp, 14 predicted proteins | sample 3176221 | NCBI WGS metagenome assembly SXGT01 (sample SAMN11356862, study PRJNA531348) | freshwater metagenome | isolation source: freshwater sample F1-120 | place: China: Fuxian Lake, Yuxi | collected 2017-12-25
GCCGCCTTCATCACAGGCTTGTCATACCCGCTTGCGTAAATCTCCTGAGAGTGATGCCACCATCCACCACGCCCTCCCATGCGTTATAGACTGGATACCACATCGCGCAATGACAGTACATAAATTATGAAAATGCTCTAGTGACAGAGATGATTTCTTAATATTATGTGCATTGGTGCTGCTTAGCGGTCAGGAGATTCCGCTCTATTTTTCCATGCGCAACTATCCAAAACGCAAAAATCAATACAACCACAAGAAGATGGAAACGGCGTTTATCAAGGCATTGCGGCATATCTTATCGGACAAATACTCCTCTGTTCTCGTGGCGGATCGAGGCTTTGGCAATGAACGATTCATCCAGCTTTGTCTTGCGCATGGTTTTGAGATCATGATAAGAATGGCACCAAATGTGGCCATTAAAACTGGTGAAAAACAAGGGATTGTGGAAGAAGTGCTCACCGATGATGGCGTAGACGAGTGCTCCGTGCGCGCCTGGAAAAAAGCGCACCGGGTTGTCCGTCATCGTCATGAGGGCCAGGTGTGGTATGTGCTGACGAATCTCAGTGAGATCACTGACGTGCAGGCAGCAGAAGTCTAGGCGAAGAGGTTCAGGATAGCAAAGGTCTTTCAGCATGTACAAAGCAGCAGTTTTGAGAGAGAGAAATAAAAAATGAAGCAATATGACCGATGCAAGAGGATGTTATTTTTAATCTGCTTTGCGTAGAGTATCCTGGTGTTACTGGTCTACTACACACTGTCAAGATGAATGTGTAGGGGAGTAAGCGGGCAGAAGGGCCTCCCGCGCTCCCGGTGGACAGGGTCTTGGAGCTTCACTACATACCATACAGATCATAATAGACTTTTTGTGTTGTCGTCCGCCAGGTGCGTCTGCTACACTCGCGCCTGCGAGCCCGACCGAGACGGGTGAGTTCCCAGGAGACGCCGCGCGGCTGACGCTGACCGCCCTGCCCCCCCCGCAGGAAGACGGCGACGTTGACGGCTTGGCTTTCGGCTATAGCCACCTGGTGCTGGCTGGTGCCTCCGCCAATCAGCGACTCGAAGAGCCGGGCATTATCAGGGGCGATGCTTGCGCCTGCCACGACAGGAGAAACGGCCATGTTGTTGAACGATGTCCACTCACAACTCAATCCGACGACCGTGGCGTGGGTGACACGTCCCACCACATTGGCTGCCTTGTGTGAGGTGGTCAAGCAAGCCAAACGCCGCGGCATGTCCTTGTCTGTCGCCGGGGCGCGGCACGCCATGGGTGGGCAGCAGTTCGCGGCGCAGCAAGGGCATGTGGACATGACGGGTTTGCAGCACGTTTTGCATGGGGATGCCCAGCGTGGCCTCTTACAAATCGAGGCCGGTGCCAATTGGCACCACATCATTGCCGCCAGTCACCACATGCTGGCACCCGGCGGCACGAGCTGGGCGATACGCCAGAAACAAACCGGTGTCGACGAGGTGACGCTCGGCGGCTCGATTTCGGCCAACGCCCACGGCCGCGGTTTGTTGATGCAGCCCCTCGGCGCTGACATTGAAGATGTGACCCTGGTAGACGCGGAAGGCGACGTGCTGCTGTGCAGCCGCACGCAGAACGCTGAGTTGTTTGCTTTGGTGATTGGCGGCTATGGACTCTTCGGCTTGATCTATGCCGCTACCTTACGCCTCGTGCCGCGTCAGCGGGTGCGGCGTGTGGTGGACATTCTCGACTTGGCCGATGCCATGCATGCCGTGTACCGGCGTGTAGACGACGGCTGCTTGTATGGTGATTTCCAGTTTGTCATCGACCCCAAGGATGACAGTTTTCTACACCGTGGTGTGTTCGCTTGCTACAAGCCCACCACCGAACCCGAGGCGGATGAGGCGGCCAGTGCCGACCTGCAACCCGAGGCGTGGTTACAGTTGCTGAAGCTGGCGCACGAAGACAAAGCTCAGGCCTTCAAGCTGTATGCTCAGCATTATCTCAGCACGCATGGCCATACCTACTGGGCCGACACCATGCAGCTCAGCACCTATATCCCGAGTTATGCCGATGTCCTCAATTCCGACCAACCGACCGACCGAGCCCCTGGGCCAAGGCAGACGCTGGTGATTGGCGAGCATTATGTGCCGCGAGACCAGATTGCGGCCTTCATGACGCAAGCGGCCCGGGTGCTCAAGGCCCAAAACGTGGAGGTGATTTACGGCACCATCCGTGCCATCTTACAAGACGACTGCAGCTTTCTTCCTTGGGCTAAAAAAGATTATGCATGTGTCATTTTTAATCTGCGCACCTTTCACACACCGCAAGGCAAAGCGCGCACAGCCGAGGCGTTTCGCCATTTGATCGACGCGGCGTTAGCCCTTGGCGGCAGCTACTTCCTCACCTACCATCGTTATGCCACACGTGCACAGGTGTTGCACGCCTACCCACAGTTTGAGACCTTTCTGGCACGCAAGCGACACTTTGATCCGCAAGAACGCTTCACCAGCGACTGGTACCGCCACCATGTCGCGCTGATGGGTCACAGCCGGTGAACGTTATGCGTTCCGCACATGCAGCAGACGGTGAGTGAAGAAACGCATGGGCCGAGACCTGCGACTGCCTCTGCACTCCCGTGGTCACGCGCTGGCCCTGCGTGCGTCAACTCTACCGCGATGCTCCCCCGTGCCGTGCCGTGCTGCGGTCGCGCAGCGCCACGCGTGTCGCCCATAGCCTGGCGCCGTGTGCGCCACGCGGTCGCGGACCGGGGCGTGTCGGCGCTGGCCACTCGTGGGGCGCTATCCCCGCGTGCTCTGCCCGGACGGCGCCGACCCCAGCCCCAGCAGCTCTTCCACATTCTGCCAGAGAATTTTGTCTTTTTCTGCGGTGCTGAGGCTGGGAAGGCTCTGGACCCACCCTCCGGGGGACGGATCCCAGGCAACAAAGGGCCAGTCACTGCCGAGGACCACGCGGTCGATCCCCACTTGGTCAATGAGAAAACGCAGGGCCGCTTCGCTGTTCGTGACACAGTCATAGTAGAGACGACGCTGATACGTGCTCGGTGGGTGCTGGGTGTGCAGACGGGCCTCCGCACGCACCTGCCAGCCGCGATCCATGCGGCCCATGCCGAAGCAGGCCGGGCCGCCGCCATGGGCGATGCACACTTTGAGATCAGGGCAGGCGTCCAGGATGCCGCCGAAAATCAAGGTGGCGACCACCAGGGCATCTTCCACGGGCACGCCGATGCTGTTGGAAATGCCGTATTTGTCGGTGCGGGCGAGGAGCAAATTGTCGACGGGCTGGGGGTGAAAGAACAGCACCGCGCCCATGGACTCGGCAGCTTTGAACAGCGGGGCGAACTGCGGCGCGTCCCAGGTCTGGCCCTGATTGGCAACGGTGTCGAGTTCGGCGCCTTTGAGGTCCAGGGTGTGGACGGCACGGTCGAGTTCGGCGATGGCGGCGCCCACATCCTGGACCGGCAGGGTGGCTAAACCGGCGAAGCGCTGCGGCCACTGGCGCGTCATGGCGGCAATCTCGTCGTTGACGTCACGCGCCAGGTGTTGGCCCTGGGTGGGGTCGAGATCGTAACCGAACAGCGGCGTGTGGATGGACACCACGTGCAGGTCCGTGCCTTCAGCGTCCATGTCCTGCAGGCGCTGTTCTGGGGTGAAGCGCATTTTGGCGCCGGGCATGTGGATCTGTTTCCCGTCGCGCACCAGCGTGTTGGCGCCCTGGCCAGGCGTGCTGCGTAGGCCGTACCAGGCCTGGCCGGCATCGACGGTGTGCCACAGGCACTGCGGTACTAGATGGGTATGCATGTCGATCGTCCGCATGACGCGCTCTCCTTCTGAGGGCAACACGGGTGGCGCTGTTAAAGAGCCAGCAAGCGTTCCAGGTTCTTCCACAGGATGGCCTCTTTTTCCGCCTGGCTCAGACGTTGCAGACTGAGCACCCACGACACCGGCCAGTCAAAGGCCATATCATAGGGCCAGTCCGTGCCGAAGACCACCCGATCAATGCCCACCGTATCAATGAGATAGCGCAGAGCGGCTTCGGTGTAGACGATGCAATCGTAGTAAAAGCGCCGCAAGTAGGCACTGGGCGGCTGCGGGATGAGCTGGTGGATGTCCGGACGCGTGTGCCAGTTACGGTCGATACGGCCAATGCCGTAGCAGGTATAGCCGCCGCCATGCGACAGGCAGATTTTCAGATCCGGGCAGGCATCCAGGACACCGCCCATGACCAGGGTGGCAAAGGTGACGGTGCGATCGGCCAGGTTGCCGACGGAGTTCGGTAGGTGATAGCGGGCGATGCGTGGGGAGACCATCGTTGGGCCGCCCTGGTGGAACAGGATCAGGGCCCCGAGCTGCTCGGCAGCTTTCCAGAACGGCAGAAACATCGGGTCATCCAGGGTGCGCCCGTTGATCTGATCGCCGATCATGGCCCCTTTGAAGCCGTGCTGCACCATGACGCGCTCCAGTTCGGCAATGGCTACGGGCACGTCTTGCATGGGCAGGGTCGCCAGGCCAGCAAAACGCTGGGGCCAGCTGGTAATCATGTCGCGGATTTCGTTGTTGGCATCGCGTGCGGTGGCCAGAGCGACCTGACTCTCCAGGTGATAGTTATAAAAGCCGGCGTAGGGCGAGACCACATGCATGTCCACCCCCATCGAGTCCATATCGGCCAGCCGCTGCTCAGGCGTCCACTGGGCGCGTGGTGGTAACGCCTGGCGGTGGCTGCCGATGACGGCGTATTCCTGGCCCTGGGCGTCTTGCTCACGCCGCACCCCGTGCCAGTCGTGGCTCCCGGTGGTGGCACGCCAGAAACACTGCGGGGTGAGGTGGGCGTGGATGTCAATGCTGCGCATAAGGCTGTTCCTTGTGGCATGGAGGGTGTTGGGGCCGCGTGCGATGAGCGCTTCCACTCCGGCGTGTGCTGGAGCGCGCGCCGGAGTGAAGCTGGCAGCCTAGATGTCCATTGCGTAAGTCCTGTGCCAGGCAAGGGTGTCTCGTGGGCCTGGCCCACGCCTCCAGGAAACCCTCGTGCACCGCGCTCTGGTAGGAGCGGGCCAGGCCCGCGCAGGTGTTGGACTGGCAGTGTATGTATGCAACAGACATCTAGCGAGGTCACAGACGTCTAGACGGCGGCTCCGACCGGCAGCTTGGCGCCCTGGAATGGGCCCTGGGTCGCTTCGCAAGCTTTGGCGAAGGTCATGATATCGTCGTCGCTTTGCGTTTCCAGGTCGATGGGCGCACTAAAACCCTGTTTCACATTGAAACCGGTCTTGTAGTAGACCTCCACCACGTTGCCTTCAGGGTCTTCGAAGTAAATGCTGTTGGAAATCCCGTGGGTTACCGCGCGGAGAATCTTGGTGTGCTCGACGGCGAACCGCCGGTGCAACTCCCGCAGCGCGGCCATCGACGGCACGATGAAGGACACTTGTCCCACATACTGCGTCCGGGGCCGGTCGGGGCGGGCCTGGCCCAGGTTCAGCTCGTGATGCTCGCTGGCCGGGTCGGCACTCAGGAAACAGCTGCCCCGCTCTGGATCCTCGTCGGTGACCGTGAGGCCGAGCACCCGGGTGTAGAAGTCCCGCATCTTCAAAAAATCGTCGCAAATGAGGCCCACATGTCCGAGATTGGTAATCAAAGCCATACACGTTCTCCTTGAGGCTCCACACAGGTTAGAGCATAGGACGCGACGCCATCGCAGCCCGCGCGTCCTATGCTTGCAAGGATACGAAGACGCCCGGCATTGTAGCGCTGGCCCTTCTGGAACACAATGGTGCCCGTGGCCAAGGCGCCGTCGCCAGCGCCCTGCGCCTTGGACAAGCCGTTAGCTGCAGCGCCGGTATTTCAGCAGCCGTCGGCCTTCCTGATTCTGATTAATGTAGATATCGCCATGCGAATCCAACCACACCGCATGCCCGCCGTCGCCGGTGCTGGTGCTGGTCGGGCTCAGCCAGCGCGTTAACACCTGGCCGTCGAGGTTCAGGAGCGTAATCAAGCCATCCAACTCTGGCACATACACCACGCCCTGGTGATCAATATAGATGTCGCACGGACGTGCCAGGTCGCGCCATTGCGTCAAAAAATCGCCGTCCGGGGAAAAAACCTGTACACGGTTGTTCTCGCGGTCGGCCACAAACACCCGGCCATCCGTGTGCACCCAGACGCCATGCGGCACGTGAAACTCGCCCGGCGCGGTCTTGCCCGGTGTACCCCACGAATGTTGTAATGTGCCGTCTGGAGCAAAGCGATGCACGCGGGCATTGCCATAACCATCCGAGATATAAATATCCCCACTCGGAGCAATGGCGACATCCGACGGGCGGTGGAACGGCCCGGCAGCCTGCTTGACGGGATCGCTGTATTTGCCCGACCACCCGGTGTCGGACGGCGTATTCCAGGTGCCCATGGTCATCAGCAGATTGCCGGAGGGGCTGTATTTCAGCACCACGTGCGAGTTGATGACTGGCAGGTAGAGATTGCCCTGCGCATCGATAAACATGCCGTGCGCCGACGACAGCACGCCTTCGCCCCAGGAGGTGCGGAAGTGGCCATCACGGTCAAAGACCATCAAGGGATGGTCGCTCCGATTGAATAAATAGACATGATCGTGGGCATCGGTCACAATGGCCGTCTGGCCGAGTGTCCAGCCCGCTGGGACCTGGCCCCAGTCTTCGACTAACTCATAGGTGTGTGCTCCAGTGCCTACTGTTGCCATGGCTTCAGCCTCCTGACCTGCGTGTGGATCACTGCCTCGGTTGGCCGCAACGTGTCTGTATGCAGCCCTGTCTCTGGCAGTATAGAGGTCCAATGGGCGCTTTGTACACCCCCACTGCCGGGCGGCGGCGTGTCCCTGGACATGCCGCGTCGGATGGGCTAGGGTAGCGCCGCAACAGTGACTATCGAGGGAACACCTTGCGCTGCCGAGGGGTGGCACGCACCGTGTGAGCACGACTGGAGGATTGTATGCACATCGGCCATCTCCTGACACGCGCCGCCCAGCGCTGGCCAGAGCGTCCGGCCTGGCTGCAGGGCGAGCAGGTCATCACCTTTCAGCAGGCGGAGGCACGGGTCAACCGCCTGGCCCATGGCCTGGCCAGCCTGGGGGCTATGCCTGGCGACCGCATTGGCATGCTACTGCCCAATTGCTTCCAGGGGTTGGAGACTATTCTGGCGCCCATGAAAGGCGGCATGGCGGTGGTGCCGATGAACTTCCGCTTGCACCCGGAGGAGCACGCCTACCTGCTGAATGACTCCGGGGCCCGGGTGCTTATCTACGGCGAAGAGTTTCGCCAGCATCTCGAGGCGATGCGCCCGCGCTTGACCAGCGTGGCGCACACTATCTGTGTCGGCACGCCCGCGCCCGGCGACCTGGGTTTTGAGGCGCTGTTAGCGGGACAGCCGACCACCCCGCCGGCGCTGGCCATTGCGCCAGATGACCTGGCCTGGGTGTTCTATACGTCCGGGACGACCGGACGCCCCAAGGGTGCCATGCTGAGCCAGCGCAATCTGCTTGCCATGGTGCAACTGTTTCTCCTCGACCTCAACCCGGCGGTGGCCACGGACGTTTTGCTACACGCCGCCGCCATTACCCATGGCTCGGGCTGCGCCATCTTCCACCACATTGCCCGTGGCGCCGCCAACGCCTTTCCTGCGACCCGCTCGTTCGATCCCCCCCAAATTTTTGAGGCCATCCAGCGCTACCGCGTCACGACCATGTTCCTGGCCCCGACCATGGTACATATGCTGACGCAAAGCCCGGCCCGCACGCAGTACGATCTCTCCAGCCTGCACACGGTGTTCTACGGCGGCGGTCCGATGTATGTCGAGCAACTGCAGGAAGCGCTGCAGGCCTTTGGGCCAATCTTCGTCCAACTCTTCGGGCAGGGGGAATGTCCCATGGCGGTGACCAGCCTGCAGAAGGAGGAGCACCTGACCGCGGGGGATCCCGTCAAACAGCGTCGCCTCGGTTCCGCTGGCCGCGAGACCACTGGGGTGCACGTGCGGGTGGTGGATGAGGATGACCACGATCTGCCCGCGGGTGAGCACGGCGAGATTGTGGTGCGTGGTGATCTGATCATGCAAGGCTACTGGAACAACCCGGAGGCCACCGCGGAGACCCTGCGTCACGGCTGGCATCACACGGGGGACGTGGGCTTCCTGGATGCGGACGGCTACCTCTACATCACGGACCGCATGAAGGACATGATCATCAGCGGTGGCTCGAACATCTACCCACGCGAGATCGAGGAAGTGATCTGCACGCACCCGTCCGTGCTCGAAGTGTCCGTGGTCGGCGTGCCTAACGACACCTGGGGCGAGTCGGTCACGGCCCTGGTGGTGACGCGCCCAGGCATGACGGTGAGCGAGGCCGAGATCATCGAGCACTGCCGTCGCGGCCTGGCGTCGTACAAAAAGCCATCCAGCGTCGAGTTCCTGGAAGCCTTGCCGAAGAACGCCTATGGCAAGATCCTGAAGCGCGAGCTGCGGGAACCGTACTGGCAGGGGCGTACGCGGCGTGTGTGAGGGCGGCGGAGGGTGATGGCACTCCACGTAAATATCCACGTGGAAGATTCACAGTAGACTGTAAGCAACTGCTGGCACTAAAGTGCCGTAGCTTTGCACTGCCACTCAAAGGCCACCGGTCCTTTGAGTGGCGCGCATACATGAGGGTGGCTTCCTCCACCCCTCGTCGCCCAATACTTGGCGGCGTTGAGATCAGCGTGGGCGTGATGCCCACACCGGAGGTAGAGGAACTCCGCTTGAGCACGACGGTGGCATTTGTCCACACAGCCACAGCGACGACATGTCCGGCTGGTGTGCCATGGATCCACACACCCCACCGGCACGCCAACGCGTTGGGCTGTGGAACTGACAAACTGTCGCAGTTGGTTGCAGCGCCAGGCATGATGCGTGTTGCGCGGTGTCTGGCGCACCGTCATCTGGCTGCGGATGTGCGGCAAGTCGTTCAGGGACAACACAGGCTGCGTGTCTTTGGCATGCGCCACCACCCCGTTGCGAGATCGTCTGGTGGACGGCACGCCGGAACCAGGAGACCTTCCGGGCCATTTTCTCGAGGCGCCGTTTGGCACTTGTGGTGCCCGTGACCTGGGAGGTTTGCCTGGCACGCCCCCAGCGTGGGCACCGCGGACGGGCACCGGCGCCCTCGTGTCGCGGTGCCCGTCCGCGTCCGTCGTCCTGGAGACGATGCCCAGATCGACACCCAGAAGATGTGTGGGAGCCCTCGGCGGTGCTCCCGGGGGTCGCGCGCGTCACGCGCCCAACGCCCGTGCTATCCCCCAACACCAGCGCCGCTGGGCCTGTGGCGCGGCGGCACGACCCCGTGGCGCGGCGTCCGTCTGCCTCGGCACGGCGGGACGGTCATGCCGGGTCCGCAGCCTGCCCGCTGCCCGGCTAGGCTAAGCCAGGCGCCGTGTGCGGCGGCACGGGCTTGGCGAGGGGTGCCCGGGCGTCTATGGCCGCATCGGGACACAGCCGGTCCCGGCCTGCGGGCGCCAGCCGGGCGATGGCTGGCGGCGCGGTCAAGGCCAGGTGTCCGGCTCCGTGGCGTCGGCTCCGCAGGTCCGTGCGCTGGACGCCTGGGCGCCTGCGCCCCCCGCATGGGCTCTGTGACGGCATGGCGACTCCTGCGTGACGCGAGAGAGCCGCTTGGTACGGCCTCGTTTTGACGGTCGATGCATCGTGGGGTATGATGCGCCCATCCTGGGATAGGGTGATCCCGCCGCCAAGCTGCGAGCGAGGCCCCCCGCGCATGGACGGCGGGTGGCGGCCTTTGCCAGGTTGTGGCGTGATTAGACGGCGGGTGGCGGCCTTTGCAAGGGTTACGACGTGATTAGCCAGCGGGTGGCGGCCTTTGCCTAGGTTAGACGGCGGGTGGCGGCCTTTACCCACTGCAAGCCAGGATTAGGCGGCGGGTCGCCGCACAATAGAAAGTTCGGCAAACCAAGGAGGCTGCAGGTGATCGCTTCCGTAGTGAGCTTTCTGACCTCTCTGTCAAGAGCAGAAGTGATCTCGCTTTTACCGTCGATTATGATGTCCGCAACCTTGATAGTTTTAATCTGTCAAATTCGTCTACTCATCAGGTCCGCCAGAACAGCGCAGTATCAGACGGCGCTGCACATGATGTTTGAGTGGCGCTCAGACATCATCAACCATCCAACTTTGGCCGAGCGCTATAAAAGCTCAACTTATTTTAAGGAAGTCTTCGGGGAACAAGGGATCGAGAGTTATTTTCACACGCTCAAACTCTTCCACACTCTTGAAGTTTTCTATCTTCTTCAAGACTACAAAATCATCAATGCCAAGATGTGGTCGTCGTGGAAGCAGCAAGCAGACATTGTGATGACCCCCGATAAAAACAGAAAACTCTGGCGACGCCTCAAAGCAGTAAGTGTCTACAATGCTAAATTCGTAAAGGAAATTGATGCGGTGGTCGATGATATTGAAAAAAATCTTGCTCATAAAGTCGTTTAACTTCAAGTGGGTGGCAAGGGCCTCCACGGCTAGGCGTTCTCTGCCCAGGAGGGCTCCAACAAGTTCCAAAGAGGGGTAGCATCTCTGGAAGCAAAGCCCCTCTGAGGTTCCGTCCGTGCCGGAGGACCACGGGACCCCAGGCTTGTCACCAGGGAAGGGCATACGCTCAGGACAACACTTAACACAGCCGAACAATTGCGTGCAGCTGACTGGGCACAGCGTCCGCTCGTTCCTCGCTCCCGCCGTGCCCAGCAGCTGACGCGTGGCGTTAGGTGTTGTGAAATCCATTCGCTCCATGGAGATTAGATACGAAAGCTATGCACTGCGTCCGGCATCTTTCCAGGGAGGGTAGGTGATGAATCGACATGGCAGCGCCTCTCTCATAGTCCTAGCATGGGCGCTGGTTCTGGTGACATGTCCATCCGCTCTTGCAGACGTCTATCGCTATAAAGATGCGAGTGGCAAGTGGGTGATCAGTAACACGCCGCCGCCAGAGGGTACAGCCCCTGCCACTGAGACAGGCGAAAAACGGTTACAGAATGCCCTTCGTCCTCGTACTACAACAGAGCAGCACAATCAGGAAGAGTTTGCGACATCCATACCTGCGCTCAACACACTTTACAGCAAATGGAAGGATACATTAGAACTCGCTCATAATACCGCTCGCATCGCGCTTACAGGCCCAGTCGGTAATTTGCAAGCAATCAAACGGGAAACCGAGACTCTGTTTGTTCCAGACTGTCTCGTTGTCCCCAAACAAAAAATGGTCAAAGGAATGGACAAAATGATCGAAGGATTCTTCCGGTTTATGCAGGATGCAAAGATCGGAACAATTCTCGCCGTAGAAAGCTTTCCCGATGGTCGCAAGTTATTTGTTGAGTACGAGAGAGGTGCAAAGGCCTGCGCCCCTTAATTGGTGGTTTCACATTGTGCGGTAGTCGCGCCTTAGGTTCCCAGGATGCCGGAAGAAGTATGACGTTCAAGTTCACTATCGAACACGAAGGAAGAACATATGAGTGTGAACGCATCGTTGAGGGAAAGAGGGTTCTCTATCAAACGGTTGTAGTGGTTGGTGTCGGTAGCAAAGAGGATCCGGCTTCATATGGTCAACGTGGTCACCCTGCCGAGTCGATGGCGGGCGTGGCGTGTCTGATAGCCGATGAAATTCTCAGAGAGAAATCGAGGTAAGCAGAGACTAAAAAGCGTGCGGTAGGCTTAGATTCACTGTTTTCTTCCATGTGGTGGGGTTGCGGACGTCATTCCGGAGCCCACTCTAGGGCTAAGCACCTAACAATCGCCTGCAGCCGACTGCCTACAGCCTATGCTCGTCCCTCGCTCCGGCTTCCGGCAGCGGCTGAGGCGTGGCGTTAGGCCCCATTCATCTCAACAGGGAGATGAGATATGAGCATAGCAGCCGACCACGACCGTGTCGGGTTGACCTGGCAGACCGGGGTGTGGGATCAGATAGCACAAATCTATCTACGCGAGATCGATCGGCTCGCAGCACCGTTGATCGCGCATGTGATCGCGCGCGCCGCCCTCCACGCAGGGCAGCAAGTCCTCGACCTCGGCACTGGGACTGGTGCGGCCGCAATACAGGCGGCGCCGTTGGTCGCTCCTGGCGGCCAGGTGCTGGGGGTTGACATCAGCCCAGCCATGCTGACCCTGGCGCAGCAGCGGGTAGCGGATCTGGGCCTGACCAACGTCACCTTGCGTGAGGGACGCGCAGAGGCGCTTCCAGCCCCTGATGGCGCGTTCGATGTCCTCCTTGCTTCCTTGAGCCTGATGTATGTCCTCGACCGAGTTGCAGCGGCGCGTGAGATTGCCCGGGTTCTCCGTCCCGGGGGCCGGTTCGTCGCGGCGGTCTGGGCGGGGGCAGAGGAATGCGATGTCGTCCTGCTCCAGCAAACCGCGGCGCGCTTTGCTCCCCCGCCCCCGGTTCCTGGCGTCGGGCCTGGCGTCCTCGCCGACGCGACGCCCTTCCTGGCGCAATTGGCAGCGGTGGGCATTCAGGCCCGTGTAGAGCGCGAGACGGTCGTGTATGACTTTGAGCATTTCGCCGCGGCATGGGACGTGCTCGCTGGGGTCACGGCCGCGCAACTCACACCCGAGCGTCAGGCGGAGGCGAAGGCGGCAGTCCTGGCCGCTATGTGGCCGCATGGGGACGGCCCGCGTCGCTTTCACAATGTCACCCAGTTCATCATTGGGCAACAGCGGCCCTAGTGGCGTGTGGAGGAGGCTCACATGAACCCATGCGCCGCGTCTTGCTGACCGCAGCCTGGCCTAACCACGCAGTGGAGCGGACGGGGAACAAGCTGGCGCTTGTTCCCCGCCGCTCACCGCCGGCGTTCGGATATACATGATAGGAAATAATACGATGAGCACGGAGAATATGCGAAATTTCGATCCTAGTATTTTCATATCTTGGTCTGGCCCTCTCAAGCCACTCGCCCTGAGGCTTCAGACGGCCTTCAGCGACCGCGATACGAAAGCAGTTGTTGGAGCTGAAGAGCCACCAAGGACGGGGCATAGTTATAATGACTATTTTCCGGCTCGGATTATTACACAGCTTCTTCGCGAAACAACTCATGCTGTGATTTTACTAATGCCCGACTTTCAAAATGATTCGCGATATTATTTCCGAGACAATGTGATGTTTGAGGTAGGATTTTTATTCGCCTATTTACCGAGTCAATCTATCTTTTTTTTTACTATTGATACCACACATAGGGACGTGCCATCCGATGTGCAAGGCGTTGAAATAACATGTATTCCCCACTTGACACACGATGATTTTCTCGCCGGTACGGACATCGAAGGAAAGCTGAAAAGAGCGAGTGAATATATCAGTGAACAAGTACGCCAAAAGATTGACTCCTCTATTCACAACAAGGTTAACCTAAGTCAACCAATTCTTGTATTCAGTCAGTACTCAAATTATAAAGCGTTTCTCCGCACTCAAATTGATAGCTTACAAGGCCCCAATGTAACACGCTTTGCATCAACGTTGTTGTGCATAGCGACCGCTTCAGTTTATGCGGATGAAAACGATCTACTATACGAATGGTGTAAGGATGCTATCACGCGAATCAAGACGACACGATGGCAATCCTACGTGATGATCGCGCAAAATATTTTGGAATTTTACAAACAAAGTGACGAACTGACAAAGATTCCCCTTATTCAAAAATTACAAGACCTGCTGGATACACTCCGGGCCTGGGAGAGGGCGCACGGAGAATCTTTACTTCACGGAGATTCTAAGGATGTTTTTATATATGTATACGCTCAAAATTATAAGCAGCATTTATTGCGACGAATCGCTCAGCAGAGAGAAGATCCGACTGAACGTGATATTCTGCTCAATGAAGCCTGGGACTGCCTTGAAGGAATGATTAGTGTCCTTGAGAAAGACCGAGAATATTTCTCGGATGAGTCTAAATGGCTTTGGCTCGGGTTTGCATATTTCCAACGCTGTCGCTGTTGGTACGATATGAAATTACCAGCAGACAAGGAAGCATTAGCAAAGAAAAGTATTGGCATGGCTTGCGACTTACGAGTGAGAATGGGCAATCTTCTTGAAAGCCGGGCTAATGACATAGTGGAGAAACGCCTTGCCCAAAACTACAAATTAGAGACAGTAACAAATCATATTTTCAGAATGAAGCATTGGCCCGGTGGTCTGGAAAAGATGCAACTTGATGCAATTTGCGAACTGTTGCGATCTAACATGCCCGATAATTCGTTTTGGCGCAGAACGCATGGCCAGGTGCAAGAAGCTATCCCGCACATCATTCGTGATGAGAGTGCGCAAGAACGTTTCCTCAATGACTTAGACTCTATGGTAATTCGGCAAAGCTAAGCAGGGGACAAGGCATGAAGCATACACCACGGGCTGGGCCGAACAAAGCGCTGGAGCCGACCGGGTAAAAGCTAGCGCTTTTACCCGGCGGCTCAGCGCGGGCGTTCGGCGCCTACGGCGTTTTCCAGGAAAAAACTGGAAGCATCCTCATATGAGCGCGCGTAGAATTCTTTCATCTTGACCACCAAGGAGCGTTATCAGAATAAGGACAACCTATGACTGCCGTTGAGCAACTCACCCA
>SXGT01233785.1_pt1 | contig 14572 bp, 15 predicted proteins | sample 3176221 | NCBI WGS metagenome assembly SXGT01 (sample SAMN11356862, study PRJNA531348) | freshwater metagenome | isolation source: freshwater sample F1-120 | place: China: Fuxian Lake, Yuxi | collected 2017-12-25
CGGTCGAACTCGACGTACTCACCCATGACCTGAGGATTGCTGCACGTGCCATTGCCCTTGCCCACCCGGATCGTGTTGGCGTCCGGCATCTGCAACAAAATGAGGACCTTCTCCGGTGTCGTGAAGTTCTGGCCTTGGGCCGCGTTGGTGTCGTAGCAGTACACGTTTTGATCCGGCTTGACTTGACTGAATTCACGATTGACGAGGCCCTCTTCAGCCGGGGTGAAAAAGTGCCGACCCGGTGGTACGCCGATTGCCATTGCGGAGACCCCCATCGAGATCATCTGAATCGATGGGTCAACGGCATCATTGACCAGAGCCAGATGCGGATCGTCGTGCTGCTTGGGCCCAGAGAGTTGGAAGAACCATGCACCCTTCGCAGTTCCCACGACATCCACGGCAACTTCGCCACAACGAGGTTCCTGTGTTCGTTGAAACGTCTGATTCTGGTATTGGGAGCCGAGAATCTCGTAGTAACGGGCCTTCATGTCTGCCGGGTAGTAGTCGAGGAAGCAGGCCGTGTGTTGCTCCAATGGTGACCACCGTTGTTGGTTCGCAAATTGGAGTGCAGGCTTGCGGTAGTCGTTGAGACGGACGTCAAGGTTGCCGTTTCGATCACCGACCGAACCGATCACTTCTCCCGCGCGAACTTGAATGTCGAGGTTCTTATACGAACAGGTTTTGTATCGGCGGTCAGCAAACCCGCCAGTGGTGGACTCATAGCAGTCGTTTGAAGCTGCTGCGGAAACCGCATCCAAGAGGGTGCCGGTGAGGCTTCCCACGTGACCAAATCTTCCAATGACATCTCGGCAGATACCGAATGTGAAGTCGTATTCCATCCATGCCCCACCCGGGGTGATCGTCTCAAGGGTGTTGATCTCTACGACGGTCATGTCCGCCGGCGCGATCAGCGGCTTCGAGTTGCCGAGTACGACGTCGCCGTTGCTCTGGTACGCGGTGCCATTCACCGTGACGTACACGTGCATTGTGGGGAACACGTGTGCAGGAGGACCGAGATTTCCGAGAGGAGTGATGAACCCGTGGTCACCATCGGCGAGCGGGAAGTGACTGAGGAGCACGTCGCCATTCGGACAATCTGGGAGCTCACCAAAACCCGAGTTCGCCGAGGAATCGCTCCCGCCTGAACTGCTTTGTTGTTCGCTCGCCGTGGAATCACTGAAGGGCTCTTGCGCGCTATCCGACTGAGACGTTGCGCCACCACATGAAGAGACGAGAAGGAGTGTCGTCGTGAAAATGATTCGGCGAGCGGCTAGACGGTTACGCATTATTCGACAACCTGACGAAATGGTACCAAATCTGGCCAAAGTCGGGAAGCGTCTACAACCGTTTGGGACCGAATGAAATACCCCTCTGACATTCTCCCGAAACTCGAGGACCGAGTGAGAACCACGGCGAACAGTGAGCAACATGCGACCCAGTGTCCCTCGAATTTGGACGTGAGTTTCTGGCGCCCCCGGCATGAATCGAACCTGCGACCTGCGGTTTAGGAAACCGCTGCTCTTGGCCTGAACTGCGACGGCTGATCTAGTCGAGGAAGATGAGCGGGATTTCACGATCGGTTCGTTGTTGGTAACCGGCATATCCCTTGTACTTCTGTTCGACGATCGGCCACAAACGCGCTCGCTCCGTGGCGGTTGCAGTGCGGGCAGTCATCGTCTTGGTGGGTTCACCCTTCAACTTCACTTGCACTTGCGGATTCTCCACCAAATTCAGATACCAGGCCGGATGAACGTCGTCACCACCTCGCGATGCAACGATCACGATGGATTCGCCCTCCTGGATCGGTGACGTCAACATCACGCTGCGAAGCTTTCCGCTTTTGCGACCCGTCGTGGTGAGTTCGAGCACGGGCATGTTGCCAGCCTCCCAACCCAATCGACCTCCACTGATACGCAAAATGACGCGGTGGACGGTGTTCATCGCCTTCAACGTGAGGTCGCTTGGCATTCGAGCGTTAGCCGTTCACGATTGCTTGGACGAGGCCGGCGACCAATGCTGCGCGCTCGGGCATGAGATCGAGTCGCACGTGTTCGGTTTCGGCGTGTGCACCAGCACCGACAGCGCCAAGCCCATCAAGCGTGCGCACACCAACCGCCGCAGTGAGGTTGCCGTCGCTACCGCCGCCCACGGCAACTCCTCGTAGATCGCCGATGCCGTACTCGCCAGCAACCTTTTCGGCGATGGCGAAAAGTTCCTTGGTCATTGACTCATGCATTGGTGGGCGGTTCATTCCCCCGCTGACTTCAACGCGTGCACCAGCAAGCGTCGCGGTGAGACGCGACATCTCGGCCTCCAAACGATCCTTTTCTTCCGGGATCACGCAACGAACATCGACGGCGATCGTCGCAAGGTCGGGAACCACGTTGTCGGCTGTGCCGGCTTTGGCCACAGTTGGTGTCACCGTGGTGCCCACTTCGGGTCGAGCGATTGCCGCGATGCGGGGCACCTGTGCTGCAAGCTCCACCAGCGCGTTGATACCTTTTTCGGGCTCCAACCCTGCGTGCGACGCGCGACCAGTGATGGTGACGTTGAACGTTCCCGTGCCTTTACGGGCGATCTTCAGCGCACCACCGTCGGCGCTGGGCTCGAGCACCAACACAGCACCAGTGGCGAGAGCACGTTCTTCGAGCAACGCGCGTGACGCATGTGAACCAACTTCTTCGTCGGCAGTGATGAGGATCTCGGTGTGATACCACTCCTTCACGGCTGCCACACCGTAGATCGCTTGCACGATGCCCGCCTTCATATCGAAGATGCCAGGACCGCGACCAGTGTTGCCTTCGCGTGTGAATGGTCGGCGTGCCACCGTGCCGAGCGGAAACACGGTGTCGTGATGACCGACGATCAGCACCTTGGTGTCGGCGCTGCCCTTCCAGTGCACGTGCGGTCCACGGTCGCTCTCGATGAGTGTGGGTGGAGAACCCAAAACACGAGTCATCAGGTCGGCGAGAAAATGTGCACTGCGATCGAGGCATTCGCGCTCCAGTGATGGCGACTCCACGTTGACGAACTTCTCGAGATCGGCGATCATCGCGTCGCCTTGAGCGTCGAGATGTGCGCGCACCTGTGCAGCCGTGCGATGGTCAGAGACGCCGAGAGTCATGTGCCTTCATTCTGTCGGAGTGCCCGGGGCGGGACTCGAACCCACACAGCCATTTCTGGCCAGGGGGGTTTAAGCCCCCCGCGTCTACCATTTCGCCACCCGGGCAATGCGACGTCGTTGCGTGGTCGAAACGCTCGACCGCACTTCAGGCTACGTGCGCAGTAGAGGGCTGGTTGTTCGCGGTACGAGCGTGGCCGTTGGCGTTCTCGAGTGAGTTCCACAAGGCACCACGAACTTGGGCAGCGTGCACGGGCGACAGCTGATTGAGCATCACCACACCTTCGATCATGTCAGCCACTACGGCGGCAAGCGGACGATCTTTGACGTTTACTGCCACGATGCCGGCAACTTCGTCGCCCACAAAACGACGCATGGTGCGATCCACCCCAATGATGCGGGTTGGACAGCGGAATCCCGGCGCAGTCAAGCCCAATTGACGGGCCGTGGATGCAATGGCGCGCGCCAACGCCGCAAACTCCACGGTGGAGAGTGTCGACGAGTCGCTGCGCATAGAACCGCTCATCATGTCAGGGGGGTGACACGCAGAACCGCGCACCGGCTCGGTACTGTTGCCACACGATGGTGACGCCCCCGCTTCCTCCAACATCACCGGAGGCGCCACTCAACCCCATGCAACAGGCGGTGGTGGACACGCTTGGCAAGTCACCCGATTGGACTCCGCTCCCCACCAGCGTGGTGGATGCCGTTCGCACGATGCTGCACGACAATCTGGCAGACATAGCAACACGATTCAGCAAGGAAGCCCCGTTGTGGTTGAGCAAGAACAAACTCACCACCATTCATGGCTGCGAAGCGCACCACGTTGCCACCAAGGATTCATTTGCGTGGACTCCCATCACCGCCCGCGGCACCGTGCTACACAAAGCGGTCGAATTGGGTGTGCACTGGCGGGGCGACTCCTCGCCTGCAGAGATCGTCGACGAAGCCATCGCCCGTCTTGCCGACTCCAACAACAACGTCGCCGACTTCCTCATTGGGATGAGTCCGGGCGATGCCGCCCAACTTCGTGGTTACGCCGTCGACCTCTATACGCGCTTCGAGGAGTGCTTTCCCAAACTCAAGCCATCGTGGCGACCAGTCACCGAATCTTCCGCGCGTTACGAACTGTTCGGGGGCGCGATCGTGCTCGGCACACGAGCCGACCTCACCCTTGGCACCGCCGAACAAAAGGTCATCATCGACGTGAAGAGCGGCGGCCTGCACCTATCGCATCGCGAGGACCTGCGCTTTTACGCACTGGTCGAAGCACTACGCAGTGGAATGGCCCCGCGCCGATTGGCCACCTACTCACTTGCTGCCGCACGAGCCGATGTCGAGGACGTCTCCGAAGGCGTGTTGCAAGCCGCCGTGCGTCGCGTGGTGGCCGGCGTGCAACGGATCGTTGCAGTCGAGTTGGACAAGGCTGAACCAACACGCCGACCCGCTGCCCACTGCCGATGGTGTCCGCTCAATGAGTCATGCGAACAGGGCATTGCGTATCTTGCGCGCGATCCCGACGACGACTAACGCGATCTCAAACAGGACTGGCGCGAGTCGCAGCGCTGGTGCCAGCCCGTGTCAGCGCGACATCAGTGCAAGTGGCACGCCGAGACCCGCACCAGATCGCACCGTTGCAATGAATCGACCCGGCTGCACCGCAAGTTTCGGGGCGCCGATCACATCTGGGCCAAGATGCGCGCACGCTGCCTCGATGTCGTCGACGATGAGGACAAGGCCCCAGTACGTGGCATCGCTCGGTGACGACGATGCCACGTCGCTCGTTGTGTCGCGCGGCTGTACCAAGCGACGCTCCACCACCTCGAGAATCACACTTCCCCACCGATGAAAACCCTGGATCCCACGTTCGCCTTCCTTCACACGCTTGAGCTCGGCCCCAGAAACTCGAGTGATTTCCGCGCACGTGGCGTGCACGTCATCGGCAAGCACCACGACATGGTCGACGCCGACAACATTCAAATGGAATGGTGCGTCGCCGCCACGGGTGAGCGGCGCAGTGGCCTCGCGCGTAAGCGGTTCGGCTGGCGTGGTCCTTACATCTTGGTGGACCACCGGCAAACCCGCGATGCGCGCAACCGGATTGGGGCAACCTACGAGCGTGAGGTACTGCAGTCCTGGCGTTAACGATTCGTCAATGAGGAGCGATACGTCACCAAGTGAGGCGCGAACAATGCCGATGTCATGCCAAGGTTTTGCTTGACCACCAACGGTGATCGCTACGACGTGCGTCAGAGACGTTACAGAACAGCGACTGGAGTTACTTCAGAGCGATTAGCGACGACCCATGTTGGGTCGCTTGCCGTGATTTGCTTTGGAGCGGCGCATGCGCGCCTTGCGCTTCTTGGTCTTCTTGGACATAGGCGTTAAGGGTAGTGGAGACACCTACGTCTGTTGACGCCAGCGTTTTGCACCGTTGGCGTAGGGCGTGCCCTTTGCATCGGTCTTCGAACACACATAGGTGCGCCCGCCGTAGGTGCCCAACGCACCTTCTGGACTGCAGAACGCGCCAGGGCGAATCGTTGGAAGGGAGCCATCCGACGCCTGCGTGGTTGACGTTGTTGATGCGCTATTCCCTGTTGTTGCCGGCACAGCTGCTGGAACCGTGGTGGCCGACACGCTTGTTGCGGTGGTGGCGCGCGTCGTTGACGAAGGAGTGGTGGTTGCTGTCGTTGCTCGGGTCGTTGACGGCGCGAGCGTGGACGAGGGTGGTGGATTCCAGCCGCGCATCGTGGTTCCTGCGCACGTATCGGAAAGCACGTTGTTGAGTCGCCCCCACTCGCTTTGATCCATCGACATTCCCCAACGAGCCTTCACCGAAATCCAATTTGCGGTGTAGGTGCACCAGAAGCCTCGCAACTGCGGCATCCAGTTGGATGGGTCCTTGTCTCCTTTTGATCGATTGCTCGACGACGACACTGCAATCAACGTGCGGGTATCGGAAGTGTCATTGGCATATGCAAGACGTTGTTCGGCATTCCACTGCCAAGCGCCCGAATCCCAGGCTTCTTTCAACGCCACCGTGTGGTCGATATCCACTTCGCTCCGATCGGACGTCTTTCTTCCGTCATACGGTGACAACCAATCGGCTTCCACCACGAAGCACTTGAACGGATCCACCTGGGGTAAGCCCAGAGCGTCACGTTTCAACACCTGCTCGCGAGCATCGCAGCCATCGCCATCCACGTCGCGCCAGTGCGGGAAGAGACTTCGCTTGTAGCCGCGCGTGTACTCGTTTTGTATTGGAATGGTCTTCAGCACGTCGATGGCCAGCACGATGTCGTTGGGGCTTTCGATGCGAAGGTCGGCCGCCCTGTTCGTGGCGAATGCACCTGCCGCACTGACCGAGATCGCCAATACCGCTCCGGCAGCTGCGATTCGTAGCTTCACGAAATCGCCGTCGCGCCACCAACGAACGTCAGTCGCTCGTCCTCGTCGGTGGTGTCGATGAAGATGCACTCACCCGGGCAGACATCAGCAGCGAGTACCACCGCTCCCATGTGCTTGTGGTGCACATTCGCCAAACTTCCGGCACTTCCTGGATCGTTGAGCACTACGCCAGATTCCACTACGTAAGCAATTCCGTCCTCGAGTTGAGTGAACACCTCGGGACAATGGTCGACGCACAAACCGTCGCCAGTACAAAGGTCCTGATCGATCCACACTCGCACAGGTTCAGGCTACGAAGCGAATGCCAGCATCACCAAGACGAGCAACGCGATGTTGCGCACAATGTCTCGAGCCCCGATGGGCCGTTGGGATGCACCACCAAAACAGGCGCATGGAGGGCGCTCATCGGACCGCAGATGCCATGCCAGTACGGCAGTGAAGCCGACGAGAAGCGCTCCGGCGGCGAGAAGAAACCCATCCCGCCACGAGTCACCCAACACAACGCCAAGCCCAATCACGATCTCCGCAGTCATCACCGCAACTGCAACCACAGGTGGTACACCCAATCGACGGGCAGATATCGGCCAGGCCCGTCCGGCCAGCACCTTCGATACTCCGGCGTACACCATCACCGCTCCAACCACGAACGCGGCAACGCTTGAAAGGTTCATCAACTGGCTAACTCGACGGTGGATGGGTTCACGAGTCGATTCGTGCGTCGCCGGTTTTGCCTTTGTAGAACACCATCGACGGCTGCGAGGTGTTTCGGACTTGCAAATCGGTGACGGCTCCTACCACGAGGTCGTGATCACCCACTGCATTCGTTGTAAGTACGGTGCAGTCGACGGTGACCACTGCGTCGACAAGCACCGGCGAGCCGTTTGCAGAGGTTTCCAACTGCAATCCGGTGAATCGCGATCCATCGGTCGCGTCCTTGGCGAAGCGCCAACAGAGTTCGGTTTGTGCAGCGCTCAGCACGTTGGCAGTGAATGTTCCTCGTGCGGCGATGAGCGGCCACGTTCGCGAAGAACGACCAATGAAGAAACCGGCAAGCGGCGGCTCGAGCGAAATGGAGGCAAACGACCCAATCGTGATACCGAGAGGCTCATTCGACTCGCTCGTGCTGGTGATGACCACCACACCCGTCGGTAGATGCCCGAATACGGATCGGAATACTTTGGAGTCGAATGTCGGTGTGGCTGCGTTGCTCACGCACTACACGTTACGACGTCCACCGTTTCACCCTCGCGCGCCGCGAAAACACCAACACTCGAAGTGGCAGCCACGTCACTCGCAATCTGCATGAGCGACCTATCGGTACGTGCCGGATCGTGATGGAACAATGCCAGTCGCTTCACACGACACGTTTCTGCCACCCACTGGGCATACGCGAACGTGGAGTGCCCCCACGCCGACTTTTCGGTGAATTCGGCGTCGGTGAATTGCGAATCGTGGATGAGCAAGTCGGCGTCTTCGCACAATTCTCGGGCACCGTCGGTGAGTGAAAACTCGTCGCCCGCAGGCTGCTGGTGATCGGACAGGTATGTGACGGTGGCGCCAGCATGCGACACTCGGAAACCGAGCGTCGGCCCAACATGCGGTACGTACCTACTGCGCACTTTCATGTTGCCAACCGAGAAGTCGTCGTCACCGACTTCGTGAAACACCAAGCGGGCGGCGAACTGCTCGAGCGGTATTGGAAACATCGGCGGCTTGATCTTCTCCAGGAACAAGTCCCTCACTGAGCGGCCATCGGGTTGTTTGGGTGCATAAATCTCGAATGTGGTATCGGCACGCAGCAACGGCTCAAAGAACGGCAGGCCCATGGTGTGGTCGTAGTGCAAGTGGGTGAGCAAACACACGGCATGGAACTTTGGCGTTCCATTTACCTGTCGTCCGAAGTATCGCAATCCCGTGCCGAGATCGAAAATGATTGGAGTCTCACCGGTGGTTCGCAATGAAACACACGACGTGTTGCCGCCAAACTGACGGGTGTCCTCACAGTGACACGGGGTGGAGCCACGCACGCCGTGGAATGTCACGCTCATCATGGGCTGTGCTGACGCTAAGGCAGACAGGCGTACCTCACCCCTTCGGGCGACGGTGACGTTCGTCGCAAACTCGTCACCTCGTCTAGCGTCGCCTCCATGGCTGAGTCGCTTCGAGAAAACGCGCACGTGGAACGATCCTCCGTTCGAGCAGGGGAACTGGATGTCACCTATCTCACCTGCGGAAGCGGTCCGTTGGCGTTGTGCATGCACGGCTTCCCCGACTCGCCATTCACCTGGCGACACCTCATGCCGGTGCTAGCCGAGCGTGGTTACCGCGCAGTAGCGCCATTTCAGCGCGGGTATGCGCCGACCACCGTTGCGCCATCGGGCGTGTACCAAACCGCCGCGCTGGCCCGCGATGCCAATGCACTGCACGAAGCGCTCGGCGGTGACGAGCACGCAATCATCATCGGCCACGATTGGGGTGCGCCAACCGTGTGCGGTGCAGCACTCGACGAGCCGCAGCGATGGAGCAAGGTCGTGAGCATGTCCGTGCCACCCGGGCCCGCACTTGGAGTTTCGTTCCTCGGCAATCTCGCTCAAATTCAGCGCAGTTGGTACATGTTCTTCTTCCAGCACGCGCTCTCCAATCATGTGGTGGCCGCCAACGACCTGGCGTTCATCGACATGTTGTGGTCGCAGTGGTCGCCGGGTTACGACGCCAGCGAAGATCTACCCCACGTGAAAGATGCGTTGCGCAATCCCGAACACCTGCAGGCTGCGCTCGGCTATTACCGCGCCACGTTGGGTGACGGAAAGCGCGACCCCGAACTTTCCGCACTACAGCAGCGCATCGGCAGTGAATTCCCCTCACAGCCGATGTTGTACCTACACGGCGAAAACTGCGGATGCATCGGAATCGAGGTTGCACAGGCTGCGCAGGCAACTGCACCGTCACACGTTCGCTTCGAATACGTTGCAGATGCCGGCCACTTCGTACAAGTCGAGCAACCTGCGCGAGTGAACCAACTCATACTCGATTTTCTCGCCAGCTAGGCGACGTCAACGTGCGGTGTCGCACGAGTTACGGCAGACGACACCACCCGTCGTGCACCACCACGAGTCCGTCGCGTACCAACGATTCCAACAAACGCGTAGCGCGTGAAGTATCGCCGTTCAGATTCATCACTCGCACAACATCTTCCTGCTTCACGCCACGTTCGGCGAGGGTCTTCATGAGCACACCCCTGGCTTGACGATCGGAGCCCTCGAATCGTGCTTGCGGCTTGCTGGTGAGCGCACTGGTACGAGCAGGATCAGATCCGCCGTTGCATGATCCACCGTTCCATGAACAGTGCGAACGAATCGGACACTCATCGCAGCGTGGGTTGCGAGCAGTGCACATTTGTGCTCCGAAGTCCATCAGTGCCTGATTCCATTCCCATGCCAGACCACGTGGCAGCACGCGATCGGCCAATTCCTGCGAGGCGCGCGCCGACAACGGCTGATTCGTCACTCGTGCCAATACGCGCGCCACATTGGTGTCGACTACGGCGACATCGTACGAGTCCGCGAACGCCAACACTGCGCGCGCGGTGTACGGCCCGACGCCCGGCAACGCCAGCAACGCATCGAGGATGCCGGGAACGCATCCATCGTGCAACTGCACCATGGAAAGTGCTGCATCATGCAAGTTCTTGCATCGTCGCGGATAACCCAAGCCACTCCACAACGTGAGCAAGTCAGCAAGTGGTGCGTTGGCGCAAGCGGTTGGCGTGGGATACTCACGCATGAACGCCAGGTACTTCGGAATCACTCGCGATACCTGCGTCTGCTGTGCCATCACCTCACTGACCAACACCGCCCAACGGTCGCGCGTATTGCGCCATGGGAGATCTCGCAAACGTGGCATCCCCCACGCCAGCAACGGCTCGACGATGATCGAGTGAGTCGCTGGTTCGGTATCGACCGAGTCGCTCACTCCGACCAGACGTCGCGACCGTCGTACGGACGCTCGCGCGTCGGTGCCGAAGCCCGCTTCCACACCATGACTCGTCGACGGAAGTAACACACCTCTTTACCGTCCTGATTGAACCCTTTGGTCTCCACCGTTACGACGCCGCGGTCGGGCTTGGACTTGGACTCTGCTACTTCCAACACGCGCGTCTCGGCATGAATCGTGTCGCCATGGAACGTGGGGTGCTTGTGTTGCAGAGTTTCCACTTCCAAGTTGGCGATTGCCGCTCCGCTCACATCGGGCACGCTCATGCCCAGAACCAGCGAATACACCAAGTTGCCCACCACGACGTTGCGTCCCTGCACGCTTCGGGCTGCAAACCAATCGTTGGTGTGCAATGGGTGGTGGTTCATGGTGATCATGCAGAACAGATGATCGTCGGCTTCGGTGATGGTTTTGCCCGGCCAATGCTTGTAAATGTCGCCCACCACGAAATCTTCAAGGTGTCGACCAAAGGGGCGTTCGTGTGTGGTCATGACGTCCAGAGTAGGGCTTACTCGTCGTGCGGCCGCTGTTGCGGTTCGTCACCGGGTTGCTCCGGCAGCTCCCCTGTGTCTTCGTATCTCGGTGTTTCGAACATGCCTGTGCGATCGCGTGGAGCATTGCGTTCGATCCAGCGGGCCTTCGACTCACTGACCTGCGAACCTGCGCGGGCCGCCGATTGCAGTCGACTCAATCGACTCTGCGGTGTGGGAACCGGCGTGACTGCCCCGATACGCAATGACGCGTAACTCACGCCACCAACGATGATGGGCAACCAGAACTGTGCGATGCGATACGTGAGCACCGTGACGGTGGCCGTCGCCACGGGCACTCCGAAACCCACGAGCGTGGGGATGTACACACCTTCCACGATGCCGAGGCCACCAGGAGTGATCGGTATCGACGCCAATACGTTTGCCAAGCCGAAGGCCACGAGCAACCCGTCGAGCGACACGCTTCCACCGAAGGCCCGCAAGAACAACCACAGTGCCACGAGGTCGAGCAACCAGTTGGCGGTACCCCACATGACCACCCGTCGCAACACGTCGCGCTCTGCAAGCAACCCGCGAATGCGATCACGCAGATGGTCCAGGAGACTGGCTGCAGATTCCCCGTCGCGGCCCATCTTGTCGTACGACCACCGAACGAACCGATGGAGGCGACCCTTGTCGTCCACGATGCCGAACACCACTGCACCGACGATCGTCATCAGCACCGCACCGGCAACTGCGGCGGTGCCGTACACCGGGCTGGACCCGCGCAGCGGAATCGATACCACCAACCCGACCCACAACAACACATTGAGAATCACCGCCGATCCGATTCCCGCGGTCGCCAGAGCGAATCCTGCATCGGCCTTGGAGATTCCCGAGCTGGTGATGAGTCGAAATCCGAGCGCATTACTCGCAGCGCTGCCGCCGGGAAGGATGCTGCCGAGGGCTCGCGTGCTCAATTGAATGCGGAACAAGTCGAATCGGGTCAGGCGATTGGCGTCTTGCCCGAGGGCCGCATGCGTGAGCAGTGAATAGCAGTACAGCGCCATGAATTCCAGCCCGATCGCGACGGCCAACAGCACGGGATCGATTCGGGTGAGGTCGCCAATGGCATTACGAAACGCCGGCAGAAGCGGCAAGATGAAAAAGTAGATGACGACGGCAAAAAGCACCCAGCGCAGCGCCTTCAGCATTACCCCAGCGTAAATGAGGGCGTGGCGTGTGCCACGACCCCCTGTACCACTATTTCTCCGCAGGGACAGGGAGAACGAAAGTCATTTCACTACCGTTGAGATTCGTGCACGACTCCGTCAAAGACCTCACGACTGCCGCCACCATCGTCGAGGGTGTAGCCGCACTCTTGCGACGTGCCACTCAGCGGCTGGCCGAGGCGGGCGGACCGGAGCGTCAGCAAACGCTCGCCTACGACTTGGCCCATGCGAGTGCAGCACTTGAAACTGCACGCTCGTTGATCGACTACGGCGCCAAGGGTGAACTCGAAGCGACCATCACGTGTGCCTTCGTTGCCGACATGGTGCACGACTTGTCGAGTCGATTGATCGGTCGCGAACGACTCTGGACAGTGCAGATTTCGGAACTTTCCTCGTACGAACCATTCGTGGCCGCGTATCGCGCACCGGAACTGTTGGCGTCCCTTGCTGCGACAACCGGACCGCGTCATCTCGACGACGATTACGAAATGGTGCAGGACACCTTCCGGAGTTTTGGCAAGAAGGTGATTGGCAAACACGCCGAACACGTGCACCGAGAGAACGCCGACGTTCCCGAGGAGATCATCAGCGGTCTCGCGGAGATTGGCGCGTTCGGGCTTTCCATTCCATCGGAGTTCGGTGGGTTCAGCGAAGGTGGCGAGGGCGAATACATGGCCAGCTGCGTTGCAACCGAGGAGTTGTCGCGGGCATCGCTTGGAATCGGAGGCTCGCTCATCACGCGACCCGAGATTCTCACTCGCGCGTTGGTGAAGGGTGGAACCGAGGCGCAGAAGCATCATTGGTTGCCCAAGTTGGCCACCGCGGAAGTCATGGCGGCAGTGGCCGTTACCGAGCCCGACTACGGCAGCGACGTTGCGTCGTTGAAGACCACCGCCACTCCAGCGCAGCGCGATGGTGCCGATGGCTACGTCATCAATGGAGTGAAGACGTGGTGCACGTTCGCTGCCCGCGCCAACGTGTTGATGCTGCTTGCGCGAACCGACTCGGATCGCTCCAAGTCGCACCGCGGACTGAGTCTCTTCATCGTTCCCAAGCCGCTCGGTGACGCCCACGGATTCGTCTTTCAACAAGACGGCGGCGGAAAGATGGAAGGTCGCCCCATCGACACCATCGGCTACCGCGGCATGCACTCCTACGAAATCGCGATTGAAAACTGGTTCGTTCCCGCCGACCATCTGATCGGCGAAAACGACGGACTCGGCAAGGGCTTTTATTTCCAGATGGAGGGTTTCGAAAACGGTCGACTGCAAACAGCCGCACGCGCCGTTGGTTTGATGCAAGCCGCCTACGAAGCCGCGTTTGATTACGCGAACAACCGCAACGTGTTCGGCAAGAATATCATCGACTACGAACTCACCCAGGTAAAACTTGGTCGTATGGCCGTGGTCATCCAGGCTTCCCGGCAGTTCAGCTATGCCGTGGCAAAGATGATGGGCAAGGGTGAAGGCGCCATGGAGGCCAGCATGGTGAAGGCGTACGTTTGCAAAGCCGCGGAGTGGGTCACCCGTGAAGCCATGCAAATCCACGGTGGTTACGGCTATGCCGAGGAGTACCCGGTGAGTCGTTTGTACGTCGATGCACGCGTGTTGTCGATCTTCGAAGGTGCAGACGAGACGCTGTGTCTCAAGGTGATTGCGCGTCGGCTCGTCGAGTCCGTCCAGGGCTAGGCGGGTAGCACCGCGCCGCGCGCGGTTCTAGGCGACGAATTCCAACACTTCGTGCAACGAGCCGAGACGCTCACAGTCGTAGTCGGCGTGGTCGTCGAACGGGTCGTACAACAACGGCACGAGTCCGGCTGCACGAGCGCCGCCCACGTCGTTCACGTACGAGTCCCCCACGTACGCAATTCGCTCGGGCGGCAGGTCGAGTGCGGCAATCGCATCGGAAAAGATTCGCGGATCGGGCTTGGCATACCCGATCACGTGCGAGTCGGTCACGATGCTCACCGGTACTCCGGCACCAGAACCAACTTGGCAGATGCACAGGTTGTGGAGCGTTGCCTCGATTTGTCCGCTCGCATTCGACACCACTCCGATGGGTACCTTGCGGTAATGCAGTTGGCCGAGTGCTGCCACCGACTCCAACATCGGGAATCGCCAGAAGTACGGCGAGAACAGTCGTCGCATCGCCTGTGATGCGGGCTCCACATTGTCGTCGGCCACTCCCGCCGCGCGAACGTACGCGTGTCGATATATATCCCAGGTGATCTTGTCGATCGAAGAATCGGTGCGATTGCTTGCCACCGCGTCTAGCGCCTCCATTCCGGCGTAGTGACATCGAACGAGAACGTTGGTGTCGGTGGATCCGCCGAATGGCGAGATTGCCAC
>SXGT01426418.1_pt1 | contig 14572 bp, 11 predicted proteins | sample 3176221 | NCBI WGS metagenome assembly SXGT01 (sample SAMN11356862, study PRJNA531348) | freshwater metagenome | isolation source: freshwater sample F1-120 | place: China: Fuxian Lake, Yuxi | collected 2017-12-25
ACTTGGAGCTGGATACGGAGGGACAGGAGGAAACGGAGGTAGTGGTGGTGGTTCAGGTGGCGAGGGCGGAGGCGGTGGGACAGCTACTTCTGGGCAAGGTTATGGAGGTGGTAGCATGAACGGAACTGCTAACGGTACTGGTGGAGGCGGAGGTGGATGTGGGAGTGCCGGTTCTAGTGGTGATGGGACATATAATACAACAGATAGAGGTGGTAGTGGTGGGCTGCCGTGTACATATTCAATTTCGGGAACATTAAAATCATATTCCGCAGGTGGAGGCGCTGGCGCATATACAACTATCGGGCTTTCACAGGACGATTGTGCTGGTGACGGAGGGGACGGCAAAAACCATGTTCCTGCTAGTGCCGGTCAAGCTAATACAGGGTGCGCCGGTGGCGGAGGTTCAGCAGGCGGGACAGGTTCGGATAGATATGGAGCAGCTGGCGGTTCAGGGATAGTAATTTTTAGGTATTTACGCTAATGATATACCTAATCCTCATACCAGTATTTGAACTGCTAAAACGGATAATAACTACACCGCTTTATCCGATTGTTTTCTTGTTTAGAGAATGGGCGAGGGAGAAAAATAGCTTCCTTGCCTATGTGCTTGACGACACGATAGTAGCGGATAACATAGCAGAGGGATATCCGCCATACGAGTATTGTGGCTATGGCAAGCGGGATAAACTGGTAGAGAAGTTACCAGAGGGGAAATTCAAAGAACTTATGAGGTCCTTTGCATGGGGCGCAGTAAGAAACAACAGCATAAATTTAATGGTAGAACTGGAAAAGAAAGTCGGCACGCTTGTTGAAGTAAAGTCCCGACACCAATATAACGCTAAATCGTTCTATGAAATACGCCTGTTTACTAGCGGACTGGAACTACCATACCTAGAATACTGGATTGGTAAGTACCGCTTGCAGATAGGATTTCTTTCATGCGGTCGCCCGCAAGTGCAGTTTAGGAACTTATGCTCGACCTATCTCTTTTCATAATAGCTATTTTAGCTATATACGAGGTTACGAGGAATAAATTATGACTATAAACACCGATCATGTTATGGCTATCTGCACAGTAATCACACTGCTGGGCGGGGTTGTGGCATTTATGCTTGCTGCGAAGGATAAAGCGCAACAGGGTGAACTTGAACGATTGCGCGACCTTATAACATCAAAAGACGAATCCGCAAAAAAAGATTTATGCCAGAGGGACCGCGAAATGGACCGACTGGACGCAAACATGAAGGCGGCCTGGGCCATAGTGGACCGGCTTAAAGAGGACCGGAGCCAGTATTGGACCAGAGAGGAACATGACAAATGGCGCGTGGAAGTGAAGCAGGAATTAAAGGACGACATACACGCTATGGGTGAGCGGTTATCGGAAAAGCTGGGAGAGGTTTCTGAAAAGTTTGGGGATAAGATAGCTGACATTATGAAGCGTTGCGCGGACTGCCGCAAATGAACGATTTTGGATATTGGAGGCGGAAGATGAACCCTGATAAAATAATAATACACCACAGCCTAACGGAAGACGGAAAGACGGTTGACTGGCAGGGAATACGCCGGTATCACATTAACGATAAAGGCTGGCGCGACATAGGCTACCACTACGGAATTGAGAAGGTGGGGGAGCGTTACGAGATATTAAAAGGACGCATGGATAACGAGGTGGGAGCGCACTGCCTGGGATTCAACGATAATTCCATTGGTATCTGTATGGTAGGGAACTTTGACGCGGAGCCACCCTGCGAGCAACAGCTGGCCCAGCTGAAAAAGCTTTGCCGAGGACTGATGGATATTTACGGAATAAAACAGGATAATGTGCTGGGACATTGGGAAACATTTGAAAAGCGCGGAGTGCCGGTGGAAAAATCATGCCCCGGAATAAGATTCAGCATGCCGGCGTTCCGAATAGTAATATAATATAGTAGAATCTGTATATGAGAAAAATTACACTTTTCTGCATAATTTTAACGCTGGCCGGGTGTGTGCATATTCCGAAGGAAACGGTTTTGCTTTCCAACGAAATGGGCGGGATGATCTCTGCGAACAGGGAAGCCACCATGAAGCTGATAGACCAGCTGCATGCCAGCCGGGTTGAGCGCGTGGACGAGTATTTTCAGTCAACCCTGATACCTAAGTTTGTGCAGAATATGGCGCGGGATAATGACCTGGAAAAAGTGGTTTGCAAAAAGGGGTATTCGCTGGAAAGCATGGATGAACTTGCCGGGTTTTCTCTGGCGGCCGCGAAGAAGATAGCGGCGGAGCGAAAAAAGTTCACGGACGCCATTGATTCCAAGATGGCGGAACTGCGGACTGCGGCCGCGCAAAGCTATGATACGCTGGCCCTATCAAACCGAGCGGTTACAGACAATATCCGTTCAGTGCTGGATAATAAGGAAGTGCTGGAAGACAGCATGAAAAGATTTAAGCTGGAGCCGGAAAAGCTTTTACCGGCGAAGCTGCGGGAACTGGACGACAAATTAGATAAAATGCTGAATTGACGGAGGCACTATGAAAGATTGGGACAAGGCGGCGGACAAAGCTATGGAGAAGACGGAGGCGCAACTGGCCGCAGGGCTGGTGAAACTGCTGGCTCTGGATATTGACGAACTTTTCCCCGTGCTGGTAGACGCAGAAACCGTGAAGGCGTATATAGAAAAGATACGCCGGGAAACCGTACATAATGAGCGCATAGCGGCCGTAAAAGAGGCGGGCGCCATTCTGGGCGAAAGGCTGGGTAAAGTGATACAGAAGGCCATTTTCGCCGCCCTGCTGGCCTTTATATGCGTCCCCGCCAACGCGCAGGAAGTTCAGCTGGCCCCGGCCGAAGCGGCCGCGGCCTCCCCCATGCTGGATTTTTCATCGTTTTTTATGAAGACTAGGATAGGGTACGCGGTAAGCACACAGGGCCAGAGAAACACGGTTATATACTCCGCGTTCAAGCGGTACAACCCGAAGCCCGGAATGGAACTGTTGAACCTAAACATCGGGTACAAGTCAACCACGAAGCGGCCGGTGGTAATGCTGGGCTGCCGGGCTGATAATCTGGACAAATTAATATGGTCAGGGGGATGGTCAAAAAAACATATTGAAACCGCGCCAACCCCGGCCATAGAATTTTCGCTGTACGCCTCCAGCTGGCCGGAGGCGATCTCCGGAGGGAAGTTCAGACTGCCTATAGAGGCCGGATTGATAATTGCGGCCGGGTTTAAATAAAATGGAAAAGTTCCTGACTACAAACGGGCTACGCAAGACGATGATAACGGCGCTGATGGCGGCGTTATTTTCGCTCATGCTGGACCACGCCAGGCTTTCCCCAGAAGCGTACAAGGAACTTATGCTGGCCCTGATAGCGGTATATTTCGGAGCAAACCTTTACGAGAACAAGGCTAAAGGAAATCCGCAGGAGCCGGGGGAGAAAAAGTGAAAGCACCGATAATGCGCCCAGGTGAACGCCGCCGGCTTACGCTGGGGCCGTGGGACGCAGGAATAGACGAAAAGACCGAGGCCGGAAAGCTGGAGAATAACCAGCTACGCGCCGCGGTTAATGTGCTTTTGGATGAAACAACCGGGAAGATGGTGAAGCGGTACGGAAATAAATCTGTTGCGTTACTCCCCAGCGGACTACCCCCCAAGTTTGGATATAATTTTAAAAAGAGCGACGGAAGCTCTGTGCTGCTACTTTCCGACGGAACAAACCTTTACTACACCTCCGACCTTACCACGCTTACCCTACTGCGCTCCGACCTTAACCCAGAAGGATATTTGCAGTTTGAAACAATGGAAGACAAGTGCTGGATATCCAACGGGGAAGACGATGTTTTCTGGTTTGACGGGCTGAATATGGTTGTGATGGATTCCACGCATGCGGCCAGCGGGACCACGGACGCTGGAACCGACCAGACGCATATAGTGGACGCGGAGCGCACGGAGAGCGCGTCGGATTTCTGGAAGCATTATGTGGTTGTGATAACCTCCGGGGATTATGCCGGCATGCAGGGACGGGTAACGGCCTTTGACCCCGCGCTGGATAAAATGACGATCTCCGGATTCACGGCCAACCCCGGCTCCGGAGTAACATACCAGATAGGGGTTGTGGTGCCGAAGGGACGTGCGCTACGCTGCATAAACGGGGTTCTGTTTATGGGCGGCCTGGTGGAGAACCGAAGCGCCATGAGATTTAGCCGGTTGGACGACCCGGACACCGGGTACGAAATGTATGTGGACAACCCGAGGGCGTGGCCGGCAAACTACCAGATAGCTGTAACGCAGGACGATGGGGACCAGATATGGAGTTATTCCCCCGTGTACAGAAGCCGCATACTGGTAAGTAAAGGAACCGCGATTTACCGGATAGAGCCCGATGTTACTTTTAAATATGTGCCAGTACAGGTAACGCGGGAGGTTGGGTGCCGATACCCGGACAGCTGGGCGGTAAAAAACGACATGCTGTATTTTGTAGGAAACGAGCGAAGCGGACTGCTGGACCTTTATGTTACCGATATGGTGAGCGTTAAGCCGCTACACAAAGACGGAAGACTGCTGCCGTCGTTTCAGGAAATGCAGCGAGCCGACCCGGTTTACAAGTACATAGCCCGCGCCAGCGCGGCGCAGTTTGAAACCGGGGAGTACGGTAAAAGCTGTAAAGTTTCAGGCGGAAAGATAGAGGCCCGCACGATAAATACCGATGAAGACTGGCAGGATATAAAATCATCGTTCTACAACATAGACCAAAGCCACACCAAACTTGCACTGGACCTAATACCAGCGTGGACGGTTAACTACAACCCCTACACGGAAACAGGCGGCGGAGGGACACCTTATGATCTGCCGGCGGCAGCGAGCCCAGCGTGGAGCGTGGTTCAGAGCGGGCCGGTACACCAGGCTATAGCCAACGGAGGAGTTTACTTATGGTCAGATACAGTTTCAGGGGGTATAGGCTACACCCGCTCTGATGTTTTGGACGCGGCCAAGAACACTTTTATAACCGCGCGATTTATGCTGGGGACGCTTTACACTGCTGGAAGCGGTGCGCCGAACATGACGATTGCGCTACATAACGGGTCAAAGCGCATACGGTACTGCGCCACATACAACCAGTATTTTGGGAACCAGCTTTGGAAGGACACGCTTTCAGGGGGGCTTTTATTTGGGGACGGGCAAGTGCCTACATGGTACACCGATTTTCACACGATAAGCATTTTGCTGGATAAGAACGGCAATTATAAAATGTGGATTGACGGAGTGCTGCGCGACAGCGGCGCGGGCATAAGCGACGGGTCAAACAAGGTTCATTTCGGGCTTACGGCTTTTGAAACATACACGCTGGGAACTGATGTGATAGTTGAAAAGGTAAGCTACGACACTGATTTTAAATACGACTGTACCAATGTTCCGGACGCGATAGCCACCACCGGCGCGGCCGTGGTGAAGTTTGATTTTAAGCGCACCCCGGACGCATACGGAAAACTCTGGGCCGGGATAAAAACAAACGGCGGAACCGTAACTATAAATACTCGCTCCAGCGACGACGACGCAAGCTATTCCTCACTGGTTGCGCTGACAAACGGGCAGGAGCCTGGCGTGGACAACGCCACGCCTATTAAGAGGTATCTGGAAGTACAATTTAACCTTACCAGAGTAAACCCAAGCCGCGCTCCAGTGGTGGAGAATGTAACGGTTGGGTTTTTATGGAGCATGCTCACCGCTATTGTGGGGCCCAACATAACGGCCTGGCGGCGCTGGCTGGAAGAAGCCACGGTGCCAAGCGGAACAGCTATAAGCCGCAAGATACGGCTGGCAACCACGCTTACTACGCCAGCAGAGGGTGATTTTGGCGCGTGGCAGACCATAACCGACGACGACAATATAGGCACAATACTTTCCGATGTGATACCAGAAACCGGAGTTCCGGCTGGTGAAGGACGCTGGGTTGACGCGCTAATACAGGGGAAGATAACCACGGCCACCGCTGACGGGGTAACAACCCCGGTTTCCCCCTCGCTGGATAATTTCCTGATAAACTGGCAGGAGGGTAAGAATACCCGCCTGACGGTAACTGCGCTTATTTACAAAAAGCGGCTTTACATAACCGGGATCTCCGCCAACGCGACATTCAACGACAGGCTGCTGGTGCTGGATTCGCGGAACTCATGGACCAAGTTTGTGGGCCTGAATTTTTACAGGATGGTTGCCTTCAACGGGAACATATACGGGCTTTCCAGCGAGGACGACAATATATACCAGCAGGAGGTTGAGGGGCAGTACACTGATGGAACAACTCCTATAGAGGCGTACTGCGACACCGGCGCATTGGACTTTGGAATGGTGGTTGCGGAGATTCAGTGTGTGGAACTGGAAGTGTCGGAAGCGCAGACGCTGGAGATATACCTTTCAACCGACGGGACAACCTGGACGCTGAAAGGAACGGCGGTGTTTACGGCGGCTGGGGCGAAGAAGGTTTATATACCGGCCGGGTGGATGGGGCGCAGGCACTATGTTCGCGTTAAAAGTTCTCTGGGAGAGGCTATGGGGCTTATAAACATGAGCGTACAGGCGCAAGCCCGCGCGGAGGTCAGGGTATGAGCGAGCGGATTTTTAAGACATACGGCCTTCCCGGAGAATCGGAAAACCGCATTGAGCGGGAACTGGACGGGATAGTGAAGAATAAAGCGGACGCCAGCATGGCGCAGTATTTTTCAATGCCGGCCGCCAGCACGCTTCCGCAGCGGCAGGCAGTGCTGGTAAAAGTTGGCGCGAATTGGTGTATTTGTGTTAGAATAGAGGACACGATATGGAAATTCACGGGGACAGCGGTATAGGAGAATAATTATGGCACAAGCTACTTTCAGCCCGGCTTACCAATCGCTTTATGACGCGGCTATGAATAGACTGCGACAGAACACGGCACGGCAGAGATCGCTTGCCACCAACTCCGCCGCCGCAAAAGGAATAAACGCTTCCGGAGTTTCCGAACTGCCGCAGGAATCAATAAACAAAGAAGCGGTAAACGCAGAGGCCGACCTGGCCGCAGATGTGATGGGGAAACAGCGAGAGGAAGAACTAGCAGACAAGAGGTTTGAGCAGCAGAAGGAACTTATGGGCTACAGGGCAGACCTAGAAAGCGCCATAAATGATAGACTATACAACAGGGAAAGAGCCGCCAGAAAAGCCGGCATGTGGGGGAATGTTATTGGCGGCGTTGTCGGCGCGGGCACATCAGCACTGCTGAAAAAATACACATAACAACCGGAGGATTTATGGCTGAAAGCTTTGCTGAATTCCTAAAAAGACAAGCGGCTATCCGAAGGGGTGAAGCCCAACCTGAAATACCGGGACGGAAATTTACTCCAGACCTTGCCAGCGTGGCAGCACGGAGGAATGGATTTTACCCGGAGCTGATACCCAATACCTCCGGTCTACCTAAAAGCGGCGGACTTGAAATAAATATAGATGAAACCCCGGAGCCTTCCGAAAAGAAAAACTACCTAACCCCAGCCTTAACCGGAGCAGCTTATGGAATACAGGCGAATGTGGGCGCACCCATTCCAGGCCAAGAGTTCACGCAAGGAATTTTAAAAGGTGTGATTGGCGGCGGGATGGCGGCCGCGGCTGAAAGCCGGCTGGAGGCCGCGAGGAATAAGGGGGCCGCCGACCTGGCAGGGAAGATGGCCCTTATAGATTATCGGACCTCAAAGCAACCCACCTCCGATCAGAAGATGGAAGACTATCAAAAGCGGCTTGATATGCGGCAGGAAGACACGCTGGAGGCAATAGCCGCACGCGAAAAGTCCGCTATAAGCCGGGCGAAATCCATAAACGCGCTTGAAAAAGCTTCCGGCTGGAGCCAAAAGGAACTTGCAAAGCTTAAAGCTGGATTAATAGGGAAGTCATACCAGCTGGAAACCACGCCGGCGCTGCGCGACGAATGGGTGGAGATTCACTACCAAGACCTTTTATCCGGGCTGGGGGAATTAAAGGTGCCCGACGAACTCATGTAAAATGCCTGAAAAACAATATTCAAAAATAGAACTGGCCGCGCTATTCAAGAAGAAGAACCCGAACCTTACAAGGTTTTCGGATGATTCTGTTTTAAATATTGCCTTCTCCAGCTATCCGGAACTCAAAGCGAAGCTGGCCCCGGAGCCGGTACAACCCGCGCCCCCCACCTGGGGGGAGAGCATGAAGGACCTTGCCGGCCGCGCGTTCCAAGCGGTTAAGACAGGGACGCAGAAGCTTATGCCAGAGAAGGGGCAACCATACGACCTAGCCGGAGCCGCAAGTTTGCGAGTAAAACCGCCAAAGGTGGACACCTACACACCGGACCAGCTGGCCGCGGCTGAAAATTTCCAAGTTCCAGACATACGGAATATAGAGCCCGCTCCGCTTAAAGTGGGTGGGACAGAACTAACCGCAAAGCTGCAACCGGGTTCAATAGAGAACCGGGAACTGATGGAGGGGGCCGATCTGTTGGAGCCGGCCAAGAAGGTTTTATTTTTTAAGCCGTTTAAATACGCGGCTGAAAATGAACCTATAAACCCAACCGGAAGCCCGCTTGAAATGGCTGGTTCAACCGCTGCCGGTGTTGGACATTTGGCTAAAAATCTACAAAAACTTGCTGATAAATACGAGCCCATAAACCCAACCGGAAGCCCGCTTGAAATGGCGGGTTCAACCGCCGCAGGTGTAAGCAAACTTTCTGGATGGGCGATAGAAAACGCAACCATTTTAGATTTGGTAACGCTTTTTGGGCCGAAGGCATTAGGCCTTGTAGCGGAATCAAACTGGTACAGGAAGCTAACCATACCGGAACGCGCATTGGTGGTACAGCAACTTTCAGACGAGGCTATAATAAAAAAGGTGCAGGGAATGAGCCGGGCAGAGCGCGGAGCGTTTTTGGGAAAATCCGCCTCCGGGACCACAGCAGAGAGAGCCCGCACCCTATTTACACAAGGGGCAGAGGGTCCAATATTAGCCACAAGAGCGCCTAAAGCTGCGCCAGAGCCCCTGCCGGCCGCGCCAGAGGCCGCAGCCAGGCCCCCAGCCGCACCCACACCGATCACGCCCCCCGCTCCGGAACCCAACCCGCTTAATCCTTACCCTGGAACTACGGCTTCCACGCCGGCTATTTCAAAGGCCGAGCAAGCGGCTATGGATAAAGCCATTAAGGCAGAGGCGAAAGTGGAAGCGGAGTGGAAAAAGAAGTTCCCGGAACTGGCGAACCCAAAGTTTTTTATTAAAATGCCTACCGGGGAGAAGTTCCCAGCCACAAGCCTGATGGAAGCCAGCGATAACACCGTTTCCGCAGTGCTGGCGGCGGCCAGCCAGCCGGAAGGGCTGGACAATGTGCCGGCCGCTTTGGATTTACTGGATGGGACAGGAAAGAAGATAGGGACCGTGGACCGCACGGGAAAGATTTTTGATCTACAGAACAAACTGCTGCATGACCCAGAAGGGACCGTGAGCGAAACGATGGCCCCGGAAAGCGAAACGATACCGGCCGCCAGTGAAACACTATCCCCCAATATCCCAAATGGATGGAAAATAGAGGTGGTTCCAACATTTAGACGAAACACGGGTTGGACCGCAGAGGTTGATTGGCAGAATAAAAGATTGATTTTTGAAACCCAAGAAGCGGCTAAAAACCCAGAGGTAGTACAACATGAAATAGCCCATATAAAAATAGAGGATAAGTTGGGATATATTCAAGGAGTAAACGAATCTCCGTTGCTTAAAGAATACTTGAAAATATCCAAAGAACCGTCCGATACTCATGTTAATTTTTTACGAGAACACCTGGCAATAGACTACGGGAAGTATCTACATTCCCCTGGAACCGTTGCGCCAGAATTACGCACACTTTTTGAGAAACATGGATTAGGTATAAATACCTCCAGTGAAACGATACCAGCAGAAACAGAGCCGCTCCCCCCAGCCGCCGCAACGGGGCCTTTTCACTACAAGCCCGCTCCGCATAAGACGCCTCCGCTAACTCCGGAGGCTTCGGCAATCATACCAGCCGGAGAAAGCCTGCCAGAGAATCACCGCTGGAAGCTGCCGGAAACAAAGGACGAGTGGGATTATTCAATTCAACAGGCATTTAATAACGCAACCGGCCGTGGGAATGGATTATCAGGGCCCGGAATTACATTTACTGGAACAAAGGCGAAGCTGGCAGAACTTTATACCGCCACACATTCCGCGCATGGAAACGCAGAGGCGTACAAGCGCGCCAACTCCATAGCTAAAGAATTGGGGTTGAAGCCTATAACTGTCCCTAAAGATTTAAATGTTTACAACCCCGGACCTGAACGACTAATGAACGCGGCCGAGAAGAAGTACAACAAAGAAGTGCGCGAAATGGCCGTGGAGAACATGCGGCAGGACTTTGAGGTAAGCATGGTTGAAAACAACACGCCGTTTAAGCGCGTGGAAACACTACCCACAGACACCCCGGAAGATAAAGCGCGAAAGGTGTACCAGTATGTGATGAATAATTTTGAGCCCGCGATACACCGCAATAAAGAGGAATGGCTGGATGATTTTAATGAAGCCATAGCCACCCCGTACCCGGCGCACAACACCGAAGGCATAGGAGAGGCAGTGAACCCGCTGGGAATAAAGATAGGTGATGTGGTGCGCGTGCGCGATTCAAACTTTGGACACACTAACGCGGTTGTGGTAAGCGTGAAACCCATTGAGAACCCATACCATGCCGGAAATTTTGAAGTGGGCACAGTGGACCGTAACGGAACCGGCGGACATTTCAACCTGGACGAGATAATGGGCCTGAACGGAAAGCCGGTGGAATGGACAGCCCCCGCGCGGCAGAAACATACCGGGCCTATACCAGAGTACCCGGAAGGGTCCACGCCTAAAAAGGGAAAGACTGCGAAGAAGAAGCCGGAACCGAAGCCGAAGCCCGCACCGGAGATCCCCGCGGAGCCGGCCGCCGCCACGCCCGCGCCGGCCGCGACAGCTACCACCAGCCCCCAGCCGAAAGCACAGCTGCGGGCCGTGCTGGACATAAGCAAGAGGAACAAGCGCATACCGATACTAAAAATGGTGAGCGTTGAAGGCGGGCGCATGACAGCCTTTGACCTGGAAACAGCCATAACCATACCCACCACGCTGAAAGATGGGATTTACGCGAACATAAATGGGAAATGGGAACCTGCGCCGCACAAGACGGAGGATTTCCCCATTGTCCCAGATATTGAGAAGCCGGTGGAATTTAACCTTTCCGTGTCGCGGGACGCGCTGGATGGGCTTTTAAAGTCCGCGAGTAAAGAATCTGATCGGCATTTTTTAAACGGGGTTGCGCTTGAAGTGGGGAAGGATGGGAAGGCGGTTCTGGTGTCCACAGACGGACGGCGGCTTATGACTTACCCCCTACCTGGAAAAGTGGCCTACACCGGAAAGACTATAATTATACCGTCGGAAACGATAAAAACTATGTCCGGCCTGGGGGTAAAAGATTACCATGTTGCTACCGAGGCCGCGGATAACCCCAACATAATCAAGTTTACTGCGGGGGACACCACACTGGCGTCCCGGTTAATACAGGGAAATTTCCCGATGTATAAGCAGATTCAACCAAAAACCAACAATGTGATTCAGATGGACCGTCATACGCTGGCTAATACGCTTAAAGATGTTATGGCGTATTTCAAAAAAAACAAAATGCCTACGATGGGTATGAGTATAGAAGGTGGAACGCTAACGCTAACTATTGATACCCTTATTGACGGAGTGAAGGTGAATAAGGAATTTCATGTGCCGGCGAAGTTGAACCCGAGCAAGACAGCTACCACTATAAACTATGCCACCACGCCTTCCGCGCTGGTTATGCCGCTTCGGAATGAAAAAGGGATGGCTATAAATCCGGCATACCTAATGGACGCTGTAAATTCCTTCAATGGTAAAACGATAAATATTTTCACGGATAATACAACACCTTTAACCGAGGCGTGGAAAGCTTCAACTCCGCTGGCGATTTCCGACATGGAACTGCCCGCGCCTGGGCCCACATGGTTGGAGAAGGCAAAGGAATTTAAAGCGGAAGTGTCCGGAAAACAGGGCCTTTCGTCGGCGCACTGGAACGCGCCCATGAACATAGAGGGCGTTACGGGCACGGAGCCGATACTTAAAGGGGATATAATCCGGTTTGCGGAGAAGACATTTAATGTATCAATCCGCGAGAAGGGCTCCGCCCAGATGGGGAAGCTGGCCGGATTTTATGAGCATGAGGGCCGCATAATACGGCAAAAGGTGTGGGGGGAACTTGATGTGATGGTGCATGAAGTGGCCCACGCCATAGACCATTCCACCATAAACGGGAAGTGGATTGAGAATTTTAGCGCGGACGCCATAAAGGAACTGCGGGCACTGGACTACGACCAGAAGAAGCGCCGGCCAAATGAAGGCTTTGCGGAGTGGTTTAGATACGCGCAGACCACGAAAGGCGCGGCAGAGAAGGCCCCTATATTCACACAGGAATATGCGGCGAAGATCACCGGAACCCCGCTGGAAACCGATATTTCGCTATTCCGTGAAAAGCTGCAACAGTGGTGGGATATGGGCGCACCCGCCCGGATGAAGGCGCAGATAGACAACAAGGGCAGCACGGCCTATAAACCCACGCGGGTTGAAGCGGTGAAGACAGTTGCCAGCAAGTTCTATGATAAGTTTTTTGTCGAACTTGAACCCCTGCGCCGGGTGGAACTGGAAGCCGGAATAGACCCGATGAAGGTTGCGTTTGAAACACCATTTCAGATAGCCACCATGCAGAAGCGCAAAGCCGCCGGCATAGCGCACATCTTTGTTACCGAAGCCGCTATAGACGAACTTGGAAATGTGGTGGGAAAAAGCTACGCGGATATTTTAGCCCCGGTATATAAAAAAGGAATGTTTGGATTAGTGGACGAAAACGCCCTAATGGATTTTATGGCTTACGGAGCCGCCGTGCGCGGGCTTAACCTGGCCGCCAGAGGCATTGAAACCGGATTTGATGTGGCCGACATGAGGGCCGTGGTGGAGCAATTTAAAAATCCGGTGTGGGACAAGACCCTTGTTGAAGTTACCGAGTGGAATCACCATGTTACACAGTGGCTGGTGAACGCCGGCCGCTATTCCTCCGCTGAAATGGCCGCGTGGGAGAAAGCCAACCCTATATATGTTTCATTCGCAAGGGCTCTGGAAGGGCAGATAGGACGCGCAGGAAGCCACGGAGGCCCTCTATCAGCGGCAACGCCTATAAAGGGCATTAAGGGCAGCGGAAGGCCTATTATAAACTGGATGGAGAGCGGCATACACTATGTTTATAAAGCCGTGCTGGCCGCGCAGAAAAGCCGCGTGGCTACTGCCATGCAGCAGATGGCGGAGTTTTACCCGGATACCTACGGCCGGTATTTAAAAGAGGTTGACGCCCCGCAGAAGGCTGTTACTTTCAGCGCGGAAAAACTGAAAGAATATCTACAGAGCCAAGATGTTGACATAACCGATCTGGACTTTGAACGGATGGTAACGATTTTCCAGATTGAAACTAAAGGAAAGAAGAACATAATACCCCTTTTCAGGAACGGTGTGCGTAAGTTCTACGAGGTATCTCCGGAACTTTATACCGCGCTGGAAAGCATAGATTCAGTGCAGCTGGATGGGCTTATGGCAGTGCTTAACCCGGCGGTGAGGCTGTGCCGGATAGGCGCGATTTCACTAAATCCCAGCTTTTCAATTATAAACAACCCGTCCCGCGACGCGCAGACATTTTTTATACAAACAAAGGCGTTCAAGAACCCGATGAAAGGGCTGGTTGCTTTTGTGTCCGGAGTGAAAGAGAACATGCTGTCAAAGCCCGGAGAACTGGCGTGGAGATATAAGGCGCTTGGCGGGGAAATGTCAAATTTCTACGGCAGCGGGTCCACCCGGAACGACATGTGGCGCATAGCGGAAGAAATGATACTGGCCGAAGGCGGCGCGGTGGGTAAAACCTATCTGGTTGCGAAGCACCCGGTTGACTCACTGACCAACATTTTTAATGTTATGGAAATGGGTTTTCGCCAGGCGGAATTTTCAAAGAGTATGGAGGTATTAAAACAGGAACACCCGGACTGGAGTGAAAGCAAGCTTCTGACCACCTCATACAACAACGCGCAGGAAGTTACAACCAACATGACGCGCTCCGGCTCGCTGGGAAAGAAGCTGAACCAGTCAAACGCATTTTTCAACATAGCGTTGCAGGGGCCAGATAAAGCGTACCGTTCCGCTAAAGAGAACCCAGCGCAGTTTGTGGCCCGCGGAATATCAAGTATCAGCACGCTGGCGATTGCCTCATGGTGGTTATGTAAAGACGAGCAGTGGTATAAGAACATGCCGTACTCATACCGCATGAAGAACTTTTGGTTTAAGACGCAGGACGCGATAATAAGGGTGCCGATGGCCTTTGACCTGGGGACAGTATTCGGCTCACTGCCGATTGCGATTATGGAATACTACCGGCACCGCGACCCAGACGCGGTGAAGGGGTTTGCGGAGATCTGCGTATCACAGGTTCCGGAGCATATACCACAGC
>SXGT01103419.1_pt1 | contig 14570 bp, 9 predicted proteins | sample 3176221 | NCBI WGS metagenome assembly SXGT01 (sample SAMN11356862, study PRJNA531348) | freshwater metagenome | isolation source: freshwater sample F1-120 | place: China: Fuxian Lake, Yuxi | collected 2017-12-25
GAGCATCAGCAAACAGCCCATTTGGTTTCTATTACCATCGACCCTGAAAACGATACTCCCACCACGCTAGCCGACTACGCTAAAAAATTGTCGGCCGGCCCTAACTGGGATTTCTATACCGGAACTCGTGATGTCAGTATCTCGCTTCAGAAGGCCTTCAATGTCTATCGGGGCGATAAAATGAATCACGCCTCGGTGATTTTGATTCGATCCAAACCCAACGCCCCCTGGATACGCCTTGAAGGGTTCATCAATTCGGATCAAGTTATCAGCGAATTACAGCCTCATTAATCATCTTATTGGATCTAGCCCAATTTGAAGCTTAACTCATTGATTATCCGGTTAACTGCAAATAAATTAGTAGCCCATCCTAAACAGCTTGCTATTGAAGTGATGGGTTAATTTTTCGTACTGCCATCAATTTGTTCTGCAATATTACTTGCGAATACATAACAATTTTTGCCTTGCATTTTGGCTTGAAACATTGCGTCGTCTGCAAGCTTCATTAGAAGATCAGCTTCGTTATGATCTTTGGGGTAGATTGCAATCCCTATGCTAACGCCCACTTTTACAGTTTTTTCCTGAATAAAAAAAGCCTGACTAATCAACGCCAAAATATTGTCTGCAACTTGTTTTGCGGTCAACTTGGAATGCAAGGTAGTCAAGATAATCACAAATTCATCGCCTCCCAATCTACAGACCATATCAGTTTCGCGACAACTTTGCTGTAACCGACCTGCGACTTGTTTCAATAGCATGTCACCCGCATCATGCCCCAAGTTGTCATTGACTGCCTTGAATCCATCCAAATCCAGGAACATCAAGGCCAAACAAGTCGATTGTCGTTTGGCATGCAGTAATTCATAACCTAGACGTTCTTTCAGCATGACCCGGTTGGGAAGCCCGGTCAACGAATCGTAAAATGCTAATTTCGAAAGTTCATGTTCTCTGGAGGCAAGTTCACTAATATCTACAATCGTACATAAATTCACTTTTTCGTTGAGTTCGTATAGCGATCGGGAATCGACCTTTGCATTGAAGGTTTTATTATCCAATCGCACACCTACCGTTCTTTGCTCATCACTGACAATTAATTGAGAAAATCGCTTACCTACTAACTCACTGTTATAAGCAGCAAAAATCTCTTGGGCAGCCCTGTTGGCGGATTTCACAATGTCGTTTCCATCGCAAAGTAATATACCTGTATCGATAGAATCTATGATGTCTCGCAACGACTGAACATTTTTCTGCGACAACCTGATTTGCCTAAACAGGCGTTTGCAAATCAGCAGAAAATTAATTAGCGCCAGTATCAGCAGACTCGTTTGTAGTAATCGCAAATGTGCAACATCTTCAGTGGCCTTTCGCTCCAGGGAACTCGTTAAATCATTCATCAGCTTTAATATTTGCAGATTGTGATGCAACAAGGTATCCAATGCTGCCTGGATATTTTTGCTATCGACTAACGGGCCGATATCCTGCACCACTTTCAAATTTGGATAAACAATTTGCCATAACTGCAGTGATTGGGCGGTAATGAATTGGCTATATTGATCTTTGACCTGGGCCAGAAAAATCGGCTTGCCATTCCCGCATAAAGTCATGCCGCCGAACGCGAATCCGTTGAGGGTTTTGTTAAATAAATCGGCCGCCTCAGTAAACTCCTCAAAGGCTGATTTTTTTTGCAGAGCATTTTCTGCGCTAGACAGCATCAGTAAGGATTTACTCATTTTCTGAGATAACATGCGCTGCCGCCCCGATAAATTGATCGCCACGGCACCTAATTCCAATTTGGAAGAGATCCAAAAATTAAGGCCGAGCGCAATAATATCGAAAGAGATGAATAAAATAATGGGAATAAATATAGAGGGCAGACTAATCTGCCAAAGTGCATGATTTCTTTTTATTGTTTTAATCATGATTGTATCAACGGGATGCCTTAAACCTGTTTAGGCAAAATTTGCATTCGATAGCGTTTAAGCATTGGCTTCAACCCATCATCAGACATCGATCATTTTCTCAATGACAACATTCAGCCATGCGAGCACTGCAGGAAAGTCGAAATCCGCCATGTGTTTGTCGATTTTCTTTAGCTCATCGGTAGCCGCAGATTGAACAAGTAAAGGTCGGACTTGGTTCCAAACATCAACCGAAGTGATATCGTCGTCTGCTAATAATGCTTGTAAGGTTTTCAAATGTTCCAATACCCGTTGGCGTGAACCAGAGGATCCTATCGTCTGCTCATTCTCCAGCAAATTTGCAATGAAAGTCATCGCATCAGTTAAGCGCTGATTTAATACTGCAATGGATTGGCTAATTTCAGACGAGGCTTGTCCTTGTTTGATGCTTTGTTCTATCGATGCCGCTAGTTCGCTTACCCTATCCGCACCCAAAGTAGCTGCAACCCCTTTCAAGGAATGAGCGGTACGTTGAGCTTCTTGGCTATTGCCCTCTTCCAGTTGTTGAAGAATCTTGAACCCGTCATCCCGGTGAGTCTGTTCGAATCTGGCCAACATCCGGTGATAACTTTTTGTCTTGCCTGCAAAATGTCTGATACCGACACTGGTATTGATTTCAGCAGCGATGAACACTGACTCATCTGGCGGAGTCAGGCTTGTATCGCCTTCGGCTTGAAGACGTTTTGGTAACCAGCGTTTCAGGGTAGCGAATAAACGTTCTGGCTCGACCGGTTTACTGACAAAATCATTCATGCCGGCTTCAATGCATTTAGCGCGATCATCCGCAAACGCATTGGCCGTCATTGCCAGAATCGGAGTGTCAGTGGCGTTGGGCAATTTTCGAATTTCGCGAGTGGCTTCCAGTCCATCCATCACCGGCATTTGCATGTCCATCAGAATCAGATCGTAACTCCCTCGCTGCATCATATTTAAGGCTTCCTGACCATGATTGGCGACTGCGATGCTGAGCCCCGCATCTTCGAGAAGTTCTTTGGCTATTTCTTGGTTGATCACATTGTCTTCGACCAACAAAATCTTTGCATCCTGACAAAAATCCAATTCCGTCTGAACAACCGTTTCAGACACTTGCTCACTAGCCTTCAAGTTGACGGTAAGCCAAAACAGACTGCCCTTCCCAATTGCGCTTGTCACCCCAATTTTCCCGCCCATCATGGTTGCCAGCCGCCGACAGATCGCCAAACCTAAACCGGTGCCACCATATTTTCGGGTAGTGGAGTCCTCTGCCTGCACAAAGGAGTCGAAAATACGTTCCTGTTGTTCCGGTGTCAAACCGATACCCGTATCTTCCACTTCGAAACGAAGGCTAATAATCGTCTGTTGCTGATTCTCGATCATTGCTCGCAATGTGACGCTGCCGTGGTCGGTAAACTTCAATGCATTACTGAGAAAGTTGACCAAAATTTGCCCAATGCGCAGGGAATCACCTACTAATACCAAATCCTCCAGGCGCGGGTCGCTGTCAATCCGAATCTCGAGTTTTTTCTCTTCGGCGCGATCCTTCGTCATACTAGTGACATGATCAAGCATGGTCATGACATTGAAAGACCCTTGTTCCAAGACCATTTGATCCGCCTCGATCTTGGACAGATCGAGGATATCGTTGATTACGCCCAGCAAATGCTTAGCGGATGTATTGATCTTGGTTAGCCGTTCTTGCTGTTGGGAATCGGTAATATCTTTTTTCATCAGATGAGCCATACCGATAATTGCATTCATGGGAGTGCGGATTTCGTGGCTCATATTCGCCAGAAAGCTGCTTTTAGCTTTGTTGGCCTTCTCTGCTGCGGCAACGGCAACCTCTAATTCTTTGGTCCTGATTTCGACCAAATCTTCCAGACGATGTCGATATTGTTCCAGTTGTTCGGCAATCAGTTTTTTCTCCGTAACATCGTCGAAAATCAGAACCGCGCCAGTAAGAAAACCAGCCTTATAAATAGGGTGTGTCGAATATTCCACCGGAAAACAACTACCATCGGCACGCCAAAATACCTCATTGTCGATGGTTGCCCGTTCTCCTAATGTATACGATTTAAACAGTGGACAGCCTGATTGCTCATAGACGCTACCATCCGCATGGTATTGGTGAATCAGGCCATGAAGAATCTGTCCCAGCAAGGTTTGCCGTGTATATCCAAGCATCACAGCCGCTGCCGGGTTGGCAAACGATACATGACCTAGATTATTCACACCGATAATCCCGGAACTGGCCGATTCCAAAAGCAAACGGTTTTCTTCTTCGTTGGCCCTTATCAGTTCGTCAGCTTGTTTTCGCTCCGTGATATCCATATGGGTGCCGCTCACTTTCAAGGGTTTGCCGTCGGCAGTCCGACTGATCAGTCGCCCACGATCTGAAATCCATAACCAATGTCCGTCCCGGTGACGCATGCGCACTTCGCACTCGTAGTAACTGCGTTTGCCGGCAAAATGCTCTTCCAGCTGTTGATTGGACTTTTCAAAATCGTCGGGATGACAAAATTTAGCCCAGGTTTCAAAACTGAATGGAAGCAATTCCTGTAGACGGTAGCCAAACATTTCTGCCCAGCGTTCGTTGAATTGGCATTCGCCAGTTTGAACATTCCATTCCCAGGTACCGGCGTGGGTCGCATCGATAATGTCGGAGAGGCGTTCGCGCTCGTCGTTTAAGGCACGCAGAGTGGCTTTTAAATCGGAAATATCGCGACAGACCGCATGAATGAGCGACTGCCCCTGGTAATCGATACGAGTGAGCAGAATTTGGCAATGCACGATCCGGCCATTAGCATGCAGATGATCCCATTCGAACTCATGAATGCCGTTGCTAACCGCTACTGCAAGCATGGCCTCGGCCTTTTCCCCGGAAGCACGCCCATCAGGTTGATACTTCGGCGACATAAAGAGGGGGATTTTTCCGATAATGCTTTCGCGCGAATAACCGAACAAACGCGAACAGGATTGGTTGCAATCGATAAACTTGCCATCATTTATCAAGAAAATCGCTTCTCCACTCTGTTCGAATAAATGGCGAAAACGACTCTCGCTTTCCTGCAATGCGAATTCTGCCTGTTTGCGCTCGCTAATATCGGTGCCGATTCCTATCAACATCGGCTGACCATCAACTTCAATACGACCACCTGTCCAGAAATAGGGAATCCTTGTCCCGTCAACGGCGACAAGCTGGGCTTCCACGCTGCCGCTGCCTTGCTGAAAAACCCTTTCAATTTCCAAGCTGACTCTAGCTTTATCCTCGCCATCGAACAGATCGAGCAAATACATCGCTGCAACATTGTCGGCCGAACGTTGGCTGACGATTTCCATGTTGCCATTCCAGTACAGGAATTTTCCGTCGCGATCAAATAAATAAAAGATACCGGGAATGGATTCCAGTATCTGTTTACGCAAATTGGCTTCTTTTTCGATAAGGCGTTGGCTTTTATTTCGCTGGGTCACATCGCGTGCTGCACAGAAAAAGTGCCGTTCACCTTTCCAAAGAATGCCGGCAACTGCGACCTCTGCCTCGTAAACCGAACCGTCTTTGCGGCGATGGGAGGTAGCGATCATCTGGCTTTCGCCCGGTTGTAAATTAGATAATCCATCGATAATCTGCTGTTCAACCAAATCAATGTCCCAATCCCAAACCTTCATCTGTGATAATTCAACGTTCGAATAACCGAGCATGTCGCAAAATCGCTTGCTGGACTCAATCAGGTTTCCTTTGACATCGATAACATGGATGCCGTCCATGGAGTGGTTCATCAGAGTATGCAGACGCTCCGCCTCTTCGCCGATGGTCCGCATCAATTCTTTGATCGGAGTGATGTTATGCCAAATAGCCAGCCAGTAATTGCAGCCGCCAATTTCTACGTCCCGATTACGAATTAACATATTGAGTAATTGGCCGTTTTTGTGTCGGTGAACGTTCTCAAAATCCGCAATCTTTTCGGTCTTGAGCTGTTTGAGCCAGGCTTCAATCTGCTCAACTGAGGTGTCGCCCTGTATATCATGGACGCTGAGACGGGCAAATTCCTCTCGACTGTAGCCCAGCGTAGACGAGGCCGCATCATTAAATTGACTGAACTGCAGCGTTACTGGATCGATCAGCACGATGCTTTCAGCGACTTGATCGAATATCCCCTTTAACAAGGTTTGCTGCGCCAATTTGTCGCGCTCCAGGGTTTGCCGTCGCACGAAGTCTTCAATCCGGCGGGCGATGGCATTGATCAATGTCCGCTCTTCTTTCAAGAAAGGCCCCTCATCGGCGTCCGGACGTTGCTCGCAATATCCCACCCATATGAAGCCTTGTTCAGCTTCACCTGGCGCCAATTGGTCTTGAAGACGCGATTGCACGACCGAATCGACGTTTGAAACAAACCGCACAGCATCGAACTGCAGCCCCGCCACGCAGACTTCCGGGAATTGCATGGCAGCAGGCAAGCGCTCAATGATAGTCTTGAGGATATCTTCCAAGGGTTTACCTGTATCCTCGGTGATGCGAAAGATCTCATAAAGGCAGGAGAGTTCCTTCATTCGCTCCTGCAGCGCGAGTTGCTGTTTGTGCAGCGGAGTAATGTCGCGAGCGACTCCAAGCACGCCAATCAAACAACCGCTTTTGTCTTTCATCGGTGTCTTGATGGTTTCGAAAAGCCCCCTATATCCGTTGGCTTTGAACGACAGCCATTCTTCATTGACCCGTGGCTCCCCGGCTTCAACCACAGCCATGTCATGGGCACGAAAAAAATCAGCTAAATCCTTCTCTACAAAATCATAATCGGTTCTGCCGATGATCTCCTGCGCCTCGCAGCCATAAAGCTTTTCGAAAGACGGATTACAGGTCAGATAAACGCCTTCCGCATTCTTCAGCCAGATCAAATCGGGTAGAGTGTTGAGCAGTGACCGTAAATGAGTGCTTTCCAGCATAAACCGATCACTCTGATTTTTATGCGTCTGATGCAGCCAGCGGAAACGGCGGGCAGTTCGGAATACTATTCCGATTAACAGTATCAAACTGCCTACGAAGAATCCCAACAAAATGACAATCTGCTGATGATCGCGCCAAATTTCCACCCAGGATACGCTTTCAGAACTGTCGTAAGGAGGTAAATGCAGCGCTTTCGCCAGTTCGATGATGGGTTCGTAATTATAGGGTATGGTGAAACTATGCAAGCCCAGAGCCTGCATCAACGACTTGTCTCGAGAAGCCAGCAACAACGCCGCTGTAATTTCAGATACCAGATTCGATTGCAATTGAGGCATGGCTGCAATAGGCCATTCCGGAAATAGGTGGGTTGAAATCTTAAGAGGAAATCCTAGACGGCTTTGTAGATTGACAACAGTCAGTACATCTGGAGAAAACTCGCCGGCATTCAGCATGGACTCGAGAATACCGGTACGCAAAAAACCAACATCGGCCTGATCTTCCAGAACTGCACGCACCACTTTGTCGTGTGCACCGAGGGGTATAATCCGGGCATCTTTCTCAAGGTTTATGCCACGCAACGTGGCCTCATAAACTTGTGTCTGATAACCACCGAGTGAAGTTCTATCCGCAACGGCGATGCGCTTGCCTCGCAACGCGTCAAGGTTGTGTAACTCGGGGCGATTGGTTTTTACTACGATGACGCCACCAAAACCGAATAGTGGCGAACCTTGGAAATCGTTGACAATACTGACCATAGGATTCAGATTGCCTATCCGCGATCTCAGGTAAAGATATTTCGATCCATTGGCAATCAGAATATCAATCTGACGCCTATCGACTGCAGCGTCAATCTGCTCAAAGTCAAATGCTTCAATTTTGAAGCCAAATCCAGGGACTTGTTTTTTTAGATAGTCCGCCAAGGGTTGCCACTGGGATAAAGTTTGCGCTTTGCTACGTAACGCCAATACCCCGATCTTGAGGGTATTTTCAGCTTTGATCTGAACGCTGAAAACTGCCAACGCAAGAAAAATTATGGCGCTTGCATATTTTTTCATGGCATCGTTCTTGGCAGGTAGTCTGAAGTGAAGAGATTGACTTCAGCATCCAGGAGTGCATTGGGATAATCAAGAACGTCAGCGATTTTCTTGGCTATCTGCATCATTTGCGAATTCGGACGCGAAAGCACGTAACGATTGTAATCCAGATCCGGCAAGTCCAGTCCCCGATAAATTGTGGCTAGCTCCGCTGGGATTATGCCCAGGCGCTGGGACAAGCGATATAACGTGTCTATTGAACCGTTTCGCCAGCGTTGCGCCGCTTTTAGGTGCCCTTCAATCAAATGGGTAATAGCAAAGCTATTGATCGATAATTTGTTGGTTCTAACTGCCAGTACATCGAAAAGAATATCTATTTCGCGGCTATCGATTAAATTATGCCAACCATGATTTTCGATACGATTAAGCGAAGGCTCGAACGAAACGATTGCATCCACTGTTCGGTTCATACAGGCTTCGACGTGGCGGTCTACGGTAAGGTTTAACAAAACGACATCATTTAGTTTTAACCCTGCTCGTTGCAAAGCAAAACGCATTACCAATCTGCCGACGGCAGTATTCTCGACGCCTATCCTTTTACCTTTAAGTTGACTTAATTCGGAGATTTCGGGCGCTGCCAGTAAGGCATCAGCTCCCACCGATCGATCCAAAATCAAAACGATGGTAAGCGGAATACCTTTATCCCGTGCATTGAGTGTCTCATCCAGTGTCAACATGGCGCCATCGACACTGCCGCTGGCTAATAAATCCAGTGATTCACTGGCACTATGGGTTTGAAGCAATTCGACCCAATTTGGCTTAAGCCAGCCTTCGTCGCGCGCGAGAAAAATGAATTCATAGCCTGGAAAAATATGCCCTGAAATTTTTAGCGGCGCTCCGGTAGCACACCCCTGAATCCCGTTCAGAGCGGAAGCCAACATCAACCTGGCACTCATTCCCAGAAACCGGCGTTTAGACGGTTGAAAGGTTGGCACAACGTCAATGTTCACTCTGGCAAATCCTTGTAACGATTTGCGATAGCCAGGAACTCTTGTTTACGGCGGATAAAGGCCTCCACTAATTCTGGATCGAAGTGCTTGCCTTTGTCTTTGATAAGGTTGTCGCAGGTTTCATCCCAGGATAAAGCGGGCTTGTAGACTCGCCGACTAATCAGGGCATCAAACACATCAGCCAACGCCATCAATCGAGCGGGAAGTGGTATTTCCTCACCTTTCAAAGCATTTGGGTATCCGCTTCCATCCCATTTCTCATGATGACAACCAGCAATATCAATAGCAATTTGTAAAAATTTTTTAATATTGGGGCTGGTGTTTTCACCAATAGCGCGGCGTATTGCCTCAGCACCCAAGTTTGCATGAGTACGCATAACAATCCATTCATCTTCAGTCAATTTTCCTGGTTTCAATAAGATTTGATCAGGAATACCGACTTTGCCAATATCGTGTAACGGCGCCGCTTTAACAATCTTGGCTATTTCGCTCGATTTTAGCTGTTCCGCATATTTTGGCAGCTTTGCCAGTTCGTCACACAACACGGCGATATAGCCCTGGGTACGCAATATATGGTTACCCGTTTCGTTGTCCCGGGTCTCTGCTAGATTAGCCAGCGCGAGAAATACAATATCCTGCATTTCTTCATTTTCCTGCATGCGCCGTTGCACTTCCATTTCCAACCAAACATTTTGATTTTTGATGCAATCCCGTGAGGCTTTAAGTTCCAGTTGTGCCTGAATACGGGCCAATGCGATGGCTGGCCTCACGGGTTTGGTTATGTAATCAACGGCACCAAGCTCAAGTCCATGAGTTTCATCCTCATCATCGTACAACGCTGAAACAAATATGACCGGGATATCTCGAGTGTCGATATTATCCTGCAATCTCTCGATCACTTGATAACCATTCATTTCAGGCATTAAGACATCTAATAGAATCAGATCCGGCTTACGCTCAGAATTGGCTAGCTGCAATGCTCTTAAACCTGAATTAGTCACTCTAACGTGGTAGTGGGGTTTCAATAATTCGCCGAACAAAGTCAGGTTTTCTGGAGTATCGTCCACAACGAGTATGGATATCTGACCTTTGGCATTTTCATAACTGAGGTGAGAATTCATTTTAGGTTTCGCTAAATGAATGATTACTGATCATGATCTACAAAGATTTCGCCGAAAACAACTTCCCGCTCTGCAAATAAGCCGGGGTGAGTAACGTGATTTGGTAATTCCATAATTTCAATAAACTATTTGCAAGCAAATCCTGAACCAGTTCTAAACTGCTTGTAAGCAGCTTTAAAACAGTTTCGTCAACTTCAAGTTTATCACTCTCCCCTTCTTAAATAAAACGCACATTAATTGCAAATTTGAAATAACACTTCAAAAAGGTAACATTAGTACATTTATGAATCGAAATTCCATACACTGCTTTCCGGCGTTACATCATGAGAACCTGGTCACCCACTGTTTTGGTCTATACACAAAGTAATTCATTGAGACTATTAGGACTTATCGAGCAACCAATCTTTACTATAGGTATTGCTTTGCATGAAAACTAGATATTCCATATTGCTGTGCGCCCCATTAATGCTCGCTTGCTCTTCAGGATTGAACCAGTACGATTTACCAAACCAGATTGTCCTGCAGTTTCTTGAATGGGAGGAACGCGAACATCCGAATGGAGTTTATCAAAGCATTCGATCACAGGAACTCGACGCCCTGCTATCCACCGAGTTACAGTGCCTTTTAGACGCCGCGATAGCAGCGAACAACGTGTCAATACGAAATGCACCCGATGACAAACCGCCTTTCATTGAAGGCAATATTTTCTTGCCGGTTGCCTGGGAACGACCGTTGAACCACCAGATCATGGCCAGCCAATTAGACGGAGATCGCTCGTCAGTTGAAGTTAGTTTTCAATACGAGCCAAATGGACTTAGATTTACCTCCAAATACTGGCTCTCGAAGGAAACCGGAGTTTGGAAAATCATTGACATTTCACTGGGCGGCGATTGTGATTTTTGCCAAAATGGCAATCTGCGAGACGCACTATATGACACGCTTCGTCATTTTCCAGAGACTAATTCAAGTAATTGCAAAAAAATGTAAGTCCAAGTGACATCGAAACAGACCTGGCTTGTTGCAATTGTTAAACCGCATAATCAGAAAGGGATAAACTACAAAATTTTTTATGAAACACATTCTTATTATTCTGCTGACACTCCTGCCCGGATTGACTTTCTCCACGCCAACATGGATTTTGACGTCCCAAGGTTATGGTCCAATCCGCCCCGGTATGACGCCTAGCGAGGCCGAGCATCTCTTGGAATCAAATCTTCGCACCAAGAACCATCGTCCATTGGAGCCGGAGTGCGGTCACCTGTATCCAACTAAAGGACACCGCGGCATTAGCTTGATGATCCAGAATGGTCGAATCACCCGCATCACTGCCACTACCAAAGACGTTGCTACTAAATCTGGTGTTCGTGTTGGGGATCCGGCGACAAAGCTTCAGTCGCTGTTTGGAGAATCTCTAGAAATCGAGCCGCACAAATACGATGACACAGGCAAGTATTACTATGTTTGGGAACCTGGAAAGCAGCGCGGCGTAAAATTTGAAGTCATCGGTGGGCTTGTTCAGAGTATTCATGCGGGCGATGAAAGCATTAGCCTGGTGGAAGGTTGCTCTTAATAATCAGGGACTATTTTTAATTTTTTGGACAATGTTGCAATATCAAAATTTAATCTTTCCATAGAATTAAATGAATCTTCGCTCGATATGCCCCGGATTATTACTATTTGCAGCGATGCCCATCATTGTTCTAGCAACACCCAATCTAGAATGCCATAAAACCAAAGACTTTATGATTGTTGAGAGAAGCGTTATCGATGCCGTAGGCACTGATTTCCTTATCAAACCTAGGGCTAAAAAAAATCTGTCAAGCCCATGTGAATACAGCGTCCAACCAGGTGATTTTGAGATACTCAATGAAACTGCTGAATATTTTCTTGGGCTGCAACGCGATTTACTTATCCTCGACAGTGGAACGGGACCTAGTCCCCGAAGCCTCATCATTTGGGATATCGCAAAACGAAAGAAAGTTTATGCTGGCTCATATTCCGAACCGATCAAAATATCTCCGAGTAAGCTAGTGTTTTGGATGGAATCAACGCTTGCCACCGAAAAAAATTGTCCTGAAAAATCACGCTGGCAAGCCGATGGCCTAGGCGCTGCGATCGAAACTAAAGTGAAGCTTTCACTGCCGGATTTTAAAATTAACAAACTGAGTAACACCCGTTGTAGTCCCCGACAATAGTTTGGTGCGATGTAAACTTAGGTACGTGAGGAGGAAAAATGCCTACGATTTTAATCTTGCTACTTTTTGGTCTGTCTTTTTCCAGCTACGCGCTAGAACCCTATAGCTGTCGAAATGGTCATTTCCCTACCTATGACGCCATTCATCTGGCAGAAATAGTTGGAAATGCCAGTGATAAAGTCTACGCCCGAGGCGATTGGGATGGCTGTCCAGAACAAGAAAGTTGCAAACAAAAAGGCTATTTAATCAAAGGCGACAGAGTTTTGGCCACCAAGCCCTCCGATGGTTGGGTGTGTATTTATTACTTAGGCAAAAAAAGCGACTATGTTGGCTGGGTTAAACAAACGGAACTCAGGGATATTAGTGTTCCAGTGTTGGCAAAACTGGAAGACTGGTTTGGGATTTGGCAATCTATTGGAGCCATCAATTCAATTCAAATACGTCCAGAAAATTCTGGCATGTTAAAGGTAAACGGCAAAGCTAAATGGCTTGGTGGCAAGAATTCGTATGGAGAAGCAATCGTGCATTTTGGCCAAGTTCACGGGGTAGCACATCCCAATGAAAACAGATTGGTCATCACTGAAAGTAACGAAGATCAGAGTTGTGTGTTAAATCTGAATTTGATCGACGCTTTTCTTGTCGCCACAGACAACGAAAGATGTGGAGGGATGAATGTTCGCTTTAACGGGGTCTATAAGCTAAAACCTTAGCGGTATATCCAAGGTTACACACAAACATTTGGCATCAAAACATTTTGGGTTTGGAGGGACTTTTGGGAACTGATCAGACCTGAAAAATCGTTTTAGCCTGCTAGATTGTCCCGGTGATGCTCAGCATGAGCAATTGGTTTGCTGGATAAGCTAACCAAGTATAATTCCCGTCAAGGCAGTGGCTCAGTTGTAAGCAGGTGAAGTGCCCCGTCCCGCCATTCATAAACAGTTTGTGTTATGAAAGTCCGCTCCCAATTGAAAGGCTCACAGGAATTTACCCAAAGCTACCTGGAGCCTGGGTAGTGTTCAAGCCAATGAGGTGCTGACTCTTCGTACCAAAACCCCAGGATTCGACTCTAACGTGACCATTGAAATTAGGGGGGGTTCGAGCTTCGTTCTTTAGTATGACTCTATAATGCCGCGCCTGGGGTGAGTTAAGCTTTGGCTGCAACTCGCCCAGATAGAGCCTTTTCAGTAGGGTACCCAAAAAAGTTTGATGGCATTGCCCGCTGTGAATGCAAGAGATTAGCCTGGAACACCAAGCAGAAAATCAGCAACAACCAAGTCGCGAGACACGTAAATTCGAAATAAGTGTAGAAATTAAATCCACTTTCACTAATGCAATAAGCATATTCGCCGGGGAGTAAATCAAGATATTGGTGACCCTGTTCATCTGAACACAGTCAGCAAAGGATTTCAGAAAGGTCGTCAAAAATCAGGATTGATATGGGATAGTTCGCCACCTTCGAGATCAAGACATAGATACACAACAGCTGCTTGGTCACAAATCCGCCAAAATGCAGACATAAACCAAAATTCTAGTGCGCTAAATAGCTTGAGATAGTCATTAAATAGTGCTCTTTTTTGGGCGATTTTGGAGCAAAACGTAACCATGTAACTTATATAACTCCATTTGTATCGTCAGATAGTCCCCAAACAAACATAAAGAACCCTAATTTTCGGCACTAGAATTAAGCTTTTTAAATAAGACCAAACAATTTGTAAGCTATACTTTTGCCACTTGTCTTTAGCTGTGTGCTTTAGAGGACAATTTACAATTAATTGATACGGTACTAATTTAGTTAAGGAGTTGCGAATGTTGATGAATTGGCATTCTGTAGGTGTAAAAGTGGTGGCAATCAGCATGACCGTTCTGACTCTGGTTGGGATAGGTATTTTGATTACTTTCTCAAACGTGCAAAAACAAAATCTCATCGATCGCAAAATTGAATCATCCCGCCAACTCCTTTTGGTTTCCGAGTCTGTCAAAGACAACGTAATAAAAAAATGGGAAAACGGGGTATTCTCGCCACAACTATTAATTCAGCTAACCCAAAACCAGGATCAAACTACCAAACGCAACATCATTACAGCTACAGTTCCTACCGCCAATGCCTGGGACGTAATTGAAGCTAAAGCCAAAGAAGGGGGATTTAGGTTTAAAGCGCCTGCATTGAATCCTCGTAACGTCAGCCGGAACACACCAGACGAAATTGAGCGTCAAGTTCTGGAAAAATTTCAAAGCAATCCAGCCTTATCAGAATACAGCTATATCGACGAAGAAAAACAGGAAATACGCTATTTCAGACCTGTGAAAATTGTCAAGCAATGCGAGTTGTGTCACGGC
>SXGT01525681.1_pt1 | contig 14570 bp, 11 predicted proteins | sample 3176221 | NCBI WGS metagenome assembly SXGT01 (sample SAMN11356862, study PRJNA531348) | freshwater metagenome | isolation source: freshwater sample F1-120 | place: China: Fuxian Lake, Yuxi | collected 2017-12-25
ACGATCGACAACAACGAGTCCTCGGATATCTTGCGGATGCTCAACTCGGCCTTCGACGGCCTCGCTACCCGCCCCTGTCCAGAGCTCTATCCCGAGGATCTGCGCTCCGCGATAGACGCCGTCAACGAGCGGGTTTACCACACGGTGAACAACGGGGTCTACAAGGCTGGATTTGCCACGACCCAGGACGTCTACGAGAATGCCGTCACCGCGCTCTTCTCCACGCTCGACTCCCTGGAGGACACCCTGGGCCAGCAGGCGTTCCTCGCGGGCGACCGCGCCACCGAGGCCGACTGGAGGCTATTTACCACCCTGATACGCTTCGACGCGGTCTACCACGGGCACTTCAAGTGCAATATCCGCCGTATCGTGGATTATCCCAACCTGTGGGAGTACACGCGCGCTCTCTACCAGGTGCCGGGCGTGGCGGAGACGGTGAGCCTCGATCACATCAAGAGGCATTATTACGGGAGCCACCGGACCATCAACCCGACGGGCATCGTCCCTGTCGGCCCCGCGCTCGATCTGCTCGCGCCCTCCTCGCGCCGGTCACCTTGACCGCGTGCCGGCCTCCATATCAAGGCGGCCAACTTGACATGAACGTTGATATCAGAGGGCACGAAAGGCTCAGGGCTTGCGCCTTCGGCTGGAGGCCAGGACCAGCGCGCCAAAGGCGGCCAGCGCCAGCCCGGAGCCCTGGGAGGGGGCGGCGGGCGAGGTGGTGCAACCCGAGGCGGCCGGACGCTTGCCGAGCGAGGGATCGGGGCCGGAGCCCCAGCCCTCGTCGTTGTCGGACGGGAGGCTGGTCGTCCGGCGCTGAGGAGGCGGCGCGGTGTTCGTGGAGGGCGTGGAGTGACCGTCAGGATCGGTGTCCTCACCTGGATCGAGCCAGGGATCGTCGGGGGCCGGAGGATCGACGGGAGGGGGGTCGACGGGAGGAGCGGCGTCGGGGGGCGGCGGCGCGGCGTCAGGGAGAGGAGCCGCGTCGGGAGATCCTGCGTCGATGGGCGGCGAGCCCTGGCAGGTGCCGATGGCGCTGCCGCTGCTCGTGCACACCCCGTTGCCCCTGCACCGGTTGCCACCGCTCCCTCGGCAGCCCTCCTGGCAGCGCGCGTTGCTGGCGTTGCATACCCGGCCCGAGTCGCTCGCCCCGCAGTCGACGTCCGTCAGGCAGCCGCATGTCCTGTTGGCCAGGCAGGCCAGGCCGGAGGCGCCGCAGTTCTGGGTCTTGCCGGTCGTGCACTCTACACACTTCTTGAGGACCCCGTCGCAGACCTTGCCGCCGCCGCACTGCGAGTCCAGAAGGCACTGGACGCACTGGTTTCCTCCCGCGGTATCGCAGATCGGAAAATCCGGGTGGGTGCAGCCGCAGGGGCCGGCATCCTTGACCGGAGGCGGAGGCGGCGGAGGCTTCGGAGGTGCGGCTTCGGACGCCCCATCGCGCCCTGAAGGCGAGGGAGCGGGGCCCGCGTCGGCTTTAACCTGGTTGGCCAGCGCGTCGGCGAAGCGCTTGAGCACGCGGAAATAGAGGCTGGTGCCGCCGACGCCCGCCTTGCCGCCGCCCGACTCCCCGACCCACGGGGTATAGGTGTAGAGCGCGGCGGTCGCCGCGTTCTTGGGGACGATCTCGATCGCGTCCTGGGTCTTCTTCGCCTGGTCGACCTTCCAGCCGGAGAGGGTGCTGCCGCCGTCCTTCTGGCGATCGAGGTTCTTGCGGAGGGAGTTGGCCGCGCAGGTGGCCTGGTTGGTGAAGCCCAGGTACTTGGGGCCGCAGACGGGGCTGTCAGGACACCCGCAGCCAAAGGCAATGTCCAGCGTGTACGCGCTGGCCGCTGTCTTGGCGATCAGCCCCTGCTCGAGCTGGACGCGCGCCAGAAGCACCAGCGGATTGATCCTGAATTTTACCGCGGACTCGTGGAGGATTTGCGCGGCCGTCTTGCCGCCCTCCTGGTGGCCCGCGAGGGCCGAGCGGGTCCCGTAGGGCGTCTTCTCGAGGAAGGCCTGCACCCTGGCGACGGACATCGCGTCGACCGCGGTGAGCTCGGCGTCGGTGATGACGTTGTTCTTGTCGAACACCGCCTCGAGGGCGTCGGCGCTCTGATCGCCGTTGTCGTCCGTGGTGAGGGCCGTGCAGGCCACGCCGCTCGCGAGCAGGGAGAGGCCGAGGAGACGAAGAAGGAAGCTGCGCGGGATCGCCATGGGATCTCCTCAGGATATGCCACTACCGTGCCAGAGCTGGCGGCAGCGAAATGCCGACAGATCCGTACATCATAGCTCGAATTCTTGGGCCGGTGGGGGGTAATTGATCCAGACCCCCAGGCGAGGTCTCCACGTCCCTCGGGCCGAGCCTACGAAGTCGGGGCAAGGTGGGCGCCAGAGGGGGCACCGGGCGCAAGCGCAGCCCACCGAGCGGCGCATGGTAGACTCCACGGGCCGGAGGGACATGATGGTGACGAACGAGCTTGATGGCGGCGACGCACCGACGGGGGGCGTTGGAGGGTCGGGCTTGCCGCCACCCGGCCCGCTCCCCTCCCAAAACGTTCTTGCCGCCCTCGCCTCCTCCATGTGAGTTACCACCTCGCCCGTCTTGCGAGGCGGTTACCTCCTCGCGTTCCTTCCTGTGACTTGACCCTCACCCGTCTTTAGCGGGGTGTTGCCTCGTGGCCTGCTCCCCGAGGTTTGACCCTCGCCCGTCTTTAGCGAGACGGCTGCCTGCTCGCCTCCTCCCCGTGATTTGGACCTCGCCCGTCTTTAGCGAGACGGTGGGCTCGTGGCCTGCTCCCTGTGAATCGAACCATGTCACCCGTAAGAGGAGACGCCCAAAGGTGTTCCGATGCGAGACGGCCAGGACGGTCCACCCTCCATGTAAATCGAACAACGTTCCCCTCAGCGAAGGGCCAAAACCTCGGCAGGACTGCCACTCAGGGGACAACGATCCGGGTAACGCGGGTGAGGAAGACACGCACAGATGCCTTCTGCTGATGTCGACGGCATTTTCGATCAAGCGAGATTCGTCCACCCGTCTATCATTCCAGGACGACCACGACGATGACCGCGAACCACCAACACATCCTGTCGCTCGCCCATGTCAGGATAGGGCTCAGGATAGCTTTTCTTGTGGCCGTAGCCTTGGGTGCAGCGTGTACGTCGAGCAATCCGACTCCAACTCCAACTCCAACTCCCCTTGGGGCCTGCGAGAGCGAAGGCGGTATCTGCACGACAAACTCGTGGGAGCGCGAAGAAAGGTGTGCAAAGGACGCCGACGGTGGCGTTCTTATCATCGATCAAAAGTGTGGTTGCCTTTCGGTCGCGTCAAAAACTTGCTTCCCATACTGTTGCGTTCCGAAGTGACAAACGAGCTTGATGGCGGCGACGCACCGACGGGGTACTCAAGTGTTGACGATCGCGGTTCCATAGAAACTCGATATGGTTACGGGTTGAGAGTGCTTGCAGGGGCCTCACTCCCTGAGACAGGGCTTCGTCAGGGCCGCCAAGTAGGGAGAGGGCCTCCATGGCGGAGGGTCACCCTCACGGGCATGGGCCCCGTGGGGCGGAGGGTGGCCCCGGGGTCGGGCGGGGTGTCGGGGCCCCGCTCGAAGCGGAAGCGGTGGAGCAGGCGAGCGAGCACCAGCTGCCCCTCCATCATCGCGAAGTGGTTTCCTATGCACACCCGGGGCCCCGCGCCGAAGGGCATCCACGAGAGCCTGGATCTTACGGCCTCGGCCTCGGGGAGGAAGCGCTCCGGATCGAAGCGCTCGGGATCCGGCCAGAGATCGGCCCGGTGGTGGAGCGCGTAGGGGCTCACCAGGGCCACGGTGAGCCGGGCCATCGGGTAGCCCCCCAGCGTCGTGTTCGAGGAGGCCTGGCGGGCGAAGATGTAGACAGGAGGGTAGAGGCGGAGCGCCTCCTTGAAGACGCGGAGCGAGAGGCCCAGACGAGGGAGATCGCGGGCGGTGGGCTCGGCGCCGATCGCGTCGACCTCGCGCTCGATCGCCTCCTGGATCCTGGGGTGCCGCGCGAGGAGGTAGAGCGCCCACGAGAGCCCGGCGGCCGTGGTCTCGTGGCCCGCGACGAAGAGAGTGAGCACCTCGTCGCGCACCTGCTTGTCGCTCATGCGCGAGCCGTCCTCGTCCCGGGCGGCCAGCAGCCTGGACAGGAGATCCTTGGGCGCCTCCGGGCTCGTTACGCTGGTCGGGCTCGCCCGGCGGAGATCGATCATTCGCTGGACCCGGGCGTCGAGGACCGCGATCGCCTCGCGGAGCGCGCGGCCATCCGATCCGGGGAGCACGACGGGGCCCTCGAGCCTGTCGGCGACCCTCCTGAGCAGGGCGGAGAGCTTGTCAGGGAGCACCTCGGCGGCCAGGCGCATGTACTGGCGAGGGAGGATATGGAGGAGCGCGAGCGGGCTGGGCGCGTTGTCCGCCGTCCACTCGAGGGCCACGGTGAGCGCGCGGCCCAGGGCGTCGGCCTCGTCGAAGGTGTCCGTGTCGAACAACGCCTTGCCGGCGACGCCCATCGTGATGCGGGTCATCTCCCGGGCGACCTCCACGGTCTGCCCGTCGGCCCAGCCCGCCATGGCGCGGCTGGTGACGGACACCATGTCGCCGGCGTAGCGCTCCAGCTGGGCCGGGTGGAAGAGGGGCGCCATCCGCCGCCGCTGGCGCTTCCAGAGCTCCCCGTTGGCCGTGAAGAGGCCCTCGCCGGCGAGCGGATAGAGCGAGAAGCGCAGGACGTTGGACTTCTGGAAGACCCCGGCCCTCTCGACGAGCAGCTCGTGGACGAGGGCCGGATCGTTCACGATGCAGACAGGGATACCGAGCTCGCTCTCCAGCCGCTGGAGGGCGAGCGGCGTCGAGGCGAGCCTCTTCACGAAGCCCAGGCGATCGCGCTGGATCTCGCGGGCGTGGCCGAAGAAGCCCTCGCCTCCTGGAAACCGAGGGATGCTTTCGTACTGCACGGGGCTACTCCCTGCGAGGGCTGGGTCCGGACGCTCTCTCGCGGATCACTTCGCTGCGAACCACACCGTGTAGAGGTACACAGAGGCCGCGGTTAGTACGAGCGCGTCCGCCCTGTCGAGGATCCCGCCGTGGCCAGGAACGATGGCGCCCGAGTCCTCGACCCCGAGGACCGAGGCGCTCCAGGGATCTCGCTCGGCCGCCGCTCCCACCTTGCACCACGGCGAAATGCTGATATCAGGTCTGATCTCGGGGGAGCATGGGCACGTCAAGTCTTCGTCGTAAGCCGAGTCCGCTCGCGCCGTTCGCCCAGAAGGGGGCGTTCGCGGCTGCGCGCATGGCGCTCGGTGTTGCGCATGGGGGCGCCCCCCCCCAGACACACAAGCACACACCGGGTAACACAGAGCTCGCATCACCGTCGAGACTGGCTTCGGCGAGCCAGGGCGCTGTTGGTGCGCCGTCCGCGCGGATACCCTCTTCGACTCGAACGCGAGAGCTCACCGCAGCTGACTCGCGCCCGATGCGACTGCGCGGCCCCGCCAAAGGTCCCGTCGCGCGCGGGCCTCCGCTCATGGTGCGTGCCTCGAGCCCTTCTTACAACCGTCCGACATTTGTGTAAATCTGAAGAGGAGAGTCCATGTTCCATCCATTTTTGCCCGATCCCTATGTGCTCTCGATACCCGTCCTGACCACGGGCCTCACATACGAAGTCGAGCTCGTCCCATTGCTCGACGTCTCGAACTTCAAGACCGGTGCGATCGTCTGGCGCCTGCACGCCGGGGTCAGCGCGACCAGCCCGGCCCCCAACTCGAAGGCCGAGATTACCCTCAAGGCCTACAAGGTCTGGCCCTTCGACAATGCGCTCAACCAGCGCTTCCAGGATGACACGGCTATCATCAGTACGGCCACGGCAGACGCCAACAGCACTGATGGCGAGCTTCTGACGACCGCGACCCCTGCAACGATAGGGGCACCGGCCATCCGCATCGTCGCGAGTATCTACGCCAACGCCGGAGCGACGACGGCCACGAGCGTCACGATTTCTGCAGGCATCGTCCTGCTCGATTGACCTGGAAGGGAAGTGCCATGGAATTCAAAGGAAGCGTCAAGGACGGTGTCTTCGGGTCCGCAGCACCGATCGCACCGGCCATTGGAGCTCGTGGCATGGAGCTCGAGAGCACGACCAGCGGTATCAAGGGAGCGACCGTCCCCACGCCAGGACCGCCGATCGGGAAGGTCCCGTCGCCATGCGGGTGTGGCACGCCGATTGGGAAGGCCGGCGCGCCGTGCGGATGCAGTCCCCCGCGTGGCGCTCCCATCCCGCAGGACGCGGCGAACCGCAAGGACATGTTCACGACGACGACCGCGAACACCATCCCTCCCTCGAAGGACCGGCCCCTGGTTTCGCAGCCTATCCACGCCGCTGTCGTCGGGGCGGAGTTACCGGTCGCAAGTCCGCTACCCCAGCGCGGGGTGGCGTTCGGGAGTCCCATCAAGGGAGGGTCCTTCGCCGTGGGAACACCAACGACGAAGGATCCTTCGACCTGGGGGTTCAGTCCGCGTCTTGGTGCTCCAGTTCAGCGGAACACTGCAAGCCGCGAGGGCATGTTTGTGTCAGGAACCATCGCGAAGCCTGACAGGAGAGGTTCTCGCGAGAAGGACCAAACCCTAAGCTCGTGGGCTCCAAGCCATGTTAGTATAGCCACGCATATCCCACCTGTCAAAACACCCTTCGGAACACCGATCGGGGAATTATCCGCGTTGGACAAGCGCACCGTAGTGAAAGGGGCCTTCCCGTTCGGCTCGCCAGTCGCAAGGCTCTTGGCGCGGCCCCGGCCTACACCACGAGTATTTCCAACGCTCGCGCCCGGCGAGAACGTTTGGGCGAACCCTGGTCCAAGCGGGACTAAGGGTAATGAGGTTTCACTCACCACAATTCCTGCGCGCATCGGTGCTCCCGTCCTTTTTACCACCTACAATTCCGAAAACAACTGCGCATGGACGCGGTCAACAAAGAGAGGCGCGACATGGGATTCCGTCGGCGGGTCCGTTCCTCGATTGCCCTGTCCACTCCGCCGGGCCAAATGGCGACTTGCCTCGGAGATACATCGACAACCGTGGTCGGACCCCAACGTCCGGAATTTGTTGCGGTGACTGCTCTTGTATTTGCGCTTCCCTCCCCATCCCCATCCCTCCCCTTCCCACCCTTCCTTTTCCCTCCCCCTCCCTTTATCAAGGACATCGCCCTATGGATCTCGACGGATGCAGGTCGGACATTTTCACCGCTCAAGTGCATACGTGTCTCCGAGTCCACAAGCAGCTACGACGCTGACGGGCCATGGATAGCGGCAGACCCAGACAACAATACCGTGTGGGTCTGGTGGTGGGCCGACAACAAACACTGGCTTCGGAAGTTCGACATCGCGGAGGATGGCACTCCAACGACAACGATGGCCCCATTGTCACTCAGTGATCTGAATTTTCCGGGCGTGTCCCCGCCCATTCCTGCTTTTCCGATCCAATCCATTCTACACGCATCCCTCGCGATCCAGCCGAGGGGAAAGGGCTGTCCGCCTCGTCTCTTTCTCACCTATGACGATACCGGCCATTCATACCAGAGATATCTTAAGTGCGATACATACTCTCCCCAACTCCGCATCAACTGGTACATGTCGTACTCGGATGACAACGGCCTCACTTGGACAACCCGACACATCACGGAGGACGCTAGTTGGCCGCGGTGCATTTCACCTGGCAATTTCGGGCAAAACCGCCCCTACCCGTCGACCGCCTACGATCCTGTGAGCAGGCGTCTCCTCATCACGCTGAATAAGAGCGCATACCGGCAAAATGGCACTTACGCCGGCACACGCGCGATGCTCTTCCAATGGCCGGGCTCAGACGGCAGGGAGTTCGACTCGTGGACACCGCTCTGCAACCCGAGCGCGAGCAAGACTCTGCTACCTCCGGAGCTGGCCTCGAACCCGCTATATAAACCGATTTTTGATCTTTTCTCGAATCTTTTGCCGCTTGATGAAACATTCTGCGACCAGTACGGTCCGTCGGTGAGCACCATAGATGTCTCTGATGAGCAGAAGCGGTCGAGTCGGGCAGGTTGGATTTGGTACGATACTCGCGACTCGACAATCCCGCCGCTTAAATTTAACATCCTTGGAAAGCCAGAGCCCGCAACCATGGAGACCGACATTTGGGGTGCTGTTATCACCCCTGGTTCCCCATTCGACTCTCGTCCCCTACCCCAGAGGCGAATCACACCTCTATATAGTGGGGGCACGCCACTGAGCAAGTTGAGGGGCAAATTTGGGGTCGTGAGAAAGTACGGGCGCGTTCCATGGGATCCGAGTGCTTCACGGTTCGGGAACACCTGGTGGGGCGATTACTCCAACGGTGTCACTGGGCTGGACAGAGACTTCTTCGGCATGTGGGCCGACATGCGAGACTATAATACATTTTCTCGCCTCTACGGTGCATCCTTTGTGTCCTGAGCTCGCCGCGATCCACCATGGTGATCCTTGTCACAGGCTGCTGGGGGAAAACGGCTACGGTCACGTAGGCCTGTATCCTGATGGGATGATGCGCAAGCCATTCTCACTCATAGCTCTCGGTCCCCTCGTCATCTTCACGGGGTTGCACGTTGGCTGCACGCCTGCGGCGTGCACTTCCGATGGGGAAGCATCGGGGTACAGGTACGTCACGAATTGCCCAGATAGTCCGGTCGCACCGTGCCGCCCCCGGATCCCCGAGACGATCGTTACAGGGGAGAAAATGTGCGACGAGCTCAACATCAAAGAGGACGCCCCGTGCCGACCGGGCGCTCCCAGCTGCGTATATAGGCTCGGCGCGCGCGACCTTGCCGACGGAAGCCCTTGCGCCGTGGCCACCGGCAGGTTAATCTGCCGCTCGGCGGACGAGCCTACTGGATGCCTGGTGTCGAGCGCAAGCGTCAAGAAGGACATCGAGTACCTGACGCCCGAAGACGTATCCGAAGCGGCCCGGGAGATACGGGAGCTGCCCCTTGTTCGATATCGCTACAAATCCCAAACCGATGGAGTCACTCCCACCGTGGGCATCGTGATCGAGGACGTGCCAGGGGCGTCGTTCGTGGATCGAGAGAACAAGAGAGTGAACCTCTACAGCTTCGTGTCCGCCACCGCCGCCGCCTATCAGGCCCAGGCCAGGGAGCTCGATGTCCTCAAAGCGAGACTGGCCGAGGTGGAGGCGCGGTGTGGGCGGGTCGCAGGGGGAGGACCATGCGGAAATCGCAACTCCACGGCCGGGTCAGGGGCGCAACAAACGAGGAACTGCGTCGGGGAGTAGTGCTTCTCGCAAGACATGTCACCCCCTCGACGGCGCCCAGCGAGGCGATGGCGGAGGGGCTCTTCAAGCTCTCGGGGCGCTGAGCCCATCCCATGTCGCGCCCAGGCGTCCCATATGATAACTGGCTGCTCCTCATCTACTCTCTACGACCACCAGTCTCCCGTCCGGCTCCTTCACCACCCCTGTAGGCTTTTACTCGACCACTACCAACGCCAGTGAAGGTCTCTTCCCATGAAGTCTTGCATACTCGCGCTCTCCTCCTGCCTCGTATCGCTTGTGTTCACGCTGTCGTTCGGGGCCTGCTCTTCCAGTGCGTCCTCCAGCGGCGATGGTGACGCAGCCCCAGACACTTCGAGCGACGCTCCTCCGGACACTTCGAGCGACGCTCCTCCGGACACTTCGAGCGACGCCCCTCGAGACACTTCGAAAGATGCCCTACCGGACGCTCCGAGCGATGCGTGCGTGTACAAACCATCTCCCTGCTCGGCAGACCCGATGCCGTCGGCCGCGGAAATCAAGGATTACGAAGACAAGTGCAAGGCCCGAACCACCTGCGTGAACGAGTGGCATGCAGCAAACACCTGCGCCTTCGCGCAGCTCGTGTGCGGCGCCGACAACAAGACCGATGTGATAGAGAGTGCCAAGAGGCTTGATGCAAACTGCAGGTCCGTGTTCGACGCATTGACGATGTGCACGCGTGACAACTGAACGTAATGTAGCTGGGTGTAAATCGTAACCGCCCCGAGGGCGGCGACGCACCGGCGGGGGCGCTCAAGGGTCGGGTTTCCAGCAGCGCGCCTGCGGCTGCAAATCAGCAGCGCTTCTTGTCCTCGTCGCGCTCTGGTCGAATCTCGACGATCATCCACACTGGATCGACCACGCCCTACACGAGCCACCTGGCACTCCTCCACCAGCCACACGGGAGGGCTGGCACTCCTCCGCCAACCTGCGTGGGAACCTGCCATGCCTCCGCCAGCCTCCCCGAGGCGGCTGTACTCCTCCGCCAGCCTCCCCGAGGAGGCTGGTACTCCTCCGCCAGCGTCCCTGAGGAGGCTGGTACTCCTCCGCCAACCCCCGCGGGGAGCCTGCCACTCCTCCACCAGCCTCCCCGAGCGGGTTGGCATGCTCTCCCCAGCCCCCGCGGGCGGGCTAGCATGCTCTCACCAGCTCCCACGGCGACCTGCCACACCCGCGGCAGTCGGCATGGGTGGCCTGCCATGTCCCGCTCCGCTCTTCGAGCTTGGCAAGGCCAGGTACATCGGCGACGCTTGGCCGCCTCGCTCCGGCCTGGTCCTATGACCACCGTCGAGACCGAAAGGACTCTCCATCATGGCATCGTATGGCTACGGCGGTCTCCTCGATCGCAGCTTCGTTTCCTTCGACTCCGAGCTCGATCAGGGGGCCTGGAAGGCCGTGGCCACGAAGAAGTACGAGGAGTCCGGTCACGCGAGCGCTGCCGAGCTGCTCGGGGCCCCGCACCAGGTCGTCTGGAAGCTGCGCCTGCGCTGGGGAATCGCCGGGGTCCTCTCGGCGCTCGGCGCCAAATCCCTGGGAGCTCTGGACGATGCATGGGACGCCTCGCAGAGGCGCCTCTTCTACCGCATCGCGATCGGAGTCGACGACGAGGACGGCGCCGTGAGGGCCTCCGCAGACCGGCTGCGAGCCCAGCTCCTCTCGGGCGAGGGTACGGCGCAGACCAAGCTCGATTACAACGCCGAGGTGGACTTCGGCCGCAAGCAGGTCGCCCTCACCCAGGACTCGGGCGCGCTCGCCTCGGACGCCAAGAAGCTCAAGCTCGGGGACGTCTTGGCCGACGTTTCGAGGACGACCGAGGCTCTGGCCACAGGCCTTGGCCGAGGCTCGGGGACCAAGCGCCAGCCCCCGTCGCGTCAGCTCCGCGAAGCGCTGGCCGAGTGCGCCTCGGCCTTCAACGGAGTCCATGACAGCCTCGCTTGGTTCATCGCCAGGACGCCTGCTGGACCGGACCGCGAACAGCTCGAAGCGCTGCAGGCACCGCTCGAGGCTCTGCTGGCCCGCCATGCGCCAACAGCTTCCGCGACGGCTGACGCAGCGCCGCCCGGACCTGCAGACCCGGTCACCTGAGCTAGGCTCGTCGGCCTCTAATTTCTCTTACGCGTCCTGGGTCGTAAACGGTCACATCGAAGATGCTCAGAGCCAGTCCTTCTGAGAATCGCACCCCTGTGAGTCTCATCCCCGGTGAGGAGAGCCATAGGATCATCCCGCTCCTCGGCTGCGAGGGCGTTCCCCCTCGCCTCCCCCCTTGAAGATTTTTTATTTGCGAGGAGGTCCCCTCCTCGCCTCCTCCCCGTGATTTGGACCTCGCCCGTCTTTAGCAAGACGGTGGCCTCGTGGCCTGCTCCCTGTGAATCGAACCATGTCCCCCGTAAGAGGAGACGCCCAAAGGTGTCCCGATGCGAGACGGTTAGTACTACTTGTTGGGTGGAATTTACGAACCGCCGAAATTCTCGCTTCGTTCGCGATCGACATGTTCCGCGTGTGTCGAGCGCGTGGCTCTCTGATGCCGAAAAACACAGGGTTTGCGAGCCTACAAAACCTGGTCAACAAGTAGTACTAGGCCAGTCCCTCCTCCTATAAATCGAACCACGTCCCCCTCAGCGAAGGGCCAAAACTTCGGCAGGACTGCCGCTCAGGGGACGACGATCCGGGTAGCGCGCGTGAGCGAGGTCAGGAAGACACGCACGATGCCTTCTGCTGATGTCGACGGCATTTTCGATCAAGCGAGATTCGTCCATTGCGTCTATCATTCCAGGACGACCACGATGATGACCGCGAACCACCAACACGTTCCGCCGCTCGCTTACGTCACGATAGGGCTCAGGATAGCTTTTCTTGTAGCCATAGCCTTGGGTGCAGCGTGTACGTCGAGCAAACCCACTCCCGCTCCCACTCCCACTCCAACTTCCACTCCCTATGGGGATTGCGAAGACGCGGGCGGTATTTGCCCGGCTGGCCAATGGGACCTCGCAGAAAGATGTGCCAGGAACGCCGATGGCGGCGTTGTTCTTATCATCAATCAAGAGTGCGGTTGTGTTCCGGGCGGGTCAAGACAAACTTGCTTCCCTTACTGTTGCGTTCCAAAGTGACAAACGAGCTTGATGATGGCGACGCACCGGCGGGGCACTCAAGTGTTGACGATCGCGCGGATCCGTAGAAATTCGATGTAGTTACGAGTTGAGTCACCCCGGGGTCGGGCGGGTGTTGGGGCCTCGCTCGAAGCGGAGTGTGCCGCGCTCGCGGTCTACTTCCCTGCGAACCACACCGTGTAGAGGTACACAGAGGCCGCGGTTAGTATGAGCGCGTCCGCCCTGTCCAGGATCCCCCCGTGGCCAGGGACGATGGCGCCCGAGTCCTTGACCCCCGTCGATCGCTTGAGCACCGACTCCCCCAGATCGCCCGCCTGGCCCAGGGCCGTGGCGACGAGCGCCAGCGGGACCGCGTGGGCGAGAGGGAGGCTGGGCAGGTACCAGAAGTGGCCTAGCAGGGCCCCGAAGAGGCCTCCGGCCAGGCCCCCCACCGCCCCCTCGACGGTCTTCTTGGGCGACACAGCCTCGTAGAGTTTGTGCTTGCCAAAGAAGCGCCCGGCAAAATATCCGCCCGTGTCGCTGAGCCAGGCAAAGAAGAAGGCGAGGAGGACATAGGACGCGCCGTCCGGCAGATCGCGCTTCATCACGCCCATCAGCGCCAGCGATCCCCCGATGTAGAGCGGCCCCATGCCCATCGCGCTCGCCCTGAGCGCGGCCGTCTTCATGTCGCCCAGGAAGAGCAGGGTCGAGAGCGGCCCGAAGAGCGGCACCACCAGGAGCGTGGTGATCAGGATGCGCGGGTCGTGCACGCCGAAGTAGGTGCCGAGCGACGCCAGCAGGGTCATGAGCACGCCCAGGAGCTGGGAGCGCCTGTCCCCGGGGTGGGTCATGTTGAAGAGCTCCCAGCCGCCGATGAGCGAGGCAGGGACCACCAGCAGATAGAAGCCCCAGGGCGGGCCCTTGAAGAGCAAGAGCAGGATGAGCGGTATACCGACCACCGCCGTCATCAGGCGAACGAGCAGGTTGGCGTTGACGCTCGGAGCCACGCTCTTCGGGGGCGCAGGTGACATGCGAGCGCTCGAAACTAGCACGTCCTCCGGGCCCGGCCCCGGCGATCAACCCGCGAGGCGGACGTCGTTGGCGACCAGGAGCGGCTCGGCCGGCTTGCCCACCTTGCCGAAGCGCCGCTCCCTGGCCTGGTAGCTGCCGATCGCCCGGTAGAGGTGCGCCGCCTCGTACTCGGGCCAGAGGGCGTCCTCGAAATAGAGCTCCGCGTAGGCCAGGCCATAGAGGAGAAAATTCGAGATCCGGTGCTCGCCCCCCGTGCGGATGACAAGATCGGGATCGCCCACGGTGAGGCTGGGCATCAGGCCGTGGAGGGCCTCGGCCGTGACGTCCTCCGGCGAGAGCGTGCCCGCCGCCACCCGCGACGCGAGCTCGCGCGCGGCCTGGGCGATCTCCTCGCGCCCCCCGTAGCTGAGGGCGAGGGTGAGGGTCATCTCGTGCTTCTCGGAGGTCTCCTTGCGCAGGGGATCGAGCACCGCGCGCACCATGGCGGGGAGGCGGCCCAGGTTCCCCACCGCGTTCAGCCGGATGCCGTTGTCCAGGAGCTCGTCGCGCTCGGACATGAGGAACTCGCGCAGCAGCACCCAGAGCGCGTCCACCTCGTCGCCGGGGCGCGCCCAGTTCTGCTCGCTGAAGGCGTACAGCGTGAGGGCGGACAGGCCCAGGCGACGCGCGGCCCGGACCACGCGACGGACGGCGCGAGAGCCCTCGCGGTGCCCCTCGACCCGGTCCTTCCCGCGCGCCTGCGCCCACCGGCCATTTCCGTCCATGATGATGCCGACGTGGGAGGGGAGGTTGCGAGCTTCGATGAGGGGAATGTCCACGGGAGGGGGCCTTTCGCTATCACGGAGGGAGGGCGCGAGCAATTCTCGTCTGAGGTGCCCTTCGTGGACGTACGGGAGCGTCCATTCTTTCCTCCGCTCGAGGTCCCCCCGCGACCGCTCGAGCAGGCGAAGGAGCCGGGCTCCCCTTGCAGAACGGGCGGCGGCGGCAGACGATGTGCGCTGTATGTCCACTGACTTCAAGCTGGTGACCGCGTACGCACCCAAGGGCGATCAGCCCGCCGCCATCGAGGCCCTCACGGAGGGCCTCCGCCGCGGCGACAAACACCAGGTCTTGCTGGGCATCACCGGCTCGGGCAAGACCT
>SXGT01362580.1_pt1 | contig 14566 bp, 13 predicted proteins | sample 3176221 | NCBI WGS metagenome assembly SXGT01 (sample SAMN11356862, study PRJNA531348) | freshwater metagenome | isolation source: freshwater sample F1-120 | place: China: Fuxian Lake, Yuxi | collected 2017-12-25
ATTGACGCTGGCCTGGTGCACGGCGCGCGCGGCGTAGTCTTGCAGCACGGAATCGGTGAAGTAGGCATAGTCGAAGCGTCCGCCGCCGCCGGAGGAGCCCTGCTCGCGTCGTCGTCCGGTGCCAACCCCTTCCTCCATGATCACGGTCAGCGAGACACGCACCAGGGGCCGCACGTCGGCTGCCATGCGGCCATCGGAGCGCGCCACCAGCACCACTTCCCAGGTGCCGGCGATGTGGGCCATGACTTCCCTGACCCGGGGATCGACGGCGCGCGCCATGGCTTCCAGGCGTTCCAGCAGCCTGACCTTGGTGGCGTCGTCGAGCGAGGCGATGGGATCGGCTGCCGCATCCAGCGGTGCCGGCGGCGTGCTGGCGCGCAGCATCGGCGCCAGGCGCTGGGCGCCGGCAGCGGCGATCGCGCGGGCGGCGCCGGCCGCGCCCTGCAGCGCCTTCAGGCTGATGTCGTCGGAATAAGCGAAGGCGGTCTTTTCGCCGGCCAGCGCACGCACGCCGACGCCCTGCTCGATGTTGAAGCTGCCCGACTTGACGATGCCCTCTTCCAGGCTCCAGGCCTCGGAGCGCTGATACTGGAAATAGAGGTCGGCGTAATCGACGTGGTGGCCGAGCAGTTGGCCAAAGATGCGCTCGAGCTGGTGCGGAGCGAGGCCGTGCGGACGCAGCAGGGTCTGCTCGGCGATCTCGAAATGCGGGATGGGGCTGGCGATGGCGTTCATGGGAATCCTGTCGGACTACAAGCGGGCGGGCGCTCCGTGGCAATCGAGCGTAGCGAGCATATCAGTAGCCTCCCCCGCCAGGGGGGCGAGGCGGGAATTGGCGACGCATGTGTCGCGCCGCCGCAGCCGGCTGGCTGTGCAAAGCCAGCCGTGGGCCGCAAAGCGGATGGGAGGGGGCGGGTCCGCTTACTTGCGCGATTTTCATGGTGCAGATTGGTCGTCGGCGATCCTACGCGTCAAAGTATGCGGTGTTTCAGCGCCGGCAGGCTGGCGCGCGTGTCGCTGATGCGTTGCTGATCGAGCTCGGCGACGACCACGCCTTCGCCCTTGTCCCTGCGCGCAAGAACCTCGCCCCAAGGATCGACGATCATTGAATTGCCGTGGGTCATGCGGCCGGTGGGGTGCAGGCCGCCCTGGGCCGAGGCCAGCAGGTAGCATTGGTTTTCCACGGCACGGGCGCGCAGCAGCATTTCCCAGTGGGCGCGACCGGTGGTTTCGGTGAAGGCCGCCGGCAGTACCAGCAGGTCCAGCGGGCCCATGGCGCGAAACAGCTCGGGGAAACGCAGGTCGTAGCAGATCGCGAGGCCGACGCGCCCGATGGGCGTATCAAAGGCAACAACCTGGTCTCCGCGCTCGATGGTTGCTGCCTCGTCGTAGGACTCGGTGCCCTTGCGAAAGCCGAAGAGGTGGATCTAGTCGTAGCGCGCGGCGCGCTTGCCCTGCGGGTCGAACACCAGGCTGGAGTTGCGAAGCTTGGCCGGATCGTCGGCGAAGAGCGGAATCGAGCCGCCGACCAGCCAGATGCCATGTTCACGGGCGGCGGCGGCGAGGAAGTCCTGGATCGGGCCGCTGCCCTCGCGCTCGCGTGCGGCGAGCCGGTCGGCATCGCTGGCGCCGATCAGCGGGAAGTATTCGGGCAGGGCCACAAGCCGTGCGCCGGTCGCCGCGGCCTCGGCGATCAGGCGCCCGGCGGTGGCGAGATTGGGTGCCACCTCGGGGCCGGAGATCATTTGTACGGCAGCGATCTTCATGGCTTTCTTTCCTCCGCGGGCTTGCCCATCGCCTGGCCAAGTTTTTCCACCTTCGGATCTGCCCAGCTGCCGGTCACGCCGTACTCGAAGGCAAAGGCCTGGTCGAGCGGGTCCTTGAACAGCTTCTGCGCCGCCCAGACCACGGCGCCCGCGATAGGGTTGGCGATCATGGCGCCCACCGCAAGGGTTTCGCCGACGGCAGGCTGCACCCTGACCTTGAGATCCTGGGTCTCGGCACCGAGATTGATCGCGCCGCTCATCAGCACCTTGGCCGAGGGCCCCTGGATCTGCAGGTCCCTGGTCTCCATGACGCCGCGCGCCACGGCGAACTGGCCGGAAATCCCGTCGAAGGCGAAGCCCTCGCTGAACACGTCACGGAAGTCCAGCGTGATCCGCCGCGGCAGCGATTGCAGGCTGAGGATGCCGAGCAGGCGACCCACACCCGGCTCGAGCTTGACGAACTGGCCGCTGGCGGCGTCCAGCTTGAGGCTGCCGGCAAGCGAGGGATAGTCGATGGTGAAGGGCGATCCATTCCACGACAGGTTGCCGGCGAGGTTGGCATTGCCGCGGCGTACCGCGTCGGGGTAGCCGAGGCGCGCCAGCATCTTGTCGAGGTGCCGGGCGTCCACCTTGAACTCGACGCGGGTGTCGGCCTGGGTCGGGCTGCGGCGCCAGCGGCCGTTGGCCTCCAGCACGCCGTCCTCGTTCTTCACATCGATCCGCGCGTTCCAGAAGCCCTCGCGGTTCTCCGCGACGACGCGCACGTTGCCCAGCGCGCGTTCCTTGAAGGAAAGCTGGTCCACCGTGATGTCGAGCGCCGGGATGCGGTCGATGACTTCGCTGGTGCGCGCCTGCAGCGCGGCGGGGCTGGCCGCGGCCTCGGGCACGGCGAACTGGGCGATGCGCCCGGTCAGCTTTCCGGCGCCGCTGCTATTCCACTCGAAGTTTCCGGTCACTTCGCGGCTCTTGAGGTCGAAGCGGGTACTGGGAGAATTCTCCGCACGGCTGCCGGTGACGCGAACGTCATGAAAGCTCTTGTCCTGAAACGCTAGGTCCGCGGCGCGCAGGTCGAACTGCACGGTCGGCAGGGAAGGCAGCAATGCCCCTTCGCGGCCCGCGCCGTCGCTCCCGTTGTCGAGCAGGGCGCGCCAGAAGCCGATGTCGAGGCGCGGCAGGTTCACGACCACGTTCATGTTCTTCTCAGGCAGCGCGGCGCCGGTATCGCCGACCGCCAGCAGGCCGCGCGTGATGGTGCTGCGATTCTCCTCGTGGCGCCGCACCAGCTGCAGGCGCAGGGCGCGGCCGAGGGCGACTTCCAGCATGTCCTGCGCCTGCCCGCGTGGCGTGGCCGCCGGTTTGGCGCCAGGGCGCACGGCGGGCTCGGGTGGCGGCTTGCGCTCGAAGCTCAGGTTCATGGCCTCGGTGGCCGGCTTGTTGAAGGGCTCGGGGAGGCTCGACGAGAGCCCGACCAGGTTGGAGCTGATCCTGACTTCGGCCGAGTTCTTGCGTACGCGCACCGCCCCGGTCCACTTTGCGCCCCCGGCGAGGTGGTCGAGCAGGGGATGGTTCGACTGCTTGCGCAGCGCGGCAATGCTGGCTTCGCCGGTCGCATTGACCTGCAGGTTGCCGTCGCCCGCGGTGCGGATGTCGACCGACAAGGGCATGGCCAACAGGTTGCCGCGGATGCCGCGCGCTTCGAGGTGGTCACCGGTAAAACGCAGGGTGCCGCGCACCTCGGTCAGCGGCGGCAGGTCGCTGTCCACCACCAGTCGGTTGCCGTCGAAACGATAGCTACCGTCGATCTTCGAGCCGGACATTTTGCGCAGCGGCAGCGCCAGCTTGAGGTCGAGTTCGCCGCTCCCTTCGGCCTGCATTTCGTCCGTGAAATGGTCGATGCGTTCGCCCACCGGGCTGGATTCGATGAAGCGCAGGAAATCCGCGGTCGGTCCGCTGACCTTGCCGCTGACGCTGAGCAGTTCTTCGACCTGCTCGAGGTCGGCGATCTCGGCGCGCACTTCGTGCAGCCGGGCGCCGAACGTGCGTCCGCTCTTGCCCGTGATCAGCATGCGCTGGCCGGAGAACAGCAGCTCGCCGTCGATCTCGTTGATCTCGGGCCAGCCGTCGGCATAGCGCAGCGTCGCGTCCTTGAATTTGCCGCGCACCTCGAAGAGGCCGTCCTTGCCGTCGCGGAACGGATAATTCGACAAGTCGCCGCGCAACTTTAGGGTCGTATCGCTGGCCTTGCCGCCGACGATAGAGGTCCGCAGCCAGTCGCGCACGTTCTGGCCCACCACCAGCGGCATGTAGCGCCAAACGGCGTCGCCGCTGCCGCGCGTCAGGCGCGCCTCGAGCTCGACCTGGCCGGGGCCTTTTTCCAGGTAGTGCCAGGTGCCGCCGGCCTCGCCAGCGGCGTCGCGGTTGTGGAAGCTCGCCTTCTTCAGGCTCACCTGCAGGCCGTCGGCGCCCTGGCGCCAGTCGGCTTCCGCGGCAAAGGCTTCCAGCTCCAGCCGCGGTTCGGAAAAAATGGTCGGCAGCTCGAATACCGTCTTCAGGCCATCGAGGGTGACGCTGCCGCCCTTCTCGTTGCCGCTGAGCTTGCCGTTGAGGCCGGCCATGCCCGGCACGGGCCCGAGGGCGCTGAGGCCAAGGCCCTCGAAGCGGCCTTTGATGTTCCATTTTTCGAGGGCGGTGAGCTTGTCCGCGGCGCTGGTCCAGTCAAGCTTGAGGTCGAACACGCGGCCGCGCGGCGCATGCTTTGCCAGCCGCGCCCGATTCGCATCATCGAATGGCAGGTGGCCGGCGAGGTCGGCGAGCACGCCGAGATCCAGGCCGTTGGCGGTGGCCGAGCCCTGGGCCGGCCTGTTGGCCGCGGCATTGCGCCAGCTCAGCTTGAGATCGGTTGGCGGCAGCGAAAGGCCGTTGCGCGTGGCCAGGCTCAGGCGTTTCAGCTCGGCGTCGAAGCCGTCGTCCAGCCGCCGCCCGGCGATGCGTCCCTCGAGCAGCACCAGGTCGAGTTCCGGCAGGTCGGGCCGCAGTTGCAGCCGCACATCTGCCAGCCGCACGTCGGCCGTCGCCGAAACCGGTTGCTTGCCGGCGAAGCCCAGCCACAGGCGCAGCGCGCCATTGCCTTGCGGCAGGGCCACCGGGTAGTCGATCCAGGTGCGCCAGACGGCGAGGTCGGCGTAATCCAGCTCGGCGTAGGCTTCGCCTTTCCATGAATCCAGCAGGTCGATGTCACGGCCCTTGAAGTCGCCGCGAATATCGATGCGCGCAGCAAGCTGGCGCGGCGGCTCGGCGGTGAGACCGAAGCGGTGGCGCTTGCCGTTGTTGTCGAGCTGGAAATTGAGGCGCTTGAGTTCCAGCGGCGGCGCGCCGCGCAGTTCGTCGTGCCAGGCGATGGTCGCGTCGCGGATGACGACCCGGTCCTGCGCCAGCAGCCAGTCGGCGAAGCCTTCCTCGCTACCGGGTTGCGGCGTGATCTCGAGCCCGGCAGCGTAGTAGCGGCCCGCCTTGTCGCGTCGCAACTGCAGCATGGGGGCATTGAATTCCAGACGCGCCAGGCGCAATTCGAAATGCCACAGCGAACTCCAGGCCAGTTCGGTTTCCACTTCGTCGAATGCGAGGGCCGCGCGGCCCTCGGCATCGCGGATCTCGAAGCCGTCGAGGTGTAACGCCGGGCGCAGCCCGGCCCAGTGCGCCTCGATCCTGCGGATGCCCACCGGACGGTTGATCGCGGAGCCTATCATGCGCTCGATGTCCGGCCGGTAGCTCTCGATCTGCGGCAGCACGGCGTAGCGCAAGGCAAGCACCAGCAGCGCGAAGAGGAAGTAAGCCAGGGTCAGGACCCAGAGCAGCACGCGCAGCAGGCTCCGCAGCCGAGGAGGGGCTGGGGGCAGGCGGAAACGTGAACTCGGATTCGAGATGATGGTCCTGATGGTCGCGTCGGCGATCGGAGCGGTTGCCGCCCGGGCGCAAGCTAGAATGGGCGCCGCAGCGCCGAACGTGCAAATTCTAACCGATGCCCTCCCTCCCCGAAATCGCCGAAACATCCCGTTACCTGGCCCGTCTGCTGGGTGCCCGGCCCGAAATGGCAAGGGAAATCGAAGTTTCCTTGCATCAGCCGGTGACCGCTGCCGAACTTGCCGCCTGGCTGGCCGCGCAGGAGGTCAGCGAGGCCAACCTCAAAGCCGCGCTGCGCCGGCTCAAGCAGCGTGCCTACGCCCGCATCGCGGCGCGCGACCTGGGAGGCCTGGCGTCGCTGGGCGAGGTGGTGGAATGCATGACCCTGATCGCCGAACTGGCCGTGACCAAGGCCGTCGAGGTACTCGGCCAGGGACTGGCCGAACGCTACGGCACGCCGCGCGGCGTCGCTGAGGGAAATTCGGGCCGCGCCCAGGAGCTGATCGTCATCGGCATGGGCAAGCTGGGCGGGCGCGAGCTCAACGTCTCGTCCGACATCGACCTGATCTTCGTCTATCCGGAGGATGGCGAGACCGACGGCGCCCGATCGATTTCCAACTTCGAATATTTCACACGGCTGGGGCGCGGACTGATCAACGCCATCGCCGATGTCACCGAAGATGGGCAGGTGTTCCGCGTCGACATGCGGCTGCGGCCCAACGGCGATTCCGGTCCGCTGGTCTGCTCCTTCGACATGCTGGAAAACTACTTTGTCACCCAGGGGCGCGAATGGGAACGCTATGCCTGGATCAAGGCGCGGCCGCTCAGCGGGGGTCGCCATGACGAATTGGAGGCGATCCGCCGCCCCTTCGTGTTTCGCAAGTACCTCGACTTCGGTGCCATCAACGCCATGCGCGAGCTGCATGCGCAGATCCGCCAGGAAGTGGCGAAGAAGGACAAGGCCGATAACGTCAAGCTCGGCCCTGGCGGCATCCGCGACATCGAATTCAGTGCCCAGGTGTTCCAGCTCATCCGCGGTGGGCGCGATCCCTCGCTGCAGATCAAGCCAACGCTGCAGGTGCTGCGGCGGCTGGCGGACAATGGCCTGCTGGCCGCCGAGGCGGTGAACGAACTTTCCGCCGCCTACGACTTTTTGCGCCGCGTCGAACACCGGCTGCAATATCTCGACGACGCCCAGACTCACATGCTGCCGACCAATGAGGGGGATCGCGCCATCATCGCCCGCGCCATGGGTTACGGCTCCTTCGATGGCCTGCTGGCCGAGCTGGACGACCATCGCGCGGCGGTGGCGCGTCATTTCGAGGCCGTGTTCGCCGACCCCAACCGCGGCGAGCACAAGCATGCGGGCATGTGGCGCGGCGCCGGCGGCGAGGACCAGGGCGAGGAGTTCGCCAAGCTCGGCTACCGGCAGCCGCGTGAGGCGGCGACACGTGTCGCTGCGCTGCGCGAAGGGCCGCGCTACCAGCAGCTGGCCGCCAGCATCCGCGAGCGCTTCGACGCCCTGGTGCCGCAGCTGATCCAGGCCGCCGCCGAAATGCCCAACCCCGACGCGACGTTGTCGCGCAGCCTCGACCTGCTCGAATCCATATCCCGTCGCGCCGCCTACCTTGCCCTGCTGCAGCAGTACCCGCAGGCGCTGCGCAAGGTGGCCGAACTGGTCAGCAGTTCGAGCTGGGCCGCCGAGTACTTGCAACGCCATCCCATCCTGCTCGACGAACTGCTCGACCCGCGCCTGCTTGACGTGTTGCCCGACTGGAGAGGCGTGCGCGGGGCACTGGAATCCACGCTGGCCGAACTCGAGCCGGACACCGAGCGACAGATGGACCTGCTGCGCGAGACCCACCACGCCCAGGTCTTCCGCCTGCTGGCGCAGGACGTGGCGGGACTCTATACCGTGGAGCGCCTGGCCGATCACCTCTCGGAACTGGCTGACATCCTGCTCGACGCGGCGCTGCGCCATGCCTGGCTGAAAATGCTCAAGCGCCATGTCGAACAGCCGAAGTTCGCCGTCATCAGCTACGGCAAGCTCGGTGGCAAGGAACTCGGCTTCGCCTCCGACCTCGACCTGGTCTTCCTCTACGACGATCCGGCCCCCGAAGCCGGCGAGAATTACGCGCGGCTGGGCACCCGCCTCAACACCTGGCTCTCGGCGCAGACCGCGGCCGGCCAGTTGTTCGAAACCGACCTGCGGCTGCGGCCCAACGGCGAATCCGGCCTTGTCGTCAGTTCCATGGAATCCTTCCGCAAGTACCAGCTCGAATCCGCCTGGGTCTGGGAACACCAGGCGCTGACGCGCGCCCGCTTCTCGGCCGGCGATCCGGCCGTGGGCGAGGCCTTCGAGAAGATCCGCTGCGAAGTGCTGTGCCAGCAGCGCGACCTCGAAAAGCTGCGCGCCGACATTGTCGAGATGCGGCAGAAGATGATGGACAGCCACGGCACGCGCGGCGACCTGCGCGAGACCGTGTTCGACCTCAAGCACGACCCCGGCGGCCTGGTCGATGTCGAATTCATCGTCCAGTACCTGGTGCTCGGCCATTCGCATGCCCATCGCGAACTCACCGGCAACAAGGGCAACATCGCCCTGCTGAAAATGGCTGCCGATGCCGGCCTGATTCCCGGCGAGCTGGCCGAGACGGTGCGCAATGCCTACCGCGATTACCGCCGCATGCAGCACGCCCTGCGCCTGAATGGCACCAAGGCGCGCGTGGCGCCCGAAGAAGTCGGCGACCGCGTGACGGCGGTGAGGGCGTTGTGGCGGTGGGTGTTCGGCGAATCGCAGGCCTGAGTCCGTGGTAACATTGTTCTCACGCAAGAGCGCGGGAGCAAGCCATGCAAGTGTCGATTCGCAAGATAGGTAATTCCCAGGGAGTCCTCATTCCCAAGCCCATACTGGCCCAGGTTGGCCTGGACGACGTCGCCGACCTGACGATCAACAATGGCGTGATCGAGATTCGTCCGGCGAAACGCAATCCGCGCGAGGGCTGGGCCAAGGACAGTCAGCGGATCGCCGAGGCCGGCGACGACGGGTTGGTATGGCCCGAGTTCGGCAACGAAGGCGACGCGGATCTGGCCTGGTGAATCCGCCCAAGCTCAAAACCGGCGAGGTATGGCTCGCCTGTCTTGATCCCACCGTCGGCAGTGAGATCCAGAAAACCAGGCCATGTGTGCTGGTGTCCCCGGCGGAAATGCATGACTTCCTTCGCACGGTGATCGTCGCGCCGATGACCACTGCCTCGCGGCCGGCAGGGTTCAGGATTCCTGTCACCTTTCAGGGCAAGTCTGGCCTGATCCTGCTGGACCAGATCAGGACCCTGGACAAGTCGAGACTGGTCAAGCGCGTCGGCGCAGTCCATCCGGCGACGCTGGAAAAGACCTTGCGCACGCTGCAGGCGGTGTTCGAGCCGGTTTGAACTCCGGCCGTCCCGACGGCGCGGAGCCCGTCCACCCGCCGTACCGTCAGCGCCGACTTTCGGGGTCGATCGGCGGCTCGCATAGGAGGTGCGCTACACTGCGAGCGTTGATAGCGTTTTTTGCTATCATTGCACAATGAACTCCAGGCACCGCAAGACGCTTACAGCGATCTTTGCCCGTCCGACCTCGGCGTCCGTGGTGTTTGCCGACATCGAGTCATTGATCAAGGCGCTCGGCGGTACGGTAGAGGAGCGTGAGGGTTCGCGGGTCAGGATTGAACTCAAGGGCGAGCAGTGGCGCTGTCACCGACCCCATCCGGGCAAGGAGGCCAAGCGCTATCAGGTCGAAGAGGCGCGGGAATTGCTGGAACGTGCAGGAGCATTACCATGAACACCATGAGGCACAAGGGCTACACCGCCCGCATCGAGTATGACGAGCGCGACAACATCTTCGTCGGGCGGATACTCGGCATTCGAACCATCATCAGTTTTCACGGCCAGACAGTGGCGGGACTGCGTGCGGAGTTCGAGCATGCGGTCAAGGATTACCTTGCCGACTGCAAGCGTGAAGGCGTGGCTCCGGAAAAGCCGGCGTCAGGAAAGCTGCTGCTGCGCGTGCCGCCCGAGATTCATGGACGCGCCCTGGTCGCCGCGCAGGCGGCGGGCAAGAGCCTCAATCAATGGGCGTCGGAGGTCTTGCAGCATGCCGTGCAAACTGAAAGCTGATACCGCGACGCGAATTCGCCGTACCGCAAGCGCCGACTTTTGAGGATTGCCCGGAGCGGCTAAACTCCATGCTTCCCTTTGAAAGACCTTTGCGCAGACCCCGACCATGCCCGTCAACTACGCCACCCCCGCCCCCGCAGCCCTGTTCCCCGTCGCCGGCGTGCGCCTCGGCACCGCCGAGGCCGGCATCCGCAAGAAGGATCGCCGTGATCTGACGCTGGTGGAACTGGCGCCGGGCAGCAGCGCGGCGGGCGTGTTCACCCAGAACCGCTGCTGCGCCGCACCGGTGACGGTCTGCCGCGAACACCTGGCGGGCGATGGCAGCCTGCGCGCGCTGGTGATCAACACCGGCATCGCCAACGCCGCGACCGGCGAGCAGGGCATGGTCGCGGCGCGCGCGACCTGCGAGGCCGTGGCCAGACTGCTCGGCTGCGCGGCACGCGAGGTGCTGCCGTTTTCCACCGGCGTGATCCTCGAACACCTGCCCGTTGATCGACTGATCGCCGGCCTGCCGGCGGCGCAGGCCGACCTCCAGGCAGACAACTGGCATGCCGCGGCGCACGCCATCATGACCACTGACACCGTGGCCAAGGCCGCCTCGCGCCGCATCGAGCTGGGCGGCAAGACCATCACGATCACCGGCATCAGCAAGGGTGCGGGCATGATCCGGCCCAATATGGCGACCATGCTGGGCTTCGTCGCCACCGATGCCGGCATCGCCGCCGGCCTGCTGGCGCCGCTGGCGAAGGATGCGGCGGACCAGAGCTTCAACTGCATCACGGTCGATGGTGACACATCGACCAACGATTCCTTCGTCGTCATCGCGACCGGCGCCGCAGGCCTTGAAGTCGATGCCGCCTCGCCCCACTGGCCCGGCTTGCGCGTGGCGGTGTTCGCGGTGGCGCAGGAACTGGCCCAGGCCATCGTGCGCGACGGCGAGGGCGCGACCAAGTTCATCAGCGTAAAAGTCGGCGCTGGCGCTACGGCGGAGGAATGCCGCAAGGTGGCCTACGCCATCGGCCATTCGCCGCTGGTGAAGACGGCCTTCTTCGCCTCCGATCCCAACCTCGGGCGCATCCTGGCAGCGATTGGCTATGCCGGCATCGACGACCTCGATGCGGCCCGCGTGCGCGTCTGGCTCGGTTCGGGCAACGAGGAAGTGCTGGTTTCGGAGCACGGCGGGCGTGCGGCGAGCTACCGCGAAGAGGATGGCTCGCGCATCATGAAGAACGCCGAGATCACGGTGCGCGTCGACCTCGGTCGCGGAGAGGCAGCGGCCACGGTGTGGACCTGCGATTTCTCTTACGACTACGTGAAAATCAACGCCGATTACCGCAGTTGATGGAACAACTGCCGCTGGCCATCGGTTGGATTCTCTACGCCGCGCTGCATTCGCTGCTGGCTGACCTGGGCGTAAAGGCCGCGGTTTCCAAACATTTCCCCGGATTCACTCCCTGGTACCGGCTGGCCTTCAACGGCATCGCCCTGCTTACCGCGATACCTTTGATGTGGCTGATGCGGGTGGTGCCGGGCGCGGAACTGTGGGCCTGGCAAGGGGCCTGGGCCTGGCTGGCCAACGGCCTGGCGATCGTCGCGCTGTTCGGCGCGATGCAGTCCTCCAAGGCCTATGCGATGAATGATTTCCTTGGCCTGGGCGTGCTGGGCGGCGACAAGGCCATCGAGCGCGACGTGTTCCGCCTTTCCACGGCGCATCGCTTCGTGCGCCACCCCTGGTACAGCTTTGGCCTCGTCATCGTCTGGACCCGCGACCTGAACTCGGCCATGCTGGTCTCGGCGCTGGCGATCACGCTGTATTTCATCGTCGGCTCCTGGCTGGAGGAGCAGAAGCTGATCGCCATCCACGGCGACACCTACCGCCGCTACCGCGAACGGGTGCCGGGCCTGCTGCCCCTGCCCTGGAAGTGGCTCAACCGCCAGGAAGCCGCCAACTTTCACTGAACGGCGGGCCGGCCCTGCGGTTACCATTACGCCTTTGCCCGCCCCGGAATCGCAAGGAGAAGCCATGATCGCCGACCAGGCCCGTTTCGACCGCGCCATCGCCCTGTTCGATGCCGCCAATGCCCAGGACCCCAACCAGGACGAAGGCCAGCCCAAAGAGCTGCTCTACGCCAAGCGCATGACCGACATGATTGTCCGCTATGCGCCGGATGCCAGCGAGGCCGCACAGCTTGCCGTGCGCGCCCAGCACATCAAGCGCTGGACCGTGCCGCGCAACAGCTATCCGATGACCAAAGAAGGTTACTTCGCCTGGCGCACCGGGCTCTACAAGTTCCACGCCGAGACCGCCGGCGAGTTGATGCAGCAGGCGGGGTACGACCAGGACATGATCGACAAGGTGAAGATGGCGGTGGGCAAGCGCCAGCTCAAGGTGAATCCGGATACGCAGATGATGGAAGATGTCACCGATCTGGTCTTCATCGAGCACTACATGCTCGGCTTTGCCGGCCAGCATGCCGAGTACAGCGAAGAGAAGTGGTTGGACATCGTGCGCAAGACCTGGAAGAAGATGTCCGAACGCGCCCATGCCTTCGCTACCGGCGGCGGCATCAAGCTGCCGGAGCCTCTGGTGCCGCTGATCCTCAAGGCCATCAGCGCCTGAGACAAAAAATAACCCCGAGGAGAACACACATGAACGTCGGATTTATCGGACTGGGCCTGATGGGCCGCCCCATGGCGCTGCATCTGGAGAAGGCAGGCCACGCGCTGCATCTGTGGGCGCGGCGCCCTGAGTCACTGGTGCCCTTTCTTGACAAAGCGGCCAACGTCAATGCCAAGACCTACGCCACGCCCGCTCAAGTGGCGGCCAATGCTGACGTGGTCATCACCATGGTGGCCGATGCGCCCGACGTCGAAAACGTCTGTCTCGGCGCCGACGGCCTGGCGGCGGGCGGCAAACCCGGGCTGATCGTGGTCGATATGTCCACCATCAATCCCAATGCGGCACGCACCATTGGCAGCCGTCTGGGTGAGAAGGGCATCGAACTCGTCGACGCGCCGGTATCCGGCGGCGAGATGGGCGCAATCAATGCGGCGCTGACCATCATGGTCGGCGGCACTCCCGAAGCCTTTGAAAAGGTGAAGCCGCTGCTGGAGAAGATGGGCAAGTCGGTAACGCTGATCGGCGGACCGGGGGCCGGCCAGGTGGCCAAGGCCTGCAACCAGATCCTCACCGGCGTCGGCGTGATGGCGGTGGCCGAGGCCTTCAATTTCGCGGCGAAGAGCGGCGTCGATCCGGCCAAGGTTCGCGAGGCATTGCTTGGTGGCTTCGCCTATTCGAAGATCCTCGAGAACCACGGCCAACGCATGCTCGACCGCAATTTCAAGCCCGGCTTCAAGGCTTGGATGCACCAGAAGGACCTGCGCATCGTCATGGAAGAGGCGCATCGCATGGGCCTGATGCTGCCCTCTGCGGCGGCCACGGCACAGCTGTTCAATGCCATCGTCGGCAGCGGAATGGGCGAAAACGACTCGATCACCGCCCTCCAGTTGCTGGAGAAGATGAGCACGCCCGAGCAATGAAGCCGCGCCGCCGGGCCGCCCCAAGGCGCGGCACGTCAGAGCCGGAGCGCGCAATGCGCGCGAACCACCGTCACCCCCTTGCTTGGCAAGGGGGTTGGGGGGAATGCGCATGAGATTGGGATTCATCGGTTTCGGCACGATGGGACAGCCCATGGCCGAGCATCTGCTGAAGGCAGGTCACGAACTGCGCGTCTGGAGTCGCCGTGCCGCCAGCGCCGACTTTGCCGTGGCGCTGGGTGCCGTGCGCTGCGAGTCCGTGCAGGAGGTGGCGGTGGGCAGCGAGATCGTCTGCACCAACGTCACCGGCAGCGCCGATGTCGAGGGCCTTGCCGTGCAACTGGCCGAAGGCCTGGCGCCGGGTACGATTCACCTCGACTTTTCCACCATCGCACCCGGTGTGGCGCGGCGCATCGCCGCCATGCATGCCGCACGCGGCGTGGAGTTCGTTGATGCCCCGGTATCGGGCGGTGGCACCGGCGCGCGCAATGCCACGCTGGCGATCATGTGGGGTGGGCGCGCAGAACTCGCGCCGCGCCTCGTACCGGTGTTTTCGGTGTTGGGCAAGACCGTCGTGCATGTCGGCGACAGTGGTGCTGGCCAGGTCGCCAAGGCCTGCAACCAGATGGTGATGGTCGCCGCGATTGCGGCCTGCGCCGAAGCGGCGCGGTTGGCAGGTGCCTCAGGCATCGACTTCTCGCTGGTGCGTCAGGCCATGCTGGGCGGTTCGGCCGGCTCGCGCGTGCTCGACGTGTTCGGCGGTCGCATGGCGATGCGGGACCATGCGACCGGGGTCGAGGCCCGCCTGCACCACAAGGACTATGCTTTGCTGATGGACGAGGCGACGCACATCGGTGCGCCATTGCCGGTGTCGGCAACCGTCTGGCACCAGTTGAACGCGCTGATGGCGCAGGGATGGGGAACGCAGGACACCTCCGTGCTGTTGCGCGTGCTTGAGGCGGCCGGAGCCAAACCAGCGCAATGAACGGAGCACCGATGATCCCGGTGCCGAAAAAGGCATCGCTGGAACTCAACGCGATCTTCGAGAACGCGACCGTCGGCATCCTGTTCACCCACAATCGCAAGTTGATGCAGGCCAATCGCCTGTGCGCCGAAATGTTCGGCTATCGGCTGGAGGAATTCCTCGGCCAGTCGGCGCTGATCCTGTACCAGGACCAGGAGGCGTATTCCGCGCTGGGCCGCGAG
>SXGT01096228.1_pt1 | contig 14564 bp, 13 predicted proteins | sample 3176221 | NCBI WGS metagenome assembly SXGT01 (sample SAMN11356862, study PRJNA531348) | freshwater metagenome | isolation source: freshwater sample F1-120 | place: China: Fuxian Lake, Yuxi | collected 2017-12-25
CACTATCAAGGGGAAAACCATGATGAAAGCTGTAAAATTATCTGCACTTGTTGCTGTTGCCGCTCTGGCTACCGGTTGCGCTAGCACTTCAGACATCGAAAACCTGCAAGGTCAAATCGACGCTCTGAAACCACAAGTTTCAGCTGCTGCTTCTGACGCTGCTTCTGCAAAAGCTGCTGCTGCTGAAGCTTCTGCAAGAGCTTCTGCTGCTGAAGCTGCTGCAAACCGTGCTGCTGAATATGCTCAAGATACCAACAGCAAATTGGATCGCTTGTTCAAAAAATCACAACACAAATAAGCAATACTGCTGTTGTTGATTTCCAAGCCCGTGTGTCGAAAGGCACACGGGCTTTTTAATGTCTTCTAGTTAGGCATGGGCGGAGTCGGGGTGCTGCTGGGGCGCTCGTAGATTGCGACCGGAATCCCTGTCGCTTTTTCTAAGGCCATTTTGAGAGCAGCGCCTTTGATGACCGGCATTTGTCCACCGTTGGCTTGTTCAATTAAATTTAATGCCGTATGCAGACGTTGTTCATAGGTGGCAGGCATTTCTTCTAATTCAGGATAAGTCTCCAAATACAGGGTATCGTGATGCCAGCCTACTTTGATGGCTTGATTAACAATATTGACCGAAGTGCCCACTTTAACCATGGGAAAAAACTGCTCAATGTCGCTGGGATAAAAGCGCATGCATCCGTGGCTGACCCGCATGCCTATGCCATTGGTTTTTTGGGTGCTATGCATCAAATAGCCTGGAATGCCCAAGCGAAAGGCAAACAGTCCCAACGGATTATCCGGACCAGGCGGGTAATAGGGATCCAACACATCACCATCGGCTAAGTGTTCTGCAATGATCGATGGAGGTGGTGTCCAGGAGGGGTTTTCCATTTTGCCGGCAATTGCTGTTTTGCCCAGAGGCGTTTTCCAATTATTTTCTCGACCAATCCCAATCGCATAGGTCACCACCTGGCTGTTATTGGGGTAATAATAAACCCGCATTTCCGGCAGATTAACCACGATGCCTTGGCGCGGGGCATTGGGCAAAATATAACTCGAAGGAATGAGTACTTGGGTGCCCGCTTTGGGAAGCCAGCGATCTACGGTCGGATTAGCCAATACAATCTGGTCCTGGCCTAAACGATGTTCCACAGCAATATCAATCAGCGTATCTTCTTGTTTGGCGGTTACATATTTTGCTTGATGCGGCGGATTCCCGATCAGGCTGTCTCCGGGGCGATCAGGAGCGGCTAAGGTTAACGCCAGCGCCTGGTTGACGGAGGTAAAAGCCAACAGACTCAGTAACAGTAGGTGTTTCATCAGGCATTGCCCTCATGATTGAATAATTCGATAAGACGTGGAAAAAACTGGGAAAGTTCTGCGCTCATAATGGAAAAATCAGCGTCAAACTGTTCGGCTTCATTATCTGCTTCGGTATCTGCGGCTTGTTCCTGGATCAAATCCAGAAATTTGAGGCGTTTGACGGACAAGCTTTCATCCAATACAAAAGAAAGTCTATCAGCCCAACTTATGGCTAATTTGATGACTTGCTTGCCGCTATCCAGATGGTTTTTGATTTCAGGTAATGCCAAATCATGGCGTTTACAGCGAATAATGCCGCCTTCTTCCTCAGGCGAACGCAATTCGCATTCATCTTCTATGACAATATCATTCGGTTCATTATGTTGAAGCAGCCAAGCTGTCATGGTGCCAGCAGGTTTTAGAGAGGCTCCAATCGGCACAACGGGAAGAGAACCTAAGCATTTGCGCAATTGGCTCAATAAATCTTCAGCTTTTTTCGGGGAGGCTGCGTCCACGACCAGCCAGCCGCCTTGGCTATCGATATAGGCGTAAGTTTTGCGGGAAAAGGCAAAAGCTCTGGGCAGCAATTCAAAAATCAGTTCGTCCTTGACGCGGGTACGTTCTTTTCCTGGGAGCTTGCGCGCTTCCCGTTCTTCGATTTCGCTAATTCTTTCTTGAAGCATTTCATTGATGACGGGGGCAGGAATGACTTTTTCCTCTTTTTTTGCGCAAACCATCATAAAGCCATTATTGGCGTGTACCAGGCTATCACTGGTTTTGCCCATTGGAGAGGTCCAGCCAAAGCTGAATTCATCCTGACTACCACAAGGACGAAAAGGCTGCTGTTGCAGCTTTTGCTCCAAAATTTCGGAGCTTAAGTTGAAAGGTTCGGTAAAACGATAAATCGCTAGGTTTTTAAACCACATGGGCCAACTCTGAAAAAATGCTAATTATCGCAAATTTATCGAGAGCTTAGAACCTCGGTGGCTAAAATCTGTTGGGACTAATGCTGCGATAGATCTAAGAAAGCTTGTCGGAAGACGTGTTGAAAGCCTTCCGAAAACGCTTTGTGTTATTAGGGATTAGCTGACGACATTCAGATTGGGATCTTCATATAAGCGAACTTTTTTCCAGTTGGCAAATTTGCTATCGTCGAAATAAGCATCGTGATCAATGGCGTGTTCGTAACAACTGCGGAATAATCGAGCTGTACGAAACGCATGCAATTCATCATCCGCTGTGACCGTTTCTACATTGCCGACCTGAAAAGTTTTATTCCGTGATTTACCGTCATGCACCCAGAATACGGTGTAGCACAAATAGCTTTTGTCTTTGCGATGATCAAACTTGATGGTTTTGGAAACCCCGGTGACACCTGTCGTGGTTTTGTTTTTAGGTGGTTTTAAAAATCGGGTTCTGCTGCCTTTCAGTACCACCAGCATTTGATCACGCCATGTGATAGCTGCTTTTAGCGATTTGGTTTTGCTGCCCCAAAGTTTATGTGAGAAATAACGACTACTTTCTTTACCGCGCCTAACAATGCGCACTTGGAAACCGAAGGAATCCGGTTCAGTAACATGTTTAACTTTTGTCATAAATATTCACCTAAAAATGCAATAGATGCCTACATTTTATCCCCAATTATGACCGCCATCATCCGTAAGTAATGTAAGCGTTGACCTACAAATTAACGCTAATTTGTCAGTTGCGCAAGTAAAATTTTCTAGAGCCTGTAACATTCTGCCAACGCTTAAAATTTTTAATCAGTCACTGTCTAAAGTGTTGCTCGATGCTAAGCGTTGCTTAAGCCGTTATCGATAAGCTGAAGCCGAAAATTTACACTAGGCATGAGCCAAGAGGCATTTATGAAGTTGTTAATAATGATTATTTCAAGCTTGATTTTTATATCGGCTTTATCAGGATGCGCGACTACGGCTTATCAGCGAAGCTATGTGGGATATAGTGCAACTTATAGCGAACCGGGTTATTACGATGTTCCGGTTGAATCGTATTATCAACCGACACCGGTTATTTTCTACGAGCAAACCTATATACCTGCGCAACGCTCGCATCACCATGATCATCACCATGAGCGTAAAGCTAGACGAGATGGATATGAATCACTGGGGCGTCGTGAGAGAAGGGAAAATTCCGGTTGGAGAAGTCGCAATGATTTTAATGATGCTCCTGTGAGGGGGAACGAATCAAGGTGGAGAGGGAATGACAATGAAAACGGGAAAGGAAATCGCCAATCCAGAAATCAAGAGGATGCTATAGCGCGCGTTTCCAGGCAGGGTTTTTATCCGATTCCACGGAGTCATAGAGGTGAAGCGGATAATTCATCAAATCCTTCTGAGCCTAAAACAGGTAATGAGCGTCGTAGACATGAGCGGCATTGAGCTGATGTGTAGTCATTATTCAAGTTGGAGAACTGATGCGATATTTTTTAAGTCAAACGGAGGAACTGGATAGTCAACAACCTTGTGCTAACCAGTTTTTAAAATCATCGAATAAGCAGCATTCAAATTCACATTAAAGAAGTTTATCCCTTACAATACGACGAATTTTAGGATCAGTTTTAACGACTGCGTTATGCTTTTAATTAACAGCAATGAGGGTGCTTTGCGGAACGACAATACGGCGTTATTTGGTGCATCGAGGATCAGCCCAGCGCTAATTGCCTATAGAATATGGGCGGCTTTGCAAGGCGAAGAGCGCCCCAGTCATATGCTTTGGTTATCAGCCATTCTGGTTGGGTTGTTACATATCTGGCTTTTGACACTGCTGCAAAAGCCGGTTGAAAGTTTAACAGAAGCCAAACCGTTGCAAATGGAAGTGTCTATGGTGACGATTTCAACACCGAAACCTATAGTGGAAGCACCTAAACCCTTGCCACCTCCGCCCGCACCACCCAAAATCAACAAGCCTAAACCGGTGATTAAAAAGCCGGTACCAATGGTTCAAAAAGCCCCTCCTCCCAAGGTACAGGAAGCTCCTGATTTTGCGCCATTTGAGCCGTTTAAACCTGCACCGCCCCAGCAGACACCATCAGCAGCAACTAGCCAAAGTACTTCGTCAAACGTCAACACGACTAGCCAGACGACTAGTGAAGCCCCTACCTTCACCGAAGCCAACTTTAAAGCGAATTATGCTCACAATCCCAAACCGGATTATCCGGATATTGCCAAAAGTCGCGGCTGGCAGGGAAAAGTTTTACTGCGTGTTAAGGTTTCAGCTCAAGGCTTAAGCGATGAGGTTACGGTGGAAAAATCCAGTGGTCGAGAAATTCTTGATGATTCAGCCATCGAAGCTGTAAAAAAATGGCGGTTCATTCCTGCCAAGCGTGGTGATACCCCTGTAGCCAGCTCGGTGATAGTGCCCATCGATTTTAAGTTGCGCTAATTAAAACATTAATTTAGGAGATTTTAATGCCTTTTCATTTTGCACCTGCCCTCGTCATTGATGGCACTTTGTACACGCTACTGGCGTTTTCGCTGGTTACGTGGACATTGGTATTTTTCAAGATCTGGCAGTTTGCCAAAAACAATTATTACAACAAACGTTACAGCGTTGCTTTTTGGAATGCATCTGATTTAAAGGCGGCCGAACAATTGCCTGTCGAGCAGCGTCGCGGGCCAAAATCAAGAATCGCGGCATGCGGTTTTGCCTGGTTGGCGGAATTGAATGATCCAGTGACAGCTTCCAGTCTGAGATTTCGTGGATCGCCACAAGAATTGCTGGAGCAAGCTTTACGCAAACAGACTCAGCTTGAGCAAAGCAGAATGGAAAGCGGTTTGACCATGCTGGCCAGTATTGGAAGTACCGCACCGTTTGTGGGTTTGTTTGGTACCGTGGTGGGCATCATGAATGCGATGCAGGACATCAGTAAAAGCGGCTCGGCCAGCCTGGACGTGGTCGCCGGCCCAATAGGCGATGCATTAATTGCCACGGCATTCGGTATTGCGGTTGCGGTGCCTGCAGTATTGGCTTACAACTTTTTTCTACGCCGCGCCAAACACAGTCGAGCTTCACTCGAACACTTTGTTGACGGCTTTTTACACATCGCCTTTGGCGACAACACTACGAAGGAGTAGGAGTACTCGATGGGATTTAAAACACAATCAGACGAAGGCGAAGCGGTTAGCGAGATTAACGTCACGCCACTGGTGGATGTTATGTTGGTGTTAGTGATTATTTTGTTGGTCACGGCGCCTTTGCTAACTCAATCAGTGAACGTGGCGCTCCCCAAAACTACTTCAACCACCCCGGATACCCAGAAGCAGCCTATGCAATTGGGTATCGATGCTCAGGGTGGCGTGACTCTCAACAAATCCCCCATTGCTGATTTGGCTGCTCTGGAAACAAGGCTGCAAGCGGAATTGGTAGCCAACCCCGATTTGACCGTGCATGTGTATGCTGATCAGGCGGTCAACTATGGCAAAGTAGCTGGCGTTATGGCTACTGTGCAGCATGCTGGTATCAGCAAGCTGGCTTTTGTCACCATCGAACAATAAGCTGGCACAATGTAGTCGGCAAATCCACGGAAAAACCGTTAGGTTGCCGACTCGGCTTTCTGAAATCGAATAAATTAAAATAGCTCGACTGAAGCTTCGGCGCCTTTATCATCCGAACCGGTTTTAGGTGCGGATTGGGAAACTGAATTATTAAAAGTCCCTGCATGCCATCGATACGGTTTTGAAACGGAGTATATTCGTCCCGTTAAAAGTGTCGAAGATATAGATTAGCAGCGAAGTATAGCTGATCCATTTTTCAGTTTGCTGGATTGAGGCGGCTTAGGAGCCTCAAATATTCGTGCGGCTTCTTTTGTTTAGGAGGGGTCTTAAATCAAATATCGCAACGATCAGCAAATAAACTAGTAATCCGAGCGTGCCACTAATCCAGACATTCCAATGCAGGTTTTCCTGTAAATAGTGATGGGTAAAATACAAGCCTAGGCCAAGTAATAGGTAACTAGAAATCTTGCCTAGGGGGTATGCCACGGGATAATAACGTTGCCCCAACGCCCAGGACAGGCCGGTCATCAAAAAATAACAGACCAAGGTCGCCCAGGCAGATCCGAGGTAACCCCATTGTGGGATCCACAAAATATTCAATGCTATGGTTACCAAGGCGCCCATTATTGATACCCAGGCACCAAGACCCGTTCTATCGCTGAGTTTGTACCAGATGGATAGATTCACGTAGATCCCTAAAAAAAGGTTGGCCATTAGTAAAATGGGTACCACGCTCAGTCCGACACGGAACTCTTCACCAATAAAATATTTGAATAGATCGATGTACAGCGTCACCAGCAAAAAAATGAATACACCGGCGATTACAAAATATTGCATGACCAACGCATAAGCTCGCTTGGCATCAGCGCGGCCCGAGTAGGAAAAAAAGAACGGTTCGCCGGCATATCGAAATGCCTGCACGAACAAACTCATCAAAATGGAAAGCTTGTAACAAGCACCGTAAATGCCCAGCATCTGCAAGTTAGTGGATAAATCATAGGGCAGCATGATTTTTAAAATCGCTCGGTCCAGCATTTCGTTGATCATGCCGGCAAAGCCGATGACTACCATGGGTAAAGAGTAGCGACATAAGGGTAGCAATAAACCGGGGTTCAAGCTCAAGGGTATTGCTTTGAATTGTGGTACCAGTAATAGCCATTTGCAGGCGCTGGCAATTAGGTTGGACAAAAAGATGTAGCCAACTCCCAGGCTAGGATCATAAAAATTCATCAGGGGCGAAGTAGGCCATTGTGTGAGTAATTTGGGGTACAGCAACAGAAAAAAAAGATTCAGGCCGATGGTGATCAATATCTCTGTCATGCGGATTCCGGCAAATCGCCAAGCCCGATTTTCGGCCCGCAAGCGTGCGAAAGGGAGGGCCGTCATTGCATCAATCGCTAGAATGCAGGCAAACCAAAGCAGATATTCCGGGTGATCGGGATAACGAAATAGAGCTGCCAAGGATTGTTGCCAAAAGAATACACAGCCTACGAACAGCAGGTTCATGATGACTATAAAACTCAGGCTATTGTTGTAAACCCTGTCGCTCGAATATTGTGGGTTTTGCCGGAAGCGGAAATAGCCGGTTTCCAGGCCAAAAATCAACAATACCGCAAAAAAACCGGCATAAGCGTAAAACTCAGATACCACGCCATATTCAGCAGTGCTGAAGGTATAGGTATAGAGCGGTACCAGCAAATAATTCAAAAAGCGCCCAAGAATGCTGCTCAGGCCGTATATGGCTGTTTGGGAAATCAGTTGGCGGATTGGGTTCAAGCAGATAATCCTGTAGGAAATCGGTAACAGGTTATCTGTACCGGTTAATAAAATATTTATTTTAATCTGATTTAACTTGATGCTTATGCGCAATTCCAAAGAGAAAGGCGAATGGGTAGCCGGCTATTCATGACTGCCGCTTGAGAAGACTGTATTGCGTATTCAGATAGGTTAAGTGTCCCGGCTGTATGAGGATTAACTTTGGACAGAAGGCTGGTCGCGAAATAATATAACTATGTTATATAACGCAGTTATATTTTGGCAATTAGGTTAAATGACATAGTTTTGAGTTGGAAAAGGTTTGCAAGACATTCCTGGCACGTTATTCGATGCGCTATTTCCAACTAAAACTCTTGGTTTTTAAATGGGTTATGACTGTAGGGAGTAGAGAAGAGAAATACAAATTATGTTGGCATAATTTTTGCAATTAAAATTAAGCGATTAAGCTTGGGTGTAATGGTATGCATGGTTATTTCTGGCGTCATTTTCAATTTTTGATGGTTTCATTTTTGCTGATTATTGCAACGGCTAATGCTTGGGCGGCGATTAATGATTTTGACAAACCCGTGTTGCATCCAGCAATTCCGTTAGTGGACGAAGACGGGCGACATGTGCTGGATAGTGGTAAGCCATACAGCACCCGTATGAGTTGTGGCAATGGTGCTGGTGGCGGTTGCCACGATATTGATGCTATCAGTAGTGCCTATCATTTTGAAATGGGCCGGGAAGAATCAAATGATCTGTTTGGCACTTATCGTGGTATTCCACAATTAGTCTCGCCAGGTTATTTTGGTGGTTATAACTGCATGTTGAAAAACAACCCGCAGTGGCTTTCAAAGAAAAGCAACGCCAGTCCGGCAGAGTTTCTGGATTACGGTGCGCCTGGCTTGATCAAGGCTTGTGCCGAATGTCATAACGGCGGAGGCTTTGCGGAAAAAGACCGTAACAACATTTCGTACACCAAAATGGATGCTGCAGCAATAGCGCCTTATGATGGTGATTATTACGACTGGCTAAGCAGTGAAGGTTCAAATGCTGCAGGCAATCAATTACTAAAGTGGAATTGGCAAAAAAGTGGCGTCATCGAGCCGGATTGTTTGATTTGTCATGCTGATTTTTCGCAGTTAAAAATCCTTCCAGGTAGTCAGTTATCAACGCAAGCTGACCCAATCAAAGAGTATTCAAAATTACGTAAAGAAAAACTGATCAGAGCTGGTTTTTTTCGGTACAGCAATACAGCCATACTTGAATTTATCAATCTGGCACCAGAATCGGAACAAGGTAAAAGCCTGCTGAATTTTTCGCGTCAAGTAGCCGGTGAAGATTATTCATTGTCCCTTGCCAGCAACCAACAGCCGAAATTGAACTGGGATGCTGCAGCGTTTGACTCGAACAAAAAAGTGGTCATTCCCATGCTCAGATTTCCTGCCAATGACAATTGCATGCTGTGTCATGAAACCAGTCATGAACGAAGAGGGTTTTATGGCTATGGGGCTGAGGCAGAGCATCAAAATGATGAGAATGGTCAGTGGATTAAAAATTACCGAAATGATGTACATAAGGGTAAAACATGGTCGGAGAACGGCCAAACTCGCAGTATCGAGAATTGTAATGTTTGTCACAGCAAGCAATATTTTAAAGAAACATTCAGAAATGTTGATTTAGATGCCGATCATAATTTCTTGGTCGGTAATTCGGATCAGGATGTGCGCAAGGATTTGAATTATTCGCCAGGGCCATTATCTTGCGAATATTGCCATAACGGATCAAGCATGGGTGGAGCCCCCAATCCTGCTTTACCAAATAGTCAAAAAGATAATGTTTTGGATGCCCATAAAGCATTGTGGTTGGATAAGAAATATTTAATTGGTTATAACGATAATGCCACTCGAAACCGGGTAGTGACGGTGCATTTTGATAAATTGGCATGTCAAACTTGCCATATTGTCGGCTTGGCTTTTAATGATCAACCCATCGATATTCGCTACCGCTTTCGGGAGGCGGAAGATGGCTTAAATAAATATATTCCCTATATTCCTGCCATTCGTTATTACTGGATGGATACCAATAACAATCGGGTTATTTCGAGGCTTGAGCGCTTATCAGTAACCGCTGGAGTCGATAAAGAACCGCAATCATATGAAGAAGTTAAATCATTAAAAGCCAGTTTCGAAAATTTGTTAAAAGATAAAGGCTATAAAAATCCTAACGCCCAATTAATTTTAACCGAATCAAACGACTATTTGATTAGTCATAATACCCGTTTAGCTAAGGATTCTATACCCTGCGGAGATTGTCATGATAAAAGGTCAAACGGACAATATACTTCGGCTATTATTGCTAACAGTGTAATTGGCTCCAGAAAAGATAGAATAGTGGCGCAAATTGGCACTAGTAATGCCTATTCACGATTAATCTCGGAAGGTATAGTTAAGCTGGATATGCCTTATTATTCGGTTAAGACGGATGGCAAAGTGATTGATAATGCGGAAAGTATTTTGGATGAAACCGATATCAATCCCTTTACTAGTATATTAAAGATGAATTCACATGATATTGCATCCGGTAAGTTTAGGCTTGAATCCAAGCTCTCTGCAATGCAATCCATGAACTTGCCTTCAAATGATCCTGCACTGAGTTTATTGGCTAATGACGTGTTTGTATTTAATAGCAAGATTGCTGGAAATAGGGTTAATAAACTATCCCTGGCATTGAATCTGAATATAGGTAATCGCGTTAGTGTGCCTGGCTATCAACTGAATGTTTCAGCTGATCCCTGGACGGCTTTTGCTTTGAGTTCTTCAAAGAAAAAAGCCAGGGGCAAAATAAATAAAAATAACAAAATTTCTGCTGGAACAGTTTCAAGCAGTTTGTATAGTTATTCCATGCAGGATAAGGATAAAAATCCTTTTAATACTATTTCCGGTAATCGGTTTCTTGTCAAAATTCCCTACGAGGGTAGTTCCAAAGATATTTGTAAAATTAGTGTTTATGAAACCAGTAGTTTGGGCGGTAATTGGATTGCGCCATTGATCAATATGACGAAAGCCAAAGATATTATATCTGTGGTATCGGGAACATCTGCTAATCCGGGGTATGTAGTGGCTCAATTGGATCGCTTGCCAGAAATGGCAGTACTTGTTGATTTAAAGAAAAAGAAAAAAGGCTGTAAATGATGTTGGTAATTAATACGGTAATTTTATGGGCAAAATATGTCAATTAAAATGCAATTAACCGACAAAATAGCGCCTTGGATGACAGGGTCGGGAATGGCGCTTGGGCAGGGTTTGTTGGCTACAGCATGCACCGTGCCAAAAGTGGGGCATTGTGCGGGCTGCGGTAGTTGTATTGTGGCCGTTGTGACATTGTCAGGTTGGGCTTTAAAAAAGCGGAAAGAAAAGTTACAGGATATGAATGGTGAATTACTTGAGCCTTTTGAAATAAGAACAAAATAAATTGCCAAATTTAATTTTAATAAGTATGTGTTGCTGAGTTGGCTGTAAAGTATTTTTTACTGTGTAGTATTTTTGTTATTAATCGCTTGGAAATAAATACATTAATCGGTTCTTTGAATGGATTTGAATTTTAAAAGTTATCGGATAAATTTGCAGTCTAAAGCAAAGGGACTAATATCTGAAAATTTAATAAAAAATAAACTGGGCGGTAAACGATTACTTTGGTCGGGTTTGGGTTTTTTTATTTTAGTGAATGTTTTTCCGGCTGTTCATGCAGATAACTGGCGTGGTTCTATTCGCTCCAAATTACAAACGGATAATCGTTATGATCGAGATGGGGATTATACGGCCGAAGCCTGGGGCGACTTTATCTACGATAATAAGGAATATGACGTCACCGGGCGTTTTGCGGGGTTGAGCCGATTTAGCACCGATATATACAATAATAGATTTGAGTTTTACCAAGCTTATTTAGAAAAGAAATTAGCTGCAATTCCGCTGACCTTGCGAGGAGGACGATTCGAAAAATCCGATAGTTTAGGGTTGTATTTAGTTGATGGTGCCTCCGGGATTTATCAATTGAATAATCAGTCGCTGTCTCTCGAGATTTATGCCGGACGTCCGGTGCGGATAGATCATGTCAGATCGATTAGCGGAAATTGGGTAGCAGGATTTGAGAGCAATTTAAAAACCAAACCCTGGATTAAATTTGCTGGCGATAGTTTTTTTTTAGATACAGCGGATTATCGGTTCGGTATGCAGGCCTTGCAGCGTGATTATGATGATGCCCTGGATGGAGTGATTACCCGGCAAGTAATTAACCAAAACTTCGATGTTGTCGAAGAACAACAACCCGCATCAAACGGTGAAACCACTTATCGCTTGAATGCAAGCAGCCGTTTGGCAGGTTACATATTGTCTAACGACAAACCTTTTGAAATGTTGGTCCAGGGTTCTTATGCCATGGACAAGAACCGATTTGAAAACGTTTTGCTGGAATCCTGGTGGGATCCTTTAAAAAATATACGGTTACGCAATTATTTTGAAGCTTATCGACCTAAAGACCCTTTTGTGACTTTTCGCGATCGTTTCTATGCTGCTTATGCCTTAGGGCAACAAGAGGTTTGGCGGGGTTCCGTTGAGCATCGCTATAGCGACAAAACACGCTATTCAGTGGGATTGCAATATGCCAATCGTGATGAAGGATATAACGGCTACGGTGTGCAATCGGCTATTAGCCATACATTGTTACCCGGATTCAATTTAAATGGTCAATTCGATTATCTGGAACTAGGCGATGGAGAAAATGCCACCAGCGTCTATGTGAGTGGCGCTAAAGCAGTGAATGAGAAATTAAGAGTGGGTTTGAACGCAGCCTGGCGATTGGAGGATAAACTGCTATACGGTGAGAATATGGCAACGGGTGTAGAAACAGAAGTGCAATATATGCTGCAAAACTCGATCATATTAAAATTAACGGGTAGTTATATTAATAATACCAATATCAATAACGAGTATCTGGGGGCTTTGCAGCTGACCTATTATTACGACCGATTCAAACCCACTGCACCATGATTAGATTTATTACCATTATATTCCTGTTATTCACGCTATCCATTGTGCAGGCAGAATCAGTTTCGACAAAGGCTGAAAACGGAATCGAAGTTTTAAAAGCAGCTGATTCGGTAGAAAAAAAGCTGAGTGATGAGAAAGACAAAAAATGGTGGAAACTCCGCGAGAAAAGAACGGATATTTATTATCCGCATAACGCTCATATGCAAGTGATGGAAGAGGAGGGCGATAGCTGTTTGCTGTGCCATCCATACACCAGCAATCAGATCAAAACCTTGCCGAATCTTAAAGAATTGACCGTGATTGCCAACGAGGCTTTGAAACCGATTTGCCATAGTTGCCATGTCGACGAAATGCGCGGTCCATGGCGTTGCGATCTATGTCATGACAATAAGGAAAAAATATGGCCGATTGATCATCGCTCTGATTACGTCAATCACCATGCAGAAATAGCCAAACAAAATCGCCAATGGTGTACCGAATGCCATTTGGACATGAACTTTTGTACCGATTGTCATTTGCGTCGGGATACTTCGGGACAAGGTTATCATCCGTTAGGTTATAGAACCTTACATGGTCTGGAAGCGCGTTTCGATCCGGCACGTTGCGGGCGTTGTCATAACGAAGTTTATTGCAGTGATTGTCATGCGCAATATTGATGCTATCGATATGAAAACCATAGTCTTTAAAACTATTGCGGCTTTAATCAACGCATTATGTCTGATGATTGTGTTCAGTGTGTGCAGCCAGGCGGTCTGGGCAAGAGAGGTATCTCAAACCGGTGGGAATCTGACTTTATCCAAGTCACACGGTGGCGGTGAAGGCTGGGGCAAAACTAAATGCAGTAGTTGTCACGCCTTGTTTAGATTGCATGACACGGTGCCTAAAATCAAAACGCTGGTAGAAAAGACTGGCTTTGGCAGTTGTGCAGGCTGTCACGGTAAAAATGGCACATCCATAAAACAGCAGTGCGTGATTTGCCATAACAACACCTTGATGCCTGGCGTACCGCATCGAACCGGCAAACACCGACACGATTACAGTTTATTAAAAACCAAGCCCACTGCCGATGATCAATGTCTGGGTTGCCATGATGCATCGGATATGGATGGACGATTTGAATTGAATCAGGATTTGACACTTTACAAGGGCGGAAACGGTCAAGCAGAGCCCTATACCAACATCAGCGAATTCTGTGTGCGTTGTCATACCGAATCCAACCCGAATAAAAAGTATCCGATCAAGCATGCAGGGCGTCGGGATCAGGCCTTAAGAGCCGAAATCGATTACCGCTTGATTGATAAACATGGTGTCAAGGATGGCTTAGGCGATGGCGCGAATTCGGTAAACGAAGTGGGTGCGTTGTATTACGGTTTACGTTCCGATCAATACAGCTATCACTCGATTGTTGAATGTGTGGATTGTCACACCATGCATGGCACTAATAATGCCAGCAATTTGATTATTGACGATTCGCGCAAGGCCAAGTTTTTTCATGATGAAAATACCCGACGCAAGGCATTCAACAAGAAATGGGGGCATAGCAAAATCAAAGTCCTGGATGACAAAAACTTTATCACTAATCCGGAGGAAGATGGTCTGCCGACTCTGGAAAGTGTGGTGGATTGCAGCGCGGTTAAACAGGTCCAGCAGGGTAACTACAGCCAACTCTGTGTGTTATGCCATGACATGACCAAACGTTTACCAGAAAACCAATTAAGTGAAGATACCTTGAGTTTGATGGGTGGGCATTGCGATACCGGCAACGGTTTAAAGGGTGTGCATTTTAATGAAGGTGCCAGCTGCATTACTTGTCATTACCATGGCCGCTCAGGCATATCGGGTTTATGAGAACGCTGCTGCTGGTTTTTCTGGCGTTGATGACGCTGGCTATCAAAGCGGATGACGATTGGCAGTATCAATCCTATAAACAATCCAAACGGTTGCCGGA